>JAESFN010000906.1_pt1 | contig 18387 bp, 15 predicted proteins | sample 9269411 | NCBI WGS metagenome assembly JAESFN01 (sample SAMN14505399, study PRJNA617100) | algae metagenome | isolation source: Iphinoe sp. HA4291-MV1 and co-occurring heterotrophs from trail next to... | place: USA: Maunawili Falls, Hawaii | collected 2009-07-25
GCGAACTCGGAGGCAACCTCCGCCTGCCAGGCGGGATCGTTCCAGACTGTGAGATGCGCCTGCGCAAGATCCTGCGCCCAGTGCAGTTTTTCGCCGGGGGCATCGAAGTACTCGCCATGATCGAGTCCCCCGTACACCACGACGGAAGGAACGAAAAAGCTAAGCACAATCGCAACAAATGCGATTGCCAACCAGCGACGGAGCGGCATCGTGCGCTCAAGCGATGGCGCGCTCACGATCCCCGCTCTCCCTCGAAGCGATAGCCGACGCCCCAGACGGTGACGATCAATTCCGGTTCCGCTGGATCGAGCTCGATCTTTTCCCGCAACCTCCCGACGTGCACCGTCACGGTATGGCGATCGCCGAATTCCCCCCAGAGCCGCTCGAACAGCTGATCGCGGGTGAACACCTGGCGGGGATATTCAGCAAAGAGGAGCAGGAGGTCGAATTCGCGCGCGGTCATCGTCACCGGTTGCCCGTCGACCAGCACCTCACGCGCCCGGGGGTCGATTTCGAGGCGGCCGAACTGCAAGCGCACCGGCACCCTCGGCTCCTCGCGGCGGGTGCGGCGCAGCACCGCTTTCACCCGCGCGATCACCTCAGCGGGGGTGGCCGATTTGACGATGTAATCGTCGGCTCCCAGGCCGAGGCCACGGATTTTGTCGTAATCCTCCTGGCGGGCGCTGAGGAAAAGCACCGGCACCTCGCTCTGCTCGCGAATTTTGCGGATGACATCGAAGCCGGTCATGCCCGGCATCATCACATCGAGCAGGATCAAATCGAAGGGCGTGGCATCGAGCAGCGCCAGCGCGGCCGATCCGTCAGCGGCGGTGCGCACGGCGTACCCCTCCGCCTCCAGAAAATCGCGCAGCAACCCGACGATATCGGCCTCGTCATCGACCACGAGTATGGAAATTTGCCGGTCCATCGGTCTCCTCGACGTTGTCCGTTATCCGCCGTCCGTTTTCCGTAGCTCCGGACGACGGGCGACGCACCTACGGACAACGCTCACTCTGCACCCTGCACTCCCGTTCTACCAGCCCGGTGAGCAAGTTCTAACCGCCTGTTGAGGGTTTGTTGAGAACTTGGCCACGGGGTGTTGAGCACTCGGCGTCAGGATCGAAAGCGAGGGGGATCAGGCGATCCCGGGAAGCCGATCGATGACGAGAGGACGACACGATGCAGGTGCTCGAACAACCGACCCCAATTGCAACCGACCAGAAGCTGATCATCTCCGCGCGCGGGGTGGTGAAAACCTACGATACCGGCTCCGCCACCGTGCAGGCGCTGAAAAAGATCGATTTCGCGGTCGAGCGCGGCGAGATGGTGGCGGTGATGGGACCATCCGGCTGCGGCAAAACCACCCTGCTCAACACCCTGTCTGGGCTCGATACGATCGATGAAGGAACGATCTGGCTGGAAGGCAAAGACCTGGCCAAGATGAGCGACAAAGAGCGCACGCGCTATCGAGCCGAGCGCATGGGCTTCATCTTCCAGGTCTACAACCTGCTGCCGGTGCTCAGCGCGGTCGAGAATGTCGAGCTGCCGCTGCTGCTCTCCGGGGTGCGGCCGAAGCAGGCGCGGCAGCGTGCCGAAGCGGCGCTGGAGCAGGTGAATCTCACCGAGTGGGCGAAGCATCGCCCGGCGGAGCTCTCCGGCGGTCAGCGCCAGCGCGTCACCATCGCCCGCTCGCTCGTCAACGATCCCGCCATCATCTGGGCCGACGAGCCGACCGGCGCCCTCGATTCCAAAACCGCCGACGAAATCATCGATCTCCTCCGCGCGCTCAACCAATCGAGCGAACTGACCATCGTCATGGTCACCCACGACAAAGGGGTCGGCGATCGCTGCGATCGCATCGTTCGCATGCGCGACGGGTGGATGGAGTAACGGACGGCGTTATCCGTCGTCCGTTATCCGTCGCCCGTAGCTGCGGGCAACCCCTCCGGATAACGACGACGGAAAACAGATGACGGAAGACGGATAACGGGAGGAGCGACAATGAATACCCTCTTCGGAATACAGGTTTCCAGCATCATGGTGGTGCTGGTGGGAATGTTGGTCGTGGCGCTGGCGAGCGTGCTCTGGATCGCGCTGCGGCGGCCGGTGATTTTCAAGCTCGGGGTGCGCAACATTCCGCGCCGCAAAGCCCAGACCGCGCTGACCGTGATCGGGTTGATGCTCTCGACGCTGATCATCTCCGCCGCGTTCGGCACCGGCGACACCCTCGATTACTCATTAACCTCCTCGGCGTACAACGATCTCGGGCATGTCGATGAGCTGGTGGTCGCCAGCCGCGATATGGACGCGAAAAATGTCGATCCCAATTCCAGCGTGCCGGCGAGCACCCTCGCCACGGTGCAGCAGGCGCTCGATGGCAACGGCAATGTCGACGGCGTGATGCCGGTGCTCGATCTCCGCGCGCCGGTGACCGCGCCCGGCAGCGGGTTGAGCGAACCGAATAGCGTGATCACCGGGCTCGATCCGGCGCTGGTCGGCGATTTCGGTGGATTCACCACACCGGGTGGCGAGCAGATCGATTTCACCGCGCTGCCCGCGAATTCCGTGGTGCTCAGCGAGCAGATGGCGAACGCCCTGAATGCGCGCGTCGGCGATACCGTCGAGGTCTACTACAACAACGCGCCGGTGCAATTCACCGTCGGTGCGATCGCACAGAACAACTACCTGAGCGGGATTCGCCAGGGGTTGAACCGCACCGAGAATCTCTCAGGGCTGGCGATGCCGCTGGCGGCGTTGCAGCAATTGACCGGCATTACCGATCGCTACAGCGCGATCGCCATCTCCAACACCGGTAGCGTGCGCGATTCGATCGCGCCGACCGATGCGGTGGTCGAGGCCCTGGCACCGGCGCTGACCGGGCAGAATCTCGGGATCGATCACCTCAAAGAAAATCGCGTCGATCAGGCGACGAGCCAATCGAATCTCTTCACCGGCCTCTTCCTCGTGTTCGGGCTCTTCTCGATCGCGGCCGGCATCCTGCTGATCGTGCTCATCTTCTCGATGCTCGCCGCCGAGCGGCGTGCTGAGATGGGGATGGAGCGGGCGATCGGCGCGCAACGCGGGCAATTGATCCAGCAATTTATTGCAGAAGGCACGGCCTACGCACTCTCTGCCGGTCTGGTTGGGGTCACGCTCGGTGTGGCCGCGGCGGCGCTGATCGCGCGGGTGATCAAACCGATGGTCGGCGATGGTACGACCATCACCTGGCACGTCACCCCGACGAGCACCATCGTTTCCTACTGCCTCGGTGTGGCAATCACCTTCCTCTCGGTGGTCATCGCCTCCTGGCGGATCAGCCGCCTGAACGTGGTGGCCGCGATTCGCGATATCAGCGAATCGGCCACGCTCACCCGCAATCGCCGCTCGCTCATCTGGGGCGCAGTACTGCTGGTGGCCGGTGCGGCGCTGACCACGCTTGGAGTGACGGGTGAAACGCTCGCGTTCTTCATGCTCGGTCTCAGCTTGCTGCCGTTCGGCGCGGCGCTGGTCGTGCGCTACTTCGGGGTCGCCAGCCGCACCGCCTTTACCGTGGTCGGTCTCTTCCTGCTCTTCATCTGGTTGCTACCGCAAGCGCAATTTCGCGCGATCTTCGGCAATCACGGCGATGGCGACTTCGAAATGTTCTTCCTATCCGGCATCTTCCTGGTTTTCGCGACAGCGATTCTGGTGGTGCAGAACGGCGATATCCTGCTGCGGGTCGTTAGCCTGATCGGTGGCGTGCTGAAGGGGAAACTCGCCTCATTCCGCACAGCGGTTGCGTATCCGAGTGCGACACCGGTGCGCACCGGTATGACGGTGGCGATGTTCTGCCTGATCGTCTTCGCGCTGGTGATGGTGGCGACGATGAGCACCAACTTCGCCAATTACTTCCTCAGCGATAAAGCCGATGCCGGTTGGACGGTGCGGGTCGATACCAATGCCAGCAATCGCATTGACGATCTCACCGGCACCCTGCAGGCTGACGGCGTCGACACCAGCCAGTTCAACGCGATCGGCACCACAACCACCCCGAGTCTGAACCAGGTCGATCTGCGTCTCGTGGGAGCCGAAGCGTGGTCGCAGTACCGGATCACCGGGCTCGATAACGCCTTCATCGATGAGAGTGCGCTTTCGTTCCAGAATCGTGCCGCCGGGTACGACAGCGATGCCGCGATCATTGAGGCGCTGCGCAACCAACCGAATGTGGCCGTGGTCGATAGCGCCGCGCTCGGCGGTGACGGCGGACCGGGAGCGGCCGGAGCGGAGAATCAGTTCAAGCTCGACGGTATCGATGAGACATCGCAGGGGTTCACCCCAATCACGGTCGATGTCGCCGTGCCGGGCAGCGACGAGGTGCGGCAGGTAACTATCATCGGTGTGCTCGACCCGCAGATCAGCACCCTGAGCGGCATGTTCGTCAGCCAGCAAACACTGGAGAGCATCTACCCCGCCCCGGCGAGCATTTCCTACTACATCGCGCTCGATGGTTCCGCCAATACCGAACAGGTCGCGACCTCGATCGAGCGCGCACTCACGGCGAACGGCGCGCAGGCGAAGGTGATCGCTGATGAGCTCGCCAAAGCCCGCTCGCAGACCGAGAGCTTCTTCTACATCATCGAAGGCTTCATGGCGCTGGGATTGGTTGTCGGTATCGCGGCGATCGGCGTGATCGCCTTCCGTAGCGTGGTGGAGCGACGCCAGCAGATCGGCGTGCTGCGCGCCATCGGCTACCAGCGCAGCGAAGTCGCGCTCTCCTTCCTGATCGAGATGGTCTACATCGTGGCGATCGGGGTGGTGGCCGGGACAGCGCTGGGCATCATTCTGGCCCGCAATCTCTTCTCCGGCGATGAGATAGTCACTGGCAGTGTCTCGTTCGAGGTGCCGTGGCTGCTGATCGCGGGGGTGCTGAGCGCGACCGTAATCGTGGCGCTGCTGATGACCTGGGCACCGGCACGGCAGGCCTCCCGCATCGCTCCAGCGGAGGCGCTGCGTTACGAGTAATTCGCACGCGTTGCCCGTTACCGCTCACGGTAACCCGGACGAATAGGTACCCACCTCCGGCAACAGGCGGGCAATAAACGAGGGTTGGGTCAAAGGTCGCATCCCGGAACGCTCTGAGAGCGTTCCGGGATGCGTGTTTTTGATCAACGAATCGAGATTTCCGGCTCTCCGGTTTCTCAGTGCGAAATCGTGTTACCGAAAATTTATAATGTAAATAACCAAACATCCGAATAATCACCGGCATTATCGTCTATTCGTCAACCTAATCGCGGAAACAGTCATACCATTCGGGTCAGTCCGGTCGGAAAAAGTTACGAGTACCATAGACACATTAGTAGTCATAATCGCCCACAATATGGCATACCGAAATCGATACTTCAGATCGTGGTATGTGCGGTCACCCACCTCTATGCTTAGCCCGCGTGCACCAGGACTCGCAATATCGCTCGCAGTGTTTGCCCAATTGGGCACGTTTTTGGTGCGTATATCTGCCGAATATCAACGTCAGATGTGGGGTGCGTACAGAACCGGCGGATCAACAACATTGATAGGCGGCGCCGGTGAGCGCCGGGGCAATCATGGGCGAACGAGAAGAGCGAACGAGTCTGAGACGATCGAATGGAACCAGGCAGCCGTGGCTACGGCTCGCACTGGCGTTGTCGCTGATCGTCACATTACTCGCTCCGATCGCCGCGACGGCGCAGGATGCGTCGACCCCGGTGGCGGAATCTACCGAAGCGCCTCCTGAACCAACACCAAACGCCGCTCCGGAAACTCCGACCGAGGCACCAACCCCGGCGCCAACATCTGAACCCACCGCGGAGCCAACCCCGCCGCCAGTGCCGAACAGCGACACCATCGCGCCGCTCACCGCGCCGGTGATCATCGCGCCGGGGCAACGGCTGGAGCTCATCGTCAGCTACCAGATCACCACCGAGCGGCTGGAAACCGGAATCGAATTCAGCCTGCGCACCCCGGATGGATTGCCTGCCGATCGTTGGGTGATCGAAGCGGGTGAGCAGGGTGGATTCAGCTCGGTGCGCATCGTCAGCGATCTCGCCACCCCACAGGAGTGGCGGGTAACGCTGCACATCACCGCGCCAGATGATCTCAAAACCGGCGACTGGGTCGAACTGCTCGCCACCTCGATCATGCGCACCCCGCAGGAGATCTACGAAACCGGGGTAGATGTCGATTTTCCGCTTGGCACCCTGCAGATCGTCGCGCCGGAACCAACCCCGACCGAGCCCACTCCAACTGAGCCACCGGCGGAACCGACCGCGGAGCCAACCGATTCCGGTGCTACCCCGGCAGTTGAGACTCCGGCTCCTGAGGAGACGCCATCGCCGGAACCAACCGTTGACGGCGGCGACGCGACTCCGATCCCGGAAACGCCAATTCCGGCAAGTCCGGTCCCGGCGAGTCCGATTCCTGCCAGCCCGGTCGCGGAAACTCCGACACCGGAGGTAACGCCGAGCCCGACGCCGGAGCTTGCCTCGGAATTGACCCTGCTCGGGCGCAAAGCGACGCAAACGGTAGCGATCGGAACCACACGCACCGTCACCCTCGATTACCGCTACACCGCCGGGTTCGCGCGTGCCGGTACCACCATCTCCGCCCGCCTCGAAAACTGGAACGGCGAGGCGATGCCCGGTTGGTCGGTGCAGCTGAACGGTGCGACCGGTGAACTCGTCGATCTGCTGCACCTCGAAGCGGGCAGCTCGTTCGATCTCGACGTGACGATTACGGTCGATGAAACGGTGCAACCGAATACCAAAGCGCGGTTGATGTTTACCGTCACCGTCAATCCCGCGCTCACCGCCGGGCCAAACGCGCTCATGCTCGTCGATGATCCCCAGCTCAGCGAGACGTTCGATGGTCCGATGCTGCGGCTGGATGGCGAGTTTTCCCCCTCGGTGGTCAGCCCAACGAACAACGGTCTGACCTGCCACGATCCCAACGCCAGCTACCCGAGCGGCGCCGCCGATTCAATGATCCCGGGGCAGGTCGCGCAATTCCGCTGCGATATGTCGGTAAAAGCGCTGGCGATCGCTCTCAACTTCAGCGGCACCGCCACGATCCAAGGGGCAAATACCGCTGGGTGGCAGGTAGCGGTTTCAAGCCAGATCGCATTGCTAGGCTTGCCGCTGGCTGCGCCAGCCGGCACCTTCAGCACAACCTCGGCGAGTTTCAGCAGCCTCGGGGTGCTCAGCTTGAGCGCGATTCTGGGAGCCGAGGGCATGTCGTTCTCGGTCTTTGTGAGAGCACCATCGCTGCCAATCAGTCTCGCACCAGTGAGCAGTATCTCGATTGTCGTAAATACCACCTGCGTTGCCACCCTTTTGGTACTTTCCTCAGCATGCCCGGGAAGTGGGCCGACCACGGCAACCTCAACGCTGACCGCGACGGTACGAGACGTCAAAACAACTACCTACGGCGGAGGCGGACTCACTGACCTTGGGCTGCTCGGCTCACTTGGCAGTCAGGTGGCGGATGGGCTCGTTTTTCGGTTGTCGTGCAACACGCCTACAACTGGCACGCAGGTGGAGCCGCTCGAAATCGTCTCCTTCACCTGCAACATCGTCAGTCTGATCAATCTCAACCTACTCGGATCGGTGAGCACAATCACCGCCGATGTTTCCATCGGCTTCACCGATCCATCATCGAACTGGAAGCTCTATTACAACGGCGCGCCGGTAACCGGGGTCATCAATGTCCCGCTCGGGACGGTGCTCAACGCTGGGGTGCTTAGCGCCAGCGCGTCCTTCATCATCACCCTGCAATACAACGGTGGCGCCTGTGTCACCACGCCGTTCTCCGGGCAGCCGCTCAACGCGGTGACCGTTACCGCGAAATACCATCTCAAGCTGGTGTCGCTGGCTGAGGTGGGGCTCTCCGATGGCTGGGCGAGCGTACCGATCCAGCTCGAAGGGGCATCAACCAGCCCGGTTGGCTACACCCCATTGCTCAGTGGCAGCGGTGTTTCCTTCGGCACCTTCCGCTACTCCGGCGGGTCGTCGTCCTACACGCAGATCAGCGGTGGCACATCGCTCACGCTCACGATCAACGCGAATGGCACCGCCAATTGCTCGGCGCGTCCCTGGTATGTCACCGCGCAGTTCTCCGCCTTAACCGGGTATTCCAATCCGGGATACACCAATCCGCTGGGCACATCGATTCCCGTGAATCGCATTTCCATTACCGGTGCCTCCGGGAGTTACGCAAATACCACGCTCTCCACCCCGGCGGTTACCGGCGCGGCATCAACCGTGGTGCAGAGCACCAATTTGCTCGAATCGAGCATGAACATCTCCTTCGCGATGGCGCTGAATCCAGCTCCATCGCAAGCCGTTGGTTATTACCTGGGCACCGTCACCGTCACCATGGTGAGCGGCACCCCACCCTGATCCCCCTATCCGCGGAGTGCGCCGTGCGACGGCGACTGAGCCCGGTTGGCGTTGGGAGGGGACCTCGCTCAACCGGGATGAGACGAAATGAGGTGAGGGATTGAGAAGCACATAGGGCATCTGCCGAGAGAACCGGCAAGCTGGGGACCCACGGAACCCGGAACGAGAACCAGGCACCAGAAGGAGCACGTTTCAACTATGAACAAACTCAAACGGATTGCCGCTGTTGTCGCGGCACTGGCCCTCACATTCGGGATGAGCGCCGGTCAGATTTCGGCATCGCCGACCGATGCCACCCTGCAAGCAGGTGCCGGCACTCAGTGCGGGATCACCGTGCTGCCCGCCGATGCCATCAGCTTCGGCACCTTCGTCTTCAATAGCGCAACGAACAAGTACGAGCCGCAGGTGCCGCTCGTTTCCAATATGCCGATCTTCGCGCTGCAGATCACCTCAAACGCGCCGCTTGGATCGTGTGATGTTGCGGCGTCTGGCACCAATCTCACCAATGGGTCGAATGCGATCCCGGTGAACCGCGTTTCGCTGGCGCAGGGTGTTGCCGCCGGCGCACTGCTGACCCAGATCACCAGCCTGCTCGGGCTTGGCGCAAATGCCATCCCGGTTCCGGGCACGGTGACGCTGAGCACCTCCGATCAGTTGCTGGCGAGCGGCGTGATCCTCCTCGGTACCGGCATCGTGGTGGTTCAGGGCGCGCTGACCCTGCAGACCGCCGACCACTCGCTGCCGCCGGGCAGCTACACCGGCACCATCACCTTCACTGGCACGACCACAACACCGTAATCTCGATCACCGGGGATGAGCGTATACGCTCATCCCCGAATCACCCGTGAAAGTGGTGCTCCGGTGGTGCGTCATCGCCTGATTCGAGCCTGCTGTGCCGTCATCCTGTTGATGACGCTCAGTTCGGCGTGGGTCACGGCCGATACCTCCACCGGCACGACCAGCGTCACCCTGCAGGCGAGCAGCACCGCGACTGGCTGCGCCATCTGGTTCGAACCAGCGCGCCCGGTTCGCTTCGGGCGCCTTACTCCACCCTTCGATTCACCGGTCACGCAAACCTTTTCGTTGCGCGTGATCAATGGGCAGGCCATCGTACCGGCGCACTGCGCGGTTACCGTGGGTGGCAGTTCGTTCCGACACGATGGCATCGAGTTGCGCACGATCCACAGCGTCAAGCTCGAACAGGCGACCGGAGCCACCGCCCCGGTGGAGCTGGTGCCGCGGGTGAATGCAATGGCGCTGGGCGAACTGCAGGCGGTGCTGGTGCAATCGCCACCGGCGAGTGGATGCGCGATCGTTCTCGTCACACTCGATCCCGCCAGACTGCCGCGGCTCCCCGCCGATGCGGTAGTTACCGGCACGCTCACCCTCACCCTGAGCGATATCGCGCCATAATGGAAGCGATCGTTCGTTCCGCTTGCTTCCCCGCCCGCGCCGGTCTGGCGCTCGTCCTCCGATCGCACGCGAGCTTCCGATGCCCGGCAGCTCCGGGAGTGAACCGATGAAGTTTCGTTCTTTGCTTATCGCTCTTATTTGCGCGCTGCTGGTACCGCTGGCGGGTTCGGCCAACCAGGCGACGCCCGAAACCGGCTCCGCGCGCGAAGGTTTGATCTTTTCCGTTGTTCCCGATCAGGAGTGGCCGCACGGCTACGTCGAGCTGGAGCTGGAGCCGAACGGCACCGCCACCTTCACCGCTCGCATCAATACCGAAGGCACCGAGCACGCCTCGCTGGTCGCTTTTGCCGGCAATGCCCTGAATCCGATCAATGGCGGGTTCGCGGTGGCGGATATCGCTACCGAGCGCACCGGAGTCGCCACCTGGATCACCCTCGACCAGGAGAGTTTCGAGCTCGATCCCGGTGGAATCGCCACCATTACCGCGTCAGTGAAGGTGCCGGAGAATACCCCGCCGGGACAGTACATCGCTGGGTTGGTGGTGCAAACGGCCAAACCGCTCGGCGCCGACGAAGCGCAAACGGGCTTCGGTTTGCTGCCGATCATTCGCAGTGCGATGGCGGTGCAGATCACCGTTCCCGGCGATGTCACCCCCGGATTTGAGCTCGGCGAGCCAAGCATGAGCATCCAGAATGGCGTGCCGCTGGTGACCGCGCCGGTAACCAATACCGGCAACGTGCTGGTGAAACCGGCCGGTACCCTGACCGTGGCCAATCCCGCCGGTGAAGTGCTGGTGACCGCCCCGATCGAGATGGGCTCGGTCTACATGGGCAATGCCACGGCGGTGCAGGTGGCGCTGCCGAATCAATTCACCCCCGGTGATTACGTGGTATCGATCACGCTGAGCGATGCCGCATCGGGAATCAGCGCCGAGCAACAGGCGGTGCCGGTGACGATGGCCGAAGCGGAAGCGACGCCGGTCAGCTTCAGCGTCGGGGTGACCGTGAAAGCGGATGGCGATCCGGTGCGCTTCGCCGATGTCACTGTGCTGATCAGTAACGGCGGCGAAGCGATTCCGACCGCGACCGTGAAACTGCACGTGATGCGCGACGGCGCTGAGGTCGAGGTCTATCCGCTCTCGACCAACCAGGCAATCCCAGCCGGTGATTCCACGATCAACCAGCGCTACATTCCGGCCGATGATTGGCAAAACGGCGTCTACAGCTTCTCGATTGAAATCATCGTTGTCGATGGCCAGAGCGGTGCCGAAACGACGCTCGGCAGCGTGGCGAGCAACGACACGATTACCGTTCCGTAGGCGCGTTATCCGTCGCCCGTTGTCCGTAGTTACGGCTGACGGGCGGCGGATAACGGACAACGCACGAGTGGTTCGTGGGTGGCGCCGTCGCGGGTGAGGATGCTGCGGTAGAGGACGACCTCCTCGATGGGGACATCGATCGGCGGGCCGAGCTCGAAACCGCGCAGGGTGGTCCAGATTTCCATGCCGCGCGCACCACTGATCTCCTGGCGCAGGCGACCGAGGGTGATGTGCGGGGAAAACGGGCGCTCCTCGATCTCGAATTCGAGTGTGGCGAGGAGACGCCCGAGCGCGCTTTGCAGGCGATTCAGTCCATCCGGCTCACCGTCGAGCCCCATCCAGAGCACGCGCGGTTTGCGCTGATTCGGGAACACCCCGAGCCGGCCGGTTTGCAGCGCCGTCGCGGTGTGTTTTGCTACCTCGCCCGGTAGCGCCATGCGCAGCAGCTGCGCCTGCGATGCCTCTACTTCACCAAGAAAGTGCAGGGTGATGTGGGCGCTGCCGGGGGCGGTCCAGCGCACCGGCCACTCCTTTTGCGCCAGGCGGGTGCTGACCCGATCGATTCGCTCGACGACCGCCTCCGGCAGCGGCACCGCGAGAAAGAGCCGCCACGGCATCTCGACCCCATAGGGATCAGGCGGGCGGTCTTTGCTGAATTTGCGTCGTTCACCTGGTTTGCTCCGCGTTCGCCGCGGTTCCTCACTCATCATGGTGGGATTGTAGACCGCCGCACCCGGCACTCTGCACTAAACTTTCCCGAGGAGGCAGATCGATCATGGCGATTGCGTATCTCGGACCGAAGGGAACTTTCAGTGAAGTAGCGGCGATCGCGTTCGATCCCGCCGATGAGCACATTCCCTTTCCGAGTTTTCCGGCGGTGGTGGCCGCGGTTGAGCGCGGTGAGGTCGAGCGCGGCATGCTCGCGATCGAGAACTCGATCGAGGGCGCGGTCAGCGCGAATGTCGATCTCCTGATCCACGATACCGATCTCAAATTCGCCCACGAAATCATCGTGCCGGTGCGGCATTTTCTGATCGCGCCGCCGGGTGCACGGCTGGAAGATATCAAGATCGTGACCTCGCACCCGCAACCGTTCGGGCAGGCGCGCAAGTGGCTGGAACGGCATCTGCCGAATGCCACGCCGGTGGCGGCGCTGAGCACATCCGGCGCGGTGGAAGCCGTGGTGGCGAGCGGCGATCTCACCCAGGCGGCCATCGGCACCGAGCGCGCCGCCGAGCTCTACGGCGGGGTGGTGCTGGCACGCGATATTCACGATGTGCGGGCGAACGTTACCCGCTTCGCCGTGCTGCAACAGTACGATTCCGAACCGACCGGAGACGATAAAACGAGTCTCGGGTTCACGGTGCGGCGGAATCTGCCGGGGGCGCTGCACCGGGTGATGAGCGCCTTCGCCTATCAGGGCATCCAGCTCACCAAAGCGGAAAGCCGCCCCACCAAGGCCTGGCTCGGCGATTACGTTTTCCTCTTTGATATGGAAGGGCATCGCCTCGATGCGCCGGTGGCGCGTGCCATCGAGCAGGCAGGCGATGGGTGCGATTGGTTGAAAGTGTTCGGATCGTACCCCCGCTTCCCGATGGAATCGCTGCGCGATTTCCTCGAGATCGAGGATGCGGCCGCGTCGGAACGGATGGGAATCAACGCTTAATGCCAGAAGGAATCACGAAACCGGGCCGGGTATTGATCACCGGTGGCGCCGGCTTTTTGGGGATCAATCTCACCCGCTACCTGCTCGCCCGCGGCTACGAGATCACGTCGCTCGATTTCGCCCCCTACACCTATGACGATGTACGCGATCGCGTGCGCATCATGCAGGGCGATATCCGCGACGCGGCGATGGTGACGCTGGCGATGGAGGGCGCCGATTTCGTGGTGCACACCGCGGCGGCGCTCCCGCTCTATCCCGCGAACGATATTTTCACGACCGATGTCGAGGGCACGCGCACGGTGCTCGCCGCCGCGCAGGTGGCGGGGGTGAAACGCGCGGTGCACATCTCCTCCACCGCGGTCTACGGTATTCCCGATCATCATCCGCTGCTGGAAAGCGACCGGCTGGAGGGAGTCGGCCCCTACGGGCAGGCGAAGATTCAGGCGGAAATGGTGGCGCTCGAATTCCGCGCCATGGGGATGCCGGTGAGCATTCTCCGCCCGAAATCGTTCGTCGGTCCGGAGCGTTTGGGGGTATTTACCCTGCTCTACGATTGGGCGCTGGAGGGGCGGAATTTCCCCACGATCGGGCGCGGGCACAATCGCTATCAATTGCTCGATGTCGAGGATCTCTGCGATGCCATCGAGCGCTGTTTGCGGCTTCCGGACGCGCAGGTGAACGACACCTTCAATATCGGCGCGGCGGAATTCGGCACGATGCGCGGCGATTACCAGGCGGTGCTCGATAGCGCAGGCTTCGGCAAGCGGATCGTTGGGTTCCCGGCGACACCCGCGATCTGGGGATTGCGCCTGCTCGACCGGCTTGGTATCTCCCCGCTCTACAAATGGGTCTACGAAACAGCGTCGAAGGATTCCTTCGTCAGTATCGAGAAAGCGCAAAATCGCTTGGAGTGGCAACCGAAATACAGTAATCGCGAGGCGTTGCTGCGCAATTTCCACTGGTATCAGGAGCATCGCGAGGAATATCTCAACACCACCGGCATCAGCCACCGCGCGCCCTGGAAGCAGGGCGCGTTGGGCTTGGTGAAGAAGCTGTTCTAAGCCGATAGCGAGACCGATATCGCATCACCGTTCAGGACAGGCGCTCTCCGGTTCCGGACCGGCGACGGACGATATCGAGCGTACCGCTCAACCCGAACGTTGCAACCATGGCGACGATGCTGAGGGCAAAACTAAAGATCGCGGTCATCACCGCTTCCGAAAGTGAAAACGCCGTCACCGTCGAGGCAGGGGCATACTCGCGCAGGGCGACGATATCGATCGCCTGTGTGGTGCCAACCCCGCCCGGAGTTACGCGCACCGCGCCTGCCAGTGCGTGCGCACCGGTAGCGAGTGCGATGGTGGCGATCGTCACCGGCACATCGAAGGCAGCCAGTAACGCCCCGAAGGTGCCGCAGCGGCAGACCAGCGAGAGAAACGACGGCAAGAGCACAAGCTGGAGGTAACGCCGGGGAGAACCGAGAATGATCGCTCCCTGGCGCACATTTGCCGCGAACTCCGGAAATTGCCGGCGAGCGCGAATCACAATCCACACCAGGACGATAAGCACCGCCAGCACGATCAGGGTCGAGAGCATCGGGCGATCGCGGCCATACGTCCGAATGCGGGCCCAGAGATCGCTCTGTCCCTCCACCCCCTTCGGCAGGAAAATCGCGAGCATGACGTAGTTGATCGCCGCGAAAATAGCGTAGCCGAGCGATTGCACTCCCCACACCGCCGCCAGGGTGCCGGCGTGCGCTCCGGGAATTGCCACCCGGAACAACCCAAGCATCGCCCAGGTTCCCGCCCGCACCGGCGAAAGCAGATTCAGCGCATCCTGCCCCTGATCGACCCCGAGCACGAACCCGATCGGCAGTTTTCGCTCTGGGTAGGCGGCAGCGAGCAAATTGCGCCACGTTACCGCGGAGAAGTACGCCTGCCCGAGCTTGAAGGCGAAGGTGAGCAGCAGGAGTGCCGGCGAGATATCGATCATCTCCTGCCAGGCATCACCGATCAGTTGCCGCGTTTCGCGATCGATGATGGCGATCACGATAGCGCCGAGCAGCAGGGCAACCGACCCGAGGGTGATCAGGTTACGACGAGATTGCTGCGTTGCCGCCGCAGCGTTATCGCCGATCGATTGGATCTCCTCGGTTGATGTCATAGCCTGCACCTCAACCTGAATCGCCAGCGTAGGCCAGCTTCACGCCGGAGCGCGAGCGCGTCGGCTACAGCGGCAACTCCCCTGAAACCCGGCGAGATGCCGGTTCTTGCGCTCATCAGGTGGCACGCCGATCGCCGATCCAGCGACAATCAATCGCGAACCGGACACGCGCAGATCGACCATGGTTCCATGAGATCAATGAGGCAACCATCGCATGAGTTCTGATTCGACCGTTTCCAACGCGCAAACCCGGGCGCTACCGGTCAGCGTGCCGCTGGCACTGCTGCGGGCGATGCGACCGTTGCAGTGGACGAAAAACGGACTCGTGTTCGCGGCATTGATCTTCGACAACAAATTCACCGATGCCGGTGATGTCGCGATCACCCTGCTCGCCGCGCTCTGTTTCTGCGCCGCCAGCAGTGCCACCTATCTGATCAATGATCTGCGCGATGTCGCGCGCGATCGCATTCATCCCAAAAAGCGATTCCGGCCGATCGCCTCCGGCGCGTTGCCGGAGCGCGTCGCGCTCATCGCGGCGATCGTGCTGGGTATAGCCGCTCTGGGCGTGGCGGCAGCAATACGGCTTGATTTCGCGGCGGTAATCGCCGGGTATCTTGCCCTGATGATCGGCTACAACTTCGTGCTGAAGCAGCTCGCGATCATCGATGTTTTCACGATCGGCGCCGGATTTGTGCTGCGTGCGGTTGGTGGCGCGGTGGCGATCGATGTGCCGATTTCGCCCTGGTTGTACGTGTGCACGATGCTGCTGGCGCTCTTCGTTGGGTTCGGCAAGCGGCGGCAGGAGCTGGTTTCTCTCGCCGGTGATGCCGGGGCGCACCGGGAAAGCCTGCTCGGCTACACGGTGCCGCTGCTCGATCAGTTCATCAATATCCTGGCAGCCGCGACCGTGATCGCCTATTCGGTCTACACCTTCGATGCGGCGGCGGTGCCACGCAATCACGCGATGATGCTGACCATCCCCTTCGTGATCTACGCGATTTTTCGCTACCTGCTGATCACGCAAAAGGGCGACCTCGGCGGCGCGCCGGAAACGCTGCTGATCAACGATCGGCCGCTCCTGCTCAGTCTGATCGGCTGGGGATTCGCCAGCGCCCTGATCATCTACCTCACGAAGTAGGCTCGTCGAAGAGCCCGGCCACGGTGCGGGTGCGCACATCGAAACGCAGCGCCAGGCCCCGTGCCACGAGCACGGTCAGGATCGCGATCCAGGCGGCAGCACCAGCGCGGATATCGGTCGCTTTAGTCAGCGTGAGGAAGAGCAGGCAGCAAAAGAGCGCCGCCAGGGCGGTCGGCACTCCGGGGCGGAAAATATCGGGATCGCGCCGTACCAGCAGATCGCGCAGCACCCCACCACCGACCGCATTCACCACGCCGACGAACACCGCCGCTTCCGCCGATAACCCGGCATCGCGCGAAAGCTGCAGCCCGACTAGCGCGAAACTGCCGATGCCGACGCTATCGACCAGGGTGATGATCACATCGAACGATTCGATGCGAACCACAAACTGGCCGAAGAGCACGACACCGAGTGTGGCAACCCCGATCAGGATGAAATAGGTCTGCGTGCGCAACAGGGCCGGCGGTCCCTGCTGGAGGAAAATGCCATCGCGCAGCAATCCGCCACCGGTCGAGGCGACGAGCGCCACCGCGGCGATCCCGGCGATATCGTAGCCACGCCGCGCCGCCACCAGCGCCCCGGTGATCGCCCAGAGCAGGGTGGCGGCATAATCGACGTAATTGGGAAGATGAAATCCCTGGTCCATCGCCGGTCGTCCGTTCGCTGTCGATGGTTCTGGCAGACCTCACAGCGCCGGAACGGCAAACTGTGGTGGTTGCACGATCGGTCGCGCAGTGCTTCGTGCAAGAATCACCGATGGAGTGGCATCGCGACGAGGTGGAGACGGGCAAATGAGCGAGGCGACATTGCGCATCGGTTTAGCGGCGGCGAGCAATCCACCCACCATTGAGGAGCGCCTGGCAATCGTCGAGCGCTTCCTCGCCGAGGCCGGTGAACGGCAGGTCGCGATCGTCTGCTTTCCGGAAGCCTATCTCCCCGGGCTACGCGGAATGGACTTCGAGGTTCCCCCACCCGATCAGGCCCGCCAGGAGGCAGCGCTCGCCACCGTGCAGGCTGCCGCGAAACGGCACGGGGTGGCGGTGATCATGGGCATGGAGTGGCAAACCGAGCTCGGGTTGCACAACGTCGCCTTCGTGATCGACCGCAACGGCGAAATCGATGGCTACCAGACGAAAAATCAGATCCCGCTCCAGGAGTCGCCGTACTACGTTGCCGACGGCAACCGCCGTCTTTTCGCGATCGATGGTGTGCCATTCGGGATCACGATCTGTCACGAGGGGTGGCGCTACCCGGAGAGTGTGCGCTGGTCGGCCACGCGCGGTGCGCGAATCATTTTCCACCCCCACCTTACCGGCAGCGATACCACCGGCGTGCCGATGACGCGCTGGGGCGATCCCGATGCCCCCTATTACGAGAAGGCGATGCTGCTGCGCAGTGTGGAGAACAACGTCTATTTCGCCAGTGTCAACAACGCTTTTCGCTTTCAGGAGTCAGCCACGACGCTGCTCGGTCCGGAGGGCGATCTCCTCGCCCACATTCCCTACGGCGAGGAGCAACTCCTCGTCCACGATATCGATCTCACCCGCGAAACCGGCTTCCACGCGAGGCGATACAACGCGGAGTTGTATCCATAGGCGTTCTCCGTCGCCCGTCGCCCGTTTTCCGTAACTACGGCTGACGGACAACGCGCCTACGGAGAACGGCGTTCATTGCCGTGCTTGAAATTGCCGGTGACGCGGGCCATTTCGAGCTGGGCATCGAAATCGCTGGCGCCGTCAATACGGCTGAGGAAGCGCTCGGCCGCTTTGCCGCTGAGCGTGGTCACCGTTTTGCCCTGCCAGGAAATGAAAACGGTACCGCTCTTCACCACGCGGTAGGAGAAGATTCCTTCGGCGAGTTTGCCGCGGCGATCGATCTCGCTCATAGCGCTAGAGACGCCGCACCGATTGTGGATCGATAACGCGGTCGGTGAAGAGAATGCCGTCGAGGTGGTCAATCTCGTGCAAGAAAATGCGCGCGAATTCCCCCTCGGCGTGAATGCGCTGGCGATTGCCATCGAGATCGAGCGTGCGTACCGTCACCTTATTGGCGCGCGGCACATCGGCCACGATGTCGGGCAGGCTGAGGCACCCCTCGGGACCGTACTGCTCACCGGAGGCCTGCACGATCTCCGGGTTGATCAGGGTCAGCACGATCTCCGGCTGGTCGTCGCTGAGGTAGTTTTCCGGCACGCGAATCGCCACCACCCGCTCGGAAACTCCGACCTGCGGTGCGGCCAGCCCTACTCCGGCAACATTGGCGAGGGTGTCGTGCAGATCGG
>JAESFN010000907.1_pt1 | contig 18383 bp, 14 predicted proteins | sample 9269411 | NCBI WGS metagenome assembly JAESFN01 (sample SAMN14505399, study PRJNA617100) | algae metagenome | isolation source: Iphinoe sp. HA4291-MV1 and co-occurring heterotrophs from trail next to... | place: USA: Maunawili Falls, Hawaii | collected 2009-07-25
GTGTCCCATGCGGCCCAGGTAGCTGTTGGCCTGCATCGCCCCGGCGAGTCGATTTTCTTGGGTCGCTGGATCGTCGAACTCGGCCAACCGCTCGTCGAGCGACTGTCGCTCCGGCGAGCCGGCCGGCGCGGCGGCCGCGCGGGCCGCCAGGTCGCTCCGCTGCGCGTCGAGAATCTGCTGGGCCGCGGCTTCATCATGTGGATAGTAGCCCAAGGCCCAAATGATGACGCTGGCCGCCAGCACCACCGTGCCGGCGCGATAGACGAATGCCCAACCGCGCTCCACCATGCGGTGGATCACCAGCCCCGGCGAAGGCCACTTGTAGCTGGGCAGTTCGAGGATGAACGGAGGCGTTTCTCCCTTGAGCACCGTTTTCTTGAGCGTCCAGGCCACGACGACCGCCGTCACCACGCCGACCAGGTACATGGCCAGCATCACCAAGCCTGGCAGCAGCGGGCCGAGCGCGGTGTTCGTTGGCACGAAGGCCCCGATTAGGATCGTATAGACCGGCAGGCGGGCAGCGCAGCTCATGAGCGGCGCGACGAGAATCGTTGTCAGCCGGTCGCGGCGATCTTCGATCACGCGCGTCGCCATAATGCCAGGCACCGCGCAGGCGAACGACGACAGCAGCGGAATGAACGACTTGCCGCTCAGCCCCACGCGCACCATCACCTTGTCCATCAGGTAGGCCGCGCGGGCCATGTAGCCGCAGTCCTCGAGCAACCCGATGAAGAAGAACAGGATCAAGATCTGCGGCAGGAAGATCACCACTCCCCCCACCCCGCCGATGATGCCGGAGACGAGCAGCGACTGCACCGGCCCCTCCGGCACGCGCGACGCGACGAACTCCCCGACCAGGCCGATCCCTTCGTCGATCCAGCCCATGAGCGGGTCGGCGAGCCAGAAGATCGACGAGAAGACGGCCGCCATAGCGAGGATGAACGCCAGCGAGCCCCAAACTCTGTGGGTCAGCACGCGGTCGACGCGATCGGACAGCGTAATGGGTCGAGCGACCGGCTTCTGCACGATGCCATCGAGCGTACGGCCAACCCAGGCATAGCGCGCCATCGCCTCGACGGCCGGCACGGGTTGCCCGGCGGCTGCCAAGCGATCGCGGGCCGCCGCGATCTCGCTGCGAATCTCAGGCGACGGCGTGTCGCCAAACACGGCCTGCTCAAGGTAGCCGCTCGTGTCGAGCAGCAAGCGCTCGGCCAAGTAGCGCGGCAGGGGTTCGCCGCTAGCTGCTCCCTTACCGTTCGCGCTGGCCTTGGCTTCCAGTTTCGCAACTTCGGCCTGGAACTCCGCAGGAAACGGGCTCTCGCCGGCAGGCCGCTTGGCTTGGCCATCCAGCGCAGCCAGCGCGGTGCGGAGTTGATCGAGACCGCGTCGGCGGTGCGCCTCGAGCCCCACCACCGGCACGCCCAGCCGCCGCGAGAGTTCGTCGCTGTCGATGCGGATGCCGCGATCGGCCGCCACGTCGAGCATGTTCAGGGCAACGATCGTCGGCAGCCCAAACTCGAGCACCTGACTGACCAGGTACAGGTTGCGCTCCAAGTTGCTCGCGTCGACGATGCAGACCACGGCGTCGGGGGGTGGCGTATCGTCGCGGCGGCCGAGCAGTACGTCGACGGCCACCATCTCGTCGGGCGAGCGCGGGGCCAGGCTATAGGTGCCTGGCAAGTCAACGAGCGCGAAGCGTCGGCCGGAGAGGTGGAACTGGCCGACCTTCTTTTCGACCGTGACGCCCGGGTAATTGCCTACACGTTGCCGCACGCCGGCAAGCGCGGAGAACAGCGTGCTCTTGCCGGTATTGGGATTGCCGATCAGAGCGACCGTTTGCACGGAAGCGGACAGGGCAGAGGCCATGTTGGGAAAGGCCTTAGGCGGGAAGGAGTTCCACGGTCACCCGCTGCGCTTCGGTGCGACGCAAGCTGAGCCGGTAGCCGCGGAGTTCGATTTCGAGCGGATCCCCGAGCGGGGCCTTGCCCATGAGTTGTACTTCGATGCCGGGGGTCAGGCCCATCTCGAGCAAGCGGGCGCCAATCGCCCCGGCGGCATCGACCTCGCGGACGCCTGCCCGCTGTCCGATGGCCAAATCGGCCAGACTGGTCATCGCATGGCCCCTACGCGAACGAGCACGTGCAAGTTGTCGCTCGCTCGAAAGCAAAGCTTGTGGCCGCCGAGCCGCACGATGCAGGGCGCTCCAGGCGTTACCATCTCCACGGTCGCCCCGCCGAGAAAGCCCATTTCTTCGAGCCGGCGGACTTCTTCGGTCGGTCCTAGCAACTGCCCAATCTCTCCCCACTCACCGGGGTTAAGGCAGGACAGGGGAATGAGGTCGACCATGGTTCGCCAAGCTGCCACGAGATGAATGAGACTCATTCTCAGAGCATGAGGAATTCTACCCGGCAACGAGGGTAACTGCAAACTGGGAGTGACAGGCCTTTGGCCTGATAACTCGAGCCCAACCCGCCGGTCCAGGTGACCGTTCGGCTGATCTTGCCGCTATCCCCAACCAACGGTATTCTTCCCGCCCGAACTGGTCCCAGATTCTCTTTCGAGCCAAGTGCGTGAACCGCAGCCCCCATCCTCACGATGGAAGAGCGAACCGGCGAATTCCGGCGGTCGCGCTGCTGCTGGCCCTCGCCCCGCTCGCCTGGGCGTCCGGTTGCACGATGGCCTCGCGGGCACAGAACGTAGGCGGGGTCCACTACTACCAGCAGGGCGACTTCGCCCAGGCGACCGCGCGATTCCAGCGGGCGATCCAATCGGATCCGGCCAATCCCGATGGCTACTACAACATGGCCGCCTTGTACGCTAGGACCGCGAAAGTCTATGGCCGGCCGGCCGATCAGCAACAGGCCGAAGCGTTCTACCATCAAGCGCTCGATCGCGATCCCAATCACCGCGACTCCTATCGCGGCCTTGCAGTGCTCCTCGCGGAGCAGGGGCGTAAAGATGATGCCCAAAAGCTGCTGACCGGCTGGGTGCAGCGAAATCCGACCTCAGCCACCGCGAAGGTCGAACTCGCCCGGCTCTACGAAGAGTCAGGCGAAGCCCCGGCCGCCCGCGACATGCTGATCGAGGCGCTGGCCATCGAGCCTGACAATCCGCGCGCCCTGACAGCGCTCGGGCACTTGCGGGAAGACTCCGGCGAACGCGAACAAGCGATCGCCAATTACAGTCGCTCGCTGGTCATGAACCGGAACCAGCCCGAGGTAGCGCAGCGGTTGGCGTCGCTCCGCACCACCACGGGCGGCCCAACAGTTACGCCTCCCGGTGGCACGCGCATCGTGAGCAATCCGTCTGACCCGGCCGCGGCCCGCGTCGCCTCGCTGCCCCCCTCCCCGTCACCGCCGCCGGCCAGTTCCCCGAGCGGCAGCACCTCGACGGGCGCCGGCACAGGGATGAACTGGACCCCTGCTCGCAAGTAGCTCTGGCTTGCCTAAGTAGGCCTAGCACAAGCTTCATTACGCGTTCGAATTGGTCCGCACAGCGGACCCTACATAGGGTCCGCCATAGCGGACCAATGAGCTGTGTCAGGCGCTCTAAGCGGTATCACGCTTGGCGACGCCGCCGCTCAGCTCGGGTAGAGCGCCTGGCAGTCTTCGAGCCGCGTTCCCTGCGCGTCGGTCACGGCGAACTTGCTGGGGAAGAGCGCTACGCCAGCATGTACTCCGTCTTTGCGGAGCAGGTACAGGTTCACATTGAAGGTCGGCCGCCCGCGACCGTCACGCAGCCGCGGGGCTGTGTGCTTGGCCAGTCGCTTGAGCACCTCAATGCCGGCCGCCGCCGGGTCCATGCCGGTGCGCATCAGTTCGACCGCCGCCACGCTGCATGAATTGCGGATCACCTCTTCGCCGCGCCCCGTGCTGCCGCAGGAGCCCACGTCGTTGTCGCAGTAGAGCCCTGCGCCAATGATCGGTGAATCACCAACGCGGCCGGGGATCTTGAATGCCAGGCCGCTCGTCGTGGTGGTGCACGCAATGTCGCCGGCCTTGTTGAGCCCTGCGCAGTGAATCGTGCCGGTGGGTCGCTCGAAGAAGTAGGCCGCCTGCTTTTCGCCCTTCTTGGCGGGCGGAATCCAGTCGTCGTCGGGCGAAAGGTTCTGCTTCCACTCGAGCCAAGCGAGCCGGGCCTTTTCGGTGAGCAGGTTTTCGATCGGGAAGCCGTGCGCCACGGCGAAGCGCTGTGCGCCTTCGCCGACGAGCAGGATGTGATCGGTCTGCTGCATCACCAGCCGCGCGACCTTCGAGGGGTTCTTGATTCCCTGGATCGCCGCCACAGCGCCGGCTTGATGCGACGGGCCGTGCATCACCGCGGCGTCGAGCTCGACGACGCCTTCTTCGTTGGGCAGGCCGCCATAGCCGACCGTCATGTCGTTGGGATCGTCTTCGACGATGTTCACGCCGGCGATCACGGCGTCGAGCGGATCTTGGCCGGCCAGCATCAGCTCGTAGGCACGGCTCGTGGCAGGCTGGCCATTGTCGGAAGAAATAGCCTTCACCACGCCGGTGACCTTGGCGGGCGATTGCGCGGCGGCGTGAACGGCGGGAACGGCGGCCACAGCAGCCGCCGCGGCCAAGAAGTGACGACGTGAACCGAGCGGCATCTCAGGCAGCATGAAACCTCGGCAAGGGGCTAGAGTGCGGAAACCCGCCAGAAACAGCGGCCACGCTCCTTGCAGGCCACGCCCCCTACCTTAAGCACGGCGCGCGGCCAGGGCTAGAGCCTAGGTCGCGGCGTTGAGCTTTCGCCACGCCTTCATGGCTGCCGCGGCGCAGAATCCGCATGCCCTGCGCCGCCGCTCGCGCACAGCGGGTGAATCCCCTAGAGCACCGGCAATCTGGAATTGAGCAGACCCTCTCGCGCCAAGCAAAGTCGAACGTAGGCGGCAGGCAGGCCGCCGGGGCGAGTCGCGGCAAGTCTCTGCCGTCGACGACGAGAGCCCCACTCGCCAGTCATCTCTCCATTCGACTTCTTCTCGAGGGCAAATCATGAAGTTTCTCCGCTGGTCGTTCGCCGTGGCGCTGCTCGCCTCGCTGGCCGCTTCCTCCGCTTCGGCCGCTACGCTCGACATTTCGGGCACGGTGCGCGATTTCCACAGCTCGCATCCCAACATGGAAGCCACGATCGCAGGCGTCGAACTCGGCATCGTGCTGCCGGGCATCGGCGTCGACGGCACACCGGACTTCAACGCCGCGACGACCGCGCAGTCGGTGACCAACGCGGCTGACTTCTCGCAGTGGTACCACGACGTGGCGGGCGTCAACCTGAGCGCTCCGCTCACGATCTCGCTCACCGAAGGCGTGCCTGGCGTCTATTCGTACTCGAACCTCGACTTCTTTCCGATCGACGGCCAGTTGTTCGGCAACGAAGGCAACTCGCACAACTACCACTTCACCGCGGAGCTGCACACTCCGTTCGTCTATCAGGCGGGCCAGTACTTCAACGCCTCGGCCGATGACGATCTGTGGGTGTTCATCGACGGTAAGCTGGCGATGGATGTCGGCGGCATTCACTCGACCGCCAGCGGTTCGATCAATCTCGACACCCTGGGTCTGGTCGCCGGCAATGTGTACGACCTGAGCATCTTCTTCGCCGAGCGTCACACCGTGGCTTCCACGCTGTCGCTCGAGACCAACATCGCCGCGGTGCCGGAGCCGGCCACCGTGGGCTTGGCGCTGATGGGCGCCGCAGGCCTGGGCGTGTGCGCCTGGCGCCGCCGCAAGGCCTAAGACCGTCTTCAAGCAGTCTTAACCCCCGCGCAAAGCCCTCGGCCGTGGAGACGGCTCGAGGGCTTTGCCTTTTTTGCTCTCGAGTGTCTAGAAGCCTCTGCGGGGCTTGAACACAGGCTGGAAGCCTGTGCCACTTGTAGAACTGCCGCTTGCGCGAATTCCATCGTGGCACAGGCTTCCAGCCTGTGTGCCAACCCGGCTACCTTAGGAAGCCGTCTTCCGCAGCCGCAAGAGCAACGCCGCCACGGTCACGGCCAACAGCACATAGAGCCCGGCAAACAGGAAGAACATTTCCGGCACCCCGGTCGCGGGGGTCACGGCCTCGCTCGTGCGCATCACTTTGTGAATGATCCACGGCTGTCGCCCGGCTTCAGTGACCACCCAGCCTGCTTCGAGGCCGAGGAAACCCAGCGGTCCTGTAATCGCCAGGGCCCAGATCAGCCACCGGCTCTCGAACGCCTGATCCCCACGCCGCCAACGCAGGAACCAAAACCACAGCGAAACCAGCAGCAGCGCCGTGCCGGAGCCGACCATGAGGTCGAACGCCATATGGACGAGCCCTACATTCGGCCAATCGTTGCGTGGGTAAGCCTCGAGCCCCTGTACTTCGGCATCGAACTCGTGCGTGGCGAGAAAGCTCAGGCCGCCGGGAATCTCGAGCGCCCAGCGCGTGTCTCCTGTTTGTTCGTCGGGAATGCCGCCGATGCGGAGCGGGGCGTATTTCTGGGTCTTGAACTGCGCCTCCATCGAGGCGAACTTCACTGGCTGCGTGCGGTAGACGAACTTGGCCAGCGCGTCGCCGCTGATCGGTTGCGCCACCGCGATCACGACTCCCACGCCCAGCGCCACCGTGATCGCGGAACGCACATAGTCGTCGCGTCGGCCACGCAGCCAAGCGCCGGAATAGATGCCGGCCACGGCAAACGAGACGGCCATGTAGCAGGCCAGCGTCGAATGCAGCGCCATATAGGCCCACACCGGCTGCTTGAAGATCGCAATCGGGTCGGTCACGATCACGCGCCCCGTGGCCGCATCGATCTCAAAGCCCACCGGCAACTGCATCCAGGCATTCACACCCAGCACAAGTACGCCGGAAATCATGCCGGAGATGGCGATCACCCAAGCGCACGCCCAATGCGCTTGCGGGCTCAGCCGATCGCGGCCGTAGAGATACAGGCCGATGAAAATGGCTTCGATGAAGAACGCGAAGCCTTCGAGCCCGAACAAATGCCCGACGACGGCGCCGGTGAGTTCCATGTACTTGGGCCAGAGCAGGCCCAGTTCGAAGGACAGCGCCGTGCCGGAGACGGCCCCCACGGCGAACAGCAAACCGGTGGCCTTGGCCCAGGTATGCGCGAGCTCGCGATAGTGGGGCTTGCCGGTGCGCATCCACAGCCCCTCAACGATCAGCAGCAACAGCGGCAGGCCAATGCCGACCGCGGCAAAGATCATGTGAAAGGCCAGCGACACCGTCATTTGCAGGCGCGCGGCAATCAGCGGGTCCACGAATCGTCTCTTTCCGGCAGATTCCTCCGCGGTCGGCGCAAACGGCGCATCCGTTTCGACGCAGCGCAGCGGACGGCGCGATTATAAGGCCTGAAGGCCATATTGTCTGGGGCAGCCGCGCAACCCGACATCCGCAAGCTGGAAATTCACGCCGCTGGACGTTCGCTAGCCGAGCAGGGTGTTCGCCTAAGTTATGTTTGTGCGGCGCGGGGGGTGGCGCGCTTTGAAGCCGTTTCAGGCGATCCGAGAATCGCCAGTCTAGCGCTCTTTGTGTGTTCATGGCCGCGAAGCACCGCATCCTGTTGATCGACGACGATCCAGCGATGCTGCGCCTCATGTCGCATTGGCTCCAAGAAGCCGGCTACACGGTCCAACTCGCCTGCGACGGTGAGGTCGCGCTCGGGATGATGGCGGTCGACTGCCCGCACTTCGTGATCACCGACTGGGACATGCCGCGGATGGACGGCCTCGAGGTCTGCCGTCGCATTCGCCAGCAGAAATTCCCGCACTACGTCTACACGGTCCTCGTGACCGGCAAGTCGCGCCCCGAAGAGATCGTGCAAGGGCTCGAGGCCGGCGCCGACGACTATGTGGTCAAGCCGGTGCATCGCGTCGAACTGCTCGCCCGCGTGCGGGCCGGCGGACGCTTGCTCGAGCTCGAGAGCCGCTTGGCCGAGCTCGCCCGCACCGATCCGCTCACCGGCGTGCCGACGCAGCGCGTCTTCTATGAGGCGGCCGAGAAAGAAGTCGAGCGCGTGCGGCGGTATCGCTTGCCGCTGAGCTGCGTGATGCTCGACGTCGACTTCTTCAAACGCATCAACGACACCTACGGCCACACCGTGGGCGACCAGGCGCTGCGCGGCGTAGCCCGCCTGCTCTCCGAGAGCTGCCGCGTGACCGATTCGCTCTGCCGGTACGGCGGCGAAGAGTTCTGCATTTTGCTGCCGGAAACGAACGAGCAGGACGCCGCACTGTGGGCAGACCGAGTTCGCCGGGCGCTGGCGGCCACCGTATTCACCGCCGATGGCCAGCCGATCCGCGTCACCGCGAGCTTTGGCGTGGCGTCGCTGGCGATTCCCACGCTCGGAGCGCCCGAGTTGGTCGACCGCGCCGACCAGGCCCTGCTCGTCGCCAAGCAAACCGGCCGAGACCGCGTGGTCTGCTATTCCACGCTCGACGACCGCACGCTCCGCGGCCGGCTCATCTCCCCCTGCTACGACGCCCTGTTCCACGAGGTGCAGGCTCAGGACGTGATGACCTCGCTCGTGGCCCCGCTCTACGTCGACGACACGATTCGCCGCGCGGCCGACTACTTCATCAATCACCGCATCAGTTCGGCGCCCGTGGTCGACAGCGCCGGCGCCATGGTCGGCATCGTCTCCGAGCGCGACCTGATGCAGGTCGAGCCGACGCTTGAAGGCTGGGCCAACCCGGTGTCCGAGGTGATGAAGAGCAACGTGGTCTGCTATCCGACCGACGCTCCGATCACCGCCATCTACCAGTTTCTCTGCCGGGTGACGATTCGCGCCGTCGTTGTGGTCGACGATACGCGGCCCGTCGGCGTGATCTCCCGCGGCAGCTTTTTGCGCTGGTTCGGCAATCGGCTCCGCTTCGCCGAGGCCGAGCTCGCGCCCGAGGCGTTCTACGACGTACGTGGGCAGCGGCAAGAGAGTGCCCGCGAGAGCGCTTCCCAACTCGTGCAGGCGATCACGCACCACACGGCGATCATCGAACGCGCGCTAAGCGAATGCTCGACCGATGCGACGAGCCCGGTGATCGGCGCTGCCTCGCGCATTCAGGACATGCTGCTCGATCTGCTCGGCTGGACGCGGTATCTGCAAGATCCTCCGCCCCCGGCCACGCGGCCGAATGAACTCACCGACGGCTCCAAATTCTACGGCTGGCCCTGCCCCGAGTTGCTGCCGCCGAATACGCAGGGATAGCGAGTATTAGCCTCCCGTGAGTCACGGGGGGGAGTACTGCCGCTAAATACCTAGCGCGGAATTGGGCCAAAAAGCGCGACTGGCCGCGTAACGATTCTTCTCCCCCCGGCGACTCGCCGGGGGCTAATTGCGCGGTGGCGGTTAGCGCTACTTCGCTTTGCTGCGGGCTTCGGCTTTTGTGGGAAACGCCGTGACTTCGCCCGGTTCGACCACCGAGCCGTCGGTCTTGGCCGCGATCTTTGCTAGTCCCTTGGCAGTCGATGCTTTGAGGTCGAGCAGGTAGGGAAATGCGTCGCAGTTCACGGCGTAGATCGTCTGGTCTTCAAGCGTGCCGAAGGTGGCCTTTGTGACTGGCTCGCTGGGGTGAAACAGCCAGCGCGAAGTGCCGGGGCCCGCGGCCGTCCAGGCGTTGAGCCCCGCGCTCACTTGCCCAATGGCCAGAGTATGCACCGTGCCGTCCTCGATGCTCCCGGAGGTAACCTTTACATCGTCGTTATAAGCGCCGTTGTCTTTCCCGGCGTGGCCGCGGCAGAAGGCAAAGTGCGACAGGGCATGCCCCGCCTCGTCGCGCAGAGGCGCTGAGTTCGGCACGAGTAGCGCAGGCAGCAACGTGCGGGCCGCCGGCAGATTGACCGGATCGTCCCAGGCCTTGGTCAGGTCGATCGACGCGGCCAACTCGCTGGCCGTTTTGCGCGTCTCCTCGTCGTACCATGGCGCCTCGCCTTCCTTGGCATACGACGGGTGCTTATCCAAGTACGGCAAGAGCAGCACGAAGCCACTCAATCGCTTCTCGGGCGGTAGATCGGGATTGGGAACCACCGCTGGCGGAAGCACGCCATGCTCGTCCTCGTAGGCATGAGCGGCACGGATGAGCCCCCCAGCGTTGTGTAAGACCTGCTTCTCGATTTCGGCCTCCGAAAGCGTCTTCCACTTGGCCTGCAACGCCTCGTCGGCCGAGCCGTCGGCCGGCTGGGCCACCAGCTTCCACGGCACGAGTCCAAGCGACCCCGCCGCCACGGCGACAAGCGTGGCCAGGAACAGCCGGCGACGCGAAAACGGTTTCATGCGAGTCATGGCAACGATCCTCCGTTCAAGGGTTGTACGGTCTCGTAGCACGCCGGCGACCGCCCACGGCGCCGGACTCTGAAACTTCACTTGCTGCGCCAAATTCAAGAGCAGCCGGCCATACGCCGCCGGCCGAGTAAGGCCCGATCGAAGCACGAGCTCGTCGCAGGCCACTTCTTGCGTTTGCTGCCAACGCCTGCCCGCGAACCAGACCAGCGGATGGAAGAAAAACAACGCCCGCGCCGCCACGTACAGATAGTTCCATGGCAAGTCGCGGCGCACGGCGTGAGCCGCTTCGTGCGCGAGCATGGCATGCAGATCGTCAGCGGAGAAGCGGCTTGGAAACCCGCTGGGCAGGATGATCGTGGGTCGGCCGATGCCAACGAGCATCGGTCCCGGCGCCGACGGCGAGAGGGCCAGCCGAACGCTGCGACACAGCCCGACATCGGCCGCCGCTCTAGCCAGCAAAGCATGCAACGACGCGGGCGCGTCGACCGCATCTCGCTTCATGCGGGCGGCGCGAACTGCATCGGCAACAGCGAGACACAACATCGCGCTCGCGCCGACAATCCAAGCGGCCGAAAACCAGATCGCCCAACTGCGCGACGACGCCGGCGGGGCGAGCGGAATTTGCGGCGACGCTTTCAGGGGCGGCGGGTCGTTCGCGAGCGACGGAGCGTCTGCGTGACCCGCGGTGCTGACGGCCGCCACCGGCGCCGATGCAGCGGGAGCGAGCCAAGGAAGCTCGACGGGCTGAACCCAGACGAGCGCGATCAGCAGCTTGGCGAACGCCAGCCGCCAGTACCAACAGCGCACCCTGGCCGAAATCGGCAGCCAGCCGATCGGGAGCGCTGCCAACAAGGCGAGCCCGCCGATGAGGCTCGCCCAGCCAAGCTGAGTGACGAGCAGAGACGCCGCATCGCTGATTGCCAAGGACCAATTCATGGCGAGTCCTGCTCCTTGTCCTCGATCCGCTCGAGCATGCGCAGCAGCTTGCCGGCCTCGGCCTCGGTCAGCTTCTCTTGATCCACGAGGTAGGCGACGAAAGGAGAAACCGAACCGCCGAGAACGTTTTCTACGAACTCGCCGACCAACCGCCCGAGTAAATCGCCATGCTCGACCGTGGGAGAATATTGATGCCGACCGTCGCTCTTGCGCCGGCGGAGATAGCGCTTCTTCCGCAGCCGCTCCATCACCGTGAGGATGGTCGTGCGGGCATGCCCTGAGCTTTCGACAAAGTGGCGCGCGACTTCGGCCACGCCGACTGGATGCCGCTCGGCGACGAACCGCAGCACGTCGAGTTCGAGGGGACCGAGTGGTTCACGGGCACGCGAAGGCGACATGGGCAGCATCCTCAATAGACTACAGATGTAGTCACAATAGCAAGACGACGCTCGTAGTCAATAGGCACATAAACCGACCGTCGTTGGTTGCACCGAATGCGTTTGCGTAGCGCGAATTAGCCCCCGTGAGTCACGGGGGGGAGAGCTACCGCTCAATGCCTAGCGCGGACTTGGGCCAACGACAGCGACTGGCGGCGTAGCGATTCTTGCCCCCCCGGCGACTCGCAGGGGGCTAATCGCGCGGCTCAGCGTTCGTAGCGTTTCAAGCATTCCGCATTCGGAGCATGCGGGCTACTGCTCGCTACTTGGGGGCGAGTTCCTCTTGGAACTCCTTGAGAATCCGCAGCGCCTCGAGCGGCGTCGTGCCGTCGAGATCGACTTGGCGGAGCTTGTCGGCCACGGGGTGTTCGGCCGGCTCGAATAGCGTGAGCTGCAACGCGCCGTCGACCGTTGCCCGCAACTTCGGCTTGCGGCGGCCGCTGGCCGCTTGGCTGCCGTGCTCGGCTTCGAGCTTCTTGAGAATGTTTTCCGCGCGGCGATACACCGCGCGTGGCACACCGGCCAGTCGGGCGACGTGGATGCCGTAGCTGCGGTCGGCCGCCCCCGGCACGATCTTGTGGAGGAACACCACCTGATCCTCCCACTCACGAACCGCCACGTTCAGGTTCACCACGCCGGAGAGCGATTGATCGAGCTCGGTGAGCTCGTGGTAGTGCGTGGCGAAGAAGGTGCGGCAGCCGATGCGGTCGTGCAGATGCTCCACGATCGCCCAAGCGAGCGACACGCCGTCGTAAGTGCTGGTGCCGCGGCCGATCTCGTCGAGGATCACCAGGCTCTGGCTCGTGGCCGTGTTGAGGATCCGCGCGGCTTCGGTCATCTCGACCATGAACGTGCTCTGCCCTCGGGAGAGCTCGTCGCTCGCGCCGACGCGGGCAAAGATGCGATCCGCCACGCCCAGCTTGGCGGCGCGCGCCGGCACGAAGCTGCCCATTTGGCCTAAGAGCGAGATCAGCGCGACCTGACGAATGTAGGTGCTCTTGCCGGCCATGTTCGGGCCAGTGATCAAGAGCAGCGGCTGCTCGCCGCCGGACTGCGTGTCGTTGGGCACGAACGCCCCGGCGGGCAAGATCGCTTCGAGCACGGGGTGCCGGCCATCGTGAATCTCGAGCACCGGATCGGCAACGATCTCAGGACGGCAGTAGCCTTGCCGACGGGCAAGCTCCGCGAGCGACGCCAAGACGTCGAGCTGAGCGAGCACGCGGGCGCTGCCTTGAATTCGCCGCAGTTCGCCGGCCACCGCGTCGCGCAACTGCGTGAACAACTCGTACTCGAGCTCCTTGCCGCGCTCGTCGGCGGCGAGCACCTTTTCTTCGTACTCCTTGAGCTCCGGCGTCACATACCGCTCGGCGTTCTTCACCGTTTGCTTGCGGATGTATTCCGGCGGAACCTTGGCGCTGTGAAGGTGCGAGATCTCGAGGTAGTAGCCAAAGACCTTGTTGAAGCCGACCTTGAGGCTCGAAATGCCGGTCCGCTCGACCTCTTGGGCTTGATAGCGGGCGATCCACTGCTTGCCGCCGGCGGCCAGGTCGCGCAGGTTGTCGAGCTCGGGGCTGAACTCCGGGCGGATGAAGCCTCCCTCGCGGCTGAGCAGCGGGCAATCGTCGACGAGCGCGCCGTCGAGCTTTGCGCGGACCTCTTCGCACAGGTCGAGCTCGCGTTCGAGTCGTTGCAGCAAGCCGCTCGAGCGCGACGTGAGCCGCGCCTTGAGCGCCGGCAGCAGCCGCAGCGTGCGTGCCAGGAAGCTCAAGTCGCGCGGGGTGGCGCGGCCGGTCGACACGCGGGCAAGCAGTCGTTCGAGGTCGTAGACGCCGGAGAGCCGCTCGCGCAGATCGGCCGTGAGCCCTTCGGAGTCGAGCAACTCGGCCACGGCGTCGAGCCGGGCGCGGATCTGCAACACGTCGGTCAGCGGTTGGCTGAGCCATTCGGCCAAGAGCCGCGAGCCCATCGCCGTCACGGTGCGGTCGATCATGGCCAAGAGCGAACCATCGCGGCGGCCTTCACGCATCGTGCGCGTGATCTCCAGGCTACGGCGCGTGGCGGCGTCGATTTGCAGCACGTCACTGGCGGCATAGGGCTCGATCCGCTCGATGTGTTCGAGCGAAGTCCGCTGCGTTTCCGCAAGATACGCGAGCGCCGCTCCGGCCGCGCGCACGGCGGGGCTCGCCGCATCGTCGAACCCGAAGCCTTCGACGCCGGCGGTCTGAAAGTGCCGCGAAATGGTTTCCGCCGCGGCCGAGGCGCCAAACGACCAGGCGGGCCGCAGCGTGACCCGCCAGCGATCGCCGCGCGGGGCCTCTTGCCCTTCAGGCCAGAGCAACTCCGAGGGAGCGATGCGGGCCAGCTCGTCTGCCAAGCGCGCGGCCGGAACGTCGCAGGCTTGAAAACGCCCGGTGGAAAGCTCGATCCAGGCCAGGCCAGCCGTGTCGCCCGGAGCGACCGCGGCCAGGTAGTTGCTCTCGGTCGGGTCGAGCAGAGCGTCTTCGACCAGCGTGCCGGCGGTGACGACGCGGGTCACTTCGCGGCGCACGAGCCCCTTGGCCTGCTTGGGGTCTTCGACCTGTTCGCAGATCGCCGCGCGCAAGCCGGCATGGATCAGCTTGGCCAGGTAGCTTTCCAACTGGTGGTAAGGAAAGCCGGCCATGGGGATCGCGTTCTCCCCCTTCTCACGACTCGTGAGCGTGAGGTGCAGCACGCGGGCCGCCGTGCGAGCATCCTCGTGGAACAGCTCGTAAAAATCCCCCATGCGAAACAGCAACACGGCATCCGGACAGGCCGCCTTGGCCTCCCGATACTGCCGCATCATGGGGGTGTCGGACATGGAGTGCGCGATCGAAAGGGTGAAAGGAGGCGGACCACAAACGCGAAGGGGCCAGCCTAGCAAACGCGAGCGCGTGGTCTCAAGCAGGGCCGCTCCCGCCCGCGGCGATCGCGCGTCATAATCGGCGTATGCCCTCACCTCGCCCGCTCACCGACATTCCCTGGTTCTGGGCCGTGCTGTTTTGCAGCGTGGCCTTGATCGGCATCATTATCGTGGGGCCCAAGTTCACGCGGCGGCAGGCGCAGCTCGAACGGCGGGCCGAGGTGCGCGAGCGGATCGCCTATGGGCAGCCGGTCAAGGAGATTATCACCACGCATGCGCCGCCGAGCCCGTTTCGCCGGCTCGCGCCGCTGGCGGCCGTGGTGGGGGCGGGTTGGATCGTGTCGTGGATCTTGATGCAGCGCGAGATTCGGCGAACGTACCGTTCCGCGCCGTGACGCGGCGATTGCCGGCGTTGCGGTTCCCCCCGGCGACTCGCCAGGGGCTAATGGGGAGCTTTAGAGCCGCCGATACGCGATCGAGTGCTCCATGTGGACCGACTCGAAGGCTTCGCTGACGCCGTAGAGATTCTCGGCCGCGCCTAGGATCAGCCAGCCGCCTGGCACGATCTGTTCGCGGATGCGTTCGATCACCTCGCGGCGGGTCGGCTCGTCGAAATAAATCAATACGTTCCGGCAGAGCACGATCTCGAACAGGCCGAGACTGCCCAAGGGCTCGATCAAGTTGAACCTGCGAAAGTTGATCAGCTTGCGCACCGGCTCGCGCACGCGGTAGCCGGCCGGGCACACATCGAAGAAGCGGCCGATCTGCGCCGCCGTGAGACCGCGAGCCACATCGCGGCGGGCGAACTCCGCACTTTCGGCCGCCTTGAGCGAGTCGGCCGCGATGTCGGTGGCCACGATCTCGGCAGCGGGGCGGCCGCCGCGATCGCCGAGCAGTTCGACCAAGACCATGCCCAGGGTATAGGCTTCTTGCCCGGTGGCCGTGGCGGCCGACCAGATGCGGAGCGGCCGGCCGGTGCCTGTGCCGCGGCGAAACAAATAGTCTGGCAAGATCTGGCGACGCAGCGCGTCCCACGGATGCCCGTCGCGAAAGAATGAGGTCTCCTGCGTGGTGATCGCGCCGACCACGGCCGACGACAGCGCGGCGTCTTGCTGACGCAGCTTGGCGACGAGTTCTTCGAAGCTCTTGAGATTCGCCGCTTCCATGACCGGCGAAAGACGGTGCCGGATCAGGTAGGCCTTGTCGGCCGTGAGCGCAACGCCGCACATTTCGCGGATGAGCTTCCGCAGTTCGTCAAAGGTGTCCGGCGGCAAATGCATCGACAGGCGGCGTTCGGTCAAAGGTAGTGATTACGGAGCAGAAGCCGCCCGCAGCGAGGGCGCAATTTGAGCCAAGGGTAACACGAGGTCGGTCAGGCCGGCTTCAACCGCGCTGCGCGGCATTCCCCAGACAACGCTCGAAGCCTCGTCCTGCGCGATCACCAGGCCGCCGGCGCGGCGGACGCTGCCCAGCCCGGCGGTGCCGTCGTTGCCCATGCCGGTCAGCACGACCGCGGCCAGTTCGGCGCCCAGGGTCGCCGCGGCTGTGCGAAACAGCACATTCGCCGAAGGTCGGCAGCCCCCCTCCGGCGGCTGCTCGGTGCAGACGGTAATTAGTCGGCCGGCGGAGTCGCGGCGGACGGCCAAATGTTTTCCGCCGGGCGCAATGTACACGCGCGAAGCCTGCACGAGCTCGCCGTCGTTCGCCTCAATGACCTCGCGCCCGATGCGGCGCGTCAGGTTGGCGGCCAGCGAACGGGTGAACGTCGGCGGCATGTGCTGCACCACGAACACCGGCGCATTGATGCCGTTCAGCCCCGGCAGCAGTTGCGCAAGCGCCGGCGGGCCGCCTGTGGAAGACGCGATCACGATTCCACGCAGCTTGCGCGGGCGAAGCGCGGGGTCCGCTTTGGCGTCCGGCGGCCGCGTGGCGAGCGGCGCAGCGGGGGCAATCGAGCCGGCAGGACGGCGGCGATTGAGAAATGCCCTTAGTTTCGGCACGAGATCGAGGCGGAGCAGCGTGGTCGCCTCGTCGGCATTCGCAGCGCTCGGCTTAGCCACGAAGTCGAACGCGCCCGATTCGAGCGCCTGCACCGTGACATCGGCCCCGCGCTGCGTGAACGCGCTGACCATGACCACGCCCAACTGCCGCTCCGGCGGCAGGCCGACATTCAGTTGGCGAAGTGCAGCTAGAGTTTCGAGCCCGCTCAGGCCGGGCATTTCAACGTCGAGCGTCACTAGGTCCACGTGGGACGATTGCAAAAACTCGAGCGCCTTCTGACCGCTAAACACACTGCCAGCGACCACCATATCGGGCAGCCCGGCCAGGGCAGACTCGAGGGCGGCGCGGAACACGCGCGAATCATCAACGATCAGGACGCGCGCCGGTTCCATTGCCTACGGGGGCCAAGTTGCGGCCCCGCAGGCTGGCGAGGCCAAGGATCTAGGAGCGTACCCGTTCGAGATAGTCACCCGTGCGGGTATCGATCTTCACGCTGTCGCCCATTTCAATGAATGCCGGCACGTAGAGCTCGGCGCCGGTCTCCACCTTGATCGGTTTGGTCAGGTTCGTGGCGGTATTGCCGCGCACGGCCGGCTCGGCGTACTCGACCTTCAGCACCACGTGGTTGGGCGGCGTGATCGAGATCGGCCGTTCGTTGAACAGCACCATCGAGCAAAGCATGCCTTCCTTCAGGTACTTCCAGGCCTCGTCGACCAGCTCCTTCGAGAGCTCGTACTGCTCGAAGGTGGTGTTCTCCATGAAGAAGAACGTGTCTTGTTGGCGGTAGAGGAATTGGGCCTCGATCTCGGAAACGTCGGCCGCCTCCATCGAATCGCCGCTCCGGAGGGTGCGGTCGATCACGGTGCCCCGGAGCAGGTTCTTGAGCCGCATCTTGTACATGGCCTGGCCCTTGCCCGGCTTGACGAAGTTGCACTCGACGATCAGATAGGGGTCTCCGTCGATCTGGACCTTGAGTCCTTTGCGCAGATCGCTGGTATTATAGTTGGCCACGAAGAATTCCTGCTGACGTTTGCTGATGGATCCTACGCTGTCGCCGCCCGTTTCCTTGGCAACCGAACCCGATCCGCAACCGGATGCGGGCGGTTGGCAGCAAGTGCTCCGCGACGCCGTGCGCAGCGGCAACGAACTTTGCCGGCTGCTGAGCTTGCCGCCGCCCTCGGCGGAAGAAGCGGCTGCCGCACGCGACTTTCGCGTGTTCGTGCCTCGGCCTTATTTGCAGCGGATTCGTCCCGGTGACCCGAACGACCCCCTGCTGCTGCAAGTGCTGCCGAGCGCCGCCGAGCGGGAATCGACGCCGGGATTCTCTTTCGATCCCGTAGGAGACCGCGAAGCGGTTCGCCAGCCCGGTTTGCTGCACAAGTATCACGGAAGGGCCTTGATGGTAGCAACCGGGGCCTGCGCCGTCCATTGCAGGTACTGCTTCCGCCGGCACTACCCTTATGAAGAATCGCCTGGCGCCTTGTCCGCTTGGCAGCCGGCTCTCGACGAGCTTTCGGCCGATCCCTCGATCCACGAAATCATCCTGAGTGGCGGCGACCCGCTGATGCTGCGCGACGAGCGGCTGGCCGAGCTCGTGGCGGTGCTAGCTGCGATTCCCCACCTTCGCCGCTTACGGGTGCATACTCGGCTGCCGAGCATGATCCCGCAGCGGGTCGATGACGCACTGCTAGCATGGCTGACCGGCAGCCGCTTGGCGCCGTGGATGGTTGTGCATATCAATCACCCGCGCGAAATCGGCCCTGAAGTGGCGGCGGCCCTGGGGCGGTTGGTCGACGCCGGCGTGCCGGTGCTCAACCAAACTGTCCTCCTCCGGGGGGTCAACGACCGGCTCGAGGTCTTAGAGCAG
>JAESFN010000908.1_pt1 | contig 18380 bp, 14 predicted proteins | sample 9269411 | NCBI WGS metagenome assembly JAESFN01 (sample SAMN14505399, study PRJNA617100) | algae metagenome | isolation source: Iphinoe sp. HA4291-MV1 and co-occurring heterotrophs from trail next to... | place: USA: Maunawili Falls, Hawaii | collected 2009-07-25
CTCCCCTGATCGGCGACGCTAGGACTGGCGACGAGATTGCCCACCCTCACGGGAGTCGTCACGAGTAACGGACTACTCGATCTTTTCGCGGGCTCATCCGTCGAGGACAGTCGGCGCGGGTCCGTCCCTCGGACCGGGCCCGAGCAGCGCGGCCAACTCCGATCGGTTGCACACCTCCGGCCGGCCGCACGCCCGGCAGAAGTGGCCCTCGACCGTGCGGACCGAGACCACGAACGCGGCCAGGGAGAGCTCGCTCGGCTTCTTCTCAGCCGGGCTCGCGGCGTCGAAGCCCCCGTGCGCGGCAATCGGTGGGGATTCGAGTAGCCCGATACCCGGGCCGGGGTCGGAGATCGGCGGTTCGATGGTGCCGGGACGAAGGGGGACCCTGATGACGGAGTCGGCCGCGATCGACCTGTTGAGCTCGAAGTCATTCGCGAACGGTCATCCGTTGGCGCAGTACCGGTGGCTGCGGGAGAACGCCCCGGTGTACCGGCACGGTGAGCCGGACGGGCCGGGCTTCTGGGCGGTCACCGCGCACGCGCTGGTGCGGGAGGTGAGTGCGCATCCGGAGATCTATTCCAGTGCCGCCGGGGGCATGAGGATCTTCGACTTTCCGCCGGATGAACTCGTGTTCATCCGGAACATGATGCTGGCCATGGATCCGCCGAGGCATACCCGGCACCGCCGCCTGATCGGTGGCGCGTTCACCCCGAAACGCGCCGCCCGGTGGCGTGACTCGATCAGCGCGACGGCGCGGGCCATCCTGGACGAGGTGTGCGAGCGGGGCGAGTGTGACCTGGTCACTGACATCGCGGGCAAGCTGCCGTCCTACGTGATCGCCGAGCTGCTTGGCATACCCCGCGCCGACGGGGTCATGCTGTACGACTGGTCTGAGATCATCCACTCCGCCTCGGACGTGGTCAGCGAAGACGAGCGGTCCACCGCGATGGGCGCCATCTTCGCGTACGCGGACCAGGTGCGCGCCGAAAAGCTGGCCGCCCCCGGCGAGGACCTGGCGACCCGGCTGGTGCACTCCGAGGTGGACGGGCAACGGCTGACCGAGCAGGAGTTCAGTAACTTCTTCATGCTGTTGCTCAACGGGGGCGGGGAGACCACCCGCCACCTCATCGGTGGAGCGATGCTGAGCCTGTTGAGCCGGCCCACCCAGCTCACGCGGCTGCGCACCGACACGGCGGGTTCGGGTGTGCTCGCACCGGCCGCGGTCGAGGAGCTGCTGCGGTTCCAGACCCCGCTGATCCACTTGCGGCGAACCGCACTGCGGGACACCGAGCTGGGTGGCACCCGCATCGCGGCCGGCGACAAGGTGGTCATGTACTTCGGGGCCGCGAATCGGGATCTCACTGTGTTCGGATCTCCGGACGAGCTGGTCCTGGATCGGAGCCCGAACGATCATCTGACCTTCGGCGGCGGCGGACCGCATTTCTGCCTCGGAGCGCATTTCAGCCGTATCGAGATCGGCGAGATGATGGGCCAGCTGATGACGCGGTTCCCGGACCTGGGGTTGAACGGCGACCCCACCTGGCTGGCGTCCGAGCTCATGTCCGGTCCGGCCCACATCCCGGTCCGATTCACCCCGTCCCGCCCCATCGGCGCGCATTGACGTCCCGCGAACGCGGAGTCGCGGACGCACTCAGCCCAGCCGGGCGTACAGCGTCGAGGCTCCCGGTCTGCTCAGCTCGTCCGGACCGATCGACCGGCCCGCGACGGCGAGCAGCAGAGCCTCGCCGGTGCCCCGGACCTCCGGCCCGCTCGAGCTGTGACGCACGTTCGCTGACGTCGACACGGCCGGGACGCGGGTACTCACCGTGGACGAGCTTGCCGCGCATGTCGTAGCGGATTCTTAAGAACGTCACGGGGTCTTCGGGGCAGTGGCCCGGCAAGTTGGTCATGTAGGTGCGCTCGCCCAACTGCAAGGCCAGCGTCCGACCCGCCTCGCCGACCGACTCGTAGCGAAGCCATTCAAGGCTGTCGATCAGGGACGAACGATCGGCGTCAGACCCCGAGGCCGGTGTGCCGGGGGCCCGAACCGTTGAGTATCGGACTCGGCGCGGTCGGCGAGGCGTGCACCCCGGGCAGAGTCGGCGCGGGTGTTCCGGTACCCGGCACCCCGACCATCGCCGGGATGCAGCCCGATCGCTGCGCGGCCGCCCGGCCGCTCGGCCATCCCGCGCGCGGAGGCGGTGGCGCCGACCCAGCGGGACTCGACTCCGGCCAGCGCGTCGCGGGCCAGCCGGGTCTTGCCGACCCCGGCCGGGCCGCACAGCACCACCTTCAACGAACGAATCCTGCGCCACCTGGCAGAGGCCGACGACTCTCCTGCCGAAGCCGAGCCCGGTTAGCACCTCCCAATGCATGTGATCTAGGTCATTTGACTTGCCTGTGAGAGAGCTATGCATGCGGGTGACTCGTTGATGCCCCGTAAAGGCATACGTACAGGACGCGAGTTGACCAACGGAGGTCGGCAGAGTTTCGCGAGTGTCCGACTACCGGGAGTAGACATGTCTGAGTTGACCGTCGCACGTCTGCTACAGAATCCGCTCGGCCACGTCGCGCCTGCCGGCGAACGAGGGGACATCGTCCGAGTCGGCGACGGCTCGACAACGATCTATCTCGATCCCGATGAGTTCGACAAACTCAGCGAAGGCACCGTAAGGGCGATGCTGGCTCTCAAGTCCAGCCCCGTGCCTGCAAGCTCGGAACCTCGCGGCGGCCCACCGCCCACGAACTCTCCTCAGACTGCGCGGCGAACATCGCGAGCACACCACTCCGCTTCACTAAGGCTCCCGCCGCCCAAAGCCGCCACGCCCGACCAGCGTGCGCCGCGCGCTGCCTCGGCGCGACTCCCCGAGCCCAAGACCGCGACGTCTGGGCCGGCTCCATCAGCGCCGCGACGTCCTGCCGCGGCACCACGTGTTCCCGCCGTACAGCGCGACCGTGATCCAGGTTCGGTGACCGATCCGCGCCGCGCGAAACGTGGTGGTCAGTCTCTGTGGTGACGGACGGCCGAGTCAGTCATCCGGTCAGTTCGCTGGCCACGGCGCGTTCGATCAGGATCGGCAGGAAGCTCCGTACAGCCGCACCCTCAAAACGAGATCTCACGACGTCGATCGTGTGCCGGACTCGATCCTCCCCGACACCCTCCTGCTCGCGGTAGCGCTCGATCAAGCGCGCTTCCACTGCGTCCAACTGCTGAGCGACCTGCCGATCTTCCAGGCTCTCCATTGACCGGTGGCCAGCCGCAGACGACATCGCCGACCCAGCGTTCCAGCTCCTCAGCGAGCTCGCTGTCCGGTTGCGCGGCCAGAGCGAGACCCATGGCGGCGGCCGCAAGGGCGAGAAGGTCCAGATCCGACGACAGCGGCCAGATCAGCCTCACCGGCGGGTAGAACCGACCGCTGTCCGGGCTCAGCAGCCGTCCGCCGACCGTCGCAGGGCGCCCGCCGTGCGTCTGGGTCGGTGCGATCACCGCGTGCACGCGGTCCAATGCGCCCAGCGCCGCACTGCCGGCCAACGCTGCCGGGATCCGCTCAGGCTGGTCGCACCGGCATTCCCAGGCTCGGACCGCCAGCAACATCTCGCGGATCTGCCCCAGCACGCGGACCAACTCGTCATCGAGGTCGGGGATCAGCCGCCCCCGACCACACAAGTCAGCGCTCACTTCCCTACCCGCCTCATCGATCGGTCGGCCCATCCCAGCGAAACCCGATCCGGTGGTCAAGAACCTAGTGATGACCATCGCTCAACCACCATCCCGGAGACCGGTTGGGTGCGTGCAGCGCTGAGGCGAACGAGCTCACGCCGCGGCGGTGGAGGGTAATCACCGCCCGAGTCGGTGCGCGACTCCACCTGCGTACCAGCCGGTGTCAGAGGTCGTTGCCGGGGTAGGAGAGGTTGAAGCTCTTGTTCACCAGCGGGAAGTCCGGGACGATCGTGTCGGCCAGCGCCACTGGCAACGCCGGCCAGTTGAAGAAGCTCGGGTCCACGATCTTCACCCGAGTGAGCCGCCCGGCCGGGTTGATCTCGACCCGATGCACGATGGTGCCCCGCCAACCCTCGACGATGCCGACCCCGGCATGGACCGGTCCCGGTCCGGACCGGGTTGGGTTCCCGGTCGCCTCAGCGCGCCGTGCGGTGGACACGGTCCCCGGATCGAGGTCGTCGACCAACCGTCTGATGAGGTCCACCGAAGCGTTGATCTCCTCGGCGCGGACCAGGAAGCGGGCCAGCACGTCACCGGCATCGCGGCGATGGACCGTCCGCTCGACCGGGTCCGGCAGGGTCGGATGGTCACGGCGGGCGTCGATCGTCAGGCCGCTGGCGCGCGCGACGTAACCCAGCGCCCCCAGGTCGGCCGCCTGCTCACCGGTGAGCACAGCGGTGCCGGTGAAGCGGTCCCGCACGGTGCTCTGTGCCAGGGCCAGCGCCGCGATCTCCGCGATGTCCTTGCCGACCGCGGCGAGCCGGTCGAGGTCCGGGCTTGCGCGCAGGCTCACCCCGCCGATCCGCGCCGCGCCCCGGAGCAGTCGGCTGCCGGTGACCTCGTCGTTGACCCGCAGCAGGTCTTCGCGGATGCGCTGGGCGTGCACGTTCAGGATGCCGTGGCCGACGTCGTTGCACAGCGCGCCCAGATCCGTGACGTGGTTGTAGAGCCGTTCCAGCTCCAGCAGTACACCGCGTGCCCGTCGAATCCCCGGTGACACGACCAGGCCCAACGCGTCCTCGACGGCCTGGCAGAACGCCAGTACGTGGCCCACGGTGGTGTCGCCGCTGACCCGCTCGGCCAACTCCACCGCCGCCTGCGGTGTTCGGCCCTGGAAGAGCTTCTCGACACCCCGATGGGTGAACCACAGCCGGGCCTTGAGGTTCAAGATGGTCTCCCCGACCACCGAGAAGCGGAAATGCCCCGGGCCGATCATGCCCGCGTGCACCGGGCCGACCGGGATCTCGAAGACCCCGGGGCCCTCCACGGTGCGGAACGGGTACGGCTCGTCGAGGTCGGCGAACTCGGGCGGCGCGCCGGCCTCGGCCAGCATCGGGTACCAGCCTTTCGGCCAGTGGAAGTGCCGGACCAGCCGACTGGGTAGCGGGTGGTTGCGCGGCACGATGCCGAACAGGTCGCGCATCTCGCGTTCGAACCGGCCGGCGGCGAAGGACAGCCCGGCCAGGCTCGGTACCGCCGGATCGGCCCGGTCCAGCGTGACGTGCAACTCCGCCCGCCGGTCCGGCCGGTCGGGCGTGGCCGGCGCGGTGAACAGGTACACCCCGCGCAGCCGGCCGGCCTCGACGTCGTCGTGGCCGGCGATCAGCGCTACCCGGAACCCCTGCTCCAGCAGCCAGCCGGCCTGGCTCGGCAGCTCGTCGGCGGTGATCTCGGCGACGGCGCGCTCCGTGCCGGGAGTCCCGCCAGGTGTCGGAGCTTTCACCTCACACCCCCCAGCACCGTCGCCGCGGCCTGTAGCAGCGGAGCGACCGGCTCGGCCAGCACCCCGAGCCCGGCGCAGACCACCAGCCCGCCGACCAGCACGGTGGCGGTGGAGCGCGGGAGGGCTTGCCGGACCGCGACGCCGGTGGCCGCGCCGGGGCCGTCCGGCGGGGCGCCGAGCAACATCCGGCCGGTGTGCATGACCAACGCGCCCGCGATCACCAGGACCAGGAGTAAGGCGACGGCGGTCGGCCAGGCCAGCTCCGAGCCGAGTCCGGCGCGGGCGATGCCCAGCTCGCTGGCGAACACGCTGAACGGCGGGAACCCGAGCAGGGCGAGCACACCGATACCGACCACCCCGGCCAACGCCGGCTGCCCGGCCGCCAGCCCGCGCACCTCGGCGATCCGGCTGCTCCCGGTCACCTGCACCATCCGCCCGGCCCCGATGAACAGGGTTGCCTTCGTGATGCCGTGGCCGAGGATGTGCAGCAGCACCGCCGCCAGCGCCGGCCGACCGCCGATCGCCACCCCGAAACAGGCCAGCGCCATGTGCTCGATGCTGGAATAGGCCAGCATCCGCTTGTAGTCGCGTTGGCCGATCAGCAGCGACGCGGCCAACACCAACGAGGTCAACGCCATCGCCACCAGCAGGCTGCGGGTGAACCCGACGCCGACGGCGAGGTCCGCGATCACCTTCACCCGCATGATCGCGTACAGCGCAACCGACAACAACACCCCGGACATCAGTGCGGAAACCGGTGCCGGCGCCTGCGAGTGGGCGTCCGGGAGCCACGCATGCAGTGGAGCCAGGCCGGCCTTGGCTCCGAACCCGAGCAGCAGCAGCGCCACCGCGAACTTGGTGACCCCTGGGTCCAGACCGGGCGCCGCGGCGCGCAGCGCGACCAGGTCCAGTCCGGCCGGTCCGCCCGACCCGTGCGCCGCCGCGTAGTTCACCAGCACCACGCCGAGCAGCGCCAGCGCGATCCCGGTCGAGCAGATCACCACGTACTTCCACGCCGCCTCCACGGCGGTGCGGGTGTGCCGCTGGCCGACCAGGAACGCGGTGACGATCGTGGTGGCCTCCACCGCGATCCACAGCAGCCCGAGGTTTCCGGCCAGCACCGCGGCCGCCATCGCGGCCAGGAACAGCTGCACCAGCACGCTGTGCCGGGCGGCGGTGCGGGGTGTCGACCGCCCCGCCTCGAGCTCGGCCCGGAAGAAGGCTGGTGTGGCGGCCGTCGCGAGCAGACCGACCGCGCCGATCACGATCAACATGAACCCGGTCACCGCGTCGACGTACACCGCCGCGCCGAGTGCCTGATACGGACCGGACCGGGTCACTCCGACCGCCAGCGCGACCGCCGCGCCGAGCAGCCCCGCCGCGCCCGCGCAGCCGAACCACGCGGTGGCCGGCCGCCAGCCGAGCAGCAGGTAACCGAGCGCGGTCGCCACCGGCAACAGCACCGGGCCCAGCGCGAGCGAGGTCGTCGTCAGTGCCACGTCAGTCCCTCAGCTCCCGCAGCTGCTCCAGGTCCGCGCCGCCGAACGCCTCGCGCATTCGGGAGGTCAGGATCTGCAACACCAGCACCGCCAGCAGGATGTCCAGCGACACCCCGACCTCGACCACCAGTCCGACGCCTGAGGTGGTCAGGAAGCCGATCATGGTGATCCCGTTGTCCAGCAGCAGGAACCCGACGAGCTGGGACAGCGCGTGCCGGCGGGTGACCGCGACGAAGAAGCCGATCAGCACCACGGTGACACCGACCGGGATCAGCCGCGTGGCCGGTGATGGGGCCAGCTCCACCAGCGGCCGGGACGCCGCGAAGCCGAGCAGAGTCAGCCCGGCAGCGGCCAGCAGCGAGGTGGCCACGTTGACCAGCGGCCGGGTCTCGGTGGCCCCGCCCGCGTCACCGATGTCGGCCAGCGCCCGGCGCAGCAGCGCCGGTAGCAGCCCGGTGCGCAGCACCAGCACCCCGACCGCCACGACCGCCAGCTCCGGTGATCGCTCGTGCGCGGCCAGGGTGGCCACCAGCGCGGCTAGCGCCAGCCCTTGCAGCGCGAACACCCGGATGATCACCGCCAGCTCGCGGAGCCACAGCACCAGCACCGCGGTGAGTAGCAGCGCGCCGCCGGCCAGGTTCAGCAGCTGGACGTAGAGGGTCTCGGTCATCGGATCGGGCTCGTCATCAGGCTCGTCATCGGGCGAGGAAGAAGGACACGGTCACCGACAGCAGGGCGAGCAGGAACGAGCCCGCGAGCAGCTCGGGCACGCGGAACAGCCGCAGCTTGGCCAGGAACACCTCGGCGCCGGCCAGGGCCACCCCGAGCACCCCCACCTTGAGCGCCACCGCGAGCACCCCGCCGAGCAGCGCGGGCGGCGTGGCGGCCTCGGCGATCCCCCACGGCAGGAACAGGTTGGCCAGCAGCGCGAGGAACACCGCCAGCCGCATCGCCGAGGCCAGCTCGACCAGCGCGAGGTCCGGCCCGGCGTACTCCAGCACCATGGCCTCGTGCACCATGGTCAGCTCCAGGTGGGTGGCCGGGTTGTCCACCGGCAGCCGCCCGGTCTCCGCCACGATCACCACCACCAGCGCCACCGCCGCCAGCAGGCTGGCCGGCGAGATCACCCGGGCCGGGTCACGCAAGGTGGCGGACACGATCGCGGCCAGGTTCGTCGAGCCGACCGGCACCGACAGCGCGAAGATCGCCACCAGCAGGGTGGGCTCGACCAGCGCGATGATCGTCACCTCGCGGCTGGCGCCCATCCCGCCGAACGCCGTGCCGGTGTCCAGCCCGCCCAGCGCCAGCGTCGCTGTACCCATCGCCAGCAACGCCACCACCACGAACAGATCCGCCACCGGCCCGAGCGCGGAGCCGACGGTCACCAACGGCGCGGCCCCCGCGACCACCAACGTGGTGGCCACCAGAACCAGCGGGGCGATCCGGAGCATCTCGCTGGTGCCGCGCGGGGCGATCGCCTCCTTGCCCAGCAGCTTGCGCAGATCCCGCCACGGCTGACCCACTCCCGGTCCGACCCGACCCTCCAGCCGGGCCCGGACCTGCCGCATCACCCCGACCAGCAGCGGCGCGCCGGCCACCACCAGCACCGGTTGGACGACGCCGCCGAGCAGCCCGAGCACCGTCACCGGGTCACCGCCAGCCACACCAGAAGCACGCACACCGGGTAGAAGCCGTAGCCCAGGTAGCGGTGCACGCTGCCGGTGGCCAACCCCCGGCTACGCCGACCCCAGCCGGCCACCGCACCCAGCATCGGACCGTAGAGGCCGCGCTCGAGCCGATCGGGTACCGCGCGCCGGTAGGCCACCGCCCGGACCAGATAGCGGGATTCCTCGTGGTGGTCGACGTCCACGTGCTGCTCGGGCTCGATCACCTCGTCGAACACGCGCTGCAGCGGCTCGGCGAAGGACGTGGCGGTGTACTCCATCCGCTCGGACAGCGGTCCGGCCCCGCAGTCCCACAGCCGCGCCGTCCGGCGGGCGCGGCGTCGGCCGAGCAGCAGCCGTGGCAGCGCCAGCGCGGCCACGATCGCCGCGACCAGCGCGCAGGACAGCATCAGCGGGGAGAGCGCACCGGCGAGCCCGGTCAGCCGCAGGGTCACCACCCCGGTCACCGCCGAGGCGGTGCCTGCCGCCGGACGGGCGATCGCCGCGGCGGCGGAGACGACCGGCAGCACGCTCCCGGGCAGCAGCGCCAGCAGACCGCCGGCGACGGCGGCGAGCCCCATCCCGACAAGCATCGCCGGCGGGCTCTCCCGGGCCGCCGCCGCGCCCGGTCCGCGCGGGCGGGCCAGGAACCCCACCCCGAACGCCTTGACGAAGGTGGCCACCGACAAGCCGGCGGTCAGCGCCACCGCGGCCACGGCCACCGGCATCACGATCGCGTCCGCCACCCCGGCCGAGGGCAACCCCCGGATCAGCGCCTGCAGGAGCAGCCATTCCGACACGAACGCGGTCCCCGGCGGTAGCGCCGAGGCCGCCAACGCACCCCAGCCGAACACCGCCGTGGTGACCGGCATGCCGGCGCGCAGCCCGCCCAGCGCGTCCAGGTCCCGGGTGCCGGTGGCGCGCAGCACCGAGCCCGCGGCCAGGAACAGCAGGGTCTTGAACGCCGCGTGGTTGATCACGTGCAGTAGCGCGGCGGCCAGCGCCAATCCGGCCAGCACCCGGTTGCCCGAGGCGGTGAACAACCCGGCGGCACCCACACCGACCAGCACCAGCCCCATGTTCTCGGTGGTCGAGAAGCCCAGCAGCCGCTTCAGGTCGGTGCTCATCGCAGCTTGCAGAATCCCGTACACCGCCGAGGCCGCGCCCAAGCCCAGCACCAGCAGCCACCACCACCGGGGGCCGCCGCCCAGCAGGTCGAAGCCGACCCGCAGCAGACCGTAGATCCCGAGGTTCACCATCGCCGCCGACATCAACGCCGAGACGTGGCTGGGTGCCTCCGGGTGCGCCCGGGGCAGCCACACGTGCACCGGCACCATGCCCGCCTTGGACCCGAAGCCGAGCAGCGCGAGCACGAACACCGTCCCGGCCACCGCGGGCGACAACCCCTGCCCGGCCTCCCGCAGCGCGCCGAACGAGTCGTCACCGGCCCGCCCGACCAGCAGTAACAGTGCGACCAGTACCGCGAGGAAGCCGGCGTGGGTCATCACCGCGTACCAGCGCCCGGCCACCGCCACCTCCGGCCGCTCCCGATGCTCGGCCAGCACCAGCAGCAGCGAGGCCAGCGCCATCAGCTCCCAGCAGAGCAGGAACGTGCCCGCGCTGCCGGCCGCCGGCACCAGCAGCATGGCCACCACGAACACCGGCAGACTCGCCTGCACCGGCCGGGAGCCGACACCGTGCCCGGAGTAGGACATCCCGTACACCCCGGCGGCGACCGCCACCGCCGCGCCCACCGCGATGAACAAGCCGCTCAGCGCGTCCACGGTGATGACCACCCCGGTCAATGGCAGCAGCCCGGGCAGCCGCGCCGACACCGGCTGCCCGGCCAACGCAGCCACCCCGGCCACCACGCCCAGACACCCGGTGAACGCGGTGCCGACCCCGACCACCACCGGACGCGCACGCTCCCGACTGGCCACCCCGAGAAGCGCCGTCGACGCCCCGCCCCCGACCGCACCGATCAGGCAGACTGAGGCGAGGTTCGGGGCCAGGCTCACCGTCCGGTCAGCCTTCGCAGACCCTCCACGACGGCTTCCGGGCGCGGCGGGCAGCCAGCGATCTCCACATCCACCGGAACCACCGCCGACGCCGGTCCGGCCACGCCGTACGCGTCGGCGAACACACCACAGTCGCGGGCACAGTCGCCCACCGCGACCACCAGCTTCGGGGCCGGCACCGCTTCGAAGGTACGACGCAGCGGCTCAGCCATGTTGCGGGTCACCGGCCCGGTCACCAGCAGCACGTCGGCGTGCCGAGGTGAGGCAACCAGCCGGACGCCGTACCGCTCGGCGTCGTAGACCGGCCCGAACGCCGAGCCGATCTCCACCTCGCAGCCGTTGCACGACCCGCAGTCCACGTGCCGGATCTGGACCGACCCGGCCAGCTCGCCCTCGGCCGGCGCCCGGTCCACCTCCGGCAGCGGCGGCGGCTCGGCGATCCGCCCGACCCGACGGATCATCCGCCACAGTCCCAGCATCCATCCGCTCCTGTAAGCCTCGGCAATCGGACAGACGACACATCGCTGGGCCGCCCGGGCCCCAGGATCAGCGGGGCGACCGGGAGCTCACTCTGCGCCGACGCCGGACGCCCGGGCGTTCGTGTTGATTCAACAATTGCCAAGCTTAGCAAGTATGCAAGCAGTAGCGCGCGTCCCACCGGTCCGCTCGATCGCGCCGCCGGTGAACTCCGCGTCCCAGCCAGGCTGCCGGTCCAGAACGGTCACGCCGCTCGCGCTCAGTACCCAGCGCCGCCCGACGTCAATCTGGCGTCGGCAATCATGGATGCGTTCTGCGTGGATCGCGTCGGAGGTGGCGCTCCTCGCGATGCTCGGCGGTGGCGGCGTGTGCGGCGGCGATGACCCGCTCGGTCAGTTCACGGGTCGGGGCTGAGGGATAGGTCTGGTCGGGCGGTGTGGCCAGCACCAGCTGCATGGCGCAGGCTTGGCCGACGTCGCAGTACATCCCGAGGTCGTGGGTCAGGTCGAGGCGCACCGAGGGGGCGTCGAGCAGCAGCCCGACCAAGGCGGGCAGCACGAGCAGCGCGTCTGTCAACGGGTTCGGAGTGATCACGGGAACCTGGTCTTGCTCGGCGAGAGTCGCGAGCTCGTGATCGTCGTCGAGGAGATTGATCACTACGTCCGCGCCGGCGGTGACGGTGCGTAGGGGGAACGCGTGACGGTCGGCCGGCCGCCACATGGTCACCTCGGCGGCGTTGACGGCGACCAGTAGCGGCACGAGGTTGGGCAACGCGTCCGAGCCGGCGACGACGACCCGTCCGCGCGCGGTCGGCCGCCGCGTGCGACTGAGGGTACTCAAGACGGCCGCGGTGAGTGTGATGGCCAGGGCGTCGCGATCGGACGCCACGGGGTGGCTCAGGCCGTTGACGTCGTGGGATGCCCCGACGCGGAGACCCCCGTGGAGCAGGACCACCGCGGCGAGGTCGTCCCGCCGGCTCATCGCACTGGCCACGTCGGTGGCGCCCGGGACGGCGAGGTCGATCACCTCGGTGCAGATCCCTGTGTGCTGGAAGATGGCGGTGGCGTACCGGCTCAGTGAGCGGCGCGTGTCCCCCGGTTCGGTCCCGACCGCCGCGTCAGGACCGATGAGTCCGACCACGCGGCGCTTCTCCGCATGGCTGTCATCGGGCATCAGCCGGTCCGTCCCGTCGAGGGTGCGTGGGTTGGCGTGTTCGCTGGGTCGCCACCAGACACCTCGCCCCGCCGCCACGTCGCGGCGTAGCGCGCGGCAGCGGCGGCGTCATCCTTGGCGTGAAGCCGTCGCCGCTCGGCTGAGGCCGCTCCTTCGGGATAGCCGGCCCGCGCTACCCGCCGGTCGACGGCGCCGTCCATGAACCACAGCGCGTACTGCAATCCGACCAGCAGACCGAGCAGCACCGCGGATGCGCGCACCCACACCGGACCCGGCAGGAACATCACCAGGGGCGTGGCGATCGCGCAGACCTGCACGAAGGCGCGTACGAAGTGGCGCAGCCGCCACGTGGGGCAGGTCGCGTCGTACAGCACCCAGGACCGGTACCGAGACGGCAGCCTCCCCCCGAGGGCGAACCAGCACCATCGCAGGGGATCAGGCCTGGACTCCATCGGCCGCTCGGCTCCGTTCTATGCAGTTGCAGATATTAGCAATCAAACAAAATAGCCGTTCTAGGGTCGTGCATCTAGGCTCGGGAGCGTGATCGCCCCCGCTCCGCAGCCCGTGTCCGTGCCCGCCGGCGACGTCGTGCTGGCCGGTTTGTCCTGGTCCGGCGACCCGTCCACCGTGCCGGTGCTGCTGGTGCACGGGTTGGCCGCCAACGCCCGCGTATGGGAGGACGTCGCCGGCCGGCTGGCGGCGGTCGGACGTTCTGTGGTTGCGGTCGATCTGCGCGGGCACGGCGGGTCGGCGGGAGTACCGGACCCGGAGGGCACGAACCCGATCATCGTCGCCGCGTACGACCTCGCCTGGACCTGCTGGGAGCTGGGGTGGCCGAAGGTGGTGGTGGCCGGGCACTCCTGGGGAGCCAACATCGCACTGCAGCTGGCGGTCGACTTTCCGGACCTGGTGGCCGGTCTGGTCCTGGTCGACGGTGGCTGGTGGCCTTACACCGAACGCTTTCCCGACCTCGATGCCGCGTGGCGGAGGATGGCCCCGCCCAACCTCTCCGGGTGGGAGCCGCGGGACATCCGTGAGGTTCTCGCCGGCACGCACCCGGACTGGTCCGACGCGGCGCTCGACGCCACCCTGGCCAACCTCGAGCAGCGCCCGGACGGCACCTTGCGGCCGTGGCTGACCCCGGAACGCCACCACCTCCGGATAGCCGGCATGTTCGACCATCAACCACGTGAACTGCACAAGCAGGTGCGCTGCGAGACCGTACTGCTCGCCGCGGACGACCCGCCCCACGAGTCGGCGGTCGCCGCCGCCGCGGTGCTCCCCCACGCATCGCTCGTCACCTTTCCCGGTGGCGAGCACGACCTGCACCTGCAGTTCCCCGACCAGGTGGCCGCCGCGATCGCCCGGCTCCGCTGAACCCGCCGGCTCGTCGTACGCCTGGTCAGCGGGCCGATGCGTCACCGAGACGTTGGCGTAGGGAGTACAGCTCGTCCCGCAGCGTGTCCGGGATCTTCTCGCCGATGCCGGCGAACCATTCCTCGATCAGACCCAGCTCGGCCCGCCACTCCTCCGGGTCGACCGCCAGCGCCCTGTCGAGGTCGGCCCGGTCGACGTCCAGACCGTCCAGGTCGAGGTCGTCGGCGGTGGGCACGTAACCGATCGGGGTCTCCGCCGCGCCGGCGGTGCCCTCGATCCGCTCGACGATCCACTTCAGGACCCGGGAGTTCTCCCGGAACCCCGGCCACAGGAAACGCCGGTCCTCACCTCGGCGGAACCAGTTCACCTGGAAGATCCGCGGCAGCTTGCCGGCGTCGGCGTTCTTGCCCACGGCCAGCCAGTGCCCGAGGTAGTCGGCGGCGTGGTAGCCCAGGAACGGCAGCATCGCCATCGGGTCCCGGCGCACCACACCGACCTGACCGGTCGCGGCGGCGGTGGTCTCGCTGGACAGGGTGGCGCCGATGAACACCCCGTGTTGCCAGTCCCGGGCCTGAGCGACCAGCGGGATGGTGGCGGCCCGGCGGCCGCCGAACAGGATGGCCGAGATCGGCACGCCTTGCGGGTCGTCCCACTCCGGCGCCACGATCGGGCACTGCGTGATCGGGGTGCAGAACCGGGCGTTCGGGTGCGCGGCGGGCTCGGCCGAGGATGGTGACCAGTCACGTCCCTTCCAGTCGGTCAGATGCCGGGGCGGTTGCTCGGTCATGCCCTCCCACCACACGTCACCGTCGTCGGTGAGCGCGACGTTGGTGAAGACGGAGTTGCCTTGCTCGATGGTTTGCATGGCCACCGGGTTGGTGTGGTGGCCGGTGCCGGGGGCCACTCCGAAGAATCCGAACTCCGGGTTCACCGCGTACAGCCGACCGTCCGGGCCGAAACGCATCCAGGCGATGTCGTCGCCCAGGGTCTCGGCCGTCCAGCCGGGCACCGTGGGCTGCAGCATCGCCAGGTTGGTCTTCCCGCAGGCGCTGGGGAACGCCGCGGCGATGTAGTGCACCGTCCCGCGCGGCGAGGTCAACTTGAGGATCAGCATGTGCTCGGCCAGCCAACCCTCGTCCCGGGCCATCACCGAGGCGATGCGCAGCGAGTAGCACTTCTTGCCCAGCAGTGAGTTGCCGCCGTAGCCGGAGCCGTAGCTCCAGATCGTGCGCTCTTCGGGGAAGTGGGTGATGTACTTGGTGGTGTTGCACGGCCACGGGACGTCGGTCTGTCCAGTCGCCAGCGGTGCGCCGACGGAGTGCAGTGCCTTCACGAAGGGCGCCTGATAGCCGTCCGGCCAGACGAACTTCTCCAGCGCGCGGGCGCCGGCCCGGGTCATCACCCGCATGGACAGCACCACGTAGGCCGAGTCGGTGATCTCCACTCCGAGCTTCGGGTTCGGGTCGTCCAGCGGGCCCATGCAGAACGGGATCACGTACAGCGTGCGGCCGGCCATGCAGCCCCGGTAGAGCCCGGTCATGAGGGCCTTCATCTCGGCCGGGTCCATCCAGTTGTTGGTCGGACCGGCGTCGTCCTCGCTGACCGAGCAGATGAACGTGCGGTCCTCCACCCGGGCCACATCACCGGGGTCAGACCAGGCCAGGAACGAGTTCGGCTTCTGCGACAGCCGGGTCAGGGTCCCCGCCGCGACCAGCTCGGTGGTCAACCGCCGCCACTCTTCGTCGGAGCCGTCGCACCACACCACCCTGGCCGGGGTGGTCAGTGCGGCCACCTCACGTACCCAGTCCAGCAGGCCCTGATGGCTAGTGGGCGCCTGGTCCAGCCCGGGCACGCCGGCCACCGTAGCCGCGGTAGGCGTCTCGGTCATTCGGTCTCCTCGCGATGTATCAGCGGAAAGGGGCACGTCCACGATCACGACCATCGGGCGGCGAACGAGCGGACCGCCAGGTCGACCCAGGCGCTGGTATCGACCCCGTAGCGATCCGCCAGCGCCAGCAGCTCGGCCAGCCGCCCGGCCAGCGCCCGGGTGTGGTCATCGTCGCCGGCCTCGCCGGCCGTGAGCACGGCCCGCTGTGACTCCTCGACCCGGCTGCGCAGGACCGCCTCGAACTCGCTCATCGCCTCCGGCTCTCCACCACCATGCGGCTCCGACAGCGTCGCCGAGAGCCCGGGTTGGTTGCACTTGCATCCTCTCGCACTTAAGCACTTTCGCAAGTAATCCGGGGGTGCGAGCTTCGACACGCGGGTGCGCCGGGTCCGGTTCAGGCTGCCTGGTGAGGGGCGGCGCTACCGGCTTTCGACGGGTGACCGTGCAGTGCCGGGTTGTCCCGTTCCTGCGCGGGGTTGCCGCCCCACCAGGCAGCTGCCGGGATCTCCTCGCCCTTCATCAGGAAGGAGTCCGGGGCGAGCACCGCGTTGTCCCCGATTCGCACGCCGTAGTGGACGAAGGCGCCGACTCCGAGGGTGACCCCGTTGCCGACCACACTGTGGTCGGACTTGAAGGCTCCGTCCTCCTGGGAGTGGCACTGGACGATGCTTCCGACGTTGAGCGTGCAGTCGTCGCCGATCTCGACGAAGGCCTTCTCGACGAACGCGCATCCGTCGTCGAACAGCCGCTTGCCGACCTTGACCCCCATCGCCCGCCAGAGCAGGCCCTTGAGCGGGGTGCCGTTGAACGCCGCCTCGTACGCGGTGAAGATCACCTTCCAGTAGCGCTCGTGCCGCCAGAACCGCCTGTCGAGGATCGAGCAGCCGCTCGGCACCAGCACCTGGAGACGCTTGACCGCGCGATCGACCAGCACCAGGTAGGCCAGGACCAGCGGTCCGGCGACGAGCGCCGCGGCCGGGAAGGCCAGGGTGCCCCAGGTGCGGTACATGCCGGCGGCGGCGACCAGCAGGGCCGCGACCAGGAACGCGAGCAGCAGCCGGGACAGGATCCGGAGGAAGATCGTGACGGTGTTGTGCAGAGTCTTGCGGGCCAGCTGCCGGCGGGTCTCCTCGGGGTTCTCCACCTCGAGGTTCTTGTCCCGCTCGACGGTGCGGGGGATCTCGAACGGCGGCGAGCCGAGCAGCCCGACCCCCTCCCGGACCGGGCCGTCGATGGGGATCATCACCTTGGTGGCCAGCAGGCAGTTGGCCCCGGTCTTGCCCTCGGCCGGGTAGATGATGTTGTTGCCGAGGAAGTTGTTCTCGCCGATGATGACCTGGGAGACCCGGAACGAGGTGCTGCTGTAGTCGGTGTTGACCATCGCCAGGCCGTCGGCCACCACCGTTCCGTGGCCGATCCGGCACATGTACGGGTTGTCGTGTGTGACCTGGGAGCCGAAGTTCGAGCCGGTCTGCTGCAGCGGCGTCAGGCGGTAGCCGATGCCGCGCAGGAAGTCGGTGACGTAGACGCTGTCGCCGAACAGCTGCAGCAGGCCGGCGAGGTTGGTCATCCCGCTGATCATCGAGTGGACCACGTGGTGGAACCCGTACAGCGGGTACACCGTGTCCGGCTTGATCAGCAGGTTGAGCAGCCGGGGGACGGTGAACGCCACGGCCATCTCGAGCAGGAGCCCGCTGAAGAACAGCGCGACCGTGGCGACGGCCGCCAACTGGTAGGGATCCTTGGTCGCCAGTACTGTCGCCGGCCCGGTCAGCAGCGCCGGGATCGGCGGGATCAGCTTCGCCACCCACACGATCAGGCTGAGGCCGGCGGGACCGACCAGCATGGCCGGCAGCAGCTGGTAGGCGGAGAAGAGCACCCGCCGGAGGTTGGTGATCGGCATCGGCGGGACGCGGCGGTAGTCGGTGGTGGTGGGCTCGGCCGGTGACCCGTGCCAGCGCTCACCGGCCGGGATGACCTGGCCGAAGTGCAGCGACGAGCCGTGACCGAGCTGGGCGTCGTCGGCGATCCGGGTGTTGATGTCCAGGACGGCCTTCTCGCCGACCACCGCGCGGTCGCCGATGGTCACCGGCCCGATCTGGATCATCCCGCGGTGCGCCCGGTAGCACTGGGCGACGACGCCCCGGTGGATCACGGCGCCCTCCCCGATGCTGAACAGATCGGGGCACATCGCCACCGTCGGGGAGAAACAGACCACCCCCTTGCCGACCTTCGCACCGAGGGAGCGCAGGTACACCGAGTACAACGGCGAGCCCACGAACAGCGCCAGCGGGCTGAGCCGGATCAACGACTTGGTCAGCCAGAACCGCAGGTAGGCCAGGCTCCAGACGGGGAACTGCTGCGGGGTCCACTTCCCGACCAGGATCCACTTCGCCACGATCGGCAGGGCACAGAAGCACAGGAAGGTCGCGACCATGAGTGCGAACCCGCGCTCGTAGCGGCCGAGGAAGGTGGGTGCCGTCGCGGTCCACTCGACACCCCGGATGAGCACGACGGAACCGAACAGGAAGGTCCCCAGCCCCGTGGCCAGTTGCAGCGCACCGCACAGCCAGTACCGGCTGCGAGCCGCGATCCGCACCGTCTCAGGAGCCCAGACGTCGGCCGGGTACCGGTCCCCCGCCGTGGCGGGCCCGACATGCAACGCCACAGAACCCCCCGGCCCGGTGGCCGCCTCGGTGCCAGTGTCGAGGATCGCCGCCAGGGCCCGGACCGAGGTGTGTGCGTAGATGTCCTTCATCGACACCGTGGGCAGGTCGACCCGTTTGCGGACCCGGGCGCAGAACTGGGCCATGGTCAGCGAGTCCGCGCCCAGATCGTCG
>JAESFN010000911.1_pt1 | contig 18311 bp, 13 predicted proteins | sample 9269411 | NCBI WGS metagenome assembly JAESFN01 (sample SAMN14505399, study PRJNA617100) | algae metagenome | isolation source: Iphinoe sp. HA4291-MV1 and co-occurring heterotrophs from trail next to... | place: USA: Maunawili Falls, Hawaii | collected 2009-07-25
AGGTCGCCCGGGTCGCAGAGGATGCGGGTCAGCAGGTCCAGCGCCATCTGCGAGCCCACGGTGACCACCACGTCGTCGGGCTGCGCGTGGATGCCCTCGAGCGCCATCACCTCGGTGATCTGCTCGCGCAGCGCCGGGACGCCCTGCGCCGAGCCGTACTGCAGCGCCACCTGCCCGTGCCGGGCCACCAGCTCGGCCACCTCGGCCGCCAGGGAGTCCAGGGGCAGCGCGGCCAGGTTCGGCATGCCGCCGGCCAGGGAGACCACCTCGGGGCGGCTGGCCACGGCGAACAGCGCACGGATCTCCGAGGCGGTCATCCCCTCGGTCCGGGCGGCGAACAGCGCGTCGCGGTCGGCACCGGAAGGCGGGACGTGGGGAACCGACACGGGCACGCTCCGGGACTCGACGACACGGACTCGACCGCGACCCCGTACCGCTTCCGCGGCGCACGGCGTCAACAGCGACACGCCGACGGTGACCAGCGACACCGGGTCGACCAGCGACACTCCGTCTCGACGGCGGGCCTCGAACGAGTGTAGGCCACCGGACGGGTGGCCCCGGATGGCGTACGCCACGCGGTCGGTACCCCATCCGGGGTGCGCACTCGGACCCTTTGGCGCCGCGCACCGACCGGTGAGGGATCGGGTTGTTCCCATCCCTCGCTGGATCGATCTATGCTGGCCAAAGGGGGGCGCCACGGCCGCGCCGTACCCGCTCCAGAGAACTGATCCCGGGCGCCGCGGAGGGCATGAGCACGTGTCGACGTCTGTGGCCGGTCTTACTCTCGACAACGTCGACGAACTGCCGAAGCGATGCCGCCGGTGCGTGTTCTGGGAGCTGTCCCCGCATCTGGCCGAGCAGGCCGCCGAGTACGGCAACCTGGAGCTGGAGAAGGAGGCGTGGCTCTCCAGCGTGCTCCTCGAGTGGGGCTCCTGCGGCAAGATCGTGCACCTCGACGGTACCCCCGTCGGGTACGCGGTGTACGCACCCCCGGCGGCGGTACCGAGGGCCGGGTCGTTCCCCACCGGCCCGGTGAGCCACGACGCCGTCCTGCTGACCGCCGTGGCCGTGGTGCCCGAGAAGGCCGGAGCGGGCCTCGGCCGGCTGCTCGTGCAGTCGGTGGCCCGGGACCTCACCCGGCGCGGCGTGAAGGCCATCGAGGCCTTCGGGGACACCTCACCCAGCAACGAGTCGCACTGCGTCATCCCGGCGGACTTCCTGATCTCGGTGGGGTTCAAGACCATCCGCGCGCACCAGCGGTGGCCCCGGCTGCGCCTGGAGCTGACCACCGCGCTGAGCTGGAAGGAAGACGTCGACGCGGCGCTGCGGCAGCTGCTCGGTGAGATCACCATCCCGACCCAGAACACCGGCGCCCTGCCGGCGGTCTCCCCGGTGCCCGCGGCCCGGTAGCGCGCAGCGCCGAGCAACGCAAACACCAGGCCGGCTAGCTCAACGCCGGCCAGCGCTCAGAGCTGGAGCTCAGAGGCCCTCGACGCGGGCCAGCTCGCGGGCCAGGACGTCGGAGAAGGTGAACGTGCCGGTCGGCTGGTCGTCCTCGCCGAGCAGGTAGAGCCGCTTGACCGCGACCAGGATCCCCTCGGCGACCACGTCCCGGAACACCGGATCGAGCAGCTTGCGGCGGTCGCCCAGGTTGGTCAGGTAGCCGACCTCGATCCGCACGGCCGGCATCCGGGTCAGCCGCAGCATCTCCCAGGTCCGGGCCTGGGTACCGCAGTCGAGCATCCGGGTACGGGCGACCAGCTCGCGGTGGATCAGCCCGGCCAGCGCCTCGCCGACCGTGGAGTTCACCCCACCGTCGCCGGTGCCGAAGTGGAAGGTGGCCAGCCCCTCGGCGAGCATGCTGTGGTTGGCGTCGGTGTGTAGCGAGAGCACCAGGTCGGCGCCGGCGGCGTTGGCGAACGCGGCCCGGTCGGCCTCGGCGGGGCAGGTGCGCTCGCCGCGGGAGAGCAGCGCCTCCATGCCGGTGGCGGCCATCCGACCCTCCAGCCGGCGGGCCAGATCCCACATCAGGTCCGCCTCGGCCACGCCAGCGACCATGACGCCGCTCTCGGTGCCGCCGTGACCGGGGTCGATGACGATCCGCTTGCCGCGCAGCCTGGGCCCGGAGGTGCGTACCCGCTCCTGCTCGCGCAGCAGCCCGGGCCGGCCCCCGGTGACCTTACGGCCCAGCTGGCGCAGTGCGCGCAGCGTCCCGGGCCCGCAGATGCCGTCCTGGGTGAGCCCGTACTCGCGCTGGAAGCCGCGGAGCGCTCGCTCGGTCTGCTCGTCGAACACCCCGGCCGGGCGGCCCGGATCGAAGCCCAGTTCGAGCAACCGCTCCTGCAGGGTGGACACATCGTCGCCGGTCATCGGGGCGGAGATCATCAGACCGAGCATCCGATCGCCCAACGTCCACCGGGCTTCACGGAGCGCTCGGTAGGTGGCCGGTCCGACCACCCCGTCGGTGATCAGGCCGCGACCCTGCTGGAAGGCGCGGACCGCGTCCTGCACGGCGCCGTCGTAGTGGTCGTCCGGGACTCCCGGCCGCGCCGGGGGCAGTAGACCGAATCCCCGCAGAGCGCTCCGCACCTCGGCGACGGCTGGGCCGCTGGCGCCTGTGCGCAGTAGCTCCATGCACTCCTCGCTCGTGACTGGCGGAGGCCCGGCGGCCACCGTGTCCACCGGCGCCGCGACACGGCACCGGCCCCAGGGTCCACACATTGTGCCTTGTCCGAGGGGCGACGGCACGCGGTGCCCCCTCCCGGAACGCCGAGGGGCACCCCCGCGGACGAGGGTGCCCCTGAGTGTTGGCTGAGTCTGGCCAGGTCAGCCGATGTAGTCGGCCAGATCGTTGAGCAGCGCGGCCTTCGGCTTGGCGCCGACGATCTGCTTGACCGGCTTGCCGTCCTGGAAGACGATCATGGTCGGGATGGACATCACCTGGTAGTCCCGGGCGGTGCTCGGGTTGGCGTCGATGTCCAGCTTGGCGATGGTCAACTTCTCCTTGTGCTCACCGGCGATCTCGTCGAGCACCGGCGCGACCATCTTGCACGGGCCGCACCATTCGGCCCAGAAGTCGACCAGCACCGTCTTGCCGCTGTTCAGCACGTCGTCGCTGAACGAGGCGTCGGTGACGTCCACGGTGTTGTGTCCCATCGGTACTCCGTTTCCTAGTGCGTTCGGTGTCAGTGTGCGGCGGCGGAGCCGGCCGCGCTCGGGCTGTGTTCGGGCTGCTCGGCGAGCCAGCGTTCGGCGTCGATCGCGGCGGCGCAGCCGGAACCGGCCGCGGTGATCGCCTGCCGGTAGGTGTGGTCGACCAGGTCGCCGGCCGCGAACACCCCCGGGATCCGGGTGTAGGTGCTGGGCGACTCGGTGAGCACGTAGCCCGCCTCGTCGACGGCCAGCTGGTCGCGGACCAGCTCGCTGCGCGGGTCGTGCCCGATGGCCACGAACATGGCGGTGACGTCCAGCACGGACTCCTCGCCGGTGTTCACGTCCTTGAGCCGCAGCCCCTTGACCGAGCCGAGCCCGTCCCCGGAGTTCAGCACCTCCTCGACGGTGACCCCGGTCCGCCAGTGGATCTTCGGGTCGTTCTGCGCCCGCTCCAGCATGATCTTCGAGGCGCGGAACTCGTCGCGGCGGTGCACGATCGTGACGCTCGCGCCGAACCGGGACAGGAACGTGGCCTCCTCCATCGCCGAGTCGCCCCCGCCGACCACCGCGATGTGGTGGTCGCGGAAGAAGAACCCGTCACAGGTGGCGCACGAGCTCACCCCGCGCCCCAGCAGCTCCTGCTCGCCGGGAACGCCCAGGTAGCGGGCGGCCGCGCCCATGGCCAGGATGACCGCCCGGGCCCGGTAGGTGACGCCGTTGGCGGACACCTCCTTGATAGGGCCGTCGAGCTTCACCGACTCGACGTCCTCCGACCGCAGCTCGGCGCCGAAGCGCTTGGCCTGCCCGCGCATCTGCTCCATCAGCTCGGGGCCCATGATGCCGTCGGTGAACCCGGGGTAGTTCTCCACCTCGGTGGTCGTCATCAGCGCCCCACCGAACTGGGTGCCCTCGAACACCAGCGGCTCCAGCTGGGCCCGCGCGGCGTATACCGCCGCCGTGTACCCGGCCGGACCCGATCCGATGATCACCAGGTCGCGCACGTCGTCGCTCATCGCCCATCCGTCCGGTTCCGTTGCCGTCATGGCGGTCAACACAATCCTAGGAGCCGGCATTCCCGCCGCTCACCGGGCCACACCGGGGGATGATGGTCGCGCCGTCCGGCGTCCTGAGTTGGCCGGCCGGCGGCCGGCGGTGGCGCGGCTAACGGGCCGGCCGGGCGGCGGCGCGGTGGGCGGGCGGCGGCTGGGCGCGGTGGGCGGGCGGCGCGGTGGGCTGGCGGCCTGGTTGGCGGCGTGGTTGGCGGCGCCCACGTCGGTGTGATCACCGAGAATGGAGTTCCAGCAGCGCTCAGCGCTGTCGACCCGCCATTCTCGGCGATCATGTCGGGTTGGAGGACGGCCGCCGGGTCAGCCGGTGGTGGTGTCGGCCAGGGTGTCCGCGCAGGTGGGGCCGACGACCAGCACGCGCAGCCGGCCCGGACGATCGGTCGGGAGGACGAGCAGCACGCCCGGTCGGCCGTCGAGCAGTACCGGCCGTCCGGCCAGCGGCTCCCGCCCGGGGACACCCAGCCGGACCAGGCAGGCGCTCCGGGTGGCCGGGTCGGCCAGCTCGCCGAAGTCGCGTCCGGTCGGCAGGGTGGTCCGGAGCTGCTCGCGGGTGAGGGTGAGCGGGCGGTCCTGCGGGACGGTGACCGGGGCGAGGCCGACCCAGGCGACGGCGGCCAGTCCGGCGGCGGCGACTCCGGCGGTGAACCAGCGGCGGACGCGTCCCGACGGCCGTCCGCGATCGGCCTCGGACCGCTGGCCGGGCAGTACGCGCAGACGCGGAGTCGGCGGCGCATCGTCGATGAGGTCCTCGGTGACCCCGGCAGGCTCGGGAACGATGGCCCCGGCGGGCTCGGGAACGATGACCCCGGCGGGCTCGGACACGGTGGTCGCGGCGGCGGGTGCGGTGCCGGCTCGGACGGCGGCCGCCCGCGCGGCGTCGACGGCGGCCTGCCAGCGAGCGAGCTGCTCGGGCGACGGCTGCCGCAGTGCGCCGGCCAGCCGGGCCCGCAGCCTGGCCTCCGGATCCGGGATCGTCATCAGGCCACCTCCTCGCGCAACGTGACCAGCATCCGGGCCCGGCCGCGGCTGCACCGACTCTTCACCGTGCCGGTCGGGACGCCGAGCAGGTCCGCCGCCTCGGCCACCGGGTACTCGAGCAGATCGACGAGCACGATCGGCAGCCGCTGGTGTGCGGGCAGCTCGTCCAGGGCCGCCTCCAGGTCCATCCTGGTGTCCACCGCGGACATCGAATCCCGGGGATCGGCGTAAGCCTCCATCTCGGCGACCGGGTCGGCGGGCCGGGCGCGGTTGTGCCGCTGCCGGTCCCGGCAGACGTTCAGCAGGATCTTCACCACCCAGGTGGTCACCGATGACTCGCCGCGGAAGCGGCCCGCATTCTGGAACGCCCGGACCAGCGCGTCCTGCACGGCTTCGTCGGCGTCCTCCCGGGAGTCGAGCGCGCCGCCGGCCACGCTGTACAGGGTCGGGGCCAGCCGGAGCCACAGCTCGTCGAACGCTCTCGGATCGCCCGCGAGGTGCGCGGCGAGCAGCTCCTCGGGCGACCGGGTCATGCGGGCGAGCGTAGGTCGGCGGCCGCCGGCGGTGGGGTGGTTTCGGAGAATCCGTCGCCATCCTCCAAGATCATCAGGACAAGAGAGTGGTTACCGGCGAGTAGAACCGCCGTGGTGCCCTGATGATCACCATGCGCAGGCTACGGGCCAAACGCGCGACGAGGGCCAAACGCGCGACGAGGGCCAACGCGCGACGAGGGACGGACGGGTGTCGGCCTCGGCGTCGAGCGGACCGGGGCGCTCGCACGGTGTCTGCGACGACGGCCCAGCCGGGGACGGCTCAGCCGAGGGCGCGCTCGAAGCGGATGTCGGAGATCTCGGTGACGTTCTCGTCGCCGCTGCCCCCGAGTTGGGTGATCCATAGCAGCACGTTCTGCACCGGCTGGCTGCCGGCCATCGGGACGACCGTCTGGTCGCCGGTGACCTCGGTGTTCGCCATCAGCACGGTCTGCGCCAGGGTGGTGTCCGGGCCGGGCGCCGAGCGGATCTCGATCCGGCTGCCCCGGCTGGGCGAGGAGATGGTCAGCTGGGAGAGCTGCACCGGCGTGGCGAACGAGACCATCAGCCCGACGCCGGGTTTGAGCGCCGGGAACGGCCGCTGGTAGACGTAGGTGCGCCAGCTGGACTTCGGGTCGGCGTCCACCGCGCGGGCCACCCGGCCGGTGTTGTCCGGGTCGCCGGTCGGGTCGAACACCGAGGCCGAGGCCGGCTGCACCACCGCCGACGTGGCCGGATCGACCGGGGCGCCACCACCCGGAGCGGCCACACCCGGGCCCGGCGCCGGGGTGCTGAGCACGATCGGCGGCGGCGAGGACGACGAGGTCACCCCGAGCAGTGACCCCACCTGGAACAGCAGGTACAGGATCACCAGCACGGCGGCCCCGCCGAGCGCGGCCATGCCGATGGTCAGCTTGCGCCGCCGGTCGGCGTCGTCGCGGGGAGCCGGACGCTGGTCGCCCCACACCTCGTCGCCACCGGGCGCGGCGCCGTCGTCGGGGGGCGGCAGCATGGCGGCTTCCTGCTCGCCGGCCTGCAGCTCACCGATCACCTTGTGCACGGCGGCGGCGGTGTGCACCCGGCCGTGCGGGGCGCCGGCGCCGAGCGCGCCCAGGGCCAGTGCGGACACCTCCAGGGACACCCCCGGCCGCAGCAGACCGGGCGGCACGATGATGTCCTGCACGTCGCGGGGGGCGGCGGACAGCCCGGCCAGCTCGGCGTCCGTGCCGGACAGCGGCCAGTGCGCGGTGAGCAGCGTGTACAGGGTGGCGCCGAGCCCGCGCACGTCGTCGGCCGGGGTGACCCGGGGGTCGGGCAGCGCGAAGGCCAGCCGGGCGGCGCCCTCGGGGGTGACCCGGATGCGTTGGGGGTGCCCGCAGCCGAGCACCAGGCCCTGGCGGTGGGCGGCCTCGGCGGCCTGGGCCAGCGGGTCGAGCGTGGTCAGCGCGGCGGTGGTGCGCAGCGGCGGCCCGGCGGCGACCTCGGCCAGCGAGCGGCCCGGCACCCAGGCGGTGACGGCCAGCCCGAGCAGGTCGTCGGGGAGGCTGCCGGTGTCCCGGCGCATCACGTCGAGCAGCCGGGCGGCCCCGGGGTCGGTGAAGCCGCCCCAGCGCTGCGCCTTGTCGATCATCTCGGTGGCCCGGATGGTCTCCCCGGGCTCGCCGGTGCGGAGCAGCAGGGTCAGCCCGACGTCGCGTTGCAGCACGGTGTCCCGGGCCTGCCAGAACGCGGCGTGCACGGCCAGATCGCCGCCGACCTGGATCAACAGCCGGTAGCGCCCGGAGATGACGTCCCCGGGGCGGCCGAACGTCGCGGCGGAGCGGTTGTCGGGCTGCGCGCTCACCGCCGTCGTCCCTCCCCGCCCCAGCTTGTTCCCCGAGGGTCAGAATACGGCAGTACCGGCCGGTTCGGTGGGATTGCGGGCCCGGCACCGAACGGTCACCCGCCGGCAACGAACGGCCACCCGCCGGCCAGGGCCCCGCTACCGGTCGGACGGACGCAGCCGCAACCACAGCGGGCGCAGCTCGGACAGCCGCAGCGCCCACATCGCGACCAGGGTCACCAGCACCCCCAGCAACCCCCCGACGGCCAGCACGATCCAGGCCGTACGAACCGCGCCCAGGTCGAGCCACCCGGGCAGGATCCACAGCACGACCAGCCCGGCCGCCGCCCCGGCCAGCGCCGCGCTGAGGGTCTTGCCGAAGGTGACCAGCACGGCCGCGGTGTCCAACCGGCCCAGCCGATGGTGCAACCACAGCTGCCCGACCAGGGCTCCGACCACGAAGGACAGCGCGTTGGCCACCGCCAGCCCGAGCACCACCCGCTCGGGGGCCAGCAGCTGCGGGCAGGCCAGCAGCATCGGGATCTTCACCGCCACGATGATCAGCTGGATGATCGTCGGGGTGCGCGCGTCCTTCATCGCGTAGAACACCCGCAGCTGCAGCATGACCAGCGCGAACGGCAGCAGCCCGAACGCCGACACGGCCAGCGTGAGGCCCAGCCGCGCGGCCTCGGTCTGCCCGCTGCGGCCCAGGCTGAACAGGGCCACCCCGATGGTGCCGCCGAACACCGTGATCAGGGCGGTGACCGGGACCAGCGCCACCGCCGAGTAGCGCGCCCCCAGGGACAGGTCGGCGACCACGTCGGCCAGCCGGCCCTCGGCCGCCGAGCGACTCATCCGGGGCAGCAGCGCGGTCAGCAGCGACACGCCGAGGATCCCGTACGGCATCTGCAGCAGCAGCCAGGCGTTGGTGTAGGTGGCCACGCTGCCGCCGTCCGCGCCGACCGCGACCCGGGTGGTGACGATGTAGCCGGCCTGCCCGATCAGCACGTACGCGGTGACCCACAGGGCCAGCCCGCCGGCCTCGGTCAGCCGGCGGTCCCAGCCCCAGCGCGGCCGGTAGCGCACCCCGGCCCGGCCCAGCGCGGGCAGCAGCACCAGCGCCTGCAACGCGATGCCCAGCGTGGTGCCCAGCCCGAGGACCAGCAGCTTCGGGTTGCTGAAGTCGGCGGTCACCTCGCCGGGGATGAGCATGTACGCGCCCAGCACGCCGAGCATCACCACGTTGTTCAGCACCGGCGCCCAGGCGAACGGGCCGAACACGCCGCGGGTGTTCAGGATCGCCCCGAACAGCGCCCCGAGCCCGTAGAACACGATCTCCGGCAGCAGCAGCAGGGCCAGCGCGGTGGCCAGCGCCGGGTTCGCCTTGCCGGCCTGACCGTCACCCAGGTACAGGCTGGTCAGCAGCGGTGCGGCGAGCATGGCCACGGCGGTGGCGGCGGCCAGCACCACGGTGGCCACGGTGAGCAGCTTGCGGGTGTACTCCTGCCCGCCGTCGGCGTCCTCGACCTGGGCCCGGACCAGCAGCGGCACCATCACGCTGGACAGCACCCCGCCGAGCAGCAGCTCGTAGATGATGTTCGGCAGGGTGTTGGCCACCACGTAGGAGTCGTTGACCACGGTCAACCCCAGCGCGGCGACCAGGGCGATCTGCCGGGCGAACCCGGTCAGCCGGCTGACCAGGCTGGCCACCGCCATCGACCCGCTGGCCCGTAGCAACGACACCTTCGGCGCCGGGTCCGGCGTCACTGGCCCCGGGTGCCGGACGGCCGACGGCCCGGGTCCGGGGGCGGCGGCGGGTACGGTCGCCCAGGGGACGGTGAGCTCCTCGGTGGGGTCGTCCGGACCCGTCCGTTCGCCGGCTGACCCGCCGGCTGACCCGCCGGGTGACTCGCGGGATGACCCGTCGGACGACTCGCCGGGTGGCCGTCCAGATCCAGCGGGAACGGGCCGAACGTCTGGTCCGAGGGCGGCATCCGGTACCGGGCGCCCGTGAGCGACTCCGTGGGATCGTCCAGCTCCGGCCGCAACGGGATGGCCGGGGCGGCGCTGTCCGGCAGCGGCACGATCGGGGGCGGTGGCGGCCGGCCCCGGGTGGCGCGCACCCTCCGGGTGATCCGCCGGACGGCGAGGATCACCAGCAGCGCGCCCGCCAGACCGGTCAACCACAGGGTGATCGTGCCGTATGCGGTGGACCGCAGTTGCAGCCGGCTCACCGGGCCCAGCTGGGCGCCCTCCAGCGTGGTCATCTTGGCTTCCACGGCGAACTGCCCGGACCGGCTGAGCTGGGCGTTCACCCGCAGCTGCAACCGGCCGTTGGGCGGGATCTGCTGATCGGGGATGGGCGCGGTGCGCAGCCCGGGGGTCCGGCCGAGGGCCACCCGCACCCGCATCGCCACCGGCAGACCGTTGGCCAGGGTCACCGGCAGCGGGGCCTCCCGGTCACCCAGCGCGAACGGGCTGGGCGGCTCGAGCACCCGCACCGAGGACCGCAGCTGCCGGACCCGGTCGGTGATCACCTTGGTCCCCGCGCCGGACTGGTCCTGCTGACCCCGGGCGTACGCCGACGCGGCCCGCAGCAGGCCCTCGGTGACCGGGTCGAACACCTGCGCCGGGCTGTAGCCGACGCCGGGCGTGGCCAGGGCGGCCGAGCGCAGCTCGTCGGCGGTGTCCCGGGCCTGCTTGAGCCGGGCGGTGACCTTGGCCGGGACCTCGCGGGCGCCGGCCTTCAACGGGTAGACCAGGCCGCCGGTGCTGTCCACCCCGGCCGGGTCGATCGCCGGCAGCGGGGCGGCCCGGAACTGGCCGGTGGCCACCAACCGGCCGACCGTGGCCAGCAGCTCCCGGGCGTCCGCGCCGCTGGTGTTCCACCGGTGCGGCGGGGCCACCAGCAGCGACGATCCGGCGGCCGACGGGTCCAGCGCACGGAACACCAGGGTGGCGGTGAGGTCCTCCCCGGACAGCGGCGCCCCGGTGCCGGCCGGGCTCACGCTGGTCGTGGTGTTCAGCGACCCGATGGCCCGTTCCTGCGCGGCTTCCGGGCCGACGGCGGCCAGGGTGAGCAGCGGGTCGGCCAGCAGCGCGACCGGGGCGTCCGCCGACCGCCCCCGGGCCGAGTTCAGCCGGACCGTCCCGCCGATCACGCCCCGGCTGCGGCCGCTCTCCGCGACCCCGTCCGAGGACAGCACCAGGCCGCGGCCGCCGTTGCTGAGGAAGTCGGCCAGCGAGCGCTCGTCGAGCAGCCCGTCGGCCGGCCAGCTGAGGTCGGTGCGGACCGGGGTGCCGAGCAGGTCGCCGACGATCCGGGCGCCGCTCTTGGTGGCGTACCCGGCCAGGTCGTCCAGCCCGGCCCGGGACAGCGCCACCAGGTCGGCGTCGGCGAACGGGATGGCCACTACGCACCGGCCGGCGGCGACCGCCCGGAGCCGGTTGAACCAGGCGGTGGCCGCGTCGGCGCCCTTGCCCTCGGACTCGGTGCCGTCCGGGGCGCGCAGCCGGTAGCCGCCGCGCATCTCGGCCACGGTCTTCAGCAGGTCCGGGTCGACGGCCAGGCACACCGCGTCCCGGGTCGCGGTCCCCGGCGGGGCGGCCGTCTCCAGCGCGTCCAGCAGCCCGTCCAGGCGTCCACCGGCGGCCAGCTCGGCGGCCAGCTCGTCCCCCTGCCCGCCGCCGGGTTCGCTGCCCAGGACGACCGCCTCGCCGGGCCCGGTGGGCAGCCGGTGCGGCCGGTCGGCCAGCGGGTAGAGCACGGTCACCGGGTTGCTGGCCGACGGCTCGGTCGGCGTGGTCGGGGTGACCGGCGCGGCGGACGGGGTCAGGCCGGTGGCCTGGACGGGTGGCAACCCGAGCACCGGCAGCAGCAACCGCACGGCGGCCACCCGGGTGCGTTCCCCGTCCCCGGACTCGCTGTTCACGTTGATCAGCAGCGGGTACACCCCGGTCCGCTCCAGGGCCAGCGACGAGCTCTGCGGCCCGCGCAGCGGCACGGTGAGCCGGACCGGGAACCGCTGCCCCGGGCCCAGCGTGTCGATCAGTTCGGTGAACCCGACCATGTGCGAGTCGGCCGCGTCGTCCCCGGCCAGCGCGGCCCGGACCTCACCCTCGGTGCGCAGCCGGTCGCCCCGCTGCGGCCGCACCTTCAGCCCGCTGACCTCGTCGTCTCCGGTGTTGGTCAGCTCGCCGGTGATGGTCAGGGTGGACGGGCCCTCGGCGGTGACCACCCTCGGGTTCATGTCGTCCAGCCGCAGCTCCAGCTTCGGACCCTTGCGGGTCGGCGCGGCCGGCTTCACCGTCCTGGCCGCCGTCTGGGCGGTCTGGGCCGTCTGGGCAATCGCCTCCGGCACCGCACCGCCGCTCATCCCGGCCCCGGCCACCGCCAGCCCGCCGAGCAGCGCGCAGGTCAGCAGGGCCACGGTGATCCGGCGCCGGTACCGCCGCGGCCGGTGCTCGGGCCGGTGCTGCTCGGGCCGGTGCCGCTGTTCGGGCCGGTGCTGCTCGGGCCGGTGCCGCTGCTCGGGCCGGTGCTTCGGCTCGGCGCGGTGCCGCGGGTGCCGGCCGCCCGCTGGTCGCCGTGCCGCCGGCCGCTCGGTCATGCCGGTGCCTTCCCGGGGGCCCTCACGCCGACTCCTCCAGCATGGACGCGGCCAGCCGCACCAGCCGCCGCTCGTCGGCGTAGGCCAGCCGCCCCTCCAACTGGTCCAGCGGCACCCAGGCCACCTCGGTGACCTCAACGTCGAGGTCGGACAGCTCGCCGCTCAACGCCCGCAGCAGGAAGTGGTGCACGGTCTTGTGCACCCGGCGGTCCTCCGCGACGAACCAGAAGTCGATCGTGCCCAGCGGGGCCAGCACCTGGCCGAGGATCCCGGTCTCCTCCTGGATCTCCCGGATCGCGGCCTGCTCAGGCGTCTCACCGGCCTCGATGTGCCCTTTGGGCAACGACCACAACAACCGTCCGCGCCGGTCCAACCGGCCGATCAGCGCGGCGGTGAACCGGTCGTGGTCCACCACCAGACCGCCGGCCGAGGTCTCGTCCACCGTCCGCAGCCGGCCGTGCCGACCCGCGCGGTGCTGCCGGTCGGCGCCACGACCGCGGCGCCCATCCGAGCGACCGCGCGACGGGGACATGCGGCGATGGTATCCAGGACCGACCCGGTTCGTTGATGTGCAAGCCAAATACGCCGTTGGACAGGCCGTCCGCCGGCGGACACCCACCCGATAGACTGGCTCCCCGTGCCCGTTGCTCGTTCCGTTGATGCCGTCGTTCCGCGTACTCCCGCCGTTGAACCCGACGCCGCCGCCCGTTCAGATCGCCTGATCGCGCGGGCGCGGGAGAATGCGGTGGTGGAGTTGATGCGCGTGGCGCCGCTGGCCGAGGAGCTGGCCCGCCGGTTCGCGGCCGAGGGGCACACGCTGTACCTGGTCGGCGGCAGCGTGCGGGACGCCCTGCTCGGACGGCTGTCCGGAGCGGGCGATCTGGACTTCACCACCGACGCCACCCCGGACGTCGTGCAGCGGCTGCTGACCGGGTGGGCCGAGCGGCAGTGGGACACCGGCATCGCGTTCGGCACGATCGGCGCCTACCGCCGCGGCCAGACCGTCGAGATCACCACGTTCCGGGCGGACCGCTACGACCGGCGCTCCCGCAACCCGATCGTCGAGTTCGGCGACAACGTCGGGGACGACCTGTTGCGCCGCGACTTCACCGTCAACGCGATGGCCGTCGAGCTGCCGTCGATGAAGTTCGTGGATCCGCACGACGGCATGGCCGGGCTGGCCGCCCGGGTGCTGGACACCCCGGCCACCCCGCAGGAGTCGTTCGCCGACGACCCGCTGCGGATGCTGCGCGCGGCCCGGTTCGTCGCCCAGCTCGGGTTCACCGTGGCGCCGCGGGTGCGGGAGGCGATGACCGCGATGGCCGGCGAGCTGTCCCGGATCACCGCCGAGCGGATCCAGGCCGAGCTGACCAAGCTGATGCTGGGCGCGCACCCCCGGGCCGGGATCGAGCTGATGGTGGACACCGGGCTGGCCGAGTACGTGCTGCCCGAGGTGCCGGCCATGCGGCTGGCCACCGACGAGCACATGCAGCACAAGGACGTCTACGTGCACTCGCTGGTCGTCATGGAGCAGTCGGTTTCACGTGAAACACCTGGTGAGCCGGACCTGGTGCTCCGGCTGGCCGCGCTGCTGCACGACATCGGCAAGCCGAAGACCCGCAAGCTGGAGGCGGACGGGCGGGTGAGCTTCCACCACCACGAGGTGGTCGGGGCGAAGATGACCCGGGCGCGGCTGCGCGCGCTGAAGTACCCGAAGGCCGTGATCGACGACGTGTCCCAGCTGGTGTACCTGCACCTGCGGTTCCACGGCTACGGCAAGGGTGAGTGGACCGACTCCGCCGTGCGCCGGTACGTCGCCGACGCCGGCCCGCTGCTGGAGCGGCTGCACCGGCTGGTCCGCTCCGACTGCACCACGCGCAACAAGCGCCGCGCAGCCGCCCTGCAGCGGACCTACGACGGGCTGGAGGAGCGGATCGCCGCGCTGCGCGAGCAGGAGCAGCTGGACGCCATCCGCCCCGACCTGGACGGCAACCAGATCATGAAGCTGCTGGACCTGAAGCCCGGCCCGCTGGTGGGCAAGGCGTACAAGCACATGCTGGCCCTGCGGATGGAGCGCGGCCCGCTCTCCCCGGAGGAGGCGGAGGCCGAGCTGCGCGCCTGGGCGGCCGAGCAGGGGCAGTAACCCGGCGCGAACTCGCGGGAGGCTGTCCGGCCCGCGGCTTCGCATGATCAACTCAACCTGGTGGTCGTTTGGCCGAGCGAATCGACCACCAGGTTGAACTCGGCGCGGACTGGGGTGGCGCGGGCGTGGGCCGGGGTGGCGTGGGCTGGGGCGGCGCCGGCTCGGGCCGGGGTGGTGCGGGGTGCGCGGTGGGCTCACCGAGCGGGTCAAAACGTTCCGGTGAGTGCGTCCGCGGCGGTTAGCCTCGAACGATGACACCGACGTCGACCGCCACGTCACCGGCGCGACCGGACCTCTCGGACCTGAGCGGCTTCTGGTCCGCGCCGATCGCCGAGCGGGCCGCGGCGTTCGCCGCCCTCCGCGCCTGCGACCCCGTCCCGTTCATGGCCGAACCGGTGCTGCCCGGCCGCACGCCCGGGCCCGGGTACTGGGCGCTGACCCGTTACCCGGACGTGGTCGCGGCCAGCCGCAACCCCGAGGTGTTCATCAGCGGTGAGGGGATCGGCATCCTGGACCGCACCCCGGAGCTGGCCGAGGCGTTCGGGCCGTCGATCATCGAGATGGACGACCCCCGGCACGCCCGGCTGCGCCGCATCGTCGCCCGCGGCTTCACCCGGCGCCGGGTGCAGGACCTGCTGGACACCGTGCGGCGAACCGCGACCGCGATCGTCGACGACGTGCTCGACGCCGGCCGCTGCGACGCGGTCACCGACATCGCCGCGCGGCTTCCGTTGGCCGTCATCTGCGAGCTGATGGGCGTCCCGGCCAGCGAGTACAAGTTCGTCTTCGACCGGACCAACATCCTGCTGGGCTCCAGCGACCCGGAGTACATCCCGCCCGGGGAGGAGCCGAGGACCGCGTTCATGCGGGCCGGGCTGGAGCTGTCCGCGTTGATGGAGGACCTGGGCGCGCACCGGCGCAAGCACCCGGTCGACGACCTGACCAGCGTGCTGGTCAACGCCGAGGTCGGCGGCGAGGCGCTGACCCCGCGCGAGCTGGTCGGGTTCTTCAACCTGCTGGTGGTGGCCGGCAACGAGACCACCCGCAACGCGATCAGCTGGGGCATCCAGCTGCTCACCGAGCACCCGGAGCAGCGGGCGGCGTGGTTGGCCGACCTGGACGGGGTCACCCCGACCGCGGTCGACGAGATCGTCCGCTGGTCCTCCCCGGTGATCTACATGCGGCGCACGCTGGCGGTGGACGCCACGCTGGGCGGGCAGCCGATGGCGGCCGGGGACAAGGTGGCGATGTTCTACTGGGCGGCCAACCGCGATCCCGCGCACTTCGCCGACCCGGAGGCCTTCGACGTGCGCCGCTCGCCCAACCCGCACATCGGGTTCGGCGCCCCCGGCCCGCACTTCTGCCTCGGCGCGCACCTGGCCCGGCAGGAGATCTCGGAGATGTTCCGCGAGCTGCTCACCCGGGTGCCGAACATCCACGGGGTGGCCCCGCCGCAGCGGCTGCGCTCGATGTTCATCAACGGCATCAAGCACCTGCCCGCCGAGATCTGAGCTCCTGGTCGGCCAGGGTCGCGGTCAGCCACTTCAGCACCGGCGGCGCGACCCGGTCCACGGCGGACGGCGCGATGATCCAGTGCGGCAGGTCCGGGTAGGCCTGGTGCTCGGCCGCGTAGCGCCGCGCGAGGCGCCGGGAGATCCAGTCGGCCACGTTGCGGTCGGCGCCGCCGCTGACACACAGCACCGGGCAGCGCACCGCGTCGCGGGGCACCCGGGTCGCCCGGGTGCCGAACGTCATCGCCCGGAACACCCGCCCGGAGTCCGGGACCAGCCGCGGGATCAGCGCCTCCTGTTCCGCCTCGGGCAGACCGGTCAGCGGGATCTCCCGGAACGTGCGGGCCGAGGGCAGGATCGGCCGGCCGGCGAGGATCCCGGGCAGCAGCGGCAGCAGGTGCGGCGAGGCGGTCGGCTGCGCCCACAGCACCCCGGGCGGCACCGAGGCGAGCAGGACCAGCGCCGCGCACGGCCGGGCCGCCGCGAGCTTCTGGCCCAGCAGCCCGCCGATGCTGTGCCCGATCACCACCGGCGGGGTGTCGTCGGTGTCCAGCTCGTCGTAGGCGTCGAGCACCCGCTGGAAGTAGTCGTCCAGGGTGGCCGTGCGCAGGGTGTCCCGGTCGACCGGGTCGCGGCCGGGCAGGGTGGGTGTGTGGCAGTCGAATCCGGCCGCGGTGAAGTACCGGACCCAGTCGGCGAGGAGCTCGGGCCGACCGAACAGCCCGTGCAACATCAGCAGCGGCGGTCGGGGGGTGGTCGGTTCGGGCTGGGTCATCGGGGCGCCTCCGTATCGGGTGGTCGGCGTCCAGCGTCGCCCGGCTTCGGCGCGGGGTCGATTACCCGGGAGGTAATCGGGTTCAGCCGGCGAGCGCGGTCCGGGCCCGGGACATCCGACGGGCCCGACGGCCGCGCAGCAGCACCAGCTCGTGTCCGAGCAGGCCGATCAGGTACACCAGCGCGGCCAGGACCAGCAGCAACGGGGACACCCCGCTGAGCGGGGAGGTCAGGGCGGCCAGGTAGATGGCCACCACGTAGCCGATGTTGAAGATCGCGTCGTAGAGGGCGAACACCCGGCCCCGGGCGTCGTCGGCCACCTCGCTCTGCACGGCGGCGTCCGCGCACAGCTTGATCACCTGGCCGGCGCAGGTGAGCAGGAACGCACCGAGCAGCGCCATCTCCAGGGTGATCAGCACGCTCAGGGTCAGCGCGGTGGCCGCCGCGACGACCGCGGCCACCCGGATCGCCCCCGGCCGCCCGACCCGGCGCACCAGCCAGGGCGTGGCCACCGCGGCCACCAGCAGCCCGATCGCGGCCATCACCACCGCCTCGCCGATGCCGGCCATCCCGGCCCGGAACACGCCGTGGCCGGTGAAGGTGTTGCGGAACAGCAGCAGCATCAGCAGCGTGGCGATCCCGAACGCCAGCCGGTGGGCCACCAGCGCCATCGCCGAGGACGCCGCGCCCGGTACCGCGCCGCAGGCCCGCGCGCCGTCGACCAGGCCGCGGGCGATGGCCAGCAGCGCGCGCCTGGGCTCGTTCGGCTCGTCCGGGCCGAGCACGTTGCGCCGGAACCCGGCGGCCAGCAGCGCGGCGGCCACCGCCCCGACGGCGGCCACCGCGGTCACCGCGGCCGAGCCGTGGTCGCCGGCGCCGAACACCGCGCGCAGCCCGATCGCGGCCGCCCCGCCGAGCGCGGCCACCCCGGCGCCGACGGTCGCGGCCACCACGTTGGCCTCCACCAGGTAGCGCGGCCGCACCACGTGCGGCAGCGAGGCGGACAGCCCGGCCAGCACGAACCGGGTGACCCCGGTGACCGCCAGCGCGCCCACGTACAGCGGCGGACCGGCCACCCCGGTGAACACCAGCGCGGCCACGATCACGATCAGCACTGCGCGCAGCAGGTTGGCCAGCATGAGCACCCGGCGGCGGTCCCAGCGGTCCAGCAGGGCCCCGGCGAACGGCCCGATGATCGAGTACGGCAGCAGCAGCACGGCCAGGCCGAGCGCGACGGCCAGCGGGTCGGCTTCGCGTTCGGGGTTGAACAGCACCGCCCCGCCCAGTGCGGCCTGGAACATGCCGTCGCCGAACTGGGCGCAGAACCGCACCGCCAGCAACCGGGCGAAACCGGCCATGCCGAGCAGCCGGCGCAGCCCGAGCCGGCTGGGCTGACCCTCGGCGGCGGCGGCCGGGCCGGGTGGCGACGCGGCGGTGGAGACGGGCTGGGGCGAGCTGGGTTGCGACGGGGCGGGTTGCGATGCGGCGGCCGGGCCGGGCTGGGACGCGGCGGCCGGGCCGGGCTGGGACGCGGCGGTCGGGCCGGGTGCGGCCGCTTGGGTCGTGCCGAGTCCGGATGGATTCGGGGTGGTGGAGTCCGGAGAGTGGTGGTCGGGCCCCGGCGCGGCCGATTCGGCGGAACTCACGATGCCCAAGGCTAGCGCCCCGTCCCGGGACCTGTCGGCCGGTCTACCCGCCCCCGACCCCCAACCCCCTGGCCCAG
>JAESFN010000912.1_pt1 | contig 18295 bp, 12 predicted proteins | sample 9269411 | NCBI WGS metagenome assembly JAESFN01 (sample SAMN14505399, study PRJNA617100) | algae metagenome | isolation source: Iphinoe sp. HA4291-MV1 and co-occurring heterotrophs from trail next to... | place: USA: Maunawili Falls, Hawaii | collected 2009-07-25
GCCACCCGTTGCCAGCGCGCGAAAAAACCCGCCCGACAGCTACTCTGTCTGCCGGACGGGCCTGAGAGGTTTCACCGGCTCCTTCGCGGTCAGCCGGTTGCCAGGGCCGTCGAATGCCAATAAGGCGGCCCTACTATCTCTAACGCTTCGACCTAACACGCACGGCCACGAGGCCAAGCCCGGCCAGGGTGGCAAGCAGCAGGGTCGAAGGCTCGGGGGTGTAGACGATGTCGATGCTCCCCGCTCCCATGACTACCTCAGACGTTTGCCAGTACAACGCACTGTCAGTCGGTAGGGGAGGAAGCGTAGCGAACGGCTTCCCCAGGGGAAACTTCGCATTCGCCGGCAGGATTGCGCGCGTATCAGCGCCATTCGTCTGGCCGATCCTCACCGGATCAAGCAAAGTATCTTCGAAATCCAAGGCCCCGGCGCCGAGCGCGGCCTCCAAGGCCCCATCATCGAACTCGCTAAAACTCTTCCACCCGGCGATGTCGAGGTTCTTGTCGGGCGACACGATCGAGAACGACACGAATGAGGCAGGATTGGGAGAGTGATTCCACAAGTAAGCGGTCCCGTCTGGGTCCACGAGAATCGTCAACTGAGGGACCCAAAGCCCTGCCAACGCCGGCGAAACGGAGCTCGCCAATACGACCGCTGCCAACAATGCTCGCTTGATCATCGCTTCGCCCTTTCTAGATGCCGCATGAGTGGTCTTGCCGGGAACGATTATGGGCATCGTTCCCCCCGCCGGCAACGAATTGGTAAGCGATTGCGGTAAACCCTAGGCGCTCGCTCGCGGCGCGTGAGGATCGAAGCCCCGATGCGGCTCTAGGGCGTGGGTGTCAAGGATTTGCGAACGGCCGTTGGCGCTATCTATAATGGCCACGCCCCAGACGGTTTCGGCGCTGGCCGAAGTCGCCGTCGCTGCTCGCCCCACACTCGCCCGCCTGCAGGAACGTTCTTCGATGCGCTTCTTCCTTGCCGCGCCCGCTCTGCTGATTGCGCAACTGCTCGCTGCCACGCCGGCCCTGGCCCAGTTGCCGCCGGACGAAGAACTGAAGGCGCTGCAGGCCGCCGACGGCGTCGATTTGTCGCTGTTCGCCAGCGAGCCGCTGATCACGAATCCGGCGGCCATCGACATCGACAGCCAGGGCCGCGTGTGGGTGGCCGAGATTCAGTGGTATCGCGGTCGGGCCAAGGAGCCGGGCGCAGACAAGATCAAAGTGCTCGAAGACACCGACGGCGATGGCCGGGCCGACAAGGTGACCGTTTTCGCCGAAGGGCTGTTTGCGCCGATGAGCGTGTGCGTGGCTGGCGACAAGGTCTACGTGGCCACGAGCCCCGATCTGTGGGTGTATGAAGACAAGAACGGCGACCTCAAGGCCGACGGCCCGCCCAAGAAGCTGTTGACCGGTTTCGGCGGCCACAACCACGACCACGGCGCTCACAGCATCATCTTGGGCCCCGACCACAAATGGTGGATGGCCCACGGTGATCAAGGCTTCGATGTCACCGGCACCGACGGCTCGCACATCAAGTTCCCGCATGGCGCCATGCTCCGCGGCGAACTCGACGGCAGCAAGCTCGAGAAGGTGGCCGAGAACTTCCGCAATCCGTATGAGATCAGCGTCAGCTCGTTCGGCGAGCCGTTTTGCAGCGACAACGACGACGACGGCAACGAGAGCGTGCGCATCTGCTGGATCATGGAAGGGGGCAACTACGGCTGGTTCGGCCGGCCTCCCTTCAGTCGCCGGGAACTGGATCTCAAGGTTCCCCCCGGCACGCCTTTTCGCGAGGGCTGGCACTTCCGCGCCTTTCAGCCAGGTTATGTGCCAGGCACGCTGGTCACCGGGTTCGGCTCTCCTTGCGGCATGTGTTTCTACGAAGGCGATGCCTTTCCCCAGTTCAAGAACACCCCGCTGCACGCCGACGCCGGCCCGCGCGAAGTTCGCCAATACCCCCATAAGCTGAACGGCTTTGGCCTGCGAGCGACGAGCAAGGTGGTACTCGGCAGCGAGAAAGACAGCTACTTCCGCCCCGACGACGTGGCGGTCGCCCCCGACGGCAGCCTGCTGGTGGCCGACTGGTACGACGGCGGCGTCGGCGGCCACGGCTACAACGACCCCGACCGCGGCCGCATCTTCCGCCTCACGCCGAAGGGCAAGAAGCTGGCCCGCGCCGACAAGCCAGGCCCCTACACCGACATCCCCTCGGCGATCGCCGGCCTGAAGAGCCCCAATTTGGCCACGCAGTACCTGGCCCGCGAGAAGCTGCTCGCGTCGGGACAGTCGGGGGCCGACGCAGTGTCGGCGCTGCTCGCCGATGCCGAGCCGAATGTCCGCGCTCGGGCGCTATGGCTGCTCGATCGCATGGGGGGCGATGCGCGCCAGCACGTCGTCAGCGAGCTCAACAATTCCGACAGCAAGTGGCGGGCACTCGCAGTGCGAATTCTTCGCCGGCATGGCGGGGAGTTTGCCGATGCGATCCTGGCCCGCGCCGACGACGATTCGCCTGAAGTGCGGCGCGAGGTGCTGCTGGCGATTCCCAAAATTCCCGGCCCGCAGTCGCTAGCCACCCTGGTGAAGCTGGCCGAAGCCTACACCGGCGATGACCGCTACGAGCTCGAGGCGCTGAACATCGCCTCGGCTGGCCGCAAGCCGGAGTTGTATGCAGCGCTGACCGCCGGCCAAGTTCCGCTCGACCGCTTTGCGCTCTTGGGATTGCTCGATGCGCCGGCCGCCTTTGCGCGGCTACAAGCCGATCGCGCCCAACATCCGAACGATGAGGCGGTGGCCGAAGTTCTGCTGACGATGTCGGCCCATCTCAAGTCGAAGGAAATGAACGAGGCGCTCGCCGAAATTTCCACCAGCGGCACCGTGGCTGGCAAGTTGCGCCGGCAGGCCGCCGATCGGCTGGTGGCCGGCATGCAGGCGGAGAACGCCGGCTCGTCGGACCCCGCCTTCATCGCCCGGCTCAAGTCGCTTCTTGCCGATCCGACTCTGCAGCCGACGCTGCTCGACGGCTTGGCCGCGTCGGGGCTCACTGCTCTCGGCCCAGACCTGCTGGCGATCGGCGCGAATCAAACGGCCGCGCTCGATACGCGGCGGCAAGCGATTCGCGTCTATACGGAACTGCTGGGCACGAACGCCAGCGATGGATTGCGGGCACTATCGAAGGACCCGGCGCCCGAGATCAGCGAACTCGCCACCGACTCGCTCATCGAACTGCAAGACCCGGCGACGCTGCGCGAGTTTCTCACCGACGATGGCCGTTCTGGCGGTGAGCGGCGGCGGTGGATTCGCCGGCTGATGGCCACCGGCGGCGGCCCCTGGCTGGCCTTCCGGCTGCTCGAGCAGAACCAGTTGCCTGAAGACGTGAAGGAGCGGGTGATTGCCGCCGCCACGGAGCACCCCGACGCCGCGGTGCGGGCGCTCTACGAGCAGTTCATTCCGGCCGACAAGCGCCCGGTGCGGTTGGGAGCGGCGATCAAGCCGGAGGAAATCCTGGCGCTTAAGGGAGACGATCGCCGCGGCGCGGAGATCTTCGAAAAGAGCTCCGCCGCGCAGTGCCGGAGCTGCCATGCCGTGCAGAACTTCGGCGGTCGCGTGGGCCCCGAGCTGACGACGATCGGCAAGAAGTACGAACGGGCAGCGCTCTTGGAAACGATTCTCGAGCCCTCGAAGGCGATCGCTCCGGAGTACGTGCCTTACCTGGTGGAAACGGCCGATGGCCGCGTGCTGATGGGCTTCCTGGTCGAAAAGACTGACGACCACATCGTGCTCAAGAACGCCCAAGGCGGCCAGGTGCGGCTGGGCTCGGACGAAGTCGAGAGCATGCAACAACAGCGCACCTCGCTGATGCCGGAACTGGTGCTCCGCGACATTACGGCTCAGGACGCGGCCGACCTGCTGGCGTTTTTAATGACGCTTAAGTAGATGACTTCACCGCAAAGGACGCCAAGCACGCAGAGAGGGTCTACCCGCTTGAGGTCGTGTCGAGATATGCCGTTTGGCGTATCCATTGACAAGCTTTGATGTCTAGCGACTTTGTAAACTTCGGCAGCGGGCGATTTTCTTGACCAGAAGGCAAGCCGGGCGGTATGCTGACCGCGCGTGAAGCACGTGAGACGCGACGGTCGGGCAAACCATTCTCGTCCAAGGCGAGAGCCCTGCTCGAGCGCCGACTCTGTTCAAACCCATCCTTGGGAGGAGCAGCGGCAATGAAGAGGCGATTCTGGATTGGGGCCGCGCTAGCGGCCGTATGCGGCGGGCAACTTTTGTCGGCTGGCAATCTGAATGCGGCCAACCGCGCCGAAAGGCAGCGGGCATCGGCCGACCTCGTGTCGTCGGCGCTGGCCAGCGAGTTGGCCGGCGAGAACGACCGGCGCATGACCAAGCTGGGCGAGGCGCTCGAAAACACGCCGGACTACGCGCCGGCCCTCTGGCACGCCGGCTACGTCCATTCCGGCAAGAAGTGGCTCAAGATCGACGAGCTGGCCCGCCAACAGGCAGACGATCAGCGTTTGGCCCACTACCGATTGGCCCGCGATCGCCAGCCGGACACCGTCGACGGCAACCTGGAAATGGCCCGCTGGTGCGCGGCCAAGAAGATGCCGGACCAACGGCGCGCTCACCTGACGCGTGTCGTGGCGCTTGCGCCCAATCATGCCGAGGCGCGGCGGGCGCTCGGCCATCAACTGGTCGATGGCCAGTGGCGCAGCCAAGCCGAACTCGAGCTGACGCGCGAGCGCGTTACTCGCGAAGCGGCCAATTTAGAACGCTGGCGTTCCAAAATGGAAACGCTGCGCGACCGGCTGACGCACGACAATCGCCGGCTGCGCGAGGCTGCCCAAGCCGAACTGAAGGCGATCAAAGATCCGACCGCCGCGCCGGCGATGGAGGTCGTGCTCGCCGGCCATAGTGAAGAGCTGGCCAAGCTCGCGCTCGATGTCTTGAACGCCATGCCGGCGGCCGAAGCTTCGCTCTCCATCATGCGCATCGCGCTCACCAGCCCCTGGCAAGCCACACGCGATCTCGCGGCCACCAAGCTCGCCGGCCGCGACAAGCATCACTACGTCCCCTACCTGCTCGCGGGACTCGAGGCGCCCGTCCGCTCACAGGCGGCGCTCTTCGCCTCGCCCAACGGACAGGTCTTCTATCGGCACATCTTCTATCGCGAAGGCCAAGAGCAGACCGAACTGGGGATGGTCGACACAGGGTATCCGCTGACCGCGATCAGCGAAGGGACGCCGCGCGAACAGCAGGCCGCGCGGCAACAATTGTTCGCCTCTCGCGTCAACGACGCGATCGGGCGCGCTCGCACGCGTGAGTTGCAGGTTGCTCAGCAGAACGCCGTGATCGGCGCTTCGAACGAGCGGCTAAACGACCTGCTGAAAAAGGTTTCGGGCCAAACCGAGCGGACTTCGATCGACGACTGGTCGAGTTGGTGGGACGAGCACAACGAGGTGGTTCGTTCCAAGGAGAAGCCCGTCTACGTCGCCTATGGGTATAGCCAGCGGCGCTTCGAGGATCCGCTCAAATTCGTGCCGAGATTCCGACGTCGCAACGAACCGACGGCCAACAATCAACCTCAAGGCGAGGAATCGGGCGTGCGTTCGGTTCCGCCCGGTGCGACGACGCCTGGGCCTGTGCCACGCGGTATCGACTGCTTCGTCGCCGGCACGCCGGTGTGGACCGAAACGGGTCTCAAGCCGATCGAAGAAGTCCGCGTGGGAGACCGAGTGCTCGCGCAGGATATTGCGACCGGCGAGTTGACTCTCAAGCCCGTCGTGGCCACCACCGAGCGGCCGCCCGAGAAGACCGTGGAGGTGCAGATCGGCGGGCAAACGCTGCGCTGCACGGGCGGTCATCCGTTCTGGGTTGCCGGACGCGGCTGGCAGAAAGCCCGCTTGCTCGAGGCCGGCCAGGGCATTCACGGCGTCGAAGGCGCTACGAACGTCGGCAAGGTGACCGAGGCCCCGCCAGCGGCGACCTACAACTTCGAAGTGGCCGACTTCAACAACTACTTCGTCGGTCCCGACAAGCTGCTGACCCACGACGTAACCTCACGCCAGCCGACGGCTGCTGCCTTGCCGGGGTTGCTGCAGCAGTAGCTAGGGCTATCGCGATCCGCCGCTTGAAAACCTTCAGCCTGGAAGCCTTTTGTGGGCTTCCAGGCTGTTTCTCTTGATGGCGATGTCTACGACGACTGTGCAGCGACAATCGCCGCCAGTCCTTCGCGATAGCTGGGGTACAGCAACGTCGGCTGCAGTTCGCGCAGGAGGCGGGCGTTGCTTGCGCGTCGATCGCTCGAGCCGCGTCCCGGCGGAGCATCGGACGGGGGCGGAACGAACGTCGGGGGCGGCGCTCCGAGCAAGCGGGACAGCTCGCCAAAGTAGTCGCGCCGCAACACGGGGTGACCATCGCAAACCAGGTACGTTCTGGGCGTGGCTGCCTGTTCCGCCAGCAACACAATCTGCGCGCCATCGTCTACGTGGATCAGGTTCAAGTGCGTATCGGGCCAGGTCGAAAGCGGCTTACCGGCCAAGAGGTCCGCAGAGCGAGGAATTCGCCCCGGTCCGTAGATGCCGGCCAGCCGCAGAATGATCGAACATTCGCCGAGCAGACTAGTCAGCAGGGCCTGCTCCGCGGCCAAACAGGCCCGGCCGCCGTCGCGGTCGGGGTGGCAGGGCGTGTTTTCGTCGACCGTGCCACCGTCGCCGGGACCGTAGACTCCGGTCGAGCTCACGTAGATGAACCGCCGCGGACGATCGCCGAGCACTGCGAGCACATTCGCCAGCCCGCCGGCGTACACCTCTCCGATCGAGCGGCCGCTCGTGCGATCGAAGCCGACGGCGAAGAGCACCGTGCCGGCCTGCGGCAAATTCATCAGCGTTTCGGGCTGAGTGACATCAGCCACATGGGGGCAATAGCCGGCGGCAGCCAATTGCTCCGCGCGGGCGGAGGATCGAGTGACGACGTGAACCGTGCGGCCGGCGTTGTGCCAAAGCGCGGCGACCCGCTCGCCCAGATAGCCGGCGCCAAAGATCAAACAAGCTTCTTCCACCTGGTCTCGCTTCCCATAGCGTTCACGAGTCTCTGGTCCGCGAGAGCGGACCCTACCACAAACCCAATCAATGTGCTCCGGCCGCCGAGGGCCGCAGCGCTTCGCTCTCGAAAAAACTCAGCAGGTCGGCGATTTCTGCGGCCGCGAACGTATCGAGCAGGCCTGCCGGCATCGGCGAAACGTCGGACGGCCGCTGCGATTCGACTTCCGTGCGCGGGATCGCTTCGACCACGAGCGGCGAAAACGGGTCGGCCGCCAGCAGCAGAGTTTGCTCGTCGCCGCCGATTTCGCGCCCCGTCACGACGCGGCCCGAGTGCAACTGCAGCACCACGTCGCGAAACTTGTCGTCGATCACCTTCGAAGGCGCGAGCATCGTTTCGATCAGGTCGCGACGCGGGAAACGGCGGGCGGCCGCCTGCAGATCCGGGCCGATCGGCTGCCCTTCGCCGCCGATACGGTGGCAGCGGACGCATTGGGCGGTGCGAAACACCGCGCGGCCGCGATCTGGATCAGGCGTCGCCGACGATGCGGCGATCGCCGGCAGCAAATCCTCGAGCGTCCAGTGGCGCACGAAGGGGCGCGCCGGTTGGGCGTCCGTCGTCGGCTCGTCCGTGGGCGCGGGGTTGAGCAGATCGGCGAGCGTCTGGGCCTCATCGTCGTTGAGCGAGCTGCGAAAGTCGGCCGCGATCGACCAGAGCGCCGTCGGCAACTCGCGCCCGCCAATGTCCTGCCGCGTCTTGCCCAAATGCTGGAGGTAGCGGCGGCGCTGGTCCAAGGTCCAGTTCTGCGGTGCATCGCGGAGTTTGAACAGCCAGAGCAGCCGCTCCTCTTGCGTATTCGCGGCGTCAAGCAATGCGAGCGTTCGCTCGAGCACCACCGGCGAGTCAAGCTCGAGCAGCAACTCACACGCGAGCTGGTTCACCGGCGTTGAGCGGCTTGGGTAAAGGCCCTCGATGCGCGAGCGCATAGTCGCCGCCAACGCCGCGTCGGGGCGGTCGAGCCGGATCAGACAGAGCTGGTAGGCGCGGAGTGCAATGAGCTGCTCTTCGATTGTTGCCGTGGTAAGCGGCAGTTCATTGAGCCGAGCAAGGATCGCCGGGCCATCGCTCGCGCTCGCTGAACGAGCGATCGCCATGAGCGCCGTGACGGCAGCCAGCGTATTCGGCTCGCACAGCGCTCGCGCGCGCCACTGATCTACCGGCTGATGTTCGATTGCGATCCGGGCTGCATGGCGAATCCACGGATCGGGGCTCGAGAGATGCGGCCAAGCGGTGTCGACCGCAGCCGGATCGCTACGGCCGTGAAAGGCTTCGAGTCGATGGCGGAGCGCACGGGCGGCCGCGGCGGCGGTGCGCTCGTCGTCGGACACCTGCGGCGGTGGGGCCGCTGCACTCGGAGAGTGCAGGCTACTTTCGTTCCACGATACGCGGTAGAGGGCCGACTGCGTGGCGCGGCCGCCGGTGACGAAGTAGAGCGCGCCGTCGGGGCCGAACTCGAGGTCGGTCACGTTGAGCGGCATCCCTTCGACGAACACCTCGGCCGCCATCGCATAGCTCGCGCCGCGTGGAATGAGCGGCAAGGCATAGATGCGGCCATAAGACCAATCGACCGCGAACAGCGCGTTCTTATAACGCTCGGGAAACGCGCTGCGGCCGCCATATTTCACGCCTGTCGGCGAGGTTTTGCCGATATCGAGGTTCGTCGGCAGGCTATCGGGGTACCAGGCGGCGCGCATGCCGGTCCCCTGCCGCCAACCGTAGTCGCCGCCGGAGACGATGTGGTTGATCCGCGTGGGGCGATACCAGGGCGTGCCCAGGTCCCCCTCGTTGTCGGCGTCGAAGGTGAAGGCCTCGCCGTCGTCGTTGAAAGCCAGGCCGTAGGGATTGCGAAACCCGCAGGCAAACAGCTCCCAGGGCTGGCCGCTCTCCGTGGTGCGGATCAGATGCCCGGCGGGCAGCTTGGCCTGGAAGTCGAAGAGCGCGCGGTCCCACCGGCATGTGCGGAGCCGGTCGACCGCCACATGCACACAGCGGCTGGCCGTAGGGTCGAAGTCTTCAGGCAACCGGGTGTCGTTGCCGTGAATGCTGTAGAGGTGATCGTCGGCCCCAAAGGCCAGCGCATTGCGGCCATGGCCAACTTCGCCTGGCGACGTGCGCAGCAACGTTTTGTGGCCGTAGCGGCCGTTGCCTTCGTCGGTCAGGCGAAACAGGCTCAGGTCGTTGTTCGCGTTGACGAACAGATCGCGGCCGCGAAACACCAGGCCGCGTGACTCGTTCAGCGTTTCCTCGAGCGGCTCGGATACGATCGCGCCGCCGGCCACCTTGGGGAGCGTCAGCCGCAACAGCCCGCGGTGCTTGTCGCGTCCTTCGCGGCCAATCACCAGCCGCCCCTGTGGATCGAACGCCAGGCTGACCCACGAGCTTTCGCCCGGCTGAGCGTCGCGAAGTTTTTCGACAGTGAACCCCGGCGGAACCTGCACTCCGCCAGCGGCCTCGGCCCCTTCAGTAGTGCGGGCCTTGGCCCACTGGTAGTAGTCGCCCACTTCGCCTTCGGGGTCGCCCCAGGGTTGAACGCCTACCAGACCCTGGCTGACCGCCGGCGTGTCCGCAGAGCGATCCGCAGCGTCGTGCGAGGCTGCCCGCCAGGTGGGATCGGTGACGATCGTTTCGCGATGGCCATCGTCGTATTCGAGCACGAGACGCAGCGCCACGCCGGCGGGGCCTTGCTCGTTGGTCGCGGTGATCGCCAAACGGTGCTCGCCGACCGCAGGAAGCGGCGTCAGCTCATGCGACGACCAGCGGCGATGCCCCTGGACCAGGGCGACTTCGCGGCCATCGACGAGCACGGCCGCGCTTTCGTCGGCCAGCGTCTCAAGCGTCGCGCGACGCAAGCCCTCGCCTACGGTGATCGTGGTCTCCAACCGCGCGCTCTCGCGCGCCTGCGGGAACGGGCTCGACCAAATCCACTGTGGTACCGAGCCAACGCGGGCATGGGCTGGCTGCAAGAGTCCGCAGAAAAGCAGCAGGGCAACCGCGCCGCAGCGGCGGCATAGAGAATTCGCCATCACCTCGACCGCCTCGCGAAAGTAGGGCGACTCGTGGATAACCGGGCCAGCGACGCCGGAATGCGGAGCTATTCAACCTATCAAAGCGAGAGGCCCCGGAAGGATGACAGACCGTTCTCTGTCCCCCTTCCAGGGCCTTGCTCTTCTGTACTAGGGCACACCCGTCTGCGGGCTATGTTGGGCCGCGTTACCCCACCGGCTGCATCGCCAGCGCCTTGCGCAGCGATTCGAGCTGGCCGGCCGAGCCGAGGGCGATGTTCTTCTGCGTGATGAACTCGGCGTAGGCGGCCATGAAGATCTTGCCGGGACCGCGGAGATCGAAATCGTCCGGCTTGTCACGGAAGAACTCGCGATGGATCGCGCACCACACCAGGCGGCCGTCGGTGTCGATGTTCACCTTGGTCACGCCCATCTTGGCCGCCGGCAGGTAGTCCTTTTCCGGCACGCCACTGGTGTCAGGCAGCTTGCCGCCCGCGTTGTTGATGCGGTCGACCCAGTTCTTGGGCACGCTGCTCGAGCCGTGCATGACGAGCGGGAACTTCGGCAGCAGCTTCTGGATCTCTTCGATGCGATCGAAGTGCAGGCCCTGCGAGCCCTTGAACTTGTACGCGCCGTGCGAAGTGCCGATGGCCACGGCCAGGCTGTCGCAACCCGAACGCTCGACGAATTCGACCGCTTCATCGGGGTCGGTCAGGCAGGCGTGCTCGGCGTCGACCTGAATGTCTTCTTCCACACCGCCAAGCATGCCGAGCTCGGCTTCGACCGAAATGCCCTTATCGTGGGCACGCTCGACAACGCGGCGGGTGATGGCGATGTTCTCGTCGAACGTCTCGTGCGAGGCGTCGATCATGACCGACGAGTAGAAGCCGGAGTCGATGCAGTCGTAGCAAACTTCCTCGGTGCCGTGGTCCAGGTGGACGGCGAAGATCGCCTCGGGGAACACCTCTTCGGCCGTGCGGATCATCGCCTCGAGGAACCGCTTGTCGGAGTAGCTGCGGGCGCCGCGCGAGATCTGAATGATGAACGGAGCGCTCTTCGTGGCGTCGGTCGGGCCCGAGTTGCTGTCCTTCTTGCCGACGGCGCCGCGGAACAGCCCGATCGTTTGTTCCAGGTTGTTGATGTTGTAGGCCCCCACGGCGTACTTGCCGTAGGCGTGCTGGAACAACTCCTTCGTCGTAACGATCATCAGGCTTCCTCGTTGGCCGCCGCAACCGCCGTTTACGGTGGGCTTGAAAAGAACAGGATTGTTCAAGAATTCGCCGAATTTCGACCCCCGATTGTAGCTCACCGCTCGGCGCGCGGATAGAGCCTGGGCGGGAACGGAGGAGGCCGACGGGAAGCGTCCGAAAGCCGAGATTTTACGGCGTATCGGCCCGAGCCGGCTGGCGGTTCTCCCACCATTTAAGCACCTGGGCAGGCCCCTCGGAGCCAACAAACCGGTAAGGCGGCGGGCAGCCGATGGCCGTAACCTGCGCCGCGTCGCAGGGCTCGAGCTGAAACGCCGCGGGGGATTCGCCTGCTCGGCTAACCAGCCAGGCAGCGGCCGTGGCGCCCACCTCGGCCCCCTTGGCCGCAGAGATGTCGAGCGGCTCGTGATTCTCGAGCAGTTGGGGCCAGGCCGCGCGGGCCTCCGGAGAGTCGGGAGACCGGGTGGCGATGGCCAGGGCGGCAATGCGGGCCAGGGCCAGCGGCGACTGCGTGTTGCTCGGCAAGATCCGATTATTCTTGATCGCCTGCAGCAAGCCCGGCAGCGCGGCCGGGCCGCCGCGCTGAGCAAGGTGCAGGCAGAGCAAGCCGTGTCGACTGGCGACGAATGCCGCTTGCAGCCGGCCGTCCTGATCGAGCGGACGATCGGGAATGCGCTCGAGATACGGGCCCGCAAACCGAGACACCGCCTCAGAATCGAACTCGTCGAGCGTCTGCAGTTCGAGATCGGTCAGCTCGCGGTTCTCGGCCAAGTAGCGGTCGAAGGTGGTGCTGCAGTGTTCGAACCATCGCTGGCCGCCGGGACGCAGCGCGAGCGATTCGTGCAACAGCCGCTGGCGCGGCGTGGGCAAGTACGCCAGGCGAAAGATCATCAGATACGGCGGAGCCTGAAACGGAAACACCATGCCGACCGGATAGTCGCCGGGCGTCAAGCTGTTGCCATTGGCCAAATGGGCCGTCTGCTCGTCAGCCCGATCGAAGAGCGTGTAGGTGCGGGCGCCCTGCGCTTGGGGCCACTGCGGCTTGCCCACAACGAGATACTGAATCGTGACATTCTCGCCCGACCGCCAAATCTCGGCGGCCACAGTCGGCCGTGTCAGGTCGAACAGATCTTGCAGCCCTTGCGGCGACGGCGCGCCCCCCGGTCCGCCAACGCCCGCCGGCCCAAGCGGCGGACCGCCCAGGCCATCCACGCCAGCATTGGGCAGCGCAGTGATCGCCGCGGTCAGCAGCTTGGAGACCCGTTCGGCTTGGCCGTCGTCGCACAAGTGCAGCTCGAGTTCCAACCGGGCGATCGCGGCCTTTCGCGCGTTCGCCGGAGTTGTGTCCGTCGAAACCAGCTCGATCCACGCGCGCAATTGATCGTCGCTTGCCATGGGCAACGAGCGGGTGGCCGCGTCCGACGCGAGCCAGCGTGCCCGCGCCGCCTTCCAGACCGGGTCGAGCTGAACGCCGACTGCCGAGGTCGTCGCGGGATCGATCAACCGCTTATAGAGCGCCGTGAAGATCGGCGCTACGTTCTCCTGCAGGTCCAGCCGCGCGATCAGTTGCCGGGCGGCCGCGTCGCGCAAGGTATAGCGATCGCCCTGGAGATCGAGCAACCAACGTTCGATCTCCGCCGGCGAACAGGCGGCCACCGGCTTACTTGTCGGCAGACGCACCCCGATTTCCCGCAGCAAGGCGGCGACCGTGGAGCGGGCCTCCCAGGTGAGGGCCGGATCGTCGAGACGATCTTGCAGCAGGCCTGTTAGCTGCTGGCGCTCTGGGCCGCGCAGCACCGTGCCGAGCTTTTCTCGAGCCTGGGCACGGAGGAGAAAGTCGTCTGCCTCGAGATCCGCAATCAGCCCGGCGACTTCCGTCTCAGTCGTCGCGCCCTGGGTATCCGACGGATCGGCAGCCCGCGACTCCGCGCCGCGCCAGTACGCACCGGCAAATACGCCGATCGCCAGCAAGCAGGGAAGCAGAGGGCGAACAAAATGCGGCATGTTCCGATTCCGCGGGTCAGACCGGGGCCCGAGCGAAGGGCCTCTCCTATCATAACTTGCTCTGGGTAGGGGGCCAACGACACCCGTTCCTGCCCGAGGCGCGGACCGGTCGTATCGTCGTCGGTCGGAAAGCGGTATTCTGCTCGGGCAAGTGATCGCCCCAACACCCACTGCCGCGAGAACTAGCTTGGCCGCGCCTGCTTCTGAAAGCCTGTACGACTATCCCGTCTACTACGACGTCGTGTTCGGCTCCGACTGGCGGGCCGAGTACAAGTTTCTCGAACAGGTATTTGCCAAACATGGACGCCGCAGCACGCGCTCGCTGTTCGAGCCGGCCTGCGGCACCGGGCGTCTGCTCGTGCCGTTTGCCAAGGCGGGGTATCGCGTCGCCGGAAACGATCTCAACGAGCGCGCGGTGTCCTATTGCAACGCGCGGCTCACGCGGGGCGGACTCAAGTCTGCGGCGTTTGTTGGCGATATGGCCGATTTCGAGCTCAAGAAGCCCGTCGATGCGGCCTTCAACACCATCAACAGCTTCCGCCATTTGGCCAGCGAAGCGCAAGCGGAAAGCCACTTGCGCTGCATCGCGGCGGCGCTCAAGCCGGGCGGCATCTATGTGCTCGGGCTGCACCTCACGCCAACGCGCGGCGAGCCCATCAACGAAGAGAGTTGGTCCGCCCGCCGAGGCCACCTCGCGGTCAACTCGCGGATGTGGACCGTCGAGCGCGACACGCGGAAGCGCGTGGAGCGGGTGATCATGCAGTTCGACATCTACACGCCTCGGCGCCAATTCCGGCTCTCCGAGGACATTTGCTTCCGCATGTACACCGCCCCGCAATTCCGGCGGCTGCTCGAGCGGGCCGCCGTGTTCGACGTGGCCGAAACCTACGACTTCGCCTACGACCTCGAGGCGCCCATTCAGGTCGACTCCGAGACCGAAGACGTGGTCTGGGTGCTTCGCAAACGCGATTGAGCCGAATAATCGGGGCTTGCCGGCGGTTTGCGAATCGCACGGTAGATTGCTGGCATGGCGCGAAGGACAAGCTAGGCTTGTAGGAACTGGTCCGGTCGTCCGGCCGACTCCCCGAATCACTGCTGTCAGTAAGGAAACGTCGTCATGAACCGTGGACTCCTCATCGGCAGCGGGCTGCTGCTCACGGGCGTGTTGGCCTTGTCGCTCGCGGCCCAAACTCCGGCAATCGACGACTTCGAGGTCAGCTCGCCTTCGCCTGGCGCCAAGACCGCGGCCGCCGATGAGCTCTCGGTGCGCAAGGCCTATGTCGCGCAGCTCGAGGCCATCTTCAAAACGGTGCAGAGCCTGCACGGCACGGGGCGCGTGGGGGGCGAGGCCGACAAGCTGCACGAGACGCAGACGGCGCTCGAGATCGCCTTGGCCGAACTCGCGACGGCCGAGAACAAGCCGCGTGAGATGATCGACCACTACACCAAGGCGGCGGCCGCCGCGGATGAAGCAGTGAAGTCGATGCAGTCCGCCTACGATGTCGGCTCTCGACCGCTTTCCGATCTGCTCGCGGCGCTCAAGACGCAGGCGCAGCTCAAGCTGACGCTGGCCAGCATGAAGCGCTAGACCGGGCCGCCTTACTTCTGATCTTCGTTGGTGACGCCGGCGATCATCTTCAAGAACGACTCCATGTCGGGCGGTCGATTCTCGGGCATCGGCTCCAGGCATTTCATGATCGCCTGCGCGATCCGGCTGTTGAGTTGCGGCCGGCGCTGACGGATATCGGCGGGCTCCTGCGTGTCGTGGCTCATGGCGGCCTTGCCGTCCTTGCCGCCGGACCAGGGGAGTTCGTAGGTGCAGAGCGCATAGGCGGTGACGCCGAGAGCGAAGACATCGACCCGCTGGTCGGTCTTCTTGCGCCGCACGATCTCGGGCGCCATGTAGTTCGGCGTGCCGGTACGGTTGCCGGGCTGCATGAACTCAGCCTTGAGCGGCACCGTGAGGCCGAAGTCGATGAGCTTAAGCGTTTGGCAATCCTTGTCGACGATCAGGTTGCGCGGGCAGATGTCACGGTGGATGTATCCCGCGGCATGCACCGCGCCGATCGCCTCGGCGGCCTGCCGCAAGAGTGGCAATCGCTTGCCGTCGAGCAGAGGGCTGCGGCCGATGATCAGCGAGTTGAGGCCGGGACCGTCGACGAGCTCCATGACGATGTACTGCCGGCCGTCGAAGGTCTGGCCGTACTCGTAGGTCTGCACGATGTTCGGATGGCTGAGGGCCTTGGCGATCTCGCCTTCGGTCGGCTTCTTCAGCCCTTTGAAGCGGCCCTCGAAGTGGCTGGTCTTCTCGGCGTCGAGGATCTTGAGGCCGACCATCTTCCCCGTTTCGCGGTCGCGGGCGACGTGAAACTCCGACATGCTGCCCGAAACAGCCTGCCGCATGAGCTCGTAGCGTGCGAAGACATCGACACGGCCGCCACTGAGGAGCTTGGAGAACTGCTGGAAAAGACCCATGCGGATGCCCAAGAGGAGAATCGAGTTATGGCCCTGAACCAGCGCACTGGCCAACCGCCTGAACGCCCAGCTTTCACTCTACGGCAAGCTTGCGCGGACGGCAACGCACCCGCGCCGCGGTAAACCTTGCGTTCGAAGCCGATTACGCTTGATTCGGCTCTGGGGGCGCATTACGATGCGCGGGTCCCCACCCTCTGCCCGCCCTGAATGCTTCGAGTTGCCCGCTTCCCCTTTCCGGGCGTGTCTGGGTCTCTTTCGCTTGGAGTGTAAGCCGATGAAACGGCGAACCGGTTTCACGTTGGTAGAGCTGCTGGTCGTGATCGCGATCATCGGCATCTTGATCGCGCTCTTGCTGCCGGCGGTGCAATCGGCCCGCGAGGCGGCTCGCCGGGCCCAGTGCCTCAACAACCTGAAACAGCTCTCCCTGGCCGTGATCCTCTATGAGGATCAGGCCAAATCGCTGCCTCCCGGCAGTACGGGGCCCTTTGACATCAAAACGGGCGACTTTCCGGCGCCCTTCAACGAACCGAACAGTTCGAAACTGCCCTACGGTCACTTCGGCTGGCCAGCCGTGATCCTCCCCCACATGGAGCAACAGGCTCTCTACAGCTCGATCGACTTCACCAAGCAAGCCTTCGTGCAATCGATGCCAGAAAGTGCGCGGGGCTGGGGCTCGCCCGACCGCGGGCCGGTCGGCAACCAGAAAAACGCTCCGGCGGCGAACAGTCAGCCCCCCTCGTTCGTTTGTCCTTCTGCACATCGGGTGCAGCCGCGAAACATCCACAAAGACTACGCGATCAACGGCGGAGTGGGCGACGTGTGCTGCGTGGAACGCAACGGTCCTCATGATGGGGTCGCTTGGATGCGCAGTGCGGTGAAGCTTGGCGAGATCACCGACGGCACGAGCAACACCTACCTGTTTCTCGAGTGCGCACATTGGGCGCCACGCGGCTGGATCGACGCGGAGACGGGCAACAACCCGTTCTTTTTCGTCTCCCATGAGTCGAACGGCTACGTGATCGCCAAGAGCGTGGAGGGAGCGGCGCCGCCCAATGTGAGCTTGAAGAACTTCAACACGCGCGGCGCCTATAGCTCGCACCCCGGCGGGATCAACGTGTCTTATCTAGACGGCAGCGTCTCGTTCGTGAGCGACTACATCGACTTCAAGTCATACATGGCTCAGTTCACCCGCGAGGGCGGCGAAGTCATCCGCGAGCGCTAAAGCGGCTCGAGCTGCTTCGTTCCGGAATAATGTCCGCACAAATTGAGCGTGGGAGCACTTCGTTGCTGCATCTTCCGTCGCGTTTCTCGGCCCGTTTGGCAACTCGGCCGCTGGTCTTGCTGGGCTGTCTGGCCGCGCTGTCGGTCGCCGGTTGCGGCCCCAACGGCCCCGATGTCGTGCCCGTCACCGGAAAAATCACCAAGGGGGGCAAGCCGGTGTCCTTTGTCACGGTCACGTTTGTGCCGGAGCTCGGCCGGGCCAGCATGGCGCGCACCGATGCCGACGGGCATTACGAGCTCGAGTTCAGCAAGGAGATTCCCTACGGCGCCGTGCCTGGGCAGCACAAGGTGTTCTTCAAAGTTTCGCCCGAGAGCATCAGCGAACCGGTGAACCTGCGCGACTCCAAGTATCACCCGCAAACGGCGCAGATTCTGAAGACGTTCTCGTCGGAAGAGACCAGTCCCTGCGTCGTCGAGGTCAAGCACGAGACGCCGGAAGTGAACATCGAACTCGACGAGTTCGACGACAACAGCTCGAAGAAGAAATAGGTTCAGCCGTCCTGCACGGCCGAATCGCCGCCATCTTCCGGCTCCGCTACGAATCGATACCCGGCGCCGCGCACGCTCAAAAAGTGCTTGGGGCGCGCGGGATCGTCTTCGAAGCACTTGCGCAGATCGAGCAGAAAGTTGTCGACCGTGCGTGTGGAAGGTTGGTGGCTCATGCCCCACACGTGCTCGAGCAACTCGCCACGCCCCACGACCGAGCCTTCGTTGTCGACGAAGTAGCGCAGCAGCTTCATCTGCAAGGCCGTGAGCCGCCGCGGCGTTCCCCCGACCGTTACTTCGAACGTGTCGAAGTTCACGCGGCGCTTCCCTTGGCCAAACTCATAGACGCTCGTGCCCAGACGGGGCGGGGCGGCGGCCTGACGCCGCGCGAGCAGGTTGCGCACCATGCTCAAGAGCTCGTCGAGGTCGAAGGGCTTCTGCAGGTATTGATCGGCGCCTACGTCGTAGCCGCGAATGCGGTCTTCGGTGAGCGTGCGGGCCGACAGCATCAGCACCGGCACCAAGTTGCCCTCCTCACGGAGCGTTTGGCAAACGGTGTAGCCGCTCATACCGGGAAGCATGAGATCGAGAATGATCAGTTGAAGATCCTCGCCGTGCTCGGCCACGGCCTCGAGCGCGGTCGGGCCGTCGCCTGCAACGGTGACCTGATACCCTTCGGACTCGAGGTTGTATTTGATGCCGATCGCGAGATGATGCTCGTCTTCGACGACCA
>JAESFN010000915.1_pt1 | contig 18258 bp, 19 predicted proteins | sample 9269411 | NCBI WGS metagenome assembly JAESFN01 (sample SAMN14505399, study PRJNA617100) | algae metagenome | isolation source: Iphinoe sp. HA4291-MV1 and co-occurring heterotrophs from trail next to... | place: USA: Maunawili Falls, Hawaii | collected 2009-07-25
GCTTGCCGCGCGCTAACCGCGGGGCTGTGAATTCAACCGGCCAACCGGCCTGTGGAAATTTGGCCGGAAACTACGGATTTTCGGGCCGATGTCAAGCGGGCACTAGGCGGCCGGCAGGCCGCCCGGCCTGGGATCAGACGTCGCTCTTCGACGTATCGCCGCGCGTCGGGTCGAACCCGTACATGTAGTTGGCCCACTGCAGGCCGACCACAGCGCCCTTGATCGAGGGGAGCATGATCAGCGGCAGCACGATGGCCGCGGGAATCATTGTCCAGACATAGAGCATCGGATCGACCGGCCCGCTCATCTCGGCATGCAGCATCCAGCCGACCAGGATGTGGCCGACGATGAAGATGGCGATGTAGGGCGGAAAGTCATCGGCACGCGCCGCGCTCAGCTTCTCGCCGCACTCGCTGCAGGTGTGGTTGATCTTGAGGTAGGAGCGGAACAGCTTGCCTTTGCCGCAGTTCGGGCAGCGGCACATCACGCCATTGCCGATTGCCTTCCACAGCGAGCGCTGCTCGCGCACAAAACCGATCTCGACCGCCATCGCTATCTCTTCCGTTTGGCGAGCTTGCGATAGGCGCCCGCCTTGCCACGTTTGCTAGATGGTCCTTTGCGGCCGCGCCCGCCAGATGACGGAACGCCGCGGCTGCCTTCGCTCAACAGTTCGAAGCGCAGGGCCCCGGCAACCGGGGCGACTTCCAGCAGGCGAACGCTCACATCGTCGCCGATGCGGAACGTCTCGCCGGTGTGGTCACCGACCAGTGCCTGCATCTCTTCGACGAAGCGGTAATAGTCCTGCCCGAGCGTCGAGGCCGGAATGAACCCATCGGCGCCGGTGTCCCTCAGCCGCACGAACAGGCCCGAGCGGGTGACGCCGGAGATCCGGCCCTCGAACTTGGCGTTGACGTGGGCGGCGAGGAACTGCGCCAGCAGCCGGTCGATGGTCTCGCGCTCGGCCAGCATGGCACGGCGTTCGGTCGAGGAAATGTGCTGGGCGATGCCCGGGAGCTTGGCGATCTCACTGTCGGTGAGCCCATCCTTGCCCAGGTCCAGCGCGCTGATCAGCGCCCGGTGCACGATCAGGTCGGCGTAGCGGCGGATCGGCGAGGTGAAGTGAGCATAGCGATCGAGGTTGAGGCCGAAATGGCCATAGTTCTCGGCGGCGTACTCGGCCTGCGCCTGGGTACGGAGGATGATCTCCGAGACCTGCTGGATCTTGCCGTCGGTGCGGGCCTTGTCGAGGATGCGGTTGAAGTCCGCGGGGCGTACCGCGTCCGACTTCGGCGCCGGCAGTTGCAGCGAGCTCAGGAAGTCGCGCAGCGCCACCAGCTTCTCCTGGCTCGGCGTATCATGCACGCGATAGAGCAGGGCGCTTTTGTGCTTCTCCAGCGTCTCGGCGGCCGCCACGTTGGCGGCGATCATCATTTCCTCGATCAGCCGGTGTGCATCGAGCCGCTCCGGCACCTTCACGTCAACGACCATCCCGGTCTTGTCGAGAATGATCTTGCGCTCGGGCAGGTCGAGATCAAGCGGACCGCGATTGTCGCGGGCCTTGGCCATGGCGCCGTAGGCGGCCCAGAGCGGGCGCAGGATAGTATCGAGAATCGGGCCGGTCTTGTCGTCCGGCTTGCCGTCGATCGCTGCTTGCGCCTGCTGGTAGTTGAGCTTGGCGGCGGAGCGGAACAGCACGCGGTGGAAACTGTGCTCCCGCTTCTTGCCGTTCTGGTCGAACACCATGCGCACCGCCAGCGACGGGCGGTTCTCGCCTTCGCGCAGCGAGCAGAGATCGTTCGAGATCCGCTCAGGAAGCATCGGCACGACACGATCGGGGAAGTAGACAGAGTTGCCGCGGATATAGGCTTCGCGATCGAGCGCCGTACCCGGGCGGACATAGGCCGCGACATCGGCGATGGCGACGTAGACGATGTGCCCGCCGGCGTTCTTCGGGTCGGTGTCGGGCTCGGCGTAGACCGCGTCGTCATGATCCTTGGCATCGACCGGATCGATCGTCACCAGCGGAATGTGCCGCCAGTCCTCGCGGCCCTTGATCGTGGTTTCCTTCGCCTCTTCGGCTTCCTTGCTCACTGAAGCGGGGAAGCGGTAGGGAATCTCGAGGTTGTGGATGGCGATCATCGAAACCGCCCCCTCGGATTTCGGGTTGCCGATGACGTTGCTTACCTTGGCCTTGGGAATCATCAGCCGGCCGGTGAGCCTGACCTCGACTTCGACGAGGTCGCCGTCGCGGGCGTTACCCAGGTCGCCGCCGTCGATCCGCATTTCCTTCTGCTTGCGGTCGACCGGGATCAGCCGCGCGCCGTCCTCGTCGAGGCGCACGATGCCGATCTGGCCGCGCCGCGGCTTGTCGAGAATCTTCATCGCCCGGGCGGTGTAGTCCGGCAGCTCGCCGTCGCCGGCGCTGATCCGGGCAAGGATGCGGTCACCCGGGGCCGGGGCGACGCGGGCGTCCTTCGGCTGCTTGAGCATGACGCGTGGGCGGGCGCCGTCCTCGTCGTTCCATTGCGCCGGGAAGGCGTGGAGATTGTCCGGGTCGGCGTCGGCGGGGATGTCGAGGACGGTCACCGCGGGCAGGGTGGCCGTGGGCCGGATCTGCTTGCGGGTCCGGGCAATGAAGCCCTCACCCTCCATCTGCTTGAGCAGCACCTTGAACGGGGTGCGCATGTCGCCGTGGATGCCGAAATGGCGCGCCAGGTCGCGCTTGCCATCGAGGGCTGGCTGCTGGGCCATCGCTTCGAGGATGGCTTCGCGTGAGGGGAGTGTGCCGACGGCAAACTGCCGCGGGCCTTTTGGGGTTGTCTTGGGTTTTGGCGCTTTCGCCATTGTCTCTTTCTTTAGGCGGAAGTCTCCGCCTTCGTCTTCGATGCGGCCTTGGGCTTGGTCGCCGCCTTTGCAGTCGACTTGGCCTTGGCCGCCGGTTTGGTTGTCGTTTTCTTGGCCGCCGCTTTCTTCGCTGGTGCCTTCTTGGCGCCGGCGGATCGCGACGAGGATTTCTTTGTGCCGGAGGCACCGCCCTTGGCCGCGATCAACTCGAGCGCCTGCTCGATCGTCACATCCTCGGGCTTCAACTCTTTGGGCAGCGTTGCGTTCACCTTGCCCTGATTCACGTAAGGGCCATAGCGACCGGCGCGAACCGAAATAGTGCCGCCATCATGCTCGAAGGTCTTGATCGCCGCCGGCGTACTGCCACCGCCCCGGCCGAACCGTCCGCCCCCCGCCGCCTTCTGGGCCAGCAGATCGACAGCCCGGTTGAGCCCGACGGTGAAAACCTCTTCGACCTCGGGGAGGTTGGCATAGGTACCGTCGTGGAGGATGAACGGACCGTAGCGGCCGATGCCGGCGCTGATCGGCTTACCCGTCTCCGGGTGGTCGCCGACCGGACGGGGCAGCGACAGCAACTGCAGCGCCTTCTCCAGCGTCAGGCTATCGGGTGTCCACCCCTTGGGCAGCGACGAGCGTTTTGGCTCGGTGCCGTCGCCCAGCTGCACATATGGACCGAAACGGCCCGACTTCAAGGCCACCTCGAGGCCGCTCTCGGGATCGGTGCCGAGAATGCCGTCACCGGTGCCGGCCTCGCTGGCGCCGCCGGTCGCGGCGTCGGACAGCTGCATGGTGTAGCGGCACTCGGGGTAGTTCGAGCAGCCGATGAAGGCGCCGAACTTGCCGAGCTTCAGCGACAGCTGGCCTTCGCCGCAGTTCGGGCAACGGCGCGGATCGGAACCATCGGCCTTGGCCGGGAAGATATGGTCGGCCAGCATCTCGTTGAGCGCATCGAGCACCTCGGAGACGCGGAGATCCTTGATGTCCTCGACATGCCCCTGGAAGTCCTTCCAGAAGTCGCGCAGCACATCCTTCCAGGCAAGCTTGCCGTCCGAAATCAGATCAAGTTGCTCTTCGAGCGAGGCAGTGAAGCCGTACTCGACATAGCGCGCGAAGAAGCTCTCGAGAAAGGCAGTGACGATCCGGCCGCGATCCTCGGGGATCAGCATGCGCTTTTCGAGCCGCACATAGTTGCGGTCCTGCAGCACGGTGATGGTCGCCGCGTAGGTCGACGGGCGACCGATGCCGATCTCTTCCATCTTCTTGATCAGGCTGGCTTCCGAATAGCGCGGCGGCGGCTGCGTGAAGTGCTGCTCGATCAGCGCCTGTTCCAGCTTCGGCCGGTCGCCGACATTGAGCGGCGGCAGCTCGCGGCTGTCCTCATCTTCCTCGGCGTTGGGATCGCGATCTTCCTTGGCTTCGACGCCGTAAAGCGCCAGGAAGCCCGGGAAGGTGACGACGGAGCCGACGGCGCGCAGAGCGATGTCACGGCTGGTGGCAAACACCGAGATATCGGCCGTGGTGCGCTCGATTTCAGCCGGCCGCATCTGGCTGGCGAGGGTGCGCTTCCAGATCAGCTCGTAAAGGCGGTGCTTGTCCGGGTCGCCCCGCAGCGTATCGGGATGACGGAACATGTCGGTCGGGCGGATGGCCTCGTGCGCTTCTTGCGCATTCTTCGCCTTGGTCGAATAAATGCGGGCCTTCTCGGGCAGGTAGTCAGCGCCAAAGTTCTTGACGATGGCGCGGCGGGCCTGGTCGATGCCTTCCGGCGCCATCTGCACGGCGTCGGTTCGCATATAGGTGATGATGCCGTCCTCATAGAGGCGCTGTGCGATCTGCATGGTGCGCGCCGGAGCAAAGCCGAGACGCGAGGACGCGTCCTGCTGCAGGCTCGAGGTGCTGAACGGCGCATACGGATTGCGCTTGGTGGGCTTCTTGTCGACAGCGGTAACCGAGAAGGTGCCGGCTTCGATCGCCGCCTTCAGCGCTTCCGCGTCGGTTCCGTTGCCCACGTCGAGCTTGTCGGTCTTTTTGCCGTCCACCGAATAGAGCCGCGCCTCGAAGCTGCGTCCCTTCTCGTTGAGGCGCGCGCCGACCGACCAATATTCCTGCGCGCGGAACTTCTCGATCTCGGACTCGCGGTCACAGACGACGCGCAGCGCCACCGACTGAACGCGGCCGGCCGAGCGCGAGCCGGGCAGCTTGCGCCATAGCACAGGGGAAAGGGTGAAGCCGACGAGATAGTCGAGGGCTCGGCGTGCCAGATAGGCATCGACCAGCGGCTCGTCGATGTCGCGCGGGTTGCGCATCGCCTCGGTGATCGCGTCCTTGGTGATGGCGTTGAAGACGACGCGCCTGACCGGCTTGTCCTTGACCAGCTTCTTCTGTTTCAGCACGTCGAGCACGTGCCACGAGATCGCTTCGCCCTCGCGATCGGGGTCGGTGGCGAGGATTAGCTCGTCCGCGTTCTTCAGGGCGTTGCCGATATCGGTAAGCCGCTTCTTGGATGCCGTGTCGACTTCCCAGCTCATCGCAAAGTCTTCGTCCGGGAGCACCGAACCGTCTTTTGCGGGCAGATCGCGGACGTGACCGAAGCTGGCGAGGACCTCGTAATCCTTGCCGAGATAGCCGCTGATCGTCTTGATCTTGTTGGGACTTTCAACGATGACGAGCTTCATGGACGCAGCTTTCGGGAGTGGCATTCGAACGCGGCGCAACATGGTGAAGCGTCTAAAGCCTGTCAACCAGCCCCGCAAAGCAGTGCGCCATTCCCCCTATGGGGGAAGAAAAATTGGGCTCAGCAAAGCATAAACCGCTTCGTGCTAAGCCGACTTCGTCTTGGGGGACGGCATGCGCATTCTGAAAGCCGCGATCATCTTCTTGCTGGCGTTCATCGCGTTTGCGCGCCTCGCCCCGCAGGATCCGTTCAATCCGCAGCACGTGACCCGCATTGCATTGGCCTTGTCGCTGAGCGAAGGGCGGCTCGATATCGACCAACTTGCGGCCAGCACGATCGACAAGTCCTCCTTCAACGGCCACTTCTATGCGGACAAGCCGCCGGGCGTCTCCATCCTTGCAGCGCCGGTGGTGGCAGCGACGCGTACGGTGCTCGAGGCGAGGGGAGCAAGCAGCGACCCGACCGATCCGGTCGCGCTCGAGGCCTACATTCGCGTGGCCGCCATCGTCGTCATCTCTTTGCCGGCGGCGCTGGCGGTGTTGCTCGTCTATCTCATGGCGCTGAAACTGGGCGCGACCCAGGCTGCCGCGACCTTCGCTGCTTGTGCATTGGCAGTGGGGACGCCGTACTTCGGCTGGTCATCCACGCTGTTCGCACATTCGCTTTCCGGCGCCATCCTTGTGGGAGCCTTGGCCCTATCAGTGCTGAACCGGCCCGGGGGCTGGGTGGCACCAGTGGCGGGCCTGCTGCTCGGCTTCCTGCTGGTCGTCGACATGACGGCTGCGCCGGCCGGAGCGCTGGTCGGGCTGTTCATCCTGCTGCGGTCGGAGCGGCGAGTGCAGACCTTTGTCGGGTTGGCGGTCGGTGGCCTTGTCGGGCTGATGCCGCTGTTGGTCTACAACCAACTGGCCTTCGCCTCGCCATTTCGCATGGGCTACTCGCAGGTTCAGGGTTTCGAGGGGATGCAGCAGGGCTTCTTCGGTATCGGCGTCCCGCAGCCAATGGTGCTGGGCGAACTGCTGTTCGGTCACTTCCGGGGCCTGCTGCCGCTGGCGCCGGTGCTGCTGCTGGTGCCCATCGGGCTGTGGGCGATGCTCAGGTCTCCGCCGAAGCGAGCGGTTGCCATCGTGGTCACCGGGGTGATTGTGAGCTTTCTCGTGATCAATGCCGGCTATTACTACTGGGACGGCGGCTCCTCGACCGGGCCGAGGCACCTCGTCGCTGCCCTGCCATTGGCCGGCCTGGCGCTGGCCTTTGCCTGGCCGCCGGGCTGGCCTGCCAGGACCGTCGCCCTGCTGCTGTTGTTCGTCAGCCTGCTGATTTCGCTGGTGGTGGCGAGCGTCGACCCGATGTCGCCGCCTTGGTTCGAGCAGCCGTTCGTCGGTTACCTGCTGCCCGGCTTCTTCCAGGGAGGCTGGATCTCCGCCACCCTGGCGACCGCGGTGATCTGGGCGGGTTTTGTCATTGTCGGCCTGTGGCCGGATCGCTCAGGGGCGGAGCGCCACCAACTGCCCGCTTGACCACTCGACCCGACCTTCGAGGTCGAGTTCCAGCAACAGCGTCTGCACCCGGCTGATGGCGATGCCGGTGGACTTGATGACATCGTCGACCGGGGTCGGCGTGAGGCTGAGCGCATCGATCAGGCGGGATCGGTCGTCGTTCGACGGCGGGGCGGGATCGGCCACATCGGCGTCCGGCAACCAGTCGGGCTCGAACAGGCTGGTGCGCGACGGATCGGCTTCACGCAGCGTCTCGATGATATCGGCGGCGCCGGTGATCAGCTTGGCGCCTTGCTGGATCAGCGCATTGCCGCCTTCGGCACGCGGGTCGAGCGGCGAGCCGGGGACGGCGAACACTTCACGGTTCTGTTCCAGCGCCAGCCGCGCGGTGATCAGCGAGCCGGAGCGTTTGGCGGCCTCGACCACGACAGTACCGAGCGTCAGGCCGGAGACGATACGGTTGCGGCGCGGGAAGTCGCGGGCGCGCGGCTCCCAGCCGAGTGGCATTTCGGTAAGCAGCGCGCCGCCATGCTCGACGATCTGGTGCGCCAGCGGCAGGTTTTCGCCGGGATAGATGCGGTCCAGCCCTCCAGCGAGTACCGCCACGGTGCCGCCGCGGAGCGCCGCCTTGTGGGCCGCCGTGTCGATGCCACGGGCCAGCCCGGAGACGACGGTGTAATGCGCCTCGCCCAGGTCGAAGGCGAGCATCTGCGCGAACTTCTGGCCGGCTGTGGAGGCATTGCGCGCGCCGACAATTGCGACGGCGCGCCGCCAGTCGAGATTGTGGCCGCCAGCGATGGTGATCAGCGGCGGAGCGCCTGAGATGTAGCGGAGCAGCGGCGGGTAGTCAGGTTCGCTCGAGCCGACGAAGCGGCCGCCCAGCCGCTCCGTGGCAGCAATCTCGTCCTCAGCTTCGGCAATCGAGGGCGTACGAGCCGGCGTGCCGAGACGCTTGAGCAGATCCGGCAGTGCGGCCAGCGCCGCTTCGGCCGAGCCTTCCCGGTTGAGCAACTGCCGGAAGGTCTGCGGCCCGACATTGTCGGTACGGATGAGCCGCAGCCACGCGGTGCGTTGCGACGGCGTCAATACACTGCCGTCGCGCGCCATAGGTCAGGCCTTGGGCTTTTCCGAGCCGATCTTCGGCTCGGTACCGTTCCACAGCCGCCGGATATTCTGCCAGTGCTTGAAATAAAGCACGAAGCTGAGCAGCGCGCAGGCCGCGGCGAAGGTGTAGGCGCCAAAATCCGAAGTGCTGGGTGGCGCGAGGCTCCACGCGAAGATCGGGGCAGTGGCCGCAGCGGTGAGGGCCGCCAGTGAGGAGAAGCGGCGGGCCACAGCGATCAGCAGCCAGACGGCGCAGAAGATCAGCCCAACCACCCAGTTCCACGCCAGCAGCACGCCGATATAGGTGGCGACGCCCTTGCCGCCCTTGAAGCCGAGCCAGACCGGGAAGACGTGGCCGAAGAACGCTCCGATACCAGCGCCATAGACGATGAACTCGGCGGCGAGCGGCGACTCGGCGCCCGGAACGAAGAAGTAGCGTGCAATGAGCACGGCAGCGGCGCCCTTGCCGGCGTCGAGCAACAGCGTAGCGGCAGCCAGCCAGCGGTTGCCGGTCCGCAGCACATTGGTGGCGCCGATATTGCCTGAGCCGACAGAACGGATGTCGATACCGACGGCGCGCGTCAGCAACAGGCCAAACGGAATTGAGCCGAGGAGATACCCCAGTACGGTCGCGATCAGAAAGTTCATGCGTCGGCCCCCTCAGCGGCCGCAGCATGGCTGAAGACCGGGCGGCCTGCAACGAACGTGTGCATCACCGCCCCCTGCATGCGGGCGCCCTCGAAGGCCGAGTTGCGAGAGCGCGAACGCAGCGCCGCCTCCTTGACCACCCAGGGGAATTCCGGATCGAAGACGATCAGGTCGGCGGGCGCCCCAATGGCGATGCGGCCGGACTTGAGGCCGAGCAGTTCCGCCGGGCGGCTGGTCATGGCGCGCAGCAGGGTGAGCAGCGGCACGTCGCCGGAATGAACGAGGCGGAGCGCCGCGGCGAGGAGGGTCTCGAGCCCAACCGCCCCGTCCGAGGCCTCGGCGAACGGCTGGCGCTTCACCTCGGTATCCTGCGGGTCGTGGGCGGAGTGGATCGTGTCGATGGCGCCGGAGTTCAGCCCGTCGATCACGGCGCGGCGATCGTCCTCGGAGCGCAGCGGTGGCGACAGCTTGAAGAACGAGCGATAGGGCGCGACGTCGTTCTCGTTGAGCGCCAGGTTGTTGATCGAGATGCCGGCCGACACCGTGGACAGCCGGCGCTTGGCCGCCGCCAACAGCTCTACTGCCGCTCCGGTAGAGACCTGCGCTGCATGGTAGCGGACCCCGGTGAGCGCCGCGAGTTGTAGGTCGCGGCCGAGCGGGATGGTCTCGGCCTCGACCGGAATGCCCTTGAGGCCGGAGATCGTCGCCAGCGCGCCCTCGTTCATCACGCCATCGCCAACCAGCGTACGCTCGGCGACGTGATGGATGATCGGCAGGTCGAAGTTGCGGGCATAGGTGAAGGCGGCGCGCAGCAGCCCGGCCGACTGGATCGACTCACGCCCGTCGGAGAGCGCGACGGCGCCAGCTTCCTTGAGCAGGCCGAACTCGGTGATCTCCTCGCCCTTGAGACCGCGGGTGATAGCAGCGGCAGGGAGAATATTGACCGAAGCCTTGGCGCCGGCGCGGCGCAGGACGAAGTCGACCAGTGCGCCATCGTCGATCACCGGCGTGGTGTCGGGCATCAGCACGAAGCTGGTGACACCGCCGGCGGCGGCAGCCTCCGCGGCGGTCGCCAGGGTCTCGCGATACTCGTGGCCCGGCTCGCCGGTGAACACGCGCATGTCGATCAGGCCGGGCGCGACCACCAGGCCCTTTGCGTCGTAGACCTCGGCGCCATCAGGGATGCCCTGCGGCGCGCCGTTGGTGATGCCGGTGATCCTGCCTCTTTCCACCAGCACGGCGCCGGAGGCGTCGTGATTGCTGGCCGGATCGACGATGCGGGCATTGGCGATGACGACGGGCTTGCTCATTGCGCCGTCTCCCGATCGGCCAAGAGGGTATCGAGCACCGCCATGCGCACGGCGACGCCCATCTCGACCTGCTCGGTGATCACCGAGCGCGGCCCGTCGGCGATGGCCGGATCGATCTCGACGCCGCGGTTCATCGGTCCGGGGTGCATGACGATGGCGTCCGGCTTGGCGTAGCCGAGCTTCTCCTCGTCGAGGCCGTAGAAATGGTAGTACTCGCGCACCGAGGGGATCATGCGGCCGTTGGCCCGTTCGTGCTGCAGGCGCAGCATCATCACCACATCCGCGCCTTCGAGGCCTTGCCGCATGTCGGTGAACACTTCCGTTGCCAGCGTCTCGATGCCCTTGGGCAAGAGGGTGCGGGGGGCGACGACCCTGGTGCGGGCCTGCATGGCGCCGAGCAGCAGCAGGTTGGAGCGGGCGACGCGCGAGTTGGCGATGTCGCCGCAGATCGCGACGGTGAGGCCGGCAAGCCGGCCCTTGTGCTGGCGAATGGTGAGCGCATCGAGCAGCGCCTGGGTCGGGTGCTCATGCGCCCCGTCGCCGGCATTGACGACCGAGCAGCCGACCTTCTGGCTCAACAGTTCCACCGCGCCGGATGCGCCGTGGCGCACGATGATCACATCGGGCCGCATGGCGTTGAGCGTTGCGGCAGTGTCGATCAGCGTCTCGCCCTTGGCGACCGACGATGTCTTCACCGACATGTTGGTGACCTGCGCCCCGAGTCGCTTGCCGGCGATCTCGAAGCTCGACTGCGTGCGCGTCGAGTTCTCGAAGAACAGGTTGATCTGCGTTTTGCCCGAAAGCGTCGGCAGGATCTTCCGCTCCTGGCGGGAGATCGGGATCATCGCCTCGGCCCGATCCAGGAGATCGACGATCTCGTACTGGTTGAGCTGGCTGATGCCGAGAAGATGGCGATGACGGAAAGCGGGTCTCGCGACCCCCTGGCCGCCGGTGACCGATGCTGGCGAGGAAGTAGCCATGCCGCTCCGTTCCGAATGTTCGCGGGGGTCTAACCCGTAGGGTTCGGACTCGCAAGCCGCTCGGTCGATTATCCCCGTCGCAGCCGCTCGAGTGCCCCTTGCAGGATGTAGCTGGCCGCCAGCTTGTCGACCACCTCGGCGCGCTTGTCGCGGCGCATGTCCGCCTCGATCAGCGTCCGGGTGACAGCCGCGGTCGAAAGCCGCTCATCCCAGAAGACGATGGGAATAGTGACCTTTGCGGCGAGGTTGCGGGCGAAGGCGCGGGTAGATTGGACGCGCGGCCCCTCTGAGCCATCCATGTTGAGCGGCAGTCCAAGCACGATGCCAACCGCGCCATTCTCCGCAATCAACTCCTGCAGCCGGATTGCATCCTGGGTGAATTTCAGTCGCTTGATCGTCTCGAGCGGCGTCGCCGAGTAGCGCATGCCATCGGAAATCGCGACGCCAATGGTCTTGGTCCCAAGGTCAAGGCCCAGCAGTTTGCCGGCGGCGGGCAGGGCGGAAAGGTCGTTCTCGGTTGGCATAATCGCGGTCAATCACTATGATTGGGTTTGATTGGAGACGATTGCCATGAGCACCCGAGTCCTCACTGCACATATCCCTGAAGAGCTGGCGGAGAAAGTGGATCGCTACGCCGAATCCATGGAGCGCTCGCGGGCCTGGATCGTCAAGCAGGCGCTTTCCAACTGGGTGGACTGGGAGGAAGAGAAGACCCGGCTCTCTCTCGAGGCGCTAGAAGAAGCTGATCGGATCGGCACCATCCCGCACGAGGAAATGGTGGCCTGGGCGAACAGTCTCGGAACCGACAATCCTTTGCCACCACCGACGCCGCGCAAGTCATGAAAGTGCATTGGACGAGCAGGGCTTCCCTGGACCTCGTCCGGCTTGAGGAGTTCCTAAGCAACAAGAGTCCGCGAGTGGCGGTGCGCGTCGTTCAGGCCTTGATCGCTGCACCGAGCCGACTGCTGGAACACCCACGTGCCGGGGAGCGGATTGAGGACACGGGCGAGGTCGAGCTCAGGCGCCTTTTGGTCGATACTTACGAGATCCGGTACGAGGTGTTGCCGGATCAGATCCGAATAGCCCGTGTTTTCCATATGCGCGAAGAACGATGAAACTCACCTGGTTCGGCGGCACCACGATCCGCATCCATATCGGCGGCAAGATCCTCGTTGCCGATCCCTCGGGAATCGGCGGCGTGGATCCGGACGAGCTGGTGTCCGGGGCGGACGCGACGTTTGCGCTCGATGGCAGCCTGCCTGAGATCGATCCGGTGCTGTGGCAGCCGGGGCGGGCAGGGACGATGCTTGATGAGGACATGCTCGGCGAGGTGACGACGCACGGGCTGGAGGGCGGTGCGCTGATTGCGGCTGTCGGCGAGGCGCCACTGCTGCTGCTGTCGCAGCGGGTGCCGAAGGCCGGGCGCTGGGCGCGTGATGCCGTGGTCGTGGTGTTCGGCGACGACGCTGACCGGCTGGCTGCCGCTGCGCTCGATGCGTTCGGGCCGCGATTGATCGCCCTCGCCGGGTCCGACGCGGTGGTGGAGCGGACATTTGTAGCATTACGCGACCGGCTCGATGGCACGGCGCTGGTGGCACTGGAAGCCGGCATGGCGCTGGAAGTTTGATGGCGCCCATCAACGCTTTTCGTTGTTCTTCGCGCCGTTCCGTTGCTAGAACGCCGGAAATCGTGACGTTCGGAGTGACCCCATGTCGGTAGATGCCGCCACCGTGAAGCGTATTGGGCGCCTGGCCCGCATTCGCATCGAGGAGGGCGAAGTCGAAACCTATCGCAACGAGCTCAACACCATTTTGGGGTTCGTCGAGCAACTGGGCGAAGTCGATGTGAGCGGCGTCGAGCCGATGACGTCGGTGATGCCGATGAGCCTGCGTCGCCGTGAGGACAAGGTCACCGACGGTGGCTATCCCGAAAAGATCGTCGCCAACGCACCGCTGACCGAAGACAACTTCTTCATGGTGCCCAAGGTCGTCGAGTAACGGCCATGACCGTCACCATCGCCATTGAAACGCCGCTGCAGGACGATGTCCGCGGGCTGGTGGAAGAGCTGAACGCGCACCTGCTGCCGCTGTCGCCGCTGGAATTCCAGTTCAAGATGACGGTCGAGCAGATGGCCGGTGCCGATACCACGGTGTTTGTGGCGCGCAACGCGGTGGGCGAAGCCGTCGGCTGCGGGGCGCTGAAGGCGATCTCGGCCACCGAAGGCGAAGTGAAGCGCATGTACACCCGCCCGTCGGTGCGCGGGCAGCGGGTCGGGTCGGCGCTGCTGGCGGCGATCACCGAGCTGGCGCATGCCAAGGGTATCTCGCACCTGCTGCTCGAGACCGGCACCGGCCCGGGCATGTCCGAAGCGCATCGGCTCTACACCAATAGCGGCTTTGTGGCGCGGGGGCCGTTCCTTGATTATCCCGACAGCGAGTGGTCGGCGTTCTTCGAGAAACATATCGGGCAAGCCGCCGTCGCCTGATGCGATGCGTACCGCCTATGTTGCGGTTATCGCGACGCCGCTATAGGAACGGCGGTCGACATTCCCGCGTCCTTTCCCCGCGAGCCAAGCCTTTGACCGACCTTACCCGCCTGACCCTCGCTGCTGCCCGTTCCGGCCTGAAGGCCAAGCAGTTCACCTCGAGCGAACTCACCGGCGCCTATCTGAACGCCATCGAGGGCGGCAATTCCAAGCTCAACGCCTATGTGGCAGTGACGGCTGAGCAGGCCCAGGCGCAGGCCAAGGCCAGCGACATCAAGCTCGCTGCCGGGCAGGGCGGCCCACTCGAGGGCATTCCGCTCGGCATCAAGGACCTGTTCGCGACCAAGGGCGTGCACACTCAGGCGGCGAGCCACATCCTCGATAGCTTCAAGCCGGAATACGAATCGAGTGTCACCAGCAACCTGTGGCGCGACGGCGCCGTGATGCTGGGCAAGCTCAACATGGACGAGTTCGCCATGGGTTCGTCCAACGAGACGAGCTATTACGGCCCGGTGATCAACCCCTGGCGGGCGAACAATTCCAATGCCCAGCTGGTGCCGGGCGGCTCGTCGGGTGGTTCGGCTGCGGCAGTTTCCGCCTGGCTCTGCACTGCGGCCACGGCGACCGACACCGGTGGCTCGATCCGCCAGCCGGCAGCGCTGACCGGTACCGTCGGCATCAAGCCGACCTATGGCCGCTGCTCGCGCTGGGGCGTCGTGGCGTTTGCCTCTTCGCTCGACCAGGCCGGGCCGATCGCCCGCACCGTCGAGGATGCGGCGATCATGATGACCTCGATGTCCGGGTTCGACCCCAAGGATTCGACCAGCGTCGACCTCGCCGTACCGGATTTCGCCGCGGCAGTGGAGCGCGGCGTCAAGGGCCTCGTCATCGGCATTCCGCGCGAATACCGGATGGACGGCATGCCCGCCGAAATCGAGGCGCTGTGGCAGCAGGGCATTGCCTGGCTTAAGGCCGAGGGCGCGACGGTTCGCGACATCTCGCTGCCGCACACCAAGTATGCGCTGCCGGCCTACTACATCGTGGCGCCGGCCGAGGCCTCGTCGAACCTCGCCCGCTATGACGGCGTGAAGTACGGCCTGCGCGACACCGGCAAGGACATCACCGACCTCTACGAGCTGACTCGCGCCGACGGGTTCGGCCGCGAGGTGAAGCGCCGCATCATGATCGGCACCTATGTGCTGTCGGCCGGCTACTACGATGCCTATTACGTGCAGGCGCAGAAAGTCCGTACGCTGATCAAGCGCGATTTCGAGATCGTGTTCAACGAAGGCGTCGACGCCATCCTGACCCCGGCAACCCCGTCGGCGGCGTTTGGGATCGGTGACGAGGACATGAAGGCTGACCCGGTCAAGATGTACCTCAACGACGTGTTCACGGTGACCGTGAACATGGCCGGGCTGCCGGGAATCGCGGTTCCCGCCGGCAAGGACAGCGCGGGGCTGCCGCTCGGCCTGCAGCTCATCGGCAAGCCATTCGACGAAGAAACGCTGTTCGCGGCGGGACGTGTCATCGAGCGTTCGGCCGGCATCGACTTCAGCCCCGACAAGTGGTGGTGATCTGAAACCGCTTGTATCCTAGCGGTTTCGGCACTATTTGCCGCCCATGCGCAAATTGAGACTTGTCGACCTCCCGGCCAAGCCGGTGGTTTCGTTTCAGAGGATTGGCTCCATGGCCGATGTGTTTACGACCCTGGATTGGTCGGCCCCGCCCAAGGATATGTCCAAGCCCCTGCAGGCTTTGTGGTGGATCAAGAAGGGCGAGCTGCGCGTTGGCCCCGAGTGGGAAGAGGCGCATCGCATCGTTCAGGCGATGGAAGGCACCTTCGAGTTCGACTGGGTCCACGCGCTGCTGCACTGGATCGAAGCCGATATGGGCAATGCCGACTACTGGTATCGCCGCGCCGGCCGCAAGCGGGCCACCGCCAGCGTTTCGGCCGAGTGGGAACACATCGCCCGCGAACTGAGCGGCGTCACGCAGCACTGAGCGGCTGGGGTCGCGCCCCGAAGAAGCCTCACACACCGGTCGTCATCCCGACGGAAGTCGGGACCCAGTGCTCTGAGCCCAGCCCCGTGCACGATCTCTCCGACCTTGCCGTGATAGACCGGCACAGTTTGCACCAGACCAACTGTTCGAGCAGTGGGTCCCGACTTTCGTCGGGATGACGATCGAGTGCGAGGAGGCTTCGGTGCCTACCCGAAACGACTGCTTGAGAGGGAGCCCCGGAACCTGTCCGAGGCTCCACACACCTATCGGTTGTCGAACTCGCTGCGCGCCAGCTCCAGCCCGCGTCTGGTGATGCGGTAGGGGTGGCCGTTGCTGGAGGCGATCGCCTTCTTGGCTCTGAGTTTTTTGAACAAGGGCAGGGTGCATTGCTGCATCAGCCAGCCATCGCGGTTGAAACACTCGACGCCGATCAGTTTGCCGGCTTCGGACTTGAGCGCGACGATCTTGCCGCCCTGTGCGAGGACGTGCAGCACCCGCTGCTCGTGGCGGGAAATATCCATGAGAAATCTAGCCTGAGGATGCGTGGAAAGAACGCGCCGGCCAGCATCACGCTTGGCAGGCAGCGTAGTTCCAGAAACCCCGTCGCAACACGTCGCCGTCCCCTGAGGGCTCAGCGGGCGGACGGGGTATTACGCAATCTCAACTTTGCTAGACATGAGGCAGTCTCTTAGTGGCGGCGTCGCGATAGCGCGGGGCCGATGAACGGCGAATGAATAGCCGCAACCTGCCGCTTCGACCAGTGGTTGGTTGCAAACAGTGGCGCGGCGGTGCAAACCAGCAACGTCCTCCCTGTCCGTCGAGTGCCTCCCGTGACCAAAGCCCCTGCCGAATGCCAGACCAAGGAAGATGTGCGCGTCGAGATCGACCGGATCGACCAGGCCCTCTTGAGCCTGCTTGCCGAGCGACACGGCTACGTGACGCGCATGGCCGAGATCAAGACCGATCCGCACGAGGCCTATGACCCGACCCGCATCGAGGCGATCATCGCCAAGCAGCGCAAGCGTGCCGAGGAGCTGGATCTGGACGAGGATCAGGCCGAGTTGATCTGGCGCACGCTGATCAACTGGAATGTGAACTACGAAAAGGGCATTATCGCTGCACGCAAGCGCCACGGCTGAGCTAGCCTGAGGCGGAGTGGAGGCTTCGATGACGTCGCCGGAGATCACTGTCCGCAAGGCCGTGGCGAGCGAGGCAGAGCGTCTTGCCGATATTGCGCTGCTCGCTTGGGAGCGCGACCTGCAGCCGTTCCTCAGTGGCGAGGCGGCCAGCCGGCAGAACGAGAAGCGGCGGCTCGGCATCGCGGTACACGAACTGCTCGATCGCACCATCGTCGCCGAGGTCGATGGCTCGCCGGTCGGCTGGTGTGCTCGGGCTCGCAGCCGGCCCTATATCCCCTACTTGTTCGTCACTCCGTCGTTGCAGAACCGGGGCATCGGCACGCTGCTGCTCCGCCGTATGGAATCGATCATCGAACTCGAGGGCGCCGACCGGGTGCAGCTCGATACGTTGAGCGACAATGTGCGGGCCGTGAATTTCTACCAGCACCAAGGCTATCGCATTCTGGTGCTGAAGCGTGAGGGCGCTACCGGCAGTGACCCGCAAACCAGCGTTCGGCTGGAGAAGCGGCTCTCGCCCTATCGTGGCCCGCTGAACGACGACGACGACTGAGGCCCCGGAGCCTCGATCCCCACCCGACAATGTTGCCATGTCCACGAGGTCGCTCTATGGCTTCGTGGTTCAAATCGAGACCTTTGCAGTGACCCTCATCGATACCCGCACGCCAAATCCCAAGAGCTTCATCCAGGGAGCCACTGGGGACTGGGAGATCGTCATCGGCATGGAAGTGCATGCGCAGGTGCTGTCGGAGTCGAAACTATTCTCCGGTTCCTCGACCGAATTCGGCTCGCCGCCGAACTCCAATGTCAGCTTCGTCGACGCGGCCATGCCGGGCATGCTGCCGGTGATCAACAACGAATGCGTGCGCCAGGCCGTGCGGACCGGGCTTGGCCTCAAGGCCGCGATCAACAAGCGCTCGATCTTCGATCGCAAGAACTACTTCTATCCGGATCTGCCGCAGGGCTACCAGATCAGCCAGTTCAAGGATCCGATCGTCGGTGAGGGCAAGGTGCGGCTCGATATGGGCGGCGACGAGCACATCGAGATCGGCATCGAGCGGCTGCACCTCGAGCAGGACGCCGGCAAGTCGATCCACGACCAGCATCCCAGCATGAGCTTCGTCGACCTCAACCGGTCGGGCGTGGCGCTGATGGAGATCGTCAGTAAGCCCGACCTGCGCAATTCCGACGAGGCCAAGGCTTACCTCTCCAAGCTGCGTAGCATCCTGCGCTACCTCGGCACCTGCGACGGCAACATGGAGCAGGGTTCGATGCGCGCCGACATCAACGTCTCGGTGCGCAAGCCCGGTGGCGCGTTCGGCACCCGCTGCGAGATCAAGAACGTCAACTCCATCCGCTTTGCCGGCCAGGCCATCGAGTTCGAGGCGCGCCGCCAGATCGACATCCTCGAGGCCGGCGGCTCGATCGACCAGGAGACCCGGCTCTACGATCCCAAGACCGGTGAGACGCGCTCGATGCGTTCCAAGGAAGAAGCGCACGATTACCGCTACTTCCCAGATCCGGATCTGCTGCCGCTGGAGTTCGACCAGGCCTTCATCGACGATCTGGCGCAG
>JAESFN010000916.1_pt1 | contig 18255 bp, 16 predicted proteins | sample 9269411 | NCBI WGS metagenome assembly JAESFN01 (sample SAMN14505399, study PRJNA617100) | algae metagenome | isolation source: Iphinoe sp. HA4291-MV1 and co-occurring heterotrophs from trail next to... | place: USA: Maunawili Falls, Hawaii | collected 2009-07-25
GTACGCGGAGAGCACCCCTCATCCGGCCTTCGGCCACCTTCTCCCACAAGGGGAGAAGGCACCCCAACTACTGCCGGTGGCTCATGTGCGATAGCCCTGCCCTTTGCGGGGAGGGACAGGGTGGGGGTGCTCTTCCCGCCTCGAGCTATCCCCACGCTGAGCAAAGCCTTTGCCAGTTGGTGGGGACAGCGCCTCCCCGCCTATGGCGACCTCAGTCCCTATGGTTGCCGGCGCTGCCGCAGTGCAAAGCGGCATGGTCGCTTTTGGGGAGCGCGCATTCGTGCCTGTTGTATCACGTCGGACGATCTGGATCGCGTTGCTGATCCTGCCCATAGCGGTGGCCTTTGCCTGCGCCGTCGCCTGGTCATTGTCCGTGCCGCTGGCGGTCGATCCGCCCGACGACCCACCGCCGGTTGCAGGCTCGGTCAGCTCCGGCTAGCGACGATCCACCGGTCGGACGCTGCGACGATCAGCGCTCGCGGAAAGAATGATCGAGCGAGGCAAATAGCGGCCCCACGATGTAGTCGAGCGCCGTCCGCTCCTTGGTGGTGATCATCACCGTGGCCGGCATCCCCGGGTAGAGCTGAATCTCGGGGCTCGCGGCGAGTTCGTCGGCATCGACCGAAACATGCGCCACATAGTAAGGAACCTGGGTGCGCTGATCGGTCAGCCGGTCGGCAGAGATGTCGGCGACGCTGCCGTGGATCAGTGGCGTGATGCGTTGCTTGTACGAGGTGAAGTGCACCTCGGCCTGCATGCCGGGCTGAATGTCGGCGATATCTTCGACGCGAATCCTCGCCTCGACCACCAGCGGCGGCGCTACAGGCACGATGTCGAGCAGCCGTTCGCCTCGACCGATGACGCCGCCCACCGAAAACACCGCCAGGTCGACCACCCGTCCGGCGTAGGGCGAACGCACCTCGAGCCGCTCGAGCGCGGTGGCCGCGGCGTGCTGGCGGGGGGCGAGGTCGAGGAGCTTGGATTGCACCTCGGAGAGCTGCCGGGTGACTTCGGCAAGCCGATCCCGCGACAGCTGCAGCACCTGCTGGGCGTTCTCCTCGATCGCCCGCCGGCTCGCCGCGATGCTGGCGTCCACCGTGGCGATCTGCCCTTCGAGGCCCTTGGCCGTCCGGTCGAGCTGCAGCAGGCGGGGCTGTTCGATCAGCCCCTGATCGTAGAGCTGCTGCAGCTTCTTGCGCTCTTCCAGCACCGATGCGAGCTGGTCGCGCAGCGCCCCGGCCTGCGCCTCGTTGCCGGTGATCTGGGCGCTGAGCTGTGAGCGGCGCTCGTTGAGAATGCCGGTCTCGCCGGTGATTGCCGCCTCACGGCTCGTGAACTCGCGGCGCTGGTTATCCATCGCCGCCGCGGCCGAAGCCTCGGTCAGCTCGGCGGGGAAAGCGATCTCGGCCGCGCCGTCGCGCTCGGCGAGGAGGCGCGCCTGCATCGCCTTGAGGTTGACCACCTGCTGCACCAGCACATCGAGTTCGGCTCGCGCCGTGGTATCGTCGAGTACCATCAGCACATCGCCGGCCGCGACGCTGTCGCCTTCGCGCACCAACAACTGCTTGACCACGCCGCCATCGAGGTGCTGCACGCTTTTGCGGTTGCCCTCGACCTTGACCACGGCCTCGCCGACCACCGCCGCATTGAGCGGCGCGATTGCCGCCCAGCTCCCGAGGCCGCCGAAGAACAGCACCAGGATGATCAGCCCGGCGCCGATCGAGCCCTTGGCGGAGTCGCTCACCGGCGCATCGGCGGGCCGGAGCAGCGGCGTCGGCAGTTTCGCGGCCATGGCGTCGGACATCGTCAGCCTGCCGCCGCCGTATCGGCGGCCCCTTCAGTGTTGGGCAGCGCCGTCGCCGTCGGACGGTTCAGCTGGCGCATGAACTCGGCGCGCTCGCTGAACACCTCGACGGCGCCATCGCGCAGGATCAGGATCTTGTCGACCGTTGAGAGCGAGGCGGCGCGGTGCGAGACGATCACCACCGTGGTGCCGCGCTGCTTGAGCTGCGCCACGCAGGCGCTGAGCGCCAGGTCGCCGTCATTGTCGAGGTTGGAACTCGGCTCGTCGAGCAGGACGAGGCTCGGGTTGCCGAAGATGGCGCGTGCGAGGCCAACCCGCTGCCGGAACCCGCCCGAGAGCACGGCGCCGCCCTCCCCCACTTCGGTGTCGTAACCATCCGGCAGGCGCAGGATCATCTCGTGCACGCCGGCAAGCTTGGCCGCCTCGACGATCCGGTCGTCGGCATCGGTGGCAAAGCGCCCGATATTGGCGGCGACGGTATCGGCGAAGAGCTCGATATCCTGCGGCAGGTAGCCGATATGGCTGCCCGCCAGCCACGACCGGATATCGGCGCCGTCGAGCCGCACCGAGCCGGCGGTGGGGCGCAGCACGCCGACCATGTGCCGCGCCAGCGTCGACTTGCCGGCTCCCGACGGCCCGATAATGCCCAGCGACTCGCCCGGCTCGAGGTTGAAGCTCACATTACGCAGGATCGGCTTGGTGGCGCCCGGCGGAATATGCAGCAGCCCCTCGACCGCGAGGCGCCCGTCCGGCCGCGGCAGCTCGGTGCTGCGCTCCGGCGGCGGGCTCGCCAGCAGCAGGTCGCGCACCCGCTGCCAGGCGCCATGCGCCGAGACCAGCCCGCGCCACTGCCCGACGGTCTGCTCCACCGGCTGCAGCGCGCGCCCGAGCAGGATGGAAGCGGCAAACATGGCGCCGGCGGTGGCGAGACGCTGGATGACGAGGAAGGCTCCGAGCCCCAGGATCAGCGATTGCATCGACATGCGCATCAGCTTGATCAGGCTGGTCATGGTGCTGGCCCGATCGCCCGCCGCCAGCTGGCGTTCCAGCAGCCGATTGCGCTGCCGGCCCCAGCGCTGCAGCACGCCGCCGATCATCCCCATCGCCCGGATCACCTCGGAGTTTCTGAGGCTCATCTCGGTGAAGGCATAGTTGCGCGCCGACGCGGCGTTGGCCTCGCTTTGCGGCTGGCGCACCAGCCACTCGTTGACCACCGCCGCCACGACGAGGACGATGGCCGAGCAAAGTGCGAACAGCCCCAGCCAGGGGTGGAGCAGGAAGATCACCCCGATATAGAGCGGCACCCAGGGCAGGTCGAACAGCGCAACGACGCCGCTGCCGCTGATGAACTGGCGGACCGTATCGAAATCGCGCAGCAGCTGCCCGCCGGACGTCGAACCGCCAAAATGCTCGACGGTGGCCGAAACCACCCGGCCGGACAGCAGCCGATCGAGCCGAACGCCGGCGCGCGCCAACACCCGCGCACGCACCACGTCGAGCCCGGCCAGCGCCGCAAAGGCGACGACCAGCGCGATGGTCAGCATCACCAGCGTCGTGACGCTGCCCGACGCGATCACCCGGTCATAGACCTGCAGCATGTAAAGCGGTCCGGCGAGGTAGAGCAGGTTGATGGCGAGGCTGAACAGCGCCGCAGTCAGGAAGTAGCCGCGACAGGCGGCAAACACGCGGCGGATTTCGTCGGATTTCGGTTTTGCTGCCAACTCGGTACGCGGGCTTCCGCGCTCCCCAAACCGCGCCGCGCGCGGTGCACCTGACGCCCCCTCGCGACAAGCTGGTTAGCACTATGGCGATAGGCCGCTAAGGATCGGCGAATGGACACGGCTAACACTTCATTGCGGGCCGACAGTCTACGGCCTGCGATTACTCGCGTGCAGCCATCCAATCTGGACGGCCGCACGCGATTGTCTGCTCGCGGACCTAGTGATGGGTAAGTTGGAGCAGTGCTTCCAGTTCGCTGACAGTATAGGCGCCATCTGCCCCTTCAATAGTCGCCTCGACCTGAGCCTTGAGGTCGGCCAAGACTCCCGCTGCATTCGTGGGATTGTTGGACGCATCCAGGTCGTTGTCGTGAAGGTTGCGCTCGTAGATGTACCATTCGACGAGCGACGCGTTGCTGTCGGTATCGTAGTAGTTCAGCACAGCTGTCGCGGCCTCGCGAACCAACCCCTCGTAGCCGGTACCGGGGTTGGGTGTCATCGTATCTCCGGCGTTGCCCGCGCCATTGCCGAAAGCAACCGCCCGCAGAAAGCTGAGATCTGTAAGCGACGTCGTGGCCGTGTTGTTTGCATCCGTCCACGTGGTTTCGGTCGGGCTGTCGATGCCGAAGAAATCGTCGAAACTGGTGGCCCCCACGGCAGCGGCAAACCCTTCGGAGTTGCTGAAGTTGTGGTTCATCCAGTAGCCGTGCGACAGCGCCGAGGCCGGATTGGTCGGCGGATCAGGAGGCTCGTTGCCACCGGGAGGGCTGACGCCGTCGATGCAGATATCGACCGTTGCGGTATCAACGCCGCCATGGCCGTCGCTGACGCTGTAGGTGAACGAGTCATCGCCCATCTCGCCATCGTTGAGGCCGAGGAACGCGCCGTTGGTGTCGTAGAGGTAGGAGCCATCCTCGTGGATCGTCACCTTGGCGCCCGATGCAAGCGTGATTTCCAGCACGCCGTCGACCAGTTCCAGCCCATTGACGTGGGTGACAATCAAGCTGTCGCCGCGGTCGATATCGGTATCGTTGGTGAGCACGTTACCGGAGATCTGCTGATCCTCGAGGATGCAGTCCGGGTCATCGTTCACCGCGTCCGGATTGTCGTTCACACCGCAGATGTCGAACGCCAGCTGGGAGGTATCATCCAACTGGCCGACGACGTGTCCGTTGCTGTCGGTATAGGTCTGATGCACCGTGTAGCTGAGGGTGAACGGCAGGTGGTCGTCGGCATTAAGCGCGTCACTGCCACTATCGACTGTGTAGGTGCCGTCGGCGTTGAACGTGATCGTTGCGCCTTCGCTGTTCGGCAGATTGATCGGCGTGCCGAACACATTGGTGGCGACCACATTACCGCCCTCATCGTAGAGCGTGAAGCTGCTCAGCGTCTGGGTCAGTGTAACGCCACCGGCGCCCTCGATCTCGGGGTCGAAGACACTGCCGCTCTCGGACTCGGTTTCCAGGACGCAGTTGATATCCTCATCGCCATCGGCGATCGGCTGGAACGACGAACTGGTGAGTTTCACCGAGCCGTCGCGCGCTCCACCCAGGGTGCCGACCGAGGTCATGCGGACGCCGAAATCCATGCCGATGAAATCGTCGATGGTCAGCCCGATGCTGTTGTTGAAGGTGAACGATACACTGCGCACATCGTCCTTGCCGATGCCGGAGGTGCCGAAGCCGATGCCGACGTCATAGCCCTTGGCCTCCGCTCCTGTATCGTTGAAGCCGAGTGCCCCGTTCATGTTGTTGCCGTTGCCCAGATCCTTGACGGAGTCGTTACCGTCCTGGACCGTCGAAGCGAGGTTGGTGAGTGCGCCCGAGCCGGTGGCAGTGAGGCCGCTGATCTTGGTAGAGTCCGCGGTGCTGGCCAGCAGCGCATCGTTGGCTGTGCCATTGGCGCCGGTGCCGCCGACGTCGAAGAAAATTCCCTGCAGGTCGCCGACGATGGGACCCGATTGGGTGACGTCGAATTTGAAGTTCCCGAATGCGTCTTCGGTGATCTTGATGGTAACCTTGGGGCTGGTGATGCCATCCCCCAATTGCACCAGAACGGTGTCGCCTTCAGCCATTTCCTTACGCTCCAAAATGTTGGCAGCCGACACCGCGGCGCCCCCGCGCCCGCTCGCATGCACAGCCGATGAAGCCGGAAAAGCCCCCCTTTACGTCCCGCCGCTACACGGTCGAAAGAACAAACCCGGTCCTTACACCGTGGCCCATTAGCAAAGCGTTATCCATATACCCGCGGGTATAGGAAACCGTTAACCATTAACCGGGCGTCAGCACTGATGTGCTCCAGCAACACAATAGTCGAAGTCATTCTGCGCGCGGCTTGCGCCAGAGGCTGTCTAGACGGCGATCACATTTACTATTCCGGCCGCTCTGCCGTTCCCGTTTGCCCGCCACTGCGCTAGGCTTCAATCAATAGCGAAGGCGGCTGCGGCAACGCCGCCGTCGAAGCGCAACGAGCGGGTGATCAGTATTGCGTGGTCTTGACCCTCAGGGGGGAGGCGGCCAGCAAGGCGGAGTGGATCCTGGGGGCAATCCGGCAAGCGCCGTGGAGGATCCGCGCCAGGCCGAACGCGTCCGCATCGCGGCCGAGCTGCATGGCGGGCTGCTGCAGGAATTCACCGCTGCCGGTTTCGAGCTGAAGCGATGGCTCGATGCCGCCGGGCCCGATGGCAGGCCGGCGATCGCGCGGGCACGCGACATCCTTTTGGAACAGCAGCGCCGGCTGCGCGATTACGTCACCCAATTGCGCACGGAGCCGGCCGACGAACACGGGCTGTCGCTGGCCGAAACCCTCGAAGCCGCCATTGCGGCGCTGCAGCGCCAGTCGGGTGGCCGTCTCGGCTGGGATGCACGGCCACATGGCGTGCGCATCCCCCGCCATGAGATGCTGCAATTGCGCCTGCTGCTGGCCGATGCGGTGGGCGAAGTCATCCGGCAGCACGGCGCGGCCGAGATCATGGTGAGCGTCGAGCTCGACCGCACGCTGCGCCTCACGCTGACCCATGATGGTCACAGCCCGATCGTCTCGGCGGCGGCGGCGTTCGATGCCCGGCTGCACAAACTTGGGGGCACCTGCCGCCGGCTGGCCTCGGCCGTGGGCGGCGCCCTCCATATCGAGCTGCCACGGACCTGAATGATGCGCACCACCGTCGCCATCGCCGATGACCACCCCATCGTCCTCAGGGGATTGTCGGCGCTGATCGAGGCGGATCCGGGTTTTCGAGTGGTTGCCACCGCTGCCGATGGCGAGCTGGCGCTCGAGGCGATCCGCGCCACCATGCCCGACGTCGCGATTCTCGATCTCAACATGCCGCAGCGCTCAGGTCTCGAGGTGCTGCGCGAGCTGCGCCGCCTGGAGCTGCCGACCCGCATAGTGGTGCTCGCCGCGGCGGCGACCGACGCCGAAATCTACGACATTCTCGATGCCGGCGCGGCCGGGCTGGTGTTCAAGGAAGCCGCGACCGACCAGTTGCTCGATTGCCTGCGTGCTGTCGCTGCGGGTCAGCAGTGGCTACCGGTCGAGCGCACCGCGGGCGCCGCCTCGCGCGAGGCGGCCCGCCGCGGCAAATGGCGCCGGCTGTCGCCGCGGCTGACCAGCCGCGAAGCGGAGATCGTCCGCCTGGTGATCGACGGGGTGAGCAACAAGACCCTGGCGTTCCGGCTCGAGGTTTCAGAGGGAACGACCAAGGTCCACCTCCACAACATCTTCCGTAAGCTCGAAGTGGGCTCGCGCTCCGAGTTGGTCGAGCTTGCCGGCGGACAGGCGAGCGAAATCGAAGTCGCGCGCAGCTGACCTCAGCCCCTGGGCGGCGGCAAGGGGTCCGAATGCTGCGGTGGCGCTTCCTCCACCGGCCGGAACTCGAGCGGCGGCAGGTGCCAGTCAAAAGGGATCTCGGGCACGCTCGCCGTGCAGGGCGTGAACAGGCTCAGTCCATCCGCGTTGCGGATCTCGAACACGATGCCTGGCCGCTCGAACTCGCGGCAGCGCTCCCATTGCTCGATCGCCATCCACTCGCCCATTTGCCTCGATCCTTTGTCGTCGCGCTGCCCAGCCCTCACGCAACCGCATCTTGTGTTTACACCGGACTATCCGTGGTCCTCCACCGCGCAGCGGGGGAGGGGACCAGCGAAGCTGGTGGAGGGGGCGGCCCCAAACACCGGCGCTTCCCGCCGCCCCCTCCACCGCCTTCGGCGGTCCCCCTCCCCCGTTTCACGGTGGAGGAGCACGGAGAGGCCGGTGGTCCGCTGCCCAGCCCTCACCCGATCAGAACAGCACGAACTCCGACGCATAGGTCTTGAGCTGGTCGGGCAGGCTGTCGATCGCATCGGGCTTGTGGTGGAAGCTGAACTGGTGCCCGTGGCCGGCCAGTTGGTCGTCGAGTGCGTCGAGGGTTTTGGTGAGGTAGTCGAGCATTCCGGCGTCGCGCTGCGGATCGGCGCGATAGAGCCAACGCGTCAGCAGCGCCGTCTGCACGGCGTCGTCCGGATCCGTCCCGCCGCCATGTCGTGGCGCCGGCGCCTGATCGTCCGAGATCGTCTCGTGCCCGCCGCCCCTGCCCTTCTGCGCCGCCACCGCGCCGACGCTGATCGTCACCGTAGCCGTGCCGGTGGCGCCGTCCGCGTCGCTGGTCTTGTAGGTGAAGCTCACCGAACCGGTGAAATTCCGCGCCGGAGTATAGACGAACGAGCCATCCGCCTTGAGGCTGAGGCTGCCCTTGGCCGGCCCGCTGACCAGTGCGGCCGACAGCGGGTCGCCGTCGGCGTCGGTATCGTTCTTCAGCACGCCGGAGGCGGCGCTCACGCTGAGCTTGGTATTCTTGCCGGTCGCATAGCTGTCGTTCGCCGCAATCGGCGCCGCGTCGACATCGACCACCGGAGGCGGCTCGGGTGGCGGCGGGGAGGTCGAGGTGCCCAGTTCCACCTTCAGATCGGCAAACTGCAGCCACTCCATGTTGATCAGCTTGTCGACGCCATCCGGCGCGCCGGCCCGCAGATCGGTGACCGTCCAGCTGCCATCGGCGGCGCGCAGCCACGAATAGTCGGTGCTGCGGCCGGAATAGAGCGAGGTGTCGCTGCCGGCCCCGCCTTCGAGGCTGTCGCTGCCGGCGCCGCCCGTGAGCTTGTTGTCGGCGAGGTTGCCGACGAGCGTGTCGTTGCCGGCGCCGCCCACTGCGTTCTCGATGAGCGATGCGGCGTTGCCATTGTAGAGCAGCGCATTGGCAATGTTGCCGATGGCGAGCTTGCCGCTGGCGAGGCTCGCCAGCTGGGTGACCGAGCTGGTGCTCCAGCCGCCGGGCGCCAGGTTCACCGACACGCCACCGGCATAGCCCGAGAAATCATAGGTATCGTTGCCGCCGCCATCCCACAGCGTCATGAACACCTTGTTGGCGACCGGAGCCCCCTGCCCCACGCCGTTGATCGACAGCTGCCCGGTGCTGGCACTCCACGAGTATACCGTGTCGGCGGCATTGGTGGCGTAGTTGGCGCCGTACAGCTTCTGCAGCGCGGCGATGTCGTACATCATCAGCGTCTGCGGATAGCTGCCCGAGCCATTGGTGTAGCCCGAGGTGGTCGAGCCCCCCACATAGGAGCGGTAGCTCATTACCGTATATTCGAGCGAATCCCGGTCGGTCGGCATCGCCGCGAAGGCGCCCCTCGCCTCGTGCGCGTGCTTGAGACCAAGCGCATGCCCGGTCTCGTGCAGCATCGTCAGCCAGCCGTAATTGCCCTTGGCCGGCGCGTCGTACCAGTTCTTGGAATTGTTGAACCACGCATCGCCGCCCGCCGCCGCGGTCGATGGGTAATAGGCCCATGCGGTACTGGGAGCATCGGACTCCGCATAGCGTAGGTCGCCATGCAGGCTCGACGTTTCGCTCACCTCGGTGAAGCTGAGATTGGCCACCGAGGCGTACATCTCGAGGATGCTGCGCACCGCAGCCTGCTGCGCCGGGGTGAAGGCCTCGAAATTGTTGAGCTGCTCGCCGCTGCCATAGCTGGTGCCGTAAAGGCTGCCGCTACTGGGAAAGCTGAAGCTCAGCGAGGAAACGCCCCACTTGATGCCGCTCAGGATGCCGTCGACATAGGGGTCGCCGGTCGTCGTGTAGGTGGACGTAGTCGGCATTCGGGTTATCCCCCACCGGAGCCGATTAAGTTCCGGACAGGAATAAGCGCTTCCCCTGAATGGCCTATGCCGGCCGTCACTCAAGTTTTAGTCGACTTGTCACCAATGTCGCAGCGCTACACCAGGTGGATCCGCCCTGCTGCCAGCTTGGCGAGAAAGCGCGCGAGGTCGCGCTCGAACACCGCCGCCGCGGCGTCCGCTGCGGCGAACCAGCGGCGGGTGCGCTGCTGCTTTTCGTCCCACTCGTTCAGTTCCCGCGTCACCTTGAGCGCGTAGATCACCGCCTGCGATGGCCGGGTGGTGCCGTCATCCTCCTGCCGGACGTAGAGGTAGGAACCGATCGGCACCTCAGAGGCGATGCCCGTCACGCCGGCTTCTTCCTCGGCTTCGATCACCGCCGACTCGGCATCGGTCTTGCCGGCGATCGCCCAGCCCTTCGGCAACATCCACTTGGCATTGGTGCGCGAAGTGATGAGCAGCACGGCGATGCGGCCATCCGGCTCGCGGCGCCAGGGCAGCGCCGCGACCTGCCGGGCGCGCCGCCCGATATCGTTGCGTCGGCGCTTGTCGGCCATCAGCTGATCCAGTTGACGATGAAATAAGTGGCAGCCGACATCGCCGCCGCTGCCGGCAGGGTGACGACCCAGGCCACCACGATGCTGCTGGCAATGCCCCAGCGCACCGCCGACACCCGCCGCGCCGCGCCGACCCCGACAATCGCGCCGGTGATGGTGTGGGTGGTGGAAACCGGGATGCCGAGCCAGGTGGCGCCGAACAGGGTGATCGCACCACCGGTTTCGGCGCAGAACCCCTGCATCGGGGTCAGCCGGGTGATCTTGGAGCCCATGGTGTGGACGATCCGCCAGCCGCCCATCAGCGTGCCCATGGCCATGGCGAACTGGCAGCTCAGCACCACCCAGAATGGCACATGGAAGCTGTCGCCCAGCATGCCCTGCGAATAGAGCAGCACGGCGATGATCCCCATGGTCTTTTGCGCATCGTTGCCGCCATGGCCGAGCGAGTAGAGCGAGGCCGAGACGAACTGCAGGATGCGGAAGGTGCTGTCGGCGCGGAACGGCGTCGACCGGACGAACAGCCACGCAACGATGAGGATGAGCATCAGCGCGAGGAAAAAGCCCACCGCCGGCGACAGGAAGATGGCGCTCACGGTCTTCAGCAGCCCGCCCCACACCACCGCATCGAACCCGGCTTTGGCGACACCGGCGCCGACCAGACCGCCGATCAGCGCATGCGAGCTGCTCGAGGGGATGCCCAGGAGCCAGGTAATGACGTTCCAGCCGATGGCGCCCACCAGCGCCGCGAGGATCACCTGCGGATCGACGATCGACGCCGAGACGATCCCGGTGCCGACCGTCTCGGCGACATGCAGGCCGAAAAAGAAGAAGGCGATGAAATTGAAGAACGCCGCCCACAGCACGGCGAACTGCGGCCGCAGCACGCGCGTGGAAACGATGGTGGCGATCGAGTTGGCGGCGTCGTGCAGCCCGTTGAGGAAATCGAACAGCAGCGCGACCCCGATGAGCCCGACAAGCGCCGGCAGGACGAGAGCGGTATCCATCGGCTAGACGTGCTCGATCATGATCGAGGTGATCTCATGAGCGACGTCGTCGAGGCTGTCGATCACCCCCTCGAGATCGACGAACAGCGCCCGGCCGATGAAGAACCGCATCGGGTCGGCCGCGCCGTACTGCTTGTAGAGCGTGCGCAACCCGGCGTCGTGGAGGTCGTCGGCATCGGATTCGAGCTTGCCGATCGCCTCGGCGATCGCCGCGATCCGGGCCTGGTTGGCATTGAGACGCGGCAACAGGTCGATCGCCTCGGCCATCAGGCGGGAAGCCTTCACCGCGATCGCCGCCATCGCCCCCATGCCGGGCTCGAACACGGTGAGCTCGTAGAGCTGCGCGGTTTTCACCACCCGCCGCATCTTGTCCACCGCATCATCCATCGACTGGATCAGGTCGGTGATGTCGCTGCGATCGAACGGGGTAATGAAGCTCTTGCGCACCGCCTGCATCACCTCGCGGGTGATATCGTCGGCGGCATGTTCGAGGTCGGTGATCCGCTGCCAGTGCACCCCGATATCGGCATCGGCTCCGAACATGCGGTCGAGCTCGGCCGCCGCCTCGACCACGAGCGTGGCATGGCGCGTATAGAGGGTGAAGAACTTCTCCTCTTTCGGCATCAGCGCCCGGAACCAGCCCAGCATGTCGTACCCTCTCAGTTTGGTCTGGTTCACCTTGGAAAGGGGAAGCCGAGCAAGTGCAACCTCGGGCAGCGGGAATGAACCGAAACTTTCGCTGATTGGGCCGCCGAAGGTGCAGTCAGGCGCCCTCTCCCGCTTGCGGGGGAGGGGGGACCAGCGAAGCTGGTGGGAGGGGGGGCCCCACGCACCAAAGGTGGACGGCTGTGGCGGGAGCCGGTGTCTGTGGCACCCCCTCCACCACGCTTCGCGTGGCACCCCTGCCCCGCAAGCGCAGGGCAATCGCATATGGGCACTGACAGTAGACGGGGTGCCTTCTCCCCTTGTGGTCAGCGGACGAGGGCGTTCGCCCTCGCCGCGAGGTGGCCGAAGGCCGGATGAGGGGTATCTCTCCGCGTACTGTGTCGTCCGTCGCTACGCTCCGGCCGCGCTACACTTCGTTGCGCGGCCCCCTCATCCGCCCTTCGGGCACCTTCTCCCACAAGGGGAGAAGGCAAGAGGTGCCCTCCAAACCCATATGCGATTGCCCAGCCCGCAAGCGGGGGAGGGACTCCCGACTGCACACATCTGTGCCCGGCCTAAACCACCCGCCCTGCCCTGAGGCGCTGCCGGATCCGATCCACCACCACGCCTGCCGCGATGCCGAAGCCGCCGCCAGCGAGCTTGACCGCAAGGTCGAACGCCCGGCCGTGCCGCGATGCCGAGACCAGCTGCAAGGCCTCGAACGCCACGGCGGCCCCCAACACCACCACGACGATCAGCCACAGCCGGCGCGGATAGGCCAGCGCGAACAGGAAGCCCACTGCCCCGAAGGCGAGAAAACGCTCGATCGTGGGCGAATAGCCGGTGGTCGGCCGAAAGCCGATCGGCGCCAGGGTGACGAAGGCGATGGCCGCGAGCAGCAACCAGGCGAGGGCAGGTAGCAGGCGCATGGGCAGGCGGAACTCCGGATCAGACGGCATTGCGCCGAGTCTTGGACGAGAAAACCGTCAAGACGATGATCCAGCAATCGAGGAATATCGACCAGTTGTCGATGTAGTAAAGGTCATGCGCCGTGCGGCCTTCGACCTGCTCGAAGGTGGAGGTCTCGCCGCGATAGCCATTGACTTGGGCCCAGCCGGAAATGCCCGGCTTGATGCGCTGGCGATGCGCGTAGCTGGCGAGCTGCTCGCCCAGCTGGTCATCGTGCACCAGCGCATGCGGGCGCGGCCCGACAAGGCTCATCTCGCCGCTCAGCACGTTGATCAGCTGCGGCAGCTCGTCGATCGAGGTGCGGCGGATGAAGGCGCCGATCCTGGTGACGCGTTTGTCGCCGACCCTGGCCTGGGTCATCTTGCGGCCGGACTCGGTGACGCTCATCGAGCGGAACTTCCAGATGTGGAAAGTACGGCCGTTGAAGCCACGGCGCTCCTGCCGGAAGAACACCGGGCCGGGGCTGTCGAGCTTGATCAGCAGTGCCACCACGGCAAACAGCGGGCTGAGGAACACTAGCCCCAACCCTGCCCCGGCGATATCGAACAGGCGCTTCGTCAGCACCGCCCCATCGCTCATGGGCTTGCGCAACGAGCGCAGCGCATTGTTGGGGCCGAGCGGCACCACGTCGAGGAACTTGAAGCTGACATTGTCGGTGGCCGGCACGCAGACCACGTTGATGGCAAAGCGCTTCAACTCATTGGTCAGCTTTTCCAGCCCATCGATATCGCCGATCTCGCCGACGAAGACGATGAACTCGGCGCCATGCGACACCCAGTGCTGGGCAAAATCGACCACGGCGCTTTCCCGGTAGGCACCGGCCTGGTCGACGGCATCTTCGAGATAGAGCGTGCCGGCCAGCCGATAGCCGGTCTTCCACAGGTTGCCATTGACGAGGAAGCGCACGGTATCGGCACGGCTGCCCACCACCGCCACCTTCTGGAATTGCAGCCGTCCGGCCTTGATGCGGCTGGTGATGGCGGCATATGCGATGGTACGGGCGAGCAGCAGCGCCGGCACCCCAAGGACGAAGGCAGCGATCAGCGAGACGCGGGACAGCTCATCGGCGATGCCGACGAAGAAGGCGCCGAACAGCGCGATGGCGAACGCACCGGTCCAGCTGAGCACGCTCTGCACCAGCGTCGTGTGCGGCGGCTGTGCCCGGTCGAGGAACTGGTTGGCCGAGATGGCCGAGAACGCGCCATAGAGCAGGCCGACCACCAGCGAGTAAGCACCGTAGAGCCCGAACGGGATATCGGCCGCCGGAACGTTGAGGACGAGGCCATGATAGAGCAGCGCCGGCAGCAGCATCACCATTGCGGCAAGCGCGCCCTCCGCGAGGGCAAAGGCGGTGCATAGCACGGCCTGATTTGCCACCACGCGGCGCGCCTTGCGCCGCTCTATGCCCTGATATCCAAGCTCGGTCTGCGCCACAACAAATTGCCTCAAATTGCTGGCATTGCTGGGCTTTCTTTGACCCGCCGCCAGGTCATCTCAACTAGCAGGTCGTCGGATTCGCCCCAAGGATTGGGTTAAGCTGGGGTTAACGCCAGGGCCCGCCGAGCGCGGTTAAGGATACTGCCAGTTCGGCCCTCGACGCCTCCCGTCCCCGTGTTAGGGAAGCATTAACCCAAGCCCGGAGCCGGACACGTGACCACGTCCAACAGCAAAGCGGTGGCTATTCTGGCGGCGAACCCGGCGTTCGCGGCCATCCTCAGCCGCGCGCTCGAGGAGGATGGCGGCTACCGCGTCGCGAGCTTTTCGAGCGTCGAGATGCTGACGACGTTCCTGCGCATCTCGCCGGTCGACGTGGTGGTGCTCGATACCGACCTGCCCGGCGCGCCGGCGATCGATATCGCCCGCGGGCTGCGCAACCACATGAAGCTGGCCAGCAGCGCCTTCGAGATCGTGGCGCTGACCCGCGCCGCGGTGGCGTTCCACAAGCCGCTCATCGCCGCGGGCATCGACGCCGTGCTGGAAAAGCCGGTAACCCCACAGCAACTGCTCGCCGCCATCGATGGCCTCGTCGAAACGGAGCGCGTCGCCGCGGTGCAGCATCAGGCCGTGACCATGGTGCGCGCCTTCGAGCCCCGCCCCGTTCCGGCCGAACGGATCGGCAACGTCATCCCGCTCTTCGGCGAAGGCCGGGCCCGGCGGTAGGCCGCCGTTCAACTGACAGAGACGGCCCCCTCCCGGCCTCCCCCATAAAGGGGGAGGTGAAGAGTCGAGCTTGTGGCTTCGATGGTGCCAAGTACTGGATGCGGCACCTCCCCCTTCATGGGGGAGGATGGGAGGGGGCCGTCTCTATCAGTAACTCTCCCGACCCGCATGCAACCTTTCGTCGCCCCGCGAATTAATCAGCCGATCCGCTTCGTGCGGACGGATGAGACCTCCCCCGTCTCATCATGCGAGCCGATGTCGCCCCCATCGCTCGCCACCAGGGCCTCGGCTTTTGCCGGGGCCTTGTGTTTTGTGGGTCGATTGGGTGATTTACTGAAGCAGACGGCCCCCTCCCGGCCTCCCCCATAAAGGGGGAGGTGAAGAGTCGAGGCTCTGTCTTCAATCGTGCCAAACACACCAGCGGGGCACCTCCCCCTTTATGGGGGAGGATGGGAGGGGGGCCGTCTCTCTCAGTCAGGCACCCCCGCCCCTACCCCCTCAGACTCGCCACGAACTGCCTGGTGCGCTCGCGCTGCGGTGCGCCGAACACGTCCGCAGCCGGGCCGGCTTCCACCACTTCGCCGCGGTCGAGGAACACCACCTGGGAGGCAATGGCAGAGGCCAGCCGCAGGTCGTGCGTCGCCATCAGCATGGTGGTGCCTTCGCGCGCCAGTTGCGCCAGCACTTCGACCACTTCACCGGCAAGTTCGGGATCGAGCGCCGAGGTCGGCTCGTCGCAGAGCAGCACCTGCGGGGACGGCGCCAGCGCGCGGGCGATGGCGGCGCGCTGCTGCTGGCCGCCCGAGAGATTGGCCGGCCAGGCTGTCGCCTTGGCGGCCATGCCGACCTTGTCGAGCAGCGCCCGGGCATGGGTCCGCGCCTGGTCGCGCGGCCAGCGCAGCACCGTCACCAGGCCCTCCATGACGTTCTCCTCCACCGTCAGGTGAGGAAACAGCTGGAAGTTCTGGAACACCATGCCGGTCGAGCGCCTGAGGGCCAGCACTTCGTCCCTGGCGTGCCGCGCGCCGTCGTTGAAGCTGAGGCTGGTCTCCCCCACCGTGACCCGGCCCGCCTGCGGCAGCTCGAGCAGGTTGACACAGCGCAGCAGCGTGCTCTTGCCGCTGCCGGAGGGCCCGATCAGCGCGGTGACGCTGCGCTCCGGCACCGTCACCGAGACGCCGCGCAGCACCTCGGCATCGGCGAAGCGCTTGTGGATGGCCTCGAGCGCGATCATGCGGCCGCTCCCATGAAGCCGCCATAGCGCGACAGCCGCTTTTCGAGCCGGCTCTGCAGCATCGAGAGCAGCGAGCTGACCGCGAGGTAGATCAGCGCCACCTCGACATAGAGGATCAGCGGCTCATAGGTGGTGGCAACGATCCGTTGGCCGGCGCGGAACAGCTCGGGCACGGTGATCGCGGCGGCGAGCGAGGTATCCTTGATCAGCGAGATGAAGGTGTTGGACAGCGGCGGCACCGCGACGCGGCCGGCCTGCGGCACGATGATCCGGCCCATCGCCTGCGTCCAGGTCATGCCGATGGAAAACGAGGCCTCCCACTGCCCCTTGGGCACCGAGATCAGCGTGGCGCGGATGATCTCCGAGGTATAGGCGCCGACATTGAGCGTGAAGCCGATCAGCGCCGCCGGGAACGCATCGAGCGTGATGCCGACGCTGGGCAGCCCATAAAAGATCAGGAACAGCTGCACCAGGAGCGGCGTGCCGCGGATGATCCAGACATAAAAGCGGATCACCGCCGCGAACGGCCACGGTGCGAACAGCCGCACCAAAGCCGCCCCGAAGCCGACGGTGAGCCCGAAAGCGAAACTCAGCAGCGTCAGCGGCACGGTGAAGACGAGGCACGCCCAGAGCAGCGAAGGCAGCGACTCGAGCATCAGGTTCAGCCAGGGCGGCACTTCCCAAAAGATCATCGCACTTCCCCAAAACAAATGGATCGGCCACTTCTCAGGGCCGATCCATACAATGGCTGGCAGTTGCGCGACTACTGCGAGACGTCCTCGCCGAAATACTTCTGCGAAATGGTGGCGTAGGTGCCGTCGGCCTTGATGCCGGCGAGCGCTTCGTTGATCGCCGCCAGCAGTTCCGGCTTGCCCTTGGCGATGAGGACGCCGGAATAGTCGGCGTCTGCCTGCGTCGCGGCGATCTTCACCGGCGCATCGGGCTGCTGCTTCTTGAAATCGAAGAACGACAGGCTGTCATTGATGGTGGCATCGGCCCGGCCCTGGATCACCAGCGCGATCGACTGGTCGAAGCCGTCGGTGGGGACGATCTCGGCGCCGCTGGCCTCGGCGAGCTTGCCGAAGTTCGAGGTGGTGGTCTGCGCCGCCTTCTTGCCCTTCAGCGTCTCGAACGAGGTGATGTCGGCATTGTCGGCTTTGACGATCAGCGCCGCCTTCGAGGCGATATAGGGTTCGGAGAAATCGTACTTCTCCTTGCGCGCATCGGTGATGCCGACCTGGTTGATCACTACGTCATAGCGGTTGGCGTCGATGCCGGCGATCAGCCCATCCCACGGGCCCTCGACGAACTCGGCTTTCACCCCGATGCGCTTGGCGATCTCCTCTGCGATTTCGACGTCGAACCCGACCAGTGCGCCCGAGGCATCGTGGAAGGTGAAGGGCGCATAGGTGCCCTCGGTGCCGACCCTGAGCGCGCCTGATGTCTTGACCTGCTCGAGTGCTGTCTGCGCCAGTGCCGGGGTCGCAAGAGCAAGCCCGAAGAGGCCGATCGCCAGCGCGGATTTGAGAATGTTCATCTGTCGTTTTCTCCATTGGCCGGCAGGGCTTTGCCCTCGGCATTGGAGTAAAACTTGATCCCCGAGCCACGGTTGCCGCAATAGGCTGGAAGGGCTTTTTACTTGGCCCGGCGGCGGGTGGTGGGCGTTGCTCAGCGGCGTGGCCGGGCGAGTTGCTGGTTGTCGAAAAGCGTCGGAGCAGGCATTTCCAATCCTGACGCCGAACGCTGAAGGGCGGTCGGGTGGCTCCCAAGCCCCCCTCTCTTGCGAAAACTAAGGACTTAGCTGCGCTAGCCCAAGTTTTCGCTTTCTCCCCCGCCAGGGGGGGGAGAGTCCCGACTGAAGCTTCAATGCAGATGGAGGCCACCGAGCATCTCCCCCTTGGCGGGGGAGAAAGCAAAATCTTAGAGGCTGACCTGAAATTGGTTGAGTGACACCAGTCGCTTGTGATTCCGTTGGATTCGCCAGAATTCACAGGAGCCACAATGGTTTGGA
>JAESFN010000917.1_pt1 | contig 18245 bp, 17 predicted proteins | sample 9269411 | NCBI WGS metagenome assembly JAESFN01 (sample SAMN14505399, study PRJNA617100) | algae metagenome | isolation source: Iphinoe sp. HA4291-MV1 and co-occurring heterotrophs from trail next to... | place: USA: Maunawili Falls, Hawaii | collected 2009-07-25
CATCCCGGCCGGGCTACGCCGCGCGGTCGCCATCCGGGACAGCGGGTGCGCTTATCCGGGGTGTGACCGGCCACCCGCCTTTTGCGACGTCCACCACTGCCTCGAATGGGCCGACGGCGGCCCCACCGCGTTACACAACTGTGTGATGCTCTGCCGCGCCCACCACCGCATCATCCACACCACCCAATGGTCAGTCCGAATACGCGACGGACACCCCGAATTCACCCCACCCGACATCATCGACACCGAAAGACGAATACGGCGACGACCACTCGCCAACACGCGGTGAATCGGCCCGTCCGCGCGGGTCGTGACCTGGCTGCCGACACATGGCGATACCGGCCGTGCCTGTACGCGCGATCTTGCCCGGCCCGGCGGGCACGGGCGCCCGATCCCGCCGCCCGTGCCCGCTCGCCCGCCCTGCTCGCGCGCCCGCGACCGTGCCCGCCCGCCCGCGACGGCGCCCGCCCGCCCGCCTGCCCCGCGCCGGCAGCCGGTCACGAACCGGGTGAGCGAAATTCTTGGCACTATCAATCAAATCAGTAGACTTTGACGCGGAACTCGACCGAGGGAGTCCGACCGTGTCCGTCACCGACCAGCTGCTGGCCAACAACGCCCGCTATGCCGAGTCCTTCTCCGGACCCCTGCCGTTGCCGCCGGCCAAGCAGCTCGCGGTCGTGGCCTGCATGGACGCCCGGCTGAACGTGTACGCCATCCTCGGGCTGGAGGAGGGCGAGGCCCACGTCATCCGCAACGCCGGCGGCGTGGTGACCGAGGACGAGATCCGCTCACTGGCCATCAGCCAGCGGCTGCTCGGCACCCGGGAGATCGTCCTGATCCATCACACCGACTGCGGCATGGTGACGTTCACCGACGACGGCTTCAAGAAGTCGATCGAGGACGACACCGGCCTCCGGCCGGCCTGGGCCGCCGAGGCCTTCTCCGACGTGGACGCGGATGTCCGCCAGTCGATCGCGCGGATCAAGGCCAGCCCGTTCATCCCGCAGAAGGACTCGGTGCGCGGGTTCGTCTTCGACGTGGCCACCGGCAAGCTCAACGAGGTGGCGTAGGCGTCGCCTCCAGCCGGCGCACCTGCTCGGTCAGCTCGGCCAGCCGCGCGGCCTGCCGGGCCAGTTCCTCCTGCACGTCGGCGGCCCCGGGTTCCGCCGGGGACTCCTCCTGCTCCTGGCGGGCGGCGGCGACCAGTAGCAGCCGGGTCATCACCAGCATCCAGGTGAAGAACACCGCGAACGGCAGCCAGAACACGAACAGCCCGTTCCAGGCGAACGGTCCGGTCTTGAAGAACACCAGCACGGTGCCCGGGGTGAACAGCAGCGCCGCCCACACGTTGAAGTACCCCGACCAGCGCGGGAACACCGGCTGCTCGCGGCGGTCGGCCAGGATGACCCAACCGATGACCAGGGCCTGCAGCACGGCGGTGCAGGTGACCCCGTAGAAGGTCATCCAGCCCCAGTCGGTCATCGCCCGCACCAGGTCCGCGTCCCGATCCTCGCGGTACGTGGCGGCCTGGATGGCCATCATCGGGAAGACGAACTCGAGGATCAGGCAGGTGCCCAGGATCAGCTGCGCGTAGGCCAGCGGTGAGTGCCGGCCCTCCACCCGGCGCATCTGCACGGTGATCACCGAGATCCACGGGGCCAGGAAGGCCGCGCCGAACACCATGAGCAGCAGCCCGAACCGCACCAGGTCCGGGTGCTCGCGCAGGGTGGCGGCGTTGTCGGCCACGCTCAGCGACGGCGCGGGCGGGGGCACGAACCCGCCGAACACCCAGAGCCCGAGCGTGCAGATGATGATCACGACCGGCCCGCACCAGGCGCACAGCCGCTGGGTGTCGATGTGCATCAGGCCACGCTAGGGAGCGGGTTCACCCCGCCCGACCAGGCGTTTCAACATGCGGAATCGGTGACCCGGCGGACGAACCCGGCGATCTCCGCCAGCGCCGCGACGCTGGACGCCTCGGCCGGGTCGAAGATCGGGAAATCGTGGTAGAGCCCGTCCCAGATGTGCTCGGTGACCTCGACCCCGGCCGCGCGGGCCCGCTCCGCCATCCGCCGGGTGTCGTCCACCAGCACCTCGTCGCCGCCGGCCTGCAGCAGCAGCGGCGGCAGCCCGGCCAGCGGGGCGTACAGCGGGGATGCGTCCCGGGCCGACCCGCCGGCCAGGTACATCGCGGCGACCATCAGCACCACGTCACGCTGGTTGAACGGATCCTTGGCGGCGTTGGTGTCCATGGATGCGCCCAGCGCCTCGAAGTCCAGCCAGGCAGAGACCGCCACCGCTCCGGCGGGCGTGGGTAGGCCGGCGGCCCCGCCATCCGCGCCGGCTCCGCCATCCGCGCCGGCCGGGGCGGGCCGGCCGACGGCTCCGCCACCCGCGCCGGCCGGGCGGTCCAGGCCCGCCGCGACGATCCGGGTCAGCGCGGCCAGCGCGATCCCACCGCCGGCGGAGTCGCCGACCAGCACGATCCGGCTCGCCGGCACGCCGCCGGAGAGCAGCCACCGGTAGGCGGTGACGGCGTCCTCGACCCCGGCCGGGTAGGGGTGCTCGGGCGCCAGCCGGTAGTCGATACCGAGCACCCGCGCGCCGCAGGCGTCGGCGAGCCGAACGGTGAAGTCGCGGTGGGTGTGCACCGAGCCGAAGGCGTAGCCGCCGCCGTGGGTGAACAGCAGCACCCGGTCGTCGGGGTCGGCACAAGACACCCATGTGCCGGGGACGCCGTCGACGTCGACGGGTTCGTAGCGCGCGTCCGGGACCGGGTCGACGCCCGCCACCACCCGGTCCATCACCCGGCTCCACGCCGCGCGGAAACCCTCGATGGTGTCCGGTGGGTCGGCGAGGATCCCCTTGAGTTCGGTCAGCACCTCGTCGAGCTGGCTGGTCATGGGCGCTAGGATAGCTACTACTAGCTACCTTGTGGCAAGGAGTGGGCATGACGCACCCCGACGGCAGGCGCCGGCGGACCACCGGTGAGGTGGACGACCTGATCCTGGACGCCGCGCGGGAGATGTTCGCGGCCAAGGGGTACGCGGGCACCAGCAGCCGGGAGATCGCCACCCTGGCCGGGGTGCACGAGCCGGCCATCTACCGGCGGTTCGGGTCCAAGGCCGGGCTGTTCGACGCCGCCGTGCGCCGCCCGTTCAACGACGCCATCGCCGCGTACATGACCAACTACGAGTCCCAGCTGGAGCGGCCGCAGAGCACCGAGGAGCTGGTCCGGAACTGGGTGGAGCCGGTGTACCGGCTGGTGTCCGGGCACCGCGAGCTGCTGGTCGCCCTGCTGGCCGCCGAGCGGTTCCACTCCGCCGAGCAGCTCAACGCCGAGCAGTTCAACGGGGAGGACCAGCCGGCCGAGCGCACCTGGGAGCTGGACGCGCTGCTGCGCCGGATGGACGGGCAGGCGCAGTTCGAGACCGACCGCCGGGGCCTGGGCAGCGGCGGCGACGCCGGGCTGACCGTGCGGATCTCGGCGGCCATGGTGCTCGGCATGGTGCTGCTCGGCGACTGGCTGCTGGGTGCCGGACCCGGCCGGGCCGACGACGCGGAGGTGGCGGCGGAGATGATCCGCATGATCACCTACGGCGTGGAGTCGCGGGAGCCCGGCCCCGAGGTTCGACCGGCCCCCGGCCCGGAGCTGGGGCTGGTGCTCGACCGGCTGGCCGACGCCGAGCGCCGGGCGGCCGTCGCCGAGCATGAGCTGACCCGGCTCCGTGCCGAGCTCGAAGCATCAAAAGGTAGCTAGTACTACTTCACAAGTTAGCTTGCAGTAGCTACTCTCCCGAGTACTCGACGTGGAGGGGCGCAGATGACCGCCGAGCAGTTGGACTTCGACCCGCAGGCGTTGCGCGAGCGCTACCTGGCCGAGCGGGACAAGCGCCGCCGGGCCGAGGGCTACGGGCAGTACGTCGACGTCAGCGGCGAGTACGCCGGCTACGACCGTGATCCCCACGCGGACCCGGCGGACCGCGACCCGCTGACCGACGAGGTCGACGCCATCGTGCTCGGCGGCGGCATCTCCGGGCTGACCGCCGGCGCCCGGCTGCGCGACGCCGGGGTCGAGCGGATCCGGATCGTCGAGCGCGGCGGCGACTTCGGCGGCGTCTGGTACTGGAACCGCTACCCGGGCATCCGCTGCGACGTCGAGTCCTACATCTACATGCCGCTGCTCGAGGAGCTCGGCACCATCCCCACCGAGAAGTACGCGCGCGGCCAGGAGATCCTCGAACACTGCCGCAACATCGGCCGGCACTACGACCTCTACGACCTGGCCGTCTTCGGCACCCAGGTGACCGGCGTGCACTGGAACGACGAGACCGGCCGCTGGACGGTGCGCACCGATCGGGGTGACGAGATGCGCGCCCGGTTCGTGGTGCTGGGCAGCGGCCCGCTGAACCGCCCGAAGCTGCCGGGCATCCCCGGGATCGACGGCTACCGGGGGCACTCCTTCCACAGCAGTCGCTGGGACTACGACTACACCGGCGCGGACCTGGCCGGGCTGAACGGCAAGCGGGTCGGCATCATCGGCACCGGCGCCTCCTGCATCCAGATCGTCCCGAACATCGCCGAGCACACCGATCAGCTGTACGTCTTCCAGCGCACGCCGTCCTCGGTGGACGCCCGGGAGAACCGGCCGACCGACCCGGAGTGGGCGAGGTCCCTGGAACCGGGCTGGCAGCGCAGGAGGATCGCCAACTTCGACGCGATCATGCTCGGGATGCCGCAGGACGAGGACCTGGTGGCCGACCGCTGGACCGACGTGTGGAGCCGGCTGAACGTCTGGGCCACCACGCAGGCCGCGACCGTGGAGACCGACCCGGCCGCGCTGCGCCAGCTGGCCGACTTCCAGAAGATGGAGGAGATCCGGGCCCGCGTCGCCGAGACCGTGCGGGACCCGGTCACCGCCGAGGCGCTCAAGCCGTACTACAACCAGTTCTGCAAGCGCCCGCTGTACAGCGACGAGTTCCTGCCGACGTTCAACCGGGAGAACGTCACCCTGGTCGACACCGACGGCCGGGGCGTCGAGAAGATCACCGAGACCGGCGTCCACGCCAACGGTGAGCACTACGACCTGGACTGCCTGATCTACGCCACCGGGTTCAACGTCGGCGCCCCCACCTACGTCTCCGGCGGCTTCGAGCTCACCGGCCGCGGCGGCCTGCCCCTCGAGAAGAAGTGGGCCGATGGGGTGCGCAGCCTGCACGGCATCTACACGGCCGGCTTCCCCAACCTGTTCATCCTGGGCGGCATCTTCCAGGCCTCGGTGACGATCAACTTCACGCACATCCTCGGCGAGCAGGCGGCCTACGTCGGGCAGGTGGTCAAGCGCTGCCTGGACGACGACATCGACACCTTCGAGATCACCCCCGAGGCCGAGGAGCGCTGGGCGGCGACCATGAAGGCCAAGGCGGTCGACCGGGGCGCGTTCGAGCGCGAGTGCACCCCGGGCTTCTACAACAACGAGGGGATCGAGGGCGCGCCCACGCTGTTCGGCGGTACCTACGGTGGCGGCCCGTTCGAGTACATCCGGGTCTGCCACGACTGGCTGGCGGCGGACTTCCTCGACGACACCCGGCGCACCTGATGGATCCCGCGACCCGCACCCGGCTGGACCGGTTCGGCGCCTGGTCCGGGGCGATCTACATGGGGTTGCTCGGGCTGGGCTGGGTGCTGGTCGCCGGGTTCATCCCGCCGCCCAGCCCGGCCGCGCCGGCCGGGGAGATCGCCGCGCTGTTCGCCGAGGACACCCTGCGGATCCGGGTCGGCATGGTGCTGGTCATGGTGGCCGCGCTGTTCATGATCCCGATCACGGCGGCGGTGGCCAAGGCGCTGGCCGCCGTCGAAGGGGCGCCCGGCATCCTGTCGTTCTCCGCGCTGCTGGGCGGGGCCGGCAACATGTGCCTGACCTTCTACCCGGCCACCCTCTGGCTGTGGGCGGCCTACCGGCCCGAGCGTCCCGCCGAGCTCACCTACCTGATCAACGACCTGGCCTGGCTGCAGTTCGTCGGCGGGCTGACCATGCTGCTCGGGCTGCCGCTGTCCATGGCCGCCGCCGCGTTCCTGGACAAGCGCCCGGACCCGGTGTTCCCGCGCTGGGTCGGCTACCTCAGCCTCTGGGCGGTGCTCCTGTGGACGCCCGGTGAGCTGCTGTTCTTCTTCCACTCCGGGCCGTTCGCCTGGAACGGGCTGTTCGCGCTGTACATCCCGGTGGTGGCGTTCGGCATGTGGATGAGCGTCACGGTGTGGATGCTGCTGCGGGCCGCCCGGCGGGCCCCGGACGGGGTGCTCGAGCGGCCGATCGCGGGGAAAGCCGCGTAAGTTTCTGCCGCATGGTCGGTCTGGTGGCCGTGGCGTTCGGGATCGCCTGGTGGTTGGGGCTGTACCTGCTGGCCCGCGACCCGGGCAAACCGGTGCTGCGCCGGGCCGGCGTCGGGCTGCTCGGCTACGCGGTCGCGCTGGTCGTCGACCAGCTCGGGCTCGGTGGCGGGCACGTCGGGGTGGTCCTGGCCTGCCTGCCGGCGCTGGCCTGGAGCGGGGTGTTCGTCCTGCTCGCCGACGACTCGTCCGACGGCACGGACCACCTGGCCGACCGGTGGTGGCGGTTCGCCGGCCTGCCGCTGTTCGGGCTGGCCGGCGCGGCCGTGCTGGCCGGGTTCCGGCCGGCGGTGATCGCCCTCGGGGTGCTCGTCGCGGTGGCCCTGGCCGGCGGCCTGCTGGCCCTGGCCCGGCGGCGGCCGGTGCCGCGCCGGCGGGCCCGGATCGGCCTGGTGCTGATCGCCTCGCTGATGCTGATGCTGGTCGGGTGGCTGCTGCTGCTCGGCTTCGGGGTGCTCCCGGCCCGGGTGCTGCTGGCCTGCATGGCGCCCGACCTGGTGGCGCTGGGCTGCCTGATCGCGGTGTTCGACGCCTTCGACGAGGGCGAGGTGCTGGCGCCGGACATGCTGCGGTCGGCGCTGATGGCCACCCTCGCGGCGGCGCTGTTCGGCGGGCAGGTGGCAGTGGCGGCGGCAGTCACCCAACAGCCGCTGACCGGGCTGCTCTACGGCGTGATCGCCGCCGCCGTCGCGGTGCAGGTGCTGGCCACCCCGCTGCAGGCCGCCGCCGACCGGGTCGTCCTGCGGTCGGTGCGGCTGCGCCGGGCCCGGGGCGAGCTGCGCGGGGCGGCCGACGCGCTGGCCCGCAAGGACCCCGCGCACCGGCTCGCCGACCTGGACGACGCCGAGTTCGTCCGGCTGACCCGCCGCGCGCTCAGCCACTACGGCGACCTGGGCAAGCTGGTGGCCAACCCGCTGGTGGACCTCCCGGCGATCACCACCCGGCTGGCCGACCGGGGTACGGCGGACGCCCCGCTGGCCCGGGCGGCGGAGCTGAAGGCCCTACTCGGGGACTGCATCGACCGGCTGAAGCCGGCGACCGGCGACGAGTTCGGCACCAGCGACGAGTGGCGGCACTACAACGCGCTGCACTTCTACTACGTGCGCGGCATCCGGCCGTACAGCGTCCGGACCAAGCGGGCCGACCTGGACCCGGCGAGCCGGCGGGCGCTGTCCTGGTTCGCCGACCAGGTGCCCGAGCGGACGCTGCACAACTGGCAGAGCGCCGCCGCCCGGATCATCGCCCGCGAGCTGCGTTCCGGGGTCCGGGTGCCCTGAACGCCCCGTCCCGGCAGTGGATGGCAGTGCTCTGCGTGGTCATGGCAGCGGCCGTCCGCGCAGGGTCGAGGGGTGAACAGCGCCAAGGAACGGTTCGACGTCGTGATCGTCGGGGCCCGGGTCGCCGGATCACCGCTGGCCACCATGCTGGCCCGGCGCGGCCTGCGGGTGTGCCTGCTGGACAAGGCCCGGTTCCCCAGCGACACCGCGTCCACCCACGTGATCCAGGCCCGGGGCGTCGATGTCCTCGAGCGGCTCGGCGTCCGGGCCGCGCTGCTGGCCGCCGGCGCGGTCGAGCTGACCGGGTTCACCCTGGTCAGCGACGACGTCCGGATCGACGCCGACCTCACCGACGACGCCCTGCGCGAGGCCTACCCGCTGGCCGTGCCGCCGCTGTGCGTCCGGCGGGTCACCCTGGACCGGCTGCTGCTGGACGCGGCCGTCGACGCCGGGGTGGACGTGCGCACCCGCACCGGCGTCACCGGGTTGCGCGCCGACGACGGCGGCCGGGTGACCGGCGTCGAGACCGGCGAGGGCGCGCTGGCCGCCGACCTGGTGGTGGGGGCCGACGGCCGCAACTCGACCGTGGCCCGCCTGGTCGGGGCGGCCGACTACCTCAGTACCGGGCCGTGCCGCCCGTTCACCTGGGCCTACTTCGACGGGGTGGCCGACCGTGAGCCCCGGCTGCGGATCGGCCGGATCGGCGAGCTGGCGTTCATCGCCTGCCCGACCGACGGTGGCCGCTACCTGGCCGGCGCGATCCCGTCGGCGGGGACCCGGACCGACGACTTCCTGGCCCGGTTCGCCGCCTGGCCGGAGCTGGCCCACCTGCTGGCCGGCGCGCGGCGGGTCGGCCCGATCCGGGTGGTGCCGGACGCTCGCGGCTACTTCCGCCCGGCGACCGGCCCCGGGTGGGTGCTCACCGGGGACGCCGGGCACTTCAAGGACCCGGCGCCGGCCCAGGGCATCGCCGACGCGCTACGGCACGCCGAACGCCTGGCCAAGATCATCAGCGCCGAGCCCGATCGTCGGGAGAGGCTGGACGGGGAGCTGCGCCGGTTCTGGCGGTGGCGGGACGACGACTGCTACGAGATGCACTGGCTGGCCGCCGACCTGGGCGCCCCCGGCCCGCCGTCCCCGCTGACCACCCAGCTGCTGCGGGACATCAGCGTCGACGCCGACGCCACGGTGCGGCTGCTCCAGGTGCTCAACCGGGATCTCCGGCCGTCGCAGCTGTTCACCCCGCGCCGGGTGCTCACCGCGATCGCCCGCACCCCGCCGGGACGGCTCCCGGCCGTCCTGCGGGAGGCCGCGACCGCCGCCCGCCAGGACCGGCGCCGGGCCCGCCAGGCTCGTGAGCGGCGAGTCGCGCTATAGCGAGCCTCGCCACTCACGAGGGATGCGCACGCCGCCGATCGGCGCTGACGATCTCAGCGCCGCAACCGCGGTCGACGGCCGGATCGGCGCAGGTCACGCAGCATGGTGCGGGCGCTGACGTACCCCGGACCGCCGGTGATCCCGCCGCCCGGGTGGCAGCCCGCCGCACCCAGGTACAGCCCGTCCACCGGGGTCCGGTAGCCGCCCAGGCCCCGGGCCGGCCGCAGCGGCCCCGCCCGGCCCAGCGTCATGTCCACGTGGGTCATGTTGCCCCCGGTCGCGTGCCCCCGGGAGGCCATCTCCACGTTGGTCAGCACCTGCCGGCCGATCTGCAGGTCGCCGATCCCGTCGAAGTAGCGCGAGGCGTTGGCCAGGATCCCCTCGGCCGCCTTGTCCCGCACGGCGTCCCAGCCCTCCTCCGGGCGGTACGGGGCCACCGCCGCGTACAGGTAGAGGGTGTCCTGACCGTCCGGGGCCTGGGACGGGTCGGCGGCGGTCGGGATCACCGGCCACAGCGACCAGTCGTCCTCGTCGGGCAGCAGGCCGGCGCCGGAGCGGGCGAACAGTCGTTCCATGCCGGCCTCGGTGCCGGTCATGAACGACGGCCGGCGCAGGTCCAGGCCGTCACCCCGCCACTTCTCGTGCCGAGACAGGGTCAGCCGCCCGGACAGCGCCAGGTCGACCTTCATCTGCCCGTAGTTCTGGTTGCTCACCGGGATGGCGTCCACCCGCTTGCGCCAGCGGTCGTCCAGCGTCCCGCCGGGCAGCAGCCGGCCGAGCGCGGTGCGCGGGTCGCAGGCGGCGAGCACGGCCCGGGAGGCGGAGAGCGCGGTGCCGTCGGCCAGCCGCACCCCGGACGCCCGACCGCCGCGGACCAGGATCTCGGCCACCGCGGTGCCGGCCCGCACGGTGCCACCCAGAGACCGCAGCCGGGTGGCCAGCGCGTTCGGGATGGCCTGCACCCCGCCGATCGGCCGCCGGCAGGCGTAGCGGTGCATGGTGGACAGCCAGAGGAAGCCCACCGCGCTGCCGGCCGAGTTGTTCGGCACGGTGGAGCCCGACGCGGCGTGCAGCGCGTCCCGGACCACCTGATGGGTGAACCGCTCGGCGATCACCTCGGACACCGAGGAGAACGGGAAGCTGCCCAGCTCGGCCAGGTCGCGCCGGCCGGCGAACGCCTCCCGGGCCACGGTGGCCAGCGCACCCACCTCCGGGCGGACCGGGCTGGTCCGGGCCAGCCGCAACATGATGTTGCCGAACCGGCGCAGCACCCGGGCGAACTCCCGGTAGGCCTCGGCGTCGGCGCGGGAGAAGCGTTCGATCTCGGCCGCCGTCTTCGACGCGTCGGCCCAGAAGCCGATCGAGCCGCCGTCCGGGTGCAGGTACACGTGCCCCGGGTCGACGGTCACCCGCTGCAGGCCGTACCGCTCCAGGCCCAGCTCGTAGGACGGCGGGAAGGCGTCCCAGAAGAAAGCGTCCACCGAGTAGCTGTTGATCAGGTGGTCGGGCGCGGCCGGGATCACCGGGCCGGTCGCGGTGAACCCGCCGATGTCCTCGGCGGCCTCCACCACGCACACGTCCAGCCCGGTGTCGGCCAGGTAGTTGGCCGCGACCAGCCCGTTGTGCCCACCGCCGATGACGACGACGTCATGATCGACACTGCCGGCCGAGACCGTCACGGGGTCTCCGTGGTCATCACCGGCGGTGCCTTGGGCGCCGTGACCCCGGGCGGGACGACCAGGTTGCCGTCCGGCCCCAGGTACACCGACTCAGGTCCACGCGGGAACGGGACGCGCGGATCCGGGCAGGCCACGTTGCTCAGCGGGCCGCACAGCTTGGTGGCGAAGTACGACCGCTGCTGCGCGTCCTGCGGCCAGGCGTCGCCGCGCAGCGCGATCAGCGCGTTCGGCAGGTGGTAGAAGGCGAAGAAGATCCCGGTGATCGCCCCGGACACGGCCAGGAACCGCAGCAGCCCCTTCACCGGCGCGGACGCGTTGATCTGGTCCAGGCCCTTCTCCGCGAAGCTGCGGCCGCGGTCGTCCCGGAAGAACCGCATCGCGCCCCACGTGGTGTAGAGCAGGCTGGCGGTGATGCCCTGGTAGATCGGGAACTCGTAGTAGGTGTTCGGGTTCAGCGCCAGCGCCTGGATGGTGGACGCGTAGGAGTGCGAGCCCATCATCATGAACGCGGCCTCCCAGAACGTGCCGACGATCCCCATCGGCACGAACGCGACCAGCCACATGGTGGCGACGCTCATCGTCGGGTACCTCCGGCGCAGCGTCCGGAAGATCCAGTTGACGATGATCACCATCAGGAAGAACGCGCAGGTGTAGACGCCGGGCAGCCAGATCAGCGGCTGGGCGATCTGGGTCGGGTTCGGCGACATCCAGCCCGGCGCGTGGCCGACCCAGGAGCCGAGGTTGATGAAGTAGGCGTTGTAGTTGAAGCCCGGGGTGAAGTAGTTGTAGAACGGGTCCGACCACCACATCAGCGCGAACGAGAGCACCATCAGCCCGTCGAACGGCACGCTGCCGTCACGCAGCTTCGGCCGCACCGCCTTGAACCAGATCAGCGCGAGCATCCCGGCGAACAGGCCCCACTGCTGGACCTCCAGGCAGACCTTCATCCAGGTGGGCATCGGCGTCGGACCGGGGGGCACGCGCGCCGGCTCGCCGGCCGCGATCCAGGCGATGATCAGGTAGGCGGCGAAGGCCAGGAAGAACGCGCCCATCCCGGCCCACCAGGAGATCATCCGGGTCCGTTTCGGGGCGGCCGTCGTCTCCTCCGCCGTGCGCCCCGGCGCTGCCGTACTGGTCATGGCGGCCACCTCTCGTCGACTGGATCTGACGGTAATAACCGACCTTTTGTTCTGTCAACGCCGCGTTCCGGTCGGGCTTCACGATCTTCACCGACGCTCTGGTCGGTTACTGTTGACATGATGTGTCTAGCTTGGCACATTGTGTCAATGCCTACTCCGACGCCGGGTGCACGCGCCGCCGATGCCGACCTGATGAAGGACGACTCGTTCTTCCTGTCCGAGGTCAACGCCACCGCGACCGTCGACCAGCGGGACCTGGAGTCCCTGGCGTTGCAGATGCTGGAGCACGACCGGGTGAAGGCCGGCTGGGCGCGCGCCGAGGAGATGTTCCGGATCCTCGGCGGCAGGTACGGGGCCCGGGCGCCGGAGGAGGCCTACCGGGACATCGACCGCAAGATGCGCGAGTGGACCTTCCACTACCTGTTGCTGGCGCTGAACTACGACACCAACCACCCCAAGGTGCTCGGCCACGGCTACGGGCCGCCGCACAACTGGCTGGGTATGGAGGTGCCGGGGTGCCGGGGCCTGGGCACGGCGGAGAACCCGGACAACCACTACAGCTTCGTCCCGCTGGACGTGGACACCCCGATGGAGATCCACGGCCGGGTGTCCGACCCGGAGATCGAGGACGTGAACTTCCACGTCACCAGCAACCACTCCCAGGCGCTGAACGTGTGCGGCCTGACCTGGAAGGAAACCCAGATCGCCGAGGACGGCACGTTCGTGCTGACCCTGGACCGGGACCCGGCCAACGGCCGGCCCAACCACCTGCGGCTCACGCCCGACTCGAAGCGGCTGTTCATCCGGGACAGCCGCAAGGACTGGGACGAGCGGCCGAACGCCTACCGGGTGGTCCGGCTGAACCCGCCCGCCGCCAAGCCGCTGAGCGTCGACGAGCAGGCCGAGATGGCCTTCCGGACGATCATCGACGACGTCCCGTTCAACTTCTGGTTCCGGATGATGGTCGGCTACCTGGAGCCGAACACGGTCAAGGGTCCGGAGGTCACGTCCAACTTCGGCGGCATGCCCACCCAGATGGCGCTGCGCGGCCGGGTGGACCTGGAGGACGACGAGGCGTTCGTGCTGACCCTGCGCTCGGAGGGCTCCAAGTACTGGGTGTTCGTCCAGTACGACTGGTGGCTGATGAGCGGGGACTACTGGAGCCACACCAGCAGCCTGAACAACGAGCAGGCCGTCGCCAACGCCGACGGCACGCACACCCTGGTGATCGCCAAGCACGACCCCGGGGTGCACAACTGGATCGACACCGAAGGCCTGAACCACACGATGTTCCTGCAGCGCTGGCAGCTGCTGCCGTCGGTGGACGGCCGGCCCGGCGGGCAGCTCGGCCAGCAGGGTCAGGTGGTCAAGCTGGCCGACCTCAAGCGGGTGCTGCCCGAGGAGACCCGCTGGGTGACGGCGGCGGACCGTGAGCGGCAGCTCACCGACCGGCTGGCCTCGTTCAACCGGCGGCACCAGGTATGAGCGTGGAACCGGATCACCGCACCGAGTGGCGCCCGGCGCCCCGGCCGGACTGGGTGCAGCGGGTCAACGACGAGGGCGCCTGCATGGACATCGAGCACGTGGTGCCGCTCGATGCCGACTCCCTGCTCGCCTCCGCCCGGGCCGCCACCGGGCTGGACGACTTCGGCGCCGACGACTGGCGGGAGCCGTTCGGGATCTTCGTCAAGGCGCTGAACGAGGAGGCCCGGCTCAACCTGATCGGCCGGATCCGCACCCGCTCGGAGATCCTGCAGCTGCTCTGCGCCCGGCTCCAGGTCGAGGACACCTACCAGCGGCACCCGGAGATCGCCGAGGAGACGATCACCCAACCGCTGATCATCGTCGGGCAGGGCCGGTCGGGCACCACGCTGCTGCACAACCTGCTGGACGCGCACCCGGACAACTGCGCCCCGAAGCACTGGGAGATGGTCTTCCCCTGCCCGCCCCCGGAAACCGCGACCTACCGGACCGATCCGCGCATCGGTAAAGCGCACCAGCTGGTCGACCAGTGGAACCGGGTCACCCCGGAGTTCGCCTCCATGCACGAGTTCGCCGGGGCGATCCCGATGGAGGACAACGTCACCATGGCCATGAACTTCATGGCCCCCACCTGGCTGGACTGCATGGGGCAGATCCCCAGCTACGACCAGTACATCTTCCAGCAGCCGATCGAACCGTCGCTGCGCTGGCTGGAGCGGGTGCTCAAGCTGCTGCAGTGGCGCAACCCGCGCCAGCACTGGGTGCTCAAGTGCCCGATGCACCTCGACCGGATGCCCGACCTGTTGAAGATCTGGCCGGACGCCTGCTTCATCTGGCCGCACCGCGACCCGGTGCGCGCGCTGGCCTCGCTGGTCAGCATCGTCGGCACCATCCAGTGGGGCCGCAGCGACCACCCGTTCAGCGCGGTGTCGCTGGCCTACATGACCGACCCGTACCTGGCCGGCGGGCGGTTCGACGCGATCGCCGCCGGGCTGGACGCCGGCTCGGTGCCGGAGCGGCAGATCTTCCACGTGCTGTTCCGCGACCTGGTCGCCGACCCGGTCGGCCAGGCCGACGCCATGTACGCGCACTTCGGCCTGGAGATGACGGCCGAGGGTCGGGAAGCCCTGGTCCGGTACATGGCGGAGAACCCCCGGGACAACCGCCCGCCGCACCAGTTCCCGGCCGGCTCGCCCGAGGTGGTGGCCCGGGCCCGGGACGCGTTCAAGGCCTACCAGCAGCGGTTCGACGTACCCGACGAGTGAGGGAGTGCGGCATGGACACCGAACAGCTCGAAGCGGCGGCCACGGACCGGCGGATCCGGCTGCTGCTGATCCGGAGCGCGATTCCGCTGCTGTTCCTGATGTTCGGCGGCTTGACGATCGCCGGGTTCATCATCCCGATACCGCCGTCGAACACCGCCGAGCAGGTGGTGGCGCAGTACACCGAGGACAACTTCCAGATCAAGGTCGGGCTGGTCGTCTCCTTCATGGCGGTGCTGCTGCTGCTCGCCTTCGGCTCCGGCATCGCCGCCCAGACCAAGAAGATCAAGGGCCTGCCGCCGGCGCTGGTCTACATGCAGATCGCCTCGCTCGGGTCGGCGTCGCTGATCTTCGTCATCCCCTGGTTCATCTGGCAGACGGCCGCATACCGGTTGGACCGCGCGCCCAGCGAGATGTTGCTGCTCAACGACCTCGGCTGGATGGCGTTCGTCTTTGCCTACATCGCGTTCACCGCGTGGAACTTCGCCATCGCGTTGTGCATCTTCGTCGACCGGAGCGAGACGCCGGTGTACCCGCGCTGGATGGGCTACTACAACATCTTCGTCGGGCTGTCCTTCGTGCCCGACCAGTTCATCCCGTTCTTCAAGACCGGGATCTTCGCCTGGAACGGGCTGATCCCGTACTACATCCCGTTCGCCATCTACGGCATGTGGATCATCGTGATGATCGTGATGACGGTGAAGGCGATCCGTCGGGAGGAGGCCGAGGAGGCCGCGGCGACCGTGGTCGTCGCGCCCCGGGTGCCCACGGCGTAGCGGCTCGGGAGCCGCTCGAGCTAGAGCCGCGCGACGCCCGCGCCCACCCGGTCGAGGGCGTCGCGCAGGTGCCCGGTGAGCTCGCCGGCCGGGCCGTGGCTGACCACGGTCATCCGGTAGGCGCCGACGGCCGTCGCGGCGATCAGCTCCGGCGCGTCCTCCTCGCGCGGCCCGGTGCCGGCGTGTCGGTGCAGGCAGTCGGAGATCGCCTGCTCGGCGTCCAGCACGTACTGCATGTACCGGGTGCGCAACGGCGGCTCGGCCATCCACAGCGTCATCCGCCGGGCGGCGATCCCGTCCTCGGTCCGCTCGAACCGGCCGATCAGCTCCAGCAGGGTCGCGCACACCGCCTCCCAGCGGCCGGTGCCCGCCCGCAGGTGCGTCCCGAGCCGCTCGGCCAGCCCGTCGAAGGCCTCCGGAAGATCGTGGAACATCACGTCTTCCTTGGTCCGGAAGTAGCGGTAGAACGTGCGCGGCGAGCACCCGGCGGCCTTGGCGATCGACTCCACGCTGGTCGCGTCGTAGCCGTCCCGGGCGAACAGGCCGAGCGCGACCTCCGCGATGGCGTCGACCGCCTCCTGCCGACGGGTCTCGTTCAGCCGGGCCACCAGGTTCATGTCCGAACCCTACCGGACTGTCACTACTGACAGACCGTGCCAGTCCGCTACCGCATACGGGCCAGGGCCTGGATCTCCACCAGGGCGCCGGGGACGGCCAGCTCGGCCACCCCGACGGCGGTCCAGGCCGGGTAGGGCGCGGTGATGAACGCGTCCTTGACCGCCATGAACTCCTCCCCGTGCCCCTGCAGGCCCACGTGGTAGCTGGTCAGCTCGACCACGTCGGCGAACGTCAGCCCGGCCTCGGCGAGCAGCCCGCCCAGGTTCTCGAAGGCCAGGGTGAACTGGTCGCCCGCGTCCTCCGGCACGGTCAGGTCGGGGCGCAGGCCGATCACTCCGGAGCAGCGCAGGTGGTCGCCGTCGATCACCGCCGGGGCGAAGTGCCAGGCGTCGTAGATCGGCCGCATCCACTCGGGGATGACTTCCTTCATCGTGAGCCTCCTCGGTTCCGGGGTCAGACCAGCTGGGGGAAGTAGGGCGCGCGGTAGGTCCCGCCCGGGGTCAGCGTGCGGTCGTCGAACTCGCGGAGGTCGTGCACGAAGTCCGGCGCGGTGGTCGGCAGTGGACGGTAGTAGATCCGGTCGCCGAAGAACCGCAGCACCATGGTGTGCCGGACCGGGCAGTCCGGGGTGACCGGGGCGCCGCCGTGCAGGGAGCCGGAGTGGAACACCAGGGCGTCGCCGGGCTCCAGGTCCCAGGACACCACGTCCCAGGAGGTCGGGTCCTGGGCCCGGTCGGCCTCGATCTCCGGCAGCTGGGGGAAGGCGTCCGGGCCCCACAGTGGCTTGGTGGTGTTCTTCGGGTCGCTGAAGGTGGCGCCGTCGTACTCCGGCCCCCGGTGCGAGCCGCGGACCACCTCCAGCGCGTTCGCCTTCGGCAGCCGCTCGAAGCTGATCCAGTAGTTGAGCAGGTGCGGGCCGTTGGCCGGCATGTACGAGGTGTCCTGGTGCCAGGGTGAGCGGCCGGCCCGGCCGCCGGACTTCATGAACAGCTCGTCGCTGAGGAACCACACGTGCTCGGAGTCCCACAGCGACGCCGCGAACTCGGCCAGCCCCAGCTCCTTGATCGTCGGCAGGTAGTGCTCCCAGTTCTCCGGGTTGCCGTAGTCGTTGAAGTGCTCGTCCTCGGTGCCCTCGTAGACCCGCCCGGCCATCGGGCTGGGGTGCGCCACGCCGTAGTCGTAGAGCGCCCGCACCCGGGCGAGCTGGTCGGGGGTGAACAGGCCGCGGACCACGATGGCCCCGTCCTCGGCCAGGTCCCGCTTCATCTTCTCGGTCACCTGCACGTTCTCGATCACCGACATCGCCGACATTCCTGCCCTCCGTGTCATAACACTTGTGATGTCATTACAGGTGTTATGTTGTACCTGTGAGCGTTGAACCAGTCAAGACCCGGACCGCGAGCCGGAGCACGAGCCGGACCGCGCCGGCGGCCCGGCACGGTGAGATCGTCGACGCCGCCGTGCGGGTCATCGCCCGGGACGGCCTGCCCGCCGCCTCGCTGCGGGTGATCGCCCGGGAGATCGGCTACACCACCGGCGTGGTCATGCACCACTTCCGGGACAAGGAGGAGCTGCTGGTCGCGGCGGCGGAGGCGGTGTTCGGGCCGTTCGACCGGCTGCTCGCCGAGGCGCTGGCCATGCCGGACTCGTTCGAGGGGCTGCGCCGCATCGCCGTGCTCCCGCTGCCCACCACCCCGGTCCAGCGGGACGTCACCCGCATCTACGCCCAGGTGCTGGCCGATACCGAGCCGGCGTTCAGCGAGGCGTTCCGGGCCCGGTACGGGGCGATCCGCGAGGGCATCCGGACGCTGCTCGCCCAGGGGCAGGTGAACGGGTCGTTCCGGCCGGACTTCGACGCCGGCGACCGGTGCGACCTGCTCTGCGCGCTGGTCGACGGGCTGGCCCTGCACGCGGTCAGCGAGCCCGACCGGTTCCCGCCCGGGCGGATCGAGGCGCTGGTCGAGGGCGAGCTGGAGCGGTTGCGACCGGTCTAGCCATGCGGTTCAGGCGTCCGGCCCCGCCGTCTGCTCAGTCGTCCGGCCTAGTCGTCCGGCCTAGTCGTCCGGCCTGGGGCGTGTCCTGTAAGGGTTCTGCACTGCGGCCGGTGATCATGCTCGGGTGGTGGGACGCGGTGAGCTGACCGACAGGGCCTGGGCACGGATCGAGCCGCTGCTTCCTCCGGTCGCGGGTCGAGGCCGCCGGTGGCGTGATCACCGTCAGGTGATCAATGCGATCTTGTGGAAGT
>JAESFN010000918.1_pt1 | contig 18227 bp, 16 predicted proteins | sample 9269411 | NCBI WGS metagenome assembly JAESFN01 (sample SAMN14505399, study PRJNA617100) | algae metagenome | isolation source: Iphinoe sp. HA4291-MV1 and co-occurring heterotrophs from trail next to... | place: USA: Maunawili Falls, Hawaii | collected 2009-07-25
CCCGGTCCTCGACGGCCTTGGCGATGGCCGCGTGCACCGAGTGCACGAACTCGACGAACTCGTCGGTGGTGATCATGTCGGGGTTGGTCACGTCAGGGGTGGTCATCTCAGCCGACCACCTTCGCGGTCTCCTCGTAGCTGACCACCTGGCGCGGGTCGCCGGGCAGCAGGCCGATCGGGCCGCTGCGCAGCACCCCCGCCGGGTTGGCGAAGTACGGGATCACGTAGCGGCCGATGTTCTCCAGCGTCTCCATGATCACGTTGTGCGGGGCGTTGTCGATCCGCAGGACGATCTCGTCCGCGCCCAGGTCCTTCATCCGCTGGACCTGGGTGATGATGTGTTCGGGGTCGCCGACCAGCACGGTGGGTCCGCAGGTGCGCAGCCACTCGACGTCCTCCACCCGGTCCCGCAGCTCGGCCATCCGGTCGAACTCCCCGTATCCCTCCGGGGAGCGTTCCGCGAGCTGCACGTACAGGTCCTTGATGATCACCGTGGCGAACATCTTCAGGTCGCGCTCGGCCTTGGCCAGCGCCTCGTCGTTGGTGCTGCAGCACCGGGTGGTGATGGACATCGCGGCGGCCGAGTTCGTGATGAAGCGGCCGACCGGGTCGATCTCCGACTCGGGCACGTCGTGGTAGGCGGAGAGGTACTCGGCCAGCTTCTCCCAGCCCAGCCACATGTCGCAGGTGATCATGCCCAGACCCCGCCGGCGGGCGTCCTGGATCGACTCGACCGTCTGCCCGATCTTGTAGAGCGGGGGATGGGGTTCCTGCACCCCCCGGGGCGTGAGCTCGCGCTCGGGGATCTTGCCCCAGTACTTCCCGTCGTGGTCGAACGACGGGTCGCTGAGCGCGCGGACGATCAGGTCGAGCGCCTCCTCGGCCCGTCCCTTGGTCTCGTCCAGGGGCACCCCGAAGGCGTCCAGCTGCAGCAACGTGTTGCCCCGGGCGACGGTCAGCTCGACCCGACCGTTGGAGAAGATGTCGGTGGCCGCCGTCTGCTCGGCGACCAGGATCGGGTGGATCGCCGAGACCAGCCGGCTCATGTAGCGCAGCTTGATCCGGTGGGTGCGCATGGCCACCGCCGTGAACAGCACCTCGGGCGCCGGTGCGACGGCCATCTCGGTGTAGAAGTGGTGCTCCGAGGTGCCCCAACCGTGGAAGCCCATCTCCTCGGCGAAGACCGCCTCCTCCACCAGGTCCCAGTACCGGCGGTGGTGTGTGCTCCCACGCAGGGTGCCGGCCTCGGTGAAGACGATGAACCGCAACGGAGGACTCCTCGCTCGGGGATGTGCCGACGGGGTCTGACCCGAGGGCGGACGAGACTGCGGGACCACGGTGCCAGGGCCGACGCGGGCACCGCTATCCGTGAGAACACGGCATTCGTGCCTGGCTCGACTACGTACGTGGTGCCGGTCAGCCGGATTCTCCCGGCGTTGACACCCCCGCCGCTGCCGTACACGCTGTTCGAACACCATGTCGCCTTCCCGGCGCCGCTCAGAGGGGGCAGTCCGATGCACACGACCACGTTGAAGTGGTGCAACTGGAGCGGGATCGCGTTCCTGCTGTTGTGGCTGGTGGGCTTCGTGTTCTTCGCCCAGGTGGTGCCGCCACCCTCGCCGGACGAGAACGCCCAGCGGATCGCCGATTTCTACCGGGAGCACACCGGCGGGATCCGGTTCGGCCTGATGCTGACCCTGTTCGCCTCCCCGCTCTACGCCTCCTGGTCGGCGGCCCTGGCCGCCCAGATGAAGCGGGTCCGGTCCGCGCACCCGGTGATCGCGGACCTGCAGCTGGTGCTCGGCGGGCTCACCGTGCTGGTGTTCATGATCCCGGCGCTGCTGCTGGAGATCGCCGCGTTCCGGCCCGAGCGCTCCCCGGAGCTCATCCAGGCGCTCAACGACATCCCCTGGATGATGTTCATCGGGATGGGCGCCACGGCGATCCTGCAGCCGTTCGTGGTCGGGGTGGTCATCCTGCAGGACCGTCGCGACCAGCCGGTGTTCCCCCGCTGGGTCGGCTACTTCAACATCTGGACCGCGATCCTGTTCCTGCCCGGGCCGCTGTGCGTGTTCTTCAAGACCGGGCCGCTGGCCTGGGACGGGCTGTTCACCTGGTGGATCCCGTTCGTGCTGTTCGCCGCCTGGATGGTCGTCATGATCGTGATGATCGGGCGGGCGATCGGCACCGACGACGGATCCGACCCGGAGCTGGAGCGGCGGATCAGCGCGATCGTCGACGCCCGGATCGAGGCGCTACGGCCCTAGGGCAGCCGCTGGCGGACCACGTCGGTCCAGGCCCCGACCTGGGAGTCGCCGTACCCGACCCGGCCGTCGCACTCGAAGCGCATCAGCAGGATCGGCGCGTAGATGTTGTTCCACAGGTACCAGTTGGACCCGGCGACCAGCTCGGCGGTCATCGACCAGGGGCGGCCGTCCACGTCGACCATGTCCACCCGGTACGAGCGCGGGTAGCGCAGCGTCAGGTCCCACTCGCAGGTCAGGGTGATCGACTCCAGGTAGGTCAGCCGCCCGTCCTTCCACACCCAGCCCCGGGACAGCGCGGCGGCCTGCTCGGCGGGGAAGTGGAACAGCCCGTCCCAGATGGGTCGTCGGGTCGGGTCCTCGACGGCGAAGGCGTGCACGGCGAAGTCCTCGCCGAACACCGGCGTCATCCAGTGGATCACCGGGGCCGCCCGGGGCGCCTCGGGGCGGGTCTCGCCCCAGGACCGGTCGCGGATGGTGAACCCGTCGACGGTGTGCCGCTCGCCGAGCAGGGTGACGCTGCCCCGGGTGCGCATGCCCTGGTCGAAGTGCTTGCCGCCGGCGATGACCGCCGGGGGCATGAACGCGGTCAGCGTGACGTCGAACGCGTTGCCCCGGGCGGCGTCCTCGTAGCTGATCCGGACCTCCTCCAGCGGCTTGACCACCTCGACGGCGTACCCGTTGGGCAGCGCGTACCGGTCGAACTCGCCGATGGCCGAGATCGGCAGGTAGTTGCGCATGTCGAAGATCTCGGAGTGCAGCTGGCCGGCGTTCACCCCCTGCCAGGCCCACGGCCCGCCGCTCACCGTGCCGAGGTTCGGGTGCGCCCAGACGTAGTTGAACGAGTCGATGCCGGCGTCCGGGACGTTGAACCCGAGGTACTGGGTCTCGACCAGCTCGGGATCGTCCGGCACCAGGGCGTTGGCCTCGCGGTGCAGCCGGTCGTCGGCCTCGTCGACCCGGCCGAACGTGCGCTCGTGTGCGTTGAGGAAGAACGTCGTCCCGTCAGCGTTCTCGGTCATGAACCCCATCCTGCAGCGTCCCGCCGCTCCAGTACACGCACCTCGCCCCGGGTGCCGTCCACCGACAGCAGGTCCCCGGTCCGGATGCGGGTCGTCCCGTCGGCGGTGCCGATCACGCAGGGGATGCCCAGCTCGCGGGCGACGATGGCGCCGTGGCTGCTGGACGCGCCCACGTCGATGACCAGCGCCCGGGCCAGGGCCATGGCGATCACCCAGGCCGGATCGGTGTGCCGGCAGACGAGCACCTCGCCCTCCTCCAGCGCGGCCGCCTCGTCGAGCCGGGTCACCACCCGGGCCCGGCCGGTCACCTCGCCGCCGCTGCCCGGTGCGCCGGTGACCAGGTCGTCCGCGGTGTCCGGCGGGGGAGCGGCGGACTCCGGGGCGGGGCCGCCCACGAACGTCGTCGGGAGGGTGAGCGTGCGGTAGTGGTCGCGTCGGGAGCGGCGGAACGCGGCCAGGTCGGCGGAGCCCGGCGGTGGATCGGGGAGCTCGGTGATGGTGAGGAAGACGGCGTCGGCGGGGTCGTGCAGCCGGCCGGCGGCGGCCAGGTCGGCTCCGATCAGCCTCGTCGCCGCCCGGGCCGCGTCGATCGCCATCGAGTAGGCAGCCTTGGTCCGCTCCACGCACCGGACCTGGGTCCGGGCGAGGCGGCCGAGGACGGAGACCCCCGGCCGGCGGGACCGGGGCAGCAGCGCGCGCAGTTCCCGTTCGGCGGCCATTCGGCGCTCGGCGGCGGCCCGCTCGCGTAGCCGGGGACGTTCGGTCTCCGGGCGCCCGGCCAGCGACGCGGCCATGGCCCGGACCGGGGCCGGGTCGGTCCGCCACGGCACCCCGGAGACGTTGCCCTCGTCGTGCCCGTGGAACCCGTGCCGCTCGAGGAACTCCGGCTCGGCCAGGCGGCCCCGGGACAGCTCCCAGAGATCCTCGGCGATCGTGGTCTCGACGACCCCGCCGAACCCGGAGTAGAGGCCGGTGGCCAGGTGACCCGCGCCGGCCGACGTGGCGAGCTTCAGGATCGCGCCCTGCACGGCCTGGCTCAGGAACCGGCCGTGCGCGTGCAGGGTCATCGCCGCGAGGAAACGGTCCCGGGCGGCGTCGAGCAGCGCCCGGCCGTCCGGCTCGCCGCCGCGGAAGACGTCCCGGCGCCACCACTCGCCCTGGTCGGCGTACAGCCGGCTCACCCGTGTCTCCAGCCGGGCCAGCACCAGCGGGGTCCGGGCCAGGATGAACGGCAGCCGGCCGCGCGGGGCCCGATCGCTCGGCGGGTCGGCCCGGACGGTGCCCATGAGGTCGCGCTCCACGTCCGCGCGGCTGGTGCCCGGCAGCGCGCCCATCAGGGTGGCCAGCAGGTCGACGTTCAGCGCCTGCCGGCCGTAGAACGGCGCCATCACGTAGCCGTTGACGTCCTCGGGCAGCCGCACCATCGAGCGCGGCAGTAGGCCCAGCTCGTGCCACGCCCGCCGCGCGCTGAGCTCGCCGAGCGGGGTCCACAGGCTCCAGCACATCGGGGTGAGCACGTCGGGCGTGGCCTCGCTCATGTTCGTGAGGGTCCAGCACCGGTTCGGCTCCGATTCGGAGTGCGTCGGGTCCTGCTGCACCTCGCGTCCTCCGTGGATCATCGTCGACCGGCGCTTGTATGATGTCGGACAATAGAACGGTTGCCAAGCCTCGAGGCGGTCGGTATGGACTTCGGGTTGACGGCCGAGCAGCGGATGCTCCGGGACTCGGTGCGGGAGTTCGTCCGCCGGGAGTGCCCGGCCGAGGTCGTCACCGGGTGCGCGAAGGCGGGTCGGCACCGGGAGGACATCTGGGCCCGGTTCGCCGGAGCCGGCTGGCTCGGGGTCGGGCTGCCGGTCGAACACGACGGCGGCGGCGGGGACCTGCTGGACACGGTGCTGGTGGTGGAGGCCGCCGCGGCCGCCGGCGACGCCATCGGGCCGCTGTTCCCGACCATGTGCTTCGGCGGGCACCTGCTCGCCTCGGCGGGCTCGCCGGCCCAGCGGGCCGAACTGCTGCCGGAGTTGGTGGCCGGCCGCCGGCGGTTCGCGCTCTCGCTCACCGAGCCGGGCGGGGGCACCGACGTGCTCGGCGCGATGCGGACCACCGCCACCCGGGACGGGACGGGCTGGCTGATCGACGGGGGCAAGGTGTTCACCTCGGCCGCCCGCTCCGCCCACCACCTGATCGTCGCGGCCCGCACCGCCCCCGGCCGGTCGCGCGGGGTCACCCTGTTCCTGGTCGACGTCGACGCGCCGGGGGTGCGGATCGACCCGATCGACGTGCTCAGCGGCGAGGACACCAACATCGTCGGCTACGACGCCGTGCCGGTGGGCCCGGGGGCGGTGATCGGCGAGGTGGACGGCGGCTTCTACCACCTGATCGACATGCTCAACCACGAGCGGGTGGGCACCGCCGCGCTCTGCCTGGGCTGGGCGCAGGCGGCGCTCGACGAAGTGCTGGCCTACGCCCACGTGCGGGACGCGTTCGGCGGCCCGATCGCCCGGTTCCAGTCCGTGCAGCACGCGGTCGCCCGGATGCACCTGCTGATCGAGCAGGCGCGGTTGATGGTCTACCGGGCGGCCTGGATGCACGGGGCCGGCCTGCCCTGCGGTCCGGAGGCCACCGCGGCCAAGGCGGTGGCGGCGGAGAACTGCTTCACCGCCTGCGACCTGGGCCTGCAGGTCATGGGCGGGGTCGGCTACACCACCGACAACCCGGTGAACCGCTACTGGCGCAAGACCCGGCTCTACCGGCTGGCCCCGGTGGCCAACGAGATGGCGCTGAACTTCGTCGCCGAGTCGTTGGGCATGCCGCGCAGCTACTGACTCACCGGTACCGGGCCGGGGGCTCGTGCAGTTCGGTGCGGTGCAGCAGCCAGTCGGTGGCGTCGGCGTGCAGGATCGGCACCTCGTCCGGCGGGCAGCGCAGGCACGGGCCGACCACGGTGCCCAGCGCGCGGACCACCCCGGTGAGCTCGCCGCGGGCCCGGACGACGACGGTGCCGGCGCCGGCGCGGTCCCGTAGCTCCCGGATCCGGAGCACGGTGTCGAGGTCGGGGAGCCGGCCGGGCCAGTCGACGAGCACCAGGCCCGGGCCGCCGCGCAGGCTCGTGGCGGTCTCACCGCTGACCGACCAGCCGGGCAGGGCGGGCTGGACCGGGGCCGGGGTGACCGGCGCGGTGCTCCCGTCGGGCATCGGCCAGCCGGTCCAGGCCCCCAGCACCGCGGCCAGGTCGGTCCGCCACTCCGGGTCCGGGCCCGGGGTCAGTAGCAGCTCGACCCGGCCGCCGGACAGCACGTCGAGCACGCCGAGGTCCTCGGCCACCCGCAGCGGCGGGGCGCTCCCGCGCAGGTCCAGGGCCAGGGTGAGGCGCAGGTCGGTGGTGACCGCGGCGACCGCGCCGGCGGTGGTCAGCACGTAGGTGTCATCGGAGTTCGCGCTCTTGGTCGCCCCGGCGGGGTCGCCGATCACCAGCGCGTCCAGGTTGGCGGCCTCGGCGGCCCGGGCGGCGGCGAGCACCTCGGCCGCCGGTTTGCCGGGGACGGCCAGCGCCAGTCTCACGACCGCCACCCCAGCTGTGGCAGCACCCGCTCGACCAGGTGGTCCAGGCAGTGCCGGACCTCGGCGGCCGGCACCCCGTCGAACCGGACCCGGAGCGCGACCGTGTCCGCCCCGGCCTCGATCAGCCGGCCCAGCCGGTCGGTCACCTCCGCCGGCGAGCCGAACAGCGCCTGGCCCGCCATCTGCGCGGCTAGCTCGTCGCGGTGCTCGCGCTGGGCCAGCGGGTCGTCCACCCAGAAGTTCGAGTAGTGCCGCCACATCTCGGTCAACCGGCCCCGGGCCCACCGGACGCGCGCGGGGTCCGGGTCCACCCAGGTCTCCCGCATGATCCCGAACCGGGGCGCGGCGGCGCCGGGCACGGTCCGCAGCTCCTCCGCCCAGCGGGCCCGCAGCTCGGGGATCCGCCGGCTGGTCACCGTGGGCATGAGCAGCACCGACGCCCCGAACCGCGCCGCGCGGGTCACGCCGGTCGCGATGCCGGTGCCCAGCCAGATGTCCGCCGGTCCGACCCGGTCCCGGTGCTCTCCGCGCAGCGCGGCCAGCCGGGTGTCGATCAGGGCGGCACGGTCGGCCAGCGCCACCCCGGCCGCCGCGAACTCGCCCCGCCGGTAGCCCGCGCCCAGCCCGAGCCGGAACCGCCCCGGGGCCAGCGACTCCAGCGCGGCGCAGCCCTCTGCGACCCGGGCGGCCGGGTGCAGTGGCAACACCAGCACCCCGGAGGCCACCCGCAGCGTGCTCGTGGCGGCCAGCACTCCGGCGGCGGCCGGGAGGAGCGACGGGCAGTAGCCGTCATAGCTGAGGTGGTGCTCGCCCATCCAGAACGTGTCGAACCCGAGCTCCTCGACGGTGCGGGCCTCGGTGATCGCCTCGCGGTAGACGGCGGGCGGGCGCACCGGGCGCATGTAGGTCGACTGCATGCTCCAGAACCCCACGCCGACCTCCAACGGCGCCACGAGCGTCTCCTTTGGTGAAAGTCAGACAGTAGACAGCAAGATATCACCGTATCTCTCAGTCGGCGTACAGGTGCGGTCAGGCCGGCTTTCAGCTGAGCGGACTTACCTGTGCGGGACGGCGAGAGATGAGGGTGGGTCTGATGGACGTTCGGGAAGCGGCGCTGGTGGCCGGGCGGAGCCTGCGGATGAACAAGCTGCGCTCGGTGCTGACCACGCTCGGCATCGTGATCGGGGTGGCGGCGGTGATCCTGCTGGTCGGTCTGGGCAACGGGATGAAGGCCGGGTTCAGCGACACCTTCGGGAAGATGGCCACCCAGATCACCGTGTCCAAGACCTCTGGCTCGGTGCTGGGCAAGTCGGCCCGCAACCTCACCGACAACGACGTCGAGGCCCTCCAGAAGCAGGTGACCGACGCGGCCAGCGTGACCCCGGTCGTCTCCGGCACCACCACCGCGACCTACGACCAGCAGAAGTACTCGGTCAACATCACCGGATCCACCAGCGACTACCTCACGGTGGCCAACCGCAGCGTCCTCACCGGCGAGATGTTCACCGCCCAGCAGGAGAAGAACAACGCCCGGGTGGCCCTGCTCGGGGTGAACGTGGTGGCCAAGCTGTTCAACGGCGACGCGGAGGCGGCCGTCGGCCAGCAGATCCGCATCGGCCGGACCGGCTTCACCGTGATCGGCGTGATGGCCAGCGACATGCAGGGCGACGACGCGGTGGTGATGCCGCTCGGCGCCGCGCGCAGCTACCTGGTCGGCGGCAGCGACAACGTCGACCAGATCATCGTCAAGGCGGCCTCCGCCGACCGGGTGGGGGCCGCGCAGACCGAGATCCAGCAGACCCTGGACGAGCAGCACAAGGTCACCGACCCGAGCTCCCGGGACTACACGATCCGGGCCTTCCAGAACCAGCTCAACGACATGAGTCAGACGATGACCGGGATGACGATCTTCATCGTGGCCATCGCCGCGATATCGCTGATCGTCGGGGGTATCGGGGTGGCCAACATCATGCTGGTTTCGGTCACCGAACGGACCCGGGAGATCGGCATCCGCAAGGCCATCGGCGCCCGGCGCAGCGCGGTGATGAAGCAGTTCCTGATCGAGGCGGTGGTGCTCTCCGGGGTGGGTGGCCTGATCGGCGCGGTCATCGGCATCGCGCTGACCTTCGGCGCGGCGGAGATCGTGCCGAAGCTCGCGCCGAAGTTCGGCACCCCGGACGTCTCGATCCCGGCGGTGGTGGTGGCGCTGCTGTTCAGCCTGCTGATCGGCCTGCTCGCCGGCGGCTACCCGGCGCTGCGGGCCTCCCGGCTGCGCCCGATCGACGCCCTGCGCTTCCAGTAGCCGGCGCTAGCCTTGGTCGGTGGACACCGACACCGAACCTCGGCTGCCCCGGGGCGAGGCCAGCGTGGAGCGGGTGGTCGCGGCGGCCCGGGAGTGCTTCGCCGAGCGCGGCATCGAGGGCACCCGGATGGACGACGTGGCCCAGCGGGCGCGGATGTCCCGGCCGAACCTGTACTCGTTCGTGTCCGGGCGGACCGAGCTGCTGGAACAGGTGGCGCTGGCCCGCCTGCACGAGCTCGGGGCCCAGCTGGAGGCCCGCGCCCGCGGCCTCGACGGCGACATCGGTGAGGCGATCGTCGACCAGATCGTGGAGACGACCCGGCTGGGCCGCGACGATCCGGAGTTCCTCTCGGTGGCCGAGGCGCTACCGCGGTTCGCGTTGAACGTGTTGCTCACCAGCGGTAGCTCGCCGATCCACGAGGTCAACGCCAAGATCTTCGGCCCGTTGCTGGCCCGGGCGATGGCCGACGGCCGGCTCCGCCGGGACGTCCCGCTCGACTCGATGTTCGAGTGGCTGCAGAGCGTGGTGACCATGCTCGCCGGCCGGGACGACCTCGACGACGAGGCGCAGCGGACCATCGTGCGCCGCTACGTCCTGCCCGGACTATTCTCCTGACATTTCTCTCTCTATGTCGATAACAGGCCGGAGTTCGAGGCTTGAGCCGATGGTCGCTCTTGACGGAAGCTGCTTCGTGTTGGAAAGTCGAGGTTCCTGAGTCGGCCTGGTCGAGACGGAACGAGGCGTTCGTGAGCACAGTCGCTCCGGCCGGCCCGGTCACCCCGGTGACCGCCCCGAAGCCCGCGCCGGTCAAGGCGTTCGCCGTGCTCGGCGGGCTGATCCTCGGGTTGTTCGGCTACGTGCTGATCCGCTGGGTCACCTCGCCGGCGTTCGCCCCGTCGCCGGTCGGGCCGGACCCGATCCCGCCGGCCACGCTGGTGCTGATCCGGGTCACCGAGGTGTTCTGCGGAACGCTGATCCTGGTCTTCCTCTGGCGGCTGCTGATCAAGCCGTGGATCCGGGACCGAAAGGCGCCGTGGGACGGGCTACTCATGCTGGCCCTGTTCACCATGTGGATCCAGGATCCCATGTGCAACTACTTCAACTTCACCTTCAGCTACAACGCCTACTTCGTGAACATGGGCTCGTGGGCGTCGTTCCTGCCCGGCTGGCAGTCCCCGCGCGGCAGCAACCTGCCCGAGCCGATCTTCCTGATGGGTGGCATCTACCTGTGGTTCACCACGATGAACGTGATCGCGTTCAGCTGGGCGATGCGCAAGCTGCGGGTGTGGCTACCCCGGATGTCGACCCTCGGGCACGTCCCGATCGCCTACGTGGTGATCGTGCTGATGGACTTCGCGCTGGAGCTGCCGGCCTGCCGGCTCGGGCTGTTCGCCTACCCCGGCGCGCCGCACGGGCTGACCCTGTGGGCGGGGGAGTACTACCAGTTCCCGATCTACGAGAACATCTTCATGAACTTCAACTACCTGTCGATCGGGCTGCTGCGTTTCTTCCGGAACGACCGCGGTGAGTCGTTCGCCGAGCGGGGTATCGGGACGCTGGGCCTGTCGACGAAGCTGCGGACGGCGGTGCGGTTCCTCGCGCTGGTCGGGTTCTGCAACCTGTCCTACTTCGTCGTCTACTTCATGCCGTACAACTGGATGGCCATGCAGGCCGACACCTTCCCGCGCTACCCGTCGTACATGCGCTACGAGATCTGTGGCCAGGGCACCCCGTACGCCTGCCCCAGCCGCGAGGTGCCGGTACCGAGCCGGGGGACCCTCGCCCCGGTCGGCCCGGACGACCCCCGGCTGTCCCCGACGGCCCGGCAGAACTGATGACCGGCTACCAGCGGGTCCGGGCCGGGCTCTCCTCCGAGGTGGACGCGGCCGCCGCCGACTACTGGGACCTGCTGCTCGACTGGCCGGCCATCCTGAGCTGGATGCGGGTCGAGGGCCGCCCGGTGCCGCTGGTGCGGGTGGAGCTGGCGCCCGGGCACGAGGTCGGCCGGCTGCCGTGCACCCGCAACTGCTGGTTCGACACCGCTCAGCTACCGCCCGGGGTGGCGATCCCGGAGTGCGTGCCGGAGACGCTGCTGCACGTCGACCCGGTCGCCCGGTTCATCTACTACAACATGGAGGGCGAGGGCCCGTTCGGGCTGCGCAACTACCTGGCCACCACCGAGGTCGACGAGCTCGGACCGGACCTGAGCCGGGTCACCTGCGCCGGGCGTTTCGACCTGCCCGAGGGCGCGCCGGCGGACCTGGTCCGACAGGTGATCGAGAGCGTCTACGACTCCGTGGTGCACGACATCGCGGCGGCGGTCAGAAGCCGGCGGGGCTAGAACGCGGCCCAGCCCTTGACCGCGAACCGGTCGCCGTCGCGGACCACCTCGGCGGCGTGCTTCCCACCCAGGTGGGCCGGCACCAGCAGCGCGTTATGGTCGGCGGCCCAGGCCAGCACCCGGTGCCGGGACGCCGCGGCGGCGGCCGGGTCCTCGCAGAAGCAGCTGTTCCAGCCGGGGTTGAGGATCTGCGCCGGGCTGTGCAGCAGGTCGCCGACGAACACCGCCCGCTCGCCCTCGGACTCCAGCCGCAGCACCGACAGTCCCGGGGTGTGCCCGGGCGCCAGTTCCAGGGTGAGGTTGGCGTCGACCCGGTGGGTGTCGCCCTCCCAGGCGTCGGCCAGCCCGGCGCGGTGCACCGGCAGCACGCTGTCCTCGAACATGTTCTGGTTGACCAGGGCGCCCCGCCGCTCGTGCCCGTTCAGCGGGTTCCAGTACTCGAAGTCGGCCGCGCTGAACAGGTAGCGGGCGTTCGGGAAGGTCGGCACCCACTCCCGGTCCCGCAGCACGGTGTTCCAGCCGACGTGGTCGATGTGCACGTGGGTGTTGATCACCACGTCGACGTCCTCGGGGCGCACCCCGACGGCGGCCAGCCGGTCCAGGAACCCGGTCTCCAGGTGTCCGAAGACGGGGATGTAGGGCCGCTCCTTGCCGTCGCCGGCGCCGGTGTCGACCAGGATCGTGCGGCCCTCGCTGCGCAGCACGAAGGTCTGCAGGCAGGCCCGGATCAGCCCGGTGGCCGGGTCGAAGTGGTCCGGGGCGAGCAGGTCGGCCTCGGCCGCCCAGAACTCGGGCGTGCTGTCCGGGACCAGCTCGGTGCCGGGGGAGAACAGTCCCTCCCACTCCATCACGCGGGTGACGGTGACGGCGCCGATCTCGATCGTCTGGCTCATGTCAGGCGCAGCTTTCGTTTGAGGATCTTGCCCTGGGCGTCGACCGGGAGCTCGTCGACGATGTGCACGGACTTGGGGACCTTGTAACCGGCCAGTTCGGTCTTGCCGTAGGCGATCACCTGGTCCGGGTCGAGGGTCACCCCGTCGCGCGGGATGACGAACGCGGTGACCGCCTCCGACCAGTACGGGTCGGGTAGTCCGACCACCGCCGCCCGCAGCACCCCCGGGTGGTCGTGCAGCACCCGCTCCACCTCCTGCGAGGACACGTTCATCCCACCGGTCTTGATCATGTCCTTGAGCCGGTCGGCGAAGAAGAGGTTGCCCTCGGCGTCGATCCGGACGATGTCCCCGGTGTGCAGCCAGCCGCCCCGGAAGGCCTCGGCGGTGCGCTCCGGGTCGTCCAGGTAGCCGAGCATGACCGAGGGGGAGCGGCAGATCAGCTCGCCGACCTCGGCGTCCCGGCCGTCGGCGTCCACCACCCGGACTTCGAGGTGGGTGACCGGCTTACCGATCCACGACGGGTCGCGGTCCGGCACGTCGTCGAGGGTCCGGAAGGACCCGACCGTGCCGAGCTGGCTGAGCTCGGACTGGCCCCAGTAGGTGCCCCAGGCGACCTCCGGGGCGGCCGCCGCCCAGGCCTCGATCACCGGTGCGGGGATCTGCCCGCCGTAGGTCATGCAGCGGCGGACCTGGCCGACCGTGTCCGGTCCGAACCCCGGTTGCCGGGCCAGCGCCAGGTAGAACGTCGGGGTCTGGGCGATCACGCTGACCCGCTCCCGGTGGATCATCGGCAGCGCGCCGGCCGGGTCGGCGGTGGCCGGCAGTACCAGGGTGGCGCCCATGACGGTCAGGCTGGTCATCGAGCCCAGCCCGGCGATGGTGTGGAACGGCATCACGAACAGCCAGGTGTCGTCCGGTCCGGTGTCCAGGCCCCAGCTCCAGGCCGGGGTGGTGGAGGCCAGGTAGTTGCGGTGCGGGATCAGCACGCCCTTCGGCGCGGCCTCGGTGCCGGAGGTGTAGACGATCAGGGCGACGTCGTTCTCGTCCAGCTCGGCGTCGGGCTCGGTGTCCGGCCGGCCGGCCAGCCGCTCGTCCAGCTCGTCGCCGTAGCGCAGCAGCGTGACCCCGGCCGGGAGCACCGGTTCGACCGTCGCGGCGCGGGCGGCGTCGGCCAGCACCAGGGTGGCCCCGCTGTGCTCCAGCTGATGGCCGACCTCGGCCGCCCGGTGCAGCGGGTTCAACCCGGTGAACGCCGCGCCGAGCTTCAGCGCGCCGTAGTAGGCGGCCACCACGTCCACGCCGTTCGGGGCCATCGAGGCCACCCGTCCGCCCCGACCGACGCCGAGGGCGGCGAACAGGTGGGCGCACCGGTTGGCCCGCCGGTCGAGCTGGGCGTAGGTGAGCTCGGTGCGGCCGCCGTCGGCGGCGTAGGCCACGAACGCGACCTTGTCCGGGCGGGTGCGGGCGTGCCGGCGCAGCTGGTCGCCGATCGTCAGCCGGCCGAGCGGCGACCGGTGCTGCGCGGCGAGCTCCGGCACGCTCAGCCGCCGGGGAAGAGCGGCCGGCCGAACGTCTCGGCGGAGACGAGGTCCGCGACCGGTGCCCGGGTCAACCGGGTCGGGAACGGCCGCTCCGGGTAGCCGACCGCCACGTGCGCGGCGGTGATCACGCCGTCCGGGATCTCCAGCAGCTCCTTGACCGCCGGCTCGACCATGCACAGCAGCGTGGTCACCGCCGAGGCCACCCCCTGGTCGCGCAGCGCCAGGCAGAGGTTCTGCACCGTCGGGTAGATCGACGCCCCGCCGACCACGGACAGCCGGCCCAGCTCGTGGTCGGTCGGGTGGATGCCGTCGAGGTCCGCGCAGACCACCACGATCACCGGCACCTCGGCCAGGTGCTCGGCGAAGTGGTCGGCGGCCTGGACGGTCTTCGGCAGCGCCCCGACGTCGACCGTGCCGTCCTGCACGCCGCCCAGGTAGGCCTTCCACAGCGGCAGGTAGAGATCGGCGAGGGCCCGCCGACGACCCGGGTCGCGGACCACGATCCAGCGCACCGGCTGCCGGTTGCCGCCCTGCGGCCCGAACCGGGCGTGGTCGAACGCCGCCCGCAACACCTCGTCGGGCACCGGGTCCGGGCGGTAGAAGCGGCAGGTGCCGGTGCCGCGCATCGCGTCCGTCAGCTCCATGGCGGTCTCTCCCGGTGCCGGATTTGCCTAACAGTGGATAGGCTAGCGCAGTGGTCGACATGTACGCACGGGAGAGCCCGACGGACCCGCGGCCGAGCCTGGCCGCCGCACTGGAGCACGCCAACCACCCGTCCCTGGTCCCGGTGCTCTACCAGCTGACCGGCGACCGGCGCTGGCTGGCCGACCCCTACCGGCCCACCCGCAGCCGGGGCATGGACGACAACGACCCCGGCGGGTTCGCCCCGGAGGTGGCCGCCGAGATCCGGGCGGCGGTGGTCGACGCGGTCACCCGGCACGACGCCGGCGAGCCCCCGGCCGTGCCCGCGCCCACCGGCGAGGCGCTGCGCGAGCTGCTGGAGCTGGCCACCGGGGAGCCCGTGCCGCCGGAGTACGCCGACATGGCCGCCGAGGACATGGGGTTCGTCGCGGCGCCGCCGAGAACCGCGCCGGCGAACGACCTGCGGGTCGTGGTCATCGGCGCCGGCATCTCCGGGATGCTCGCCGCGATCAAGCTCCGCGAGGCCGGGATCGAACCGGTGGTGCTGGAGAAGAACGACGACGTGGGCGGCGGATGGCTGGAGAACACCTACCCCGGCGCCGGGGTGGACACCGCCAGCTACCTCTACTCGTACTCCTTCGTCGAGCACGACTGGGACGCCCACTACGGCAAGCGCGACGAGGTGCAGGACTACCTGCGCGGCGTGGCCGACGGGTACCGGCTGCGCGAGCTGATCCGGTTCGGCACGGAGGTGGTCGGCGCGACCTGGGACCCGGACACCGCGGCCTGGACCGTCCGAACGGACGCCGGGGACGAGCTGACCGCCGATGTGGTGATCAGCTCCACCGGGGTGCTGAACCGCCCCAAGATCCCGCCGATCCCCGGCCTGGACACGTTCGAGGGCCGGATCTTCCACACCGCCCGCTGGCCGGACGACCTGGACCTGACCGACGCGCGGGTCGCGGTGGTCGGGGCCGGAGCCAGCGCCATGCAGGTGGTGCCGGCCGTGGCCGACCGGGTCGGGCACCTGACCGTGTTCCAGCGCTCGCCGCAGTGGGTCGCGCCCAACGACGTGTACTTCGCCGAGATCGGTGACGCGGTGCACGAGGTGATGCGGCGGGTGCCGTTCTACCGCCGCTGGTACCGCACCCGGTTGGCCTGGAACCTCAACGACCGGGTGCACCCGACCCTGGACGTCGACCCCGACTGGCCGCACCAGGACCGGTCGATCAACGCGCAGAACGACAGCCACCGCCGGGTGTTCACCCGCTACCTGGAGTCCGAGCTGGACGGCCGGCCGGACCTGATCGAGAAGGCGCTGCCGGACTACCCGCCGTTCGGCAAGCGGATGCTGCTGGACAACGGCTGGTACCGCACCCTGCGCCGGGACAACGTGGACCTGGTCACCGAGGGCGTCGCCGAGATCACCCGCACCGGCCTGCGCGGCACCGGGGGCACCGAGACCGAGGTGGACGTGATCGTGCTGGCCACCGGCTTCCACTCGCTGCGGATGCTCTACCCGATGGAGATCACCGGCCGCTCGGGGACGACGTTGGCGCAGACCTGGGGGAACGAGGACGCCTGGGCCTACCTGGGCGTCACCGTGCCGGACTTCCCCAACCTGTTCATCACCTGCGGCCCCGGTACCGGGCTCGGGCACGGCGGCAGCATGATCACCGTAGCGGAGTGCCAGGTGCGCTACATCGTGGACCTGCTGGTCAGCATGGCCGAGCGGGGGCTGCGGGTGGTGGAGGTGCGCGCGGAGGTGGAGCGGGAGTTCCGCCGCCGGTTCGACGAGGCGCACGGCCGGCGGCTGTGGACCCACCCGGGGATGACCAACTGGTACCGCAACTCCGCCGGCCGGGTGGTGGCCACCATGCCCTGGCGGATCGTGGACTACTGGCGGATGACCCACCGCGCCGATCTGGCCGACTACCGGCTCGAGGGCTGACTCACGAACGCAGGCCGTCGAACAGCAGCGCCAGGTAGGTCTCCTCGATCCGCTCGACGTCGGCGTCCGAGTCGCCCCGGATCCAGCCGCTCACCCCGTTCAGCATGTCGAGCATGCCCAGGGTGACCGCCGTCGGGTCGAGCTCCCGGAACTCCCCGGCCCGCATCCCGTCGGTCAGCACCTCGCGCACCCGTCGGTGGTACCGGCGGCGGTACCCGTCGACCTCGGCCAGGTGCGCCGGGGTGAGCGAGGTCCGCTCGTGCGCCCCGACCGCGTACTCGGCCCGCCGCAGCCGCAGGTGCCGGATGTGCGCGCGGACCAGCGCGGCCAGCCGCTGGGCCGGCGTGCCCTCGGCGTCGAGGAGGGGCAGGTTCTGCTCCACCGGCTCCCGGGTCACGGTCAGGCAGATGGCGAAGAGGATCTCCTCCTTCGAGGAGAAGTGGTGGTACAGGCTGGCGCCGCGGATCCCCACCTCGTCGGCGATGTCGCGCATGCCGACGCCGCCGTAACCGCGCTCGGCGAAGATCCGGGTGGCGGCCGCGACGATCTCGGCCCGGCGCCGCCGGGTGCGGGTCTCCCGGTTCGGTGCCTCGCCCTGCATGCGGCGGATTCTCCCGGACGCGCCGGCGCGGCCGTAACCAGGCTGGTCAGCGCCGCCGGTCCGGGACCGCCGCGCGGCCTCACGGGATCACGCCGGTGAACCGGAACAGGGCCGTCGCGGTCCTGTCCCCGTCCATGGTGACCGTGCAGGTCAGGGCGGTACCGCTGCACGCCCCGGACCAGCTGATCAGCTCGGTGTCGCCGGACAGCTCGATGGTCAGCGTCACGGTGGTACCGACCGGGTAGGTCTCCGAGCAGTCCGTCTCGCAGTTGATGCCCGCCGGGTTGCTGCGGATCCAGGCCAGGCCCGAACCGAACTCGTACTCCACCGCCGTGGCCAGGGTCGCGGTCGGGCCCGCCGCCTTGGTGAAGGTCGCGGTCACGGTGGTGTTGGAGAAGGCCTGGAAGGAGCAGGACCCGGTACCGGAGCACGGGCCGGACCATCCGGTGAAGGTGGACCCGGACGCGGCGGCGGCGGTCAGGGTGATCGTCGAGCCGGGCGGGGTGAAGGTCGCCGAGCAGGTGCCGCCGCAGTTGATGCCACCGACGTTGCTGGTCACCGTGCCGGTCCCGTTGCCGGCCTTGACCACGGTGACCGTCGCGCTGGGCGGCGGGCCCGCCTTCTTGAAGGTCCCGGTGACGGTGGTGTTGGAGAACGGCCGGAAGGTGCACGAGCCGGTGCCGGAGCACGGGCCGGACCAACCGCCGAAGGTGGAGCCGGAGGCCGGGGCGGCGGTCAGGGTGACCGTGCTGCCGGCCGGGACGGACCTGGTGCAGGTGCTGCCGCAGTTGATGCCGCTGCCGGAGATCGTGCCGGTCCCGTCGCCGGACCTCTTCGCGGTGATGGTCACGTTGGCGGCGAGTGACGAGGTGCCGCCGGCCGTGTTCGCCTTGGGTGGCGCCGCGGCGGGGGCCGGGGGCGCGGTCGTCGTGGACGTCGCGGCGGGCTTCCGGTCGGAGCGCTTGCTGTCCCCGGCCCTGTCGTCCCCGGCTTTGGTCCCGGAGCCGCTGTCGGTCTTCGGATCGCCGTCGCCCTTCGGCTTCGGGTCGTCCTTCGGCTTCGGGTCGTTCTTCGGCTTGTCCTTGCCCGCGTCCTTGCCGCGGTCCTT
>JAESFN010000919.1_pt1 | contig 18226 bp, 15 predicted proteins | sample 9269411 | NCBI WGS metagenome assembly JAESFN01 (sample SAMN14505399, study PRJNA617100) | algae metagenome | isolation source: Iphinoe sp. HA4291-MV1 and co-occurring heterotrophs from trail next to... | place: USA: Maunawili Falls, Hawaii | collected 2009-07-25
GGGCCGGTGTGGGAAGCCAACCACGTCTGGCTGATCTTCGTCATCGTGGTGCTCTTCACCTGCTTTCCCTACGGCTACGGGCCCCTGGCCGTTGCGCTGTTTGTGCCGTTTCACCTGGCGCTCTTGGGCATCATGCTCCGCGGCGCTTCGTTCGTGTTTCGCGGATTTGGACCGGCGCTGCGCGACGATCGCCGGCTCGACGTGTGGGGCGTCGTTTTTGGAGCTGCCTCGATCATCTCGCCGTTCTTGCTCGGGGCCTCGTTCGGCGCTATTACCGAAGGGGGCGTGCGCATTGGCGACGACGGCCAGGTCTCCGTAGGCGACCAGGTCCCCTGGCTCAGCCTGTATGCCATTACTTGCGGACTGCTCGCGCTCTCGACCTGCGCATATCTCGCCGCGGTCTATCTCACGAACGAGACCGATGGCGATCTGCGCGAGGACTTCCGCCGGCGGGCAATCATCTCAGGCACGTCGACCGCGGCGCTGGCGGGGCTCACGTTGGCTTGTGCGGCTTGGCAAGCGCGGTGGTTTCTGGAACAACTCTTTAGCCTGCGTTCGCTGCCGATCCTGGCCGCCGGCATGGCGTGCTTCGCGGCTTCGGCCTGGAGTGTGTTCAGCCGACGCTATGCACTCAGCCGCATCTTCGCGGCGGGAGAAATCGTGCTGCTACTGGCCGGCTGGGGCGTGGCGCACCACCGCTATCTGATCTACCCCGACCTCACGCTCGAAGCGGCCGCCGCGCCGCGAGCGACGCTGGCGTTTCTGCTGGCTTCGCTGCCCTTTGGAGCGGCGCTGCTCGCGCCGTCGCTGTGGCTGCTGTTCCGTGTTTTCAAGGGACAGCAGGCGGCGCCGGGCAGTCCGTCGAACTGAGAGCGCCTAACACCGTGTGTGGCGGGTGGACGTGCTTTCCCCCCCGTCATTGACGGGGGGCTAAGGGGATGAGCTGAGTTGGGCCCCTCTGCTCGCGGCGTTTCTTGACAGACCGCCGGAACCGTGGTCTCTTGCGCCTCGATTCAGAGGTCGTTTTCTCCCCTCCATGAAAGGTGCTTCGATGTTGCGCAACTTGGGATTTGCCGCTGCTTGTGCTGTTTTGGTCTTGGGCATTTCGCGGGCGAATGCCCAGCAGCCGCAGACTCCGGGGCCCGAGCACAAGGTTTTGACCGACAGCATTGGAACCTGGGACTGCTCGATCAAGTCGCCCGATGGCGAAGAGGTCTCGAAGGGAGAGGCAGTCTACAAGGCCGGGCCGGGCGGCCTCTGGGTCGTCGCCGATTTTAAGGGCGCCTTTGGGCCCATCGAGTTTCAAGGGCATGGCCTCGACGGCTACGACCAGAACAAGAAGAAGTACGTCAGCGTTTGGACCGATTCGATGAGTTCCGCGCCGATGGTGTTCGAGGGCGACTATGACGCCGACACGAAGACTCTGACCCTCATCGGCGAAGGCCTAGGGCAAGACGGCAAGCCCGCGAAGCATAAGAGCGTGACCAAGTTCAAGGATGCCAACCATCACACGTTCACCCTGAACATGGTCGGTGCAGATGGCAAAGACGTGCCGATGATGTCGATCGACTATACGCGGCGCAAGTAGCTTCCCTCGGCCACAGCGCTCCAAAGATTTCGGCCGCGGCGCCCCGATTTTTATCGCTCGCCGGCGAAACCCTGAGTAGTCGCGGGCGGTATTAGCTTGCGCGCCCTGGTTCTATTCCGTTCTGCTCGTTCTCCCATAGACTGCGGCCTCACCATGCGTTCTCGAATTGCCTTGCTCTGGTTGGTTATTGCGGCGGGTTTGTTGGGATCGGCCCGTGAGGTCACTGCCCGCCCGCCCACGTCGCAATTGGTGCCGCAGGGGGCGGTCGTCTTCTTTCAGATCCGTAGCGTGCCTGAGCTGGGCAGCCGCTGGCAGCGCTCGGCCGTCGGCCAGATGGCGCAGGACACGCAGATTCAGCCGATTGTTGGCAGCCTGTACCAGTCGGCGCTCGAAGCGCTCGAGCCGGTAAAGAATCGGCTAGGCATTCCTCCGGAGCGGTTGTTCAGCCTGCCGACGGGCGAATTCACCTTTGCGCTCGTCATGCCCGACGAGGGACGCCCGGTTCCCCTCATGCTGCTCGATGTTGGCGAGAACTTGCCCGAAGCGCTCACCGCGCTCGAGAACGTGGGCCAGGATTTGGTAGAGCAAGGCGCGGAGCGGACGGAGCAGAGTGTCGGCGAGACCAAAATCGTTGCCTACAAATTCCCGAACGATCGGTCCGCAGTGTCGTGGTTCGAACGCGAGAACACGCTCGTGTTGAGCGCCAACGTGGCGCTGCTGGAAGAGGTCGTGGGCGCGTGGAACGGCAAGTCGCTCTCGAAGCTGGCCGAAAACGGCGGCTATGCGGCCATCGCCCAGGCGGCCGGCTCCGCTCAGGCGGACCCGCCCGAAATCATTTTCTTCATCGATCCGCTCGCGATCGTGAAGCGCGCCATGCAGGGCAATCCGATCGGTCAAATGATGATGCCCTCGCTGACTTCGGCCGGAGTCGACGGCCTGCTGGGCCTCGGCGGCAGCATCGACCTGGCGTCTGACGAATACGACATGATCTACCGCGTCGACCTGGCGCTCAAAAGTCCGCGTGAGGGACTGATCGACGCCTTGAGCCTGGGCGACGCGAAGTTGACTCCCGCGAAATGGGTGCCCGTCGATGTCGCCAGCCACACGGCTTGGCAATGGAATTTCATCACGACGTTCGATCGCGCGGCCGCGGTGTTCGATCGGTTGCCGGGCCAACAAAAGGGCGCTCTGGCCGCTCGCATCCAGCCGCTGTTCGATCGCTATCAGATCGACTTCCGCCAAGAGCTGCTGCCGGTGCTGGATGGCCGGCTCAGTTTGGCCAACTGGTTCGAGCGTCCGGTTTCGCTGGCCAGTCAGGTATCGCTCGGCGCGGTCGGGCTGAACGACCCCGCGGCAGCGCAGAAGTTGCTCGATAAGTTTGTCACTGCGATGGAAGGCCAACTCGAAGCCAAGCAGTTGGGTGGGATTACGTACTACCGGCTGTTGCGCCCCGGCGACGACGTTGAAGAGACACCTGATCCCGATGGCCCGCCGCGCATGCCGCGCTCGCGGCCGTGCCTCGCAATCATCGGCGATGAGTTCGTGGTCGCCGATCGTCCTTCGGCTCTCGAGAAAGCCATTACCACGTTCAACGATCCCGGCAGTTCATTGGCCGGATCGATCGAGTTCAAGCTGATCGTCAGCAAGCTCGGCCGACTGCCCGGCGGGAAAACGCCCGGCATGTTCTCGTTCACACGGCCTGAAGAAGGTTACCGCTACTGGTACGACATGGCCACGTCTGAAGCCACGCGGGAGAGGCTGGAGCGGCAGGCCGAGCGCAACCCGTTCTTTGCCGCGCTGCACAACGCGCTCACCGAACACCCGCTACCCCCGTTTAGCGTGTTCCAGCAGTATCTGGCGCCGGGCGGGGCGATCATCACCAGCGACGAGCGCGGGCTCCACTACACCGGCTTCACGCTGCGGCGAAAGCGCGAGTAGCCCAGCGGATCGTCGCCCCCCAGCGGAGAGCGTTCCAAATCCGGCGCTATGGATCGCAACACGCGGACGAGTTCCCCCTGATCGCGTTCGGAGATCCACGCTTGCGGCAACGCGAGTGCGGTAGGCCCGGCGTGCCTCCGAAACTCGATGGCCGGAAAAGCCGAGTCTCCGCGGCGGACGGGGTTCGCCTGCCAGGAAGCTAGCTCGTTCCAATCGGCGTGAAACCCCAGCGGCCTCGGAGTGAGCCGTACACCGTTCGAGTCGACCGTGAGCACGCCCAAGAGCGGGAGCGCCGCCTTGGAAAGGCAAACCACGCTGGCGACAAGGAGAGCTACGCCGCTAAATACGAGCGGCTTTTCAGCACTCGCCGCTGCAGAGATCTGCGCGAGCAGAAAGATTCCCGCAGCGAGCGCAGCCGAACCTGCGGCCAAGCGAAATGCGACGATTGGCCAGGCTTGTCGGACAAGCGGCGCCGCGAACGAGAGGAGCGGTCCCAGCCGTCTGAGCTGGCTCTCGCGTGTTGCCGCTGCACTGGCGCCTGCAGACTCTAAAGCCTCGTTCATGAGTGGTCTCCGGTCGTATCGGACAAAGAGTCCTCGGCAAAGTCAATTGCAGAGCCTGGCGCATGCTCGGCAGCAATAGAACTCAATCCCAGATAGAACAGCCCGATCGCGGCCATGCCTGCGACCGCCATCCAGCCCGTGAGAACACTGTTGACGACGCTCCCCACCACGGCGGCCGACAGCGCCAGCAATCCCAGCCACAGGCACACCTTGGCTGCACTGGGATGCCGTGCGCTACGGCGTAAAGCTCGTCCGCCAAGCCCTCCGGCGGCCGGCGGCTTACCACGCCGCGGATTGCTGCCGGCTGGATGGGCGGCCTCGCCCTGAGGTGCAGGCGGCGTGGTCACGGCTTCAGAGAGTTGTGGCGCGTTGATCATGCGGAATTCGCCGCGGCAGTTGAGACCGCGACTACTGCTCCTCAGGCAAAGCCTGAAGTGTTGCCGAAACGAGTTCTTTGCCCCCTAGCGCCGACCCAAGTTGGCGTTAGGTATAGATGGGGAAGTAGGTGGTGATGGCCTGGGCAATCATCATGTAGAGGGGAATGCCGATCGTGACGTTGTACGAAAACGTCACGCCGAGCGATGCGGCCAGCGGCAAGGTCGGGCTGGCTTCGGGGATCGCCATCCGCTGAACGGCGGGCAAGGCGATGTACGAGGCCGCGCCGCAGAGCACGGCGAACAATACGTAGGTGCCAAGATCCAGCGGCGTGCCCAGCCACAGGCTGTACAGGTGGGCGATCGAAATGCCGAGCGTGGCGAACACATTCGGCGCGATCAGAGCATAGGCGACGAACTGCCAGCCGGCGGCGCGCAGATCGCGAAGCTTGCTCGATGCGGTCATGCCCATCTCGAGCAGGAACAAGCAGAGGATGCCTTGAAACAGGCCGACGAACAGCGAGTCATCAGCCGCTGTCACCTTCTCGCCCTGCAGCCGGCTGATGAACCCAATGACGATTCCTGCGAACAGCAGGTAGATGCCGGGGTTAAAGAAGACCTCGTGCAGCAGCTCTTTGCTCAGGAACGAGGTGGACCGCGTGGGATGATCTTCAGGCCGGTCCGACGGCGACGGTTCGAGAGCCAATTCGGCCTCGAGTTCTTCCGCGTGCTCCCGCTCGGTCATTCCGCGGCCGTGACCGTGGCCGTTGTGCGCACCGCTTCGGGTGGCGCGGCCGGCTACGCGGCGGAGTGTGGCCGTCGCTACGCCGCCGGCTTCCGTATAGCGGGTTTCGGTGACCACGGTCTCCAACTCTTCTTCTTCGTCCTGAGTTGAACGCGACTCGGCAATTGCGATCGCACGGCGGCCGCGGTGTTCTAACTCGTCGGGCATGAAGCCGTTTTGGTCCATGCCGCCACGACGGAGTCGGGCAACGATCGCCAGGGCGACCAAGCAGCCAGGGATCTCCATGACCGCCAGCATCACGGGCATGTAGGCGGCGTAGGCGATGTTCGCGGCGGCGAGCACGCCCAGGCAGGTCACGAACGTGCCTGCCGAGTCGGAGCCGTAGTAGCCGGCCACGGTCGCGGCGTCGACCCGCCGCAGCCGGGTGAAGGTCCGCAGCGCTCCGTAGGCCATGAACCCGATCACCAGGTTCGTGAGAAAGCCAATGACCATGAACCCGAGGGCCTGCTTGAGCGAGCCGGCAGAAAGGCTCGCGAGCTCCTCGCCCCCGTGCCAGCCGATCGCCAGCAGCAGGTAGATTGTGATCGACTGGTAGAGGACCTTGGGGAACTCGAACTTTACTCGTAGCACCGGCACCAAGAACCCGGCGTAAAAAAACAGCAGCAGCGGCTTAAAAAGGTTGTGGCTGACGTTGTAGAAGAACTCTTGGAGCACGACGGTTCCCTCTTGCGACTCGGTAATAGACGAGGCCTCTACAGATCACGCCTGCTCCGAGCCCTAGGCAACGACTGTGCCACGAGGCGATTTCCGCTGCCGAATGCGCGCGGCGAGAGCCCTTGCGGGCCGCGGCGCTGCTTCGCAACTCGTTGCGGTCGCGGGTGATCGAACCGGCGACTCGCGACCGGAAAAAATCTGCTGGAGAGCCCGAGAGACCACTCGGCCAAAATGTCTTCCTTGCTGGCCCTTTTGCTGAAGCTAGAAGCTGGCCAGGAGCGCGACTAGAAACGTTCGCGCGGCCTTCGAGAAAGCTTGCACCGCCGTAAGGCGGCCGCGTGACCAACCTTACGAGGCCGTTATGCCAACTGCCGTGGCACGCCGTTTTGCTGGTAAGATTGAGTGAACGGTTTCCCGCTTTGGGCTGAGAAATGACTGGTCGCGCCTCCAAACACGCTCCCCTCAGCCGGCGCTATTTGCTGCGGATCATCTCGCCTACGATCCTGATCAGCGCCCTGCTGTTCGGCCTGGGGGTCGTGGCCGCCTGGAACGTGCAGCGGCAGCAGGCCACCAGTTCCGAGGTCATCGCTCGGGAAGTACACAACCTGCTGGCGGCCGAGGATCTGCTGCTCGTCGTGCCCGAACTGCGGCATTTATTGCAGCAGTACTTGCGTACCGGGGAGCAGCAGTACCTTGATCAGGCGGGCCGACTCGAGCCGACGATCAACGAACATCTGACGGCCATCCACGCCAGCGCCACCGCGCCTGGCACGGTGACCTTGCTCAGCGAAGCACGGACGGCCAGCCAGGAGTTCTTCATCGCCATCAAGGCCGTGAATACGCTGCCCACGCCCGACGCGCGGTCGCGCGCCATCGAGGCCTTGCTCGACGATCTTCTCGACCACCGCATTCTCCGGCCCACGCGGGAATTCGTCGACTTGAACCGGCAAGTGGTCGACCGCACCAACGACGCCAACCGTCATACCGCCGATCAGATGCGGCAAGCCTTTCTGCTGCTTGGTCTCTGCGGCGGGGGGGCGGGCTTGGTCGCGGGCTTGTCGATCGCGCGGGGCCTGGGCCGATCCATCGTGCAACTCGATGTCTCCGTCCGGGGCGCCGCAGGCAAGCTGCAGGAAGTGGTTGGACCGGTCACGATCAGCCACGTCGATGGGTTTCACCATCTCGAACGCGGCCTGCGCGAGATCGAGGCGAACATCGCCACGGTGGTCGAGCGGCTGCAGCAGCGTGAGTTGGAGATCTTGCACCAACAGCAACTCGCCGCCGTAGGGCAATTGGCCGCCGGCCTCGCACACGAGCTGCGCAATCCGCTCATGCCGATGAAAATGCTCGTGCAAAAAGCGCTCGCCCGACCCGATGATGCCGGCATGAAGCGGCATCAGCTCGAGGTGATTTCGGAAGAAATTCAGCGGCTCGAGAAGCTCATCTCCGAATTCCTCGATTTTGCCCGGCCCCAGGCGCTAGAAAAACGCTCGATCGAGTTGGACGCCGTCGTACGGCAGGCGATCGACCTCGTAGCGCCGCGGGCGGCCGCTCAGCAAATCGAGATCCAAGCGCAACTGCCGCGCGAGCCGGTCTTCGCTCTGGCCGACCCGGCTCGGATTCAGCAAGTGCTGCTCAACCTGCTGCTCAATAGTCTCGACGCCATGCCCGAGGCCGGGCAGATCCAGGTGTCGCTCGAGCAGCGCCCGTTGCGGAACGCCGAAGGGGACCGCATCGTCGTGCGTGTGAGCGACTCGGGACGCGGAATCATGCCTGAGTTGTTGCCCCGGCTGTTCGAGCCCTTTGTGAGCACCAAGCCGACCGGCACCGGACTGGGGCTCACGATCAGCCAGCGGATCATCGAGGACCACGATGGCACGCTGAGCGCGGCGAACCGTCCGGAAGGAGGCGCGCTGTTCGAAATCTCGCTGCCGCTCCCGCGGTCGTACGAGCCGGCCCCCGTTCCTCTTCCACCCTTAGCCAAACCGTCGCTCCATGCCACGACTGCTAGTGATCGATGATGAGCCGAACATCGTCTTCTCGATCAAGGAGTGTTTGGGAAGCGATGAGCTCGAGGTCATCTCCGCCGGCACGGCGCGCGAAGGGGTGGCGCTGGTTGCCTCGGCCAAGCCTGACGCGGTGATTTGCGACGTGCGCTTGCCCGACATGTCGGGACTCGACGCCTACGACGCAATCGCCAAGCTCGATTCGCGCTTGCCGGTGATCGTGATTACGGCCTTTGCCTCGACGGAAACCGCGATCGAGGCCATGCGCCGGGGCGCGTTCGAATACCTGATCAAGCCGGTGGAACTCGACCAACTGGCCGCGGTGGTCGACAAGGCGATCGAAATCAGCCGGCTGAACCGGGTACCGGCGCTGATCGACGACGACGCCACGGACCTGGCGGCCGACCGCATCGTCGGCCAGTCGCCTGTCATGCAAGACGTGTACAAGGCGATCGGCCGCGTCGCGCCGACCGATTCCACGGTGCTGATTCTCGGCGAGAGCGGCGCCGGCAAGGAACTGGTGGCCCGCGCCATCTATCACTACAGCCGCCGCAGCAAATCGCCGTTCTTGGCCATCAACTGCGCGGCCTTGCCCGAGGCTTTGCTCGAAAGCGAGCTCTTCGGCCACGAGTCGGGAGCGTTCACCGGCGCGCATCACCGCCGCATCGGCAAGTTCGAGCAGGCCCACGGGGGCACGATTCTGCTCGACGAAATCGGCGACATGACGCTCGCCGCTCAGGCCAAGGTGTTGCGGCTGCTGCAGGATCAGGTGTTTCAGCGGCTTGGGGGCACGGAGACGATTTCCACCAACGTGCGCTTGCTCGCGGCCACGAACCACGACTTGGGATCGCTGATCGCAGCCGGCAAGTTTCGCGAGGATTTGTTCTATCGACTCAACAGCTTCACGATTCGGGTTCCAAGCCTGCGGGAGCGGCGCGAAGACATTCCGCTGCTCGTGAACCACTTCATCAAGCGGTTCAACCGCGAGATGCACCGTAGCGTGCGGGCCATTACCGACGACGCGATCCGTCTCTGTCAAAATCACGACTGGCGCGGCAATATCCGGGAGCTTGAGGGGGCCATTCGCCATGCCATGGTCCACTCGGCGGGAGACGTGATTACGCCCGATTCGCTGCCTGGCCGTTGCGGCGGCCGGGAAACCCCGGTCGCGGTGGCGGCAACCAATCAGTCCGACGAAACCGACCTGGTGGCCCTGGTGCGACAGTTGCTGGCCGAAGGCCGCAACGACGTTTACCAACAGATCGCCGCGCACGTTGACCGCGTGGTTCTAGCCGAAGTGCTCCGTCAGATGGACGGCAAGCAGATGAAGGCCTGTCGGCGTTTGGGCATCGCCCGGATGACGCTCCGCAACAAGTTGCGGGCCTGCGGACTTTTGGCCGCAACCGCAGGCGACTCGGAAGCCGACGAGACTTCCGACTAAACGCTGTTCTCGCCGACCACATCTCCGTCGAGCGGTCGGCGTGAGCCGGCTGACCCGCGGCGGTAAGAACACCCAACACAACCGCCAGATTCGCGAGGGCGGGCGTCGCGGGGGGATTTCCCCCCCGTCATTGACGGGGGGCTAATGAGCCGGGGAACGCTGCAATTAGTCGCCGGGGGGACGAGGACCGTTGCGGCATGACGAGCGCTAAGCGCCGCATGCGTCAGGCAGTCCGTACGACGGTTGCTCCGCCGTAGCGAGCCCGCGCAGCTTGAGCAGGAGTCGGCGATCGCGCTTCACGATCAAGCTCGACACCTTCCCGGCGATCGATCCGAACAAGCGTTCGAGCGGTTCGTCTTCGAGGTCGACCAAGGTCGCCTCATGACCGAGGTGCCGTTCGAGCCGCAGCACCGATTCCGCACAGCGGCGATAGGCGGTGGGCGAGAAAGCCGCTTCTTGACTCGACAGCAAGATTCGCAGTGCGACGGCGGCGTGCATTGGAAAGTCCATCATGCGGTAGGGTTAGCGAGCCTGAGCTTTGTGTCTGCACTTCTAGGCAAACCCCATACTTCTAGGCAAACCCCATGCCAGCCACCTCATCGGGAGCTCGCTCCGCGGCGCAACTCCTTTCCTGTACAGCGATGTCGCTTCGCATCGAGCGCATTGTTTACGCGTCGAGGCCTCAAGCCCGCAAAGAGCACAGGTAAGGATTTAGACTGACCGACCAGAATTTGGTCGCAGCAGTTAGGGTCCGAATCGATAGCGCCTGGTGCTTTACAAAACGCAAGACGCGGCTTGATTGACTGTGCCTGGGAGCCGCGTCAGATTGAATTGACCGGGCTTCCGGCCGCAAGCCGCGCACGATAGGCGAGGCGCGCTTGCGACGGCTGGTCATCTCAGGAGGGCGCCGTTTTGGATACGAACCGCGCAGCGAACCGGCCTCTTAATGCCGCGGACGACTCTTCGCTCCGCATTCTGCAATGCGCCAAGGCGCGGCTCGACTCGAGCCCCTGCCTGCCGCTGCACGCACTGACCTGCAACGTCGTCGGCCGCAATCTGGAAGTTCGCGGGACGGTGCCCACGGGCTACGCCAAGCGACTGGCTTTGGCCTGCCTGACCTGCATCGAGGGAGTCCAGATGGTGATCGACTCCATCGGCGTGCAGTTTCCGGGTTCTTAGGGTTGCGCCGCCGCTAAGATTGCTGCGCGTTCAGCGAATAGGCTCGTAGCCGGTCGCACGCGGTTGTTGAGGCCAGGTCGCTGGGCTAGGCTTGAGCGATCTCGCTCGGTTTTTATGCCGTGCCGGGAACCGGTGTCTGTCGCTCTGCCGTTGTCGCGCTTTGGGAGTTTCGAGATGAATATCGTCGCGTGGATCTTGCTCGGACTCGTGGCCGGCGCCGTGGCGAAGATCATCATGCCAGGCGACGACCCCGGCGGCTGCATCATCACGATCCTGCTCGGCGTGGCCGGCGCGTTCGTGGGCGGCTTCATCGGCCAACAACTTGGCTGGGGCCCGGCCGACGGCTTCAACTTCCATAGCTTGGGCGTCGCGATCGTCGGCGCGGTCGTGTTGCTGCTCGGCTATCGGCTGATCCTCAAGCGGAAATAGCGCGGCAGCGACCGCTGCGCGTTAGCCCTGCTGCCCGCTCTTGCCAAGGTTCTCGAGAGCCGCGTCGAACCATTCGGCTGGCGGCGGAGCGAACGGCCGGAACTTTTCCAGGCGGCCCTCGTCCTCGCGCGACAGAAGCGCTCGACTGGGGCCCAGTTGGCTGGCCGCCGGCGAATCGACGAGCAGGCTCGAATCCGCCGCGCTCATCTGCAACAGCACGCGGGCATCGAACTCCTTCATGGCCGAGCGTTCGCACCAGCGCTGGAAGTTGCTCATCGTGTCGCACCACACGAACAGATGGATGCCGAACCCAGGGCCTTCGCGCAATAGATCGGTCAACTGCTGATCGGGCCGGCGTCCCTCGGAGCTGCGGCCGAAGCTGAAGTCGTCTTCCTGCCGACGCAGCTCGCGGAAGCGTGACAGGCCGCTCAGGAACACGAACAGCGGCGGCTCGTTGCCAGCGCTACCGCGCCGACGTTCGAACTCGGCATAAGCCTCGCCCAAGAGCGCCGGAGCGTCGGCCGGGCCGCCGACCCGCATCGCGTGCGGCAGTTTTTGAGCCGCTCTGCGGAGCGGGCTAGGTCCTTCCAGGCTCGTCGGCCCGTCCAGCAGCACGAATTGGGGAGCCGCTCCGGGATTGGGTGCGACCTGCGCGGCCAGGCTCAGGAGCGCCGCGCACTGCATGCCCACCACGGCCTCCTCATTGTGCCCGAGCCACAACAAGTGGGCCCCGCTCCGCCTGGGAAACGCAATCGCGGTGGCCGAACGGATCGCGAGCGGATCGCCTAACAAGGCCACAGGCGCGACCGGCGCGGCCTTCGGCTGCGCCGCGGCCAATAGGGCGGCCAACGTCTCGTTGCGTTCGAGTTCAGCGGGACGCATCCCTTCGAACACGATCGGCCGCGACGCAGCGCGATGACTGCGCTCGTTGGCCAACTCGCGAATGCGTGCAAGATAGGTTTCACGCTTGTCGTCGGCCAGCCAGGCAGTTTGGAACGGATGGTTGCCTTCCACCAGTCCATTGGCGTCGTTGTAAATCGCCTCGCCCGGGCGAGAGAGCAGCCGCGCGGCCTGATTGTCTTCACTGAGGATCAGGCTCGCGTCCGCCTCGCTGCAGGCCAGCGCGATTCGCACGGCCATTTGCCCGAGCGTGCTGCGGGCGAGCGTGTACGCGCCGCCCAGCGTTTGTGAACCGAGGACGACATGGATGCCGAACGCTCGTCCTTGCCGCACCAGGCGATCGAGCAACAGCGCCGCCTGCTGCGCCAAACGATCGTCTTGCACGAAGAACTCTTGAAATTCGTCGATCACCAGCAAGATCCGCGGCAATGCCCGACCCGTCTTGCGATAACCCGGCAAGTCTTGCACTACGAGTTCGCGGAACAGTTCGCCGCGGCGATGCATTTCGCCATCCAGCCGCTCGAGCACACTTAGGCCGAATTCCCGCTCACTTTCGATCGCCACCACGCGGGCATGCGGCAGCTCATGCGTCACATAGCTCTTGAATTCAACACCCTGCTTGAAGTCGATGAGCGAGAATTCAAGCTGCTCGGGGCCATAGCGCAAGGCCGCGTTCGTGATCAGAGCATGCAGCAACGTCGACTTGCCGGAGCCCGTTTTGCCGGTGACGAGCACATGTTGGGCGGTTCCCTGGCCGAGCCGCAAATGCTGCAGTCGCGTGGCGCCCACGCGTCCCAGCGGCACGTCGAGCCCTTCCGTGCTGTCGGCGGTCCACAGTCGATCCGACGGCGGCGTGATGGTTTCGAACGGAACTTCCACGCGGCGCACGCCGAGCGCCGCCGCGCCCACTTTCGCCAAGATCTGATGACAGCGCTCGGCCGGCGGCGGTGGATCGATCGTGAGAGGCAGCGTCCGAAACTCAGGATCGCGCCACGACAACTTTTTGCCGTCGGCCACGAACAAGTTCGCGTGCGGCCGCAGATCGGCTTCTTCGAGGCCCGCCGGCAGCGGCACGCCCGCATCGGCGGCGATCAGCGTCAGCACTCCGCAACGCGGTCCGCTAGCGGCGATGCTGGCCAGTCGCCGAGCCGCCGAGTCGGTGAACCCCGTCGGAAAGTTCGCCACCACGAGTACGCGCAGAGGCTCGGCGATCTCGCCGGCCCGCTCGTTGTAGTCCTGAATCGTGGCGAACTCGTTCCGCAGATACTTCTGGATCACGTTCTCCATGTGCTCGGTCAGATCGGCGAGCCGCTGCTCGATGTGGTGCGGCTCGGTCCAGATGCGATGACCAATGAGCGCCTCGTCGAAATCGGCCAAGTGCATGAACGAGGCGAAGTTTTGCCCCAGCCCCACTGGATCGACGATCGTGAAGCGGAGCTTGCCGGCCGGCGCGGCGGTCAGCATCCGCAGCATCAGCATCTGCAAGAACTCGATCGACTGGCCCCGTCCGGCCGGCGTGGACCGCACGAACGCGGAGGCCGCTTCGGGAAACGCCAACACCGCCGGCAGCGCGAGCGGGCTCGGCGGCTCGATCAGATCGGTCGAGGCCAAACGCTCGCGCAGGTCGAGCGTTAGACCGCCGAACCGCACGGCGTCGGCCGCAGTGGTCGGCGGAGTCCAATCGAACCAGGCCCGCGAGTCCCAAGCCGGGGCCAAACGGTCGGTGGCGCGGCGCACCGCGGCCAGGTCTGCTCCCGCAGTGGAAAACCCCTGTCGCCAGGCTGCCTGAGCGGAGGCGCGCGACTCTTGCTGACGGGCAGTCGTTGTCTCAATCGCGGCCGTGTGTTCCGCGGTTGCAGAAGCCATGGCGCCAGCGTGGAGGGCGCGAGCGGCGGCTTGCACCTGCGCGTGCTCGGCGATCGCTCGTTCGAGATCTTGTTCGAAGGTTTGCTGGAGGCGCGTGAGCTTGGCGCCGGCGTCGCTTGTGAGTCGGCGAGTCTGCTGCTCGCGATGACGGCGGAAGTTGGCGAGCGCGGTTTCTAGCGTGCGATCCGTACGCTGGAGCTCCCCGGCTCGCTGTTCCTCGCTGGCAGCACGCTGGCGACGATCGAGCAGCTCGGCCTCGGTGCGGCAGCGATCGTTGAGCGCGGCAGCACGCACCGCCAGCACTCGAAATTCTTGCAGGGCTTCTGCCGCTTGACCGCGCGCCAGCCACCACAGGCCGGCGATCGCGGCCGGCGCTACGAGCGCAAATGTGGCGACGCCCCAACCAAGCCACGGAAGCGGCTGCCAGCCGACCATTGCACCGACCGCTCCGCAGAGCACGAGGCCCAGGCCCATCGCCAACCACACAGGCCCCAGGCCCAGAAACAGCCGTGGAATCGGCAGGGAGACGAACCGGCGAAGGCTCGCCTCGGCCGCCGTGGTGGCCTCTGCCAATTCAGCGCTCGCATTGGCGGCTGGCCCCAGATCGGGCGGCGGAATCTCGGCAGGCGCTGGCAAGTTCAATCGGCAAGCAAAGGCATGCTGCGCCGCGACCTGCTCGAATTCAGAGATTTGTTCGGCGACCGCGGTGAGTTGGCGGCCCACCTCTTCCGCCTGCTTCGATAGTTTCCCCCGCGCGGCGTCGAAGATGCTTTGCGCCAGCCAGCGTGCCTCTTTGGCTTTCGCCTGCGCCTGAGATTCTCCCTCGTCGACTTCGCTCGTCAGCCCGGCCAGGGCCGTGTGGCAGCGCTGTTCGATCGCGGCCTGCTCGCGGTCGAACCGCGCCTGCAGCGAGCCTTGCGAGAGCTGCAGCGTGTGATCGGCGCGGGCGAGCGATTCGGTGAGCGTAGCTTCGCTCTCCGCTTGCCGCGACTGGTTGCGCTGATCCGCCTCGAGCAGCGCCGCATCGACCTCGCGCTGCTGCTGAACGGCCGAGCGGGCCACGTCGTCGGCAAGTTGCACAAGCAACTGCGCGGCCGCCCGCTCGCGCTCCGGCAGCGACTTTTCGGCCGTGGAACGACTGGAAACGGCGCCCGTTGCGGTGACCAGCGACATGATGAGTCCGTCCGTTCGAAAGGCTAAGTCGTGGCGTTCTCTGACCGACTAACTAGGAATCGCGGCGACACTCTTGTTCGGCCCGCTGCATCACTTCTGACAAGAGCGACATGGCCCGCAGCGCGGCTGACAACTTGGGCTCGAGTGGCAGCAGGTGATCGCGCTCGAAGTCGCGGCTCGCGCCGTCGTTCCAGTCGTTGCGCGTATCTTCCCACTTGAGCCACAGCTTCTCGGCGGCATAGCGCAGTTTGGTGCGGCTGTCGGTGATCATGCAGACTCCCCCCTCGAAACCGAGTGCTGATCGACGGCCGGCTCATCTGCTGCCTGCGAGTCCTCGCCCCCTGGGGGCTCAGGCGTTGGCGATTCAGCCAAGTCTTGTGCAAACGGTGAACCGGCCAACTCGTGCTGGACCGCGCCTGCCGCAAGAGGAGCCACCGGCGCCGGCGCCAAAGTGACACTTAGGTAGTCGTCGATGCGGGCCATCAGCCGGTCGAGCTGCGCCGCGGCGACCGGAAGATCGCTCTCGAGCGCTGCCGCGAGCGCCTCGGTGCGGCCCCGATACTCGACAATGGCCTGGCGCACCTGGCCGATCCAATGCCGCACGGCGCCCAGCCGCGTCTCGGCGGCCACCACACGCTCCTTGGCACGCTGCAGACGCTTCTTTTCGTCATGGCACGAAGGTGTGCGCTCGGGGTCGAGCGTGGCCGACAGGCAGCGGCTGAGTTCGAGCCGCGCTTCGACGACCTGATCTTCGCGCCGCCGAAGTTCTTGCTTCCAGTAGTCGAGCTGATCGTGCTCGAGCCAGTCTGAGAAGCGAGTGAGCTCGGCCGACACCTCTCCGAGCGCCACGCCGGCCTCTTCGCGAAACACGCCGAGCGCTGCCCGAAAACGTTCGAGCGCATCGACCGACTGTACGCGAGCGCCGCTGGACATGGATTACTTCTGCCGGAGGTATTCGTCGGCCCGCTCGGCCTTCCGCAGCAAGAACGGCACATGCGTGTCGGCCGCTTCCACAAACCGGCTGATCGACTGCATCGCCCGCTCAAACTCCTCGCGGAACTTCTGTTCTTCCTGATCTCGCCAGGTTTGCCCCAGAGCCGTGAGCTGCGAGTGGAGCATGGTCATCTGCCCCTGCAACTCTGCATTGAAGCGTTTCAAGTTGCGGGCAAAGCGGCGCAGTTCTTCCGGGTCGACAATTGCCTGCGACATGATTGCACCCTTGGGGGCCGGCAAACGGCGGTAAGACAAACCGAGACGAGTGGGGCCGGCAGACTTCATTCTATGCTGCCGGCTCGTTTCGCAAGTGGTTTCGGTGCGAAACATTGGCCGCGATCGCCCCCTTGCCGGCCCAGGCTGGCTGAGAAAACGTGTCGCGGCAGATCTAGGGCCTCAGGCACCCTCTCATACGGGTTCGAAATACCTCCCTTTCTCCAGGGTTGCAATTCTTTCCGCTTGACCGCCAGAATGGGGGCGACGGGTGTGCCTTTCCAGGGGCCCTCCGTTCCCCGCCGCCCACTTCGCCGCCTCCCCGCGCGGCCCCGCCTGTGAGACCTTGCCGATGCTGTCGCTTCGCACTGCTGGCGTTCGACTCTGCGATCGCGTTTCCCGTCGCGAAATGCTCCGCGTGGGTGGGCTCGGCATGCTGGGCCTATCCCTGCCCAAACTGATCGCCGGTCGGCAAGCTCAGGCGTCGCCAACGACGCCTGCCAAACGTGGGAAGGCCAAGTCGTGCATCGTGTTCTTCCTGGTGGGCGGGCCGCCGCAGCACAGCACTTGGGATCCCAAGCCGGCGGCGCCGGCCGAGGTGCGGGGCGCATATGGCCCGATCGCCACGAGCGTGCCCGGCATGCAGATCAGCGAGCTGCTGCCGCTCTCCGCAAAGCTGATGCACCACGTGAGCCTCCTCCGCGCCGTGTCGACCGGCGACAACGCCCACAGTTCGAGCGGCTACTACATGCTCACGGGGCAGCCGCACCAGCCAATGAACTTCGAAAACGCCAATCCGGGTGCGCCGAACAACTGGCCCAGTTTGGCCGCGCTCGTCGGCCGCCTGGGCGGCGGCTCGTCGGCGCTGCCCCCCGCGGTGCGCTTGCCGCAACATATCTACAACACCAACGGCTCGGTTTGGCCGGGGCAAGACGCGGGCTTCTTTGGCCGCAGCAGCGACCCCTGGCTCTTTAGCTGCCGCCCGGCCGACGAGGGCTTCAAGCTGCCTGAGTTCAGCCTGTCGGCCGACCTGTCGCTCGAGCGGTTGGCCGGTCGGCGCAATCTGCTCGATCAAGTCAATCGCCGGTTGGCGGCGCTCGATCAAGCGGGCGGATTCGGGCCGTACGATGGCGCAGCGCAAAAGGCGCTCGATGTGCTGACCTCGACCTCGGCTCAAGCCGCGATGCGGCTCGATCTCGAAACTGCTGCAACCCGCGATCGCTATGGCCGCACGCAGTTCGGCCAAAGCACGCTGCTGGCGCGGCGGCTGGTTGAGGCCGGGGTGTCGCTGGTGCAGGTCAACTGGTTCCGCGGGGCCGACGAGCCGCCCGACAACCCCTGCTGGGACTCGCACGTCGATGAAACTCGCCGGCTCAAGGAGAATCTCGTCCCGCCCTTCGATCAGGCATATTCCGCCCTGCTGACCGACCTGCACGATCGCGGCCTGCTCGACGAGACGCTCGTCGTTTGTCTGTCGGAGTTCGGCCGCTCGCCCAAGATCAATGCCAGCGGCGGCCGCGATCACTGGGGCAGCGTGTTTTCGGCGGCCCTGGCCGGGGGCGGCATCCGCGGCGGCAGCGTTTACGGCGCGTCCGACAAACTGGGCGGCCAGCCGGCCTCGGGGCTCGTGCGGCCGTCCGATCTCCACGCCACCATCCTGCATTGCCTAGGCATCGATCCGCAGACGGAGTTGCACGATCTGCAGGGGCGGCCGTTTCCGGCCACGCGGGGCGAAGTGATCCGCGACGTCTTGGCCTAACTCTATCGCTTTGCTGGCTGATCGACCGCTCTTTACGCGCGGTCGAGCGCCTAGTACGATCCGCCCGTTTCTTTCCACGCAGGGGGCTGCGGGTCGTTGGGCACGGTCGTTATGCGCGTCATGAGGCGGGCGTTTGCTGTGGCCGTGGCCGTTCTCTGGCTGCCGAGCGTTGGCTGGGCGCAGACCGTGGATCTCGCGCGGCAAGAGGTGCGCCAGCAGGATTCCGTGTCGTCGGCGCCCGCGGCTGATCCCGCGCCTGCACGTTCCAGTTCTTCATCGTCGTCAAATGATCTGGACGACGGCTGGACTCTTGGCGAAATGGGCGGGATGGTGCTGCTCGCCGGC
>JAESFN010000921.1_pt1 | contig 18191 bp, 14 predicted proteins | sample 9269411 | NCBI WGS metagenome assembly JAESFN01 (sample SAMN14505399, study PRJNA617100) | algae metagenome | isolation source: Iphinoe sp. HA4291-MV1 and co-occurring heterotrophs from trail next to... | place: USA: Maunawili Falls, Hawaii | collected 2009-07-25
GACCTCCACCCACCGCGGCCACGGGCATGCGCTCGCCAAGGGCATGGACCCCCGCATCCTGATGGCGGAACTGTTCGGCAAGCGCGACGGCTGTTGCGGCGGCCGCGGCGGGACGATGCATCTCTACGACCGCTCGGTCGGGCTGTTCGGCACCAACGGCATCGTCGGCGCCGGCATCGGCCACGCGGCGGGCGTCGGCCTGAGCGCGATGCTCCGCAACACCGGCGGCGTCGGCGTCGCCTTCTTCGGCGACGGCGCCGTCAACCACGCCGGCTTCCACGAGGCGATCAACTTCGCCGGCGTCCAGCGCGCCGCCGCCGTCTTCGTCTGCGAGAACAACCTCTACGCCACCGCGACGCCGCTCGGCATGGCGACGCTCAACACCGACATCGCCTCAAAGGCCGCCGCCTACGGCATTCCCGGCGTCGCGGTCGACGGCAACGACGTGCTCGCCGTCCACCAGGTGGCAAAGGAGGCGATCGAACTGGCGCGCGCCGGCGGCGGCCCGACGCTGATCGAGTCCCGCACCTACCGCACCGTCGGCCACCACGAGGGCGACCCGGTGGTGGGCACCTACCGCACCCAGGAGGAGGTCGACCGTTGGGCGAAACGCGACCCGCTGGTGCTCTTCCGCGAGCGGCTGGTCGAGGAATTCGCGATCGCGACGGGGGCCGACCTGGCCGAGATCGAGGCGCGGATCGAGGCGATCGTCGCCGAATCGCTCGAGTTCGCCCGGCGATCGCCGGAGCCCGATCCGGCCACCGTGCGCGACCACGTCTATGCTCCCTCGCTCAACCCGCCGGAGGCGCTCGCGCCCGCCGCAGCCGGGCCGACGGTGACGCTGGGCTGGCTCGATGCGGTCCGCGACGGCATTGCCGAGGAGATGCGCCGCGACCCCCACATCATGTATTTCGGCGAGGGGACCGGGGAACGCGGTGGCACCTTCGCCCACACCAGGGGGCTGTGGCAGGAGTTCGGGCCGAGGCGGATGGTCGACACGCCGATCTCCGAACAGGGCTTCACCGCCGCTGCCATCGGCGCCTCGGCGACCGGCGCGCGGACCATTGCCGACCTGATGTTCGCCGACTTCCTGTTCGAGGCGGCGGGCCAGATCGTGCTCCAGGCGGCGAAGCTCCGCTACATGTCGAACGGGCAGATGAATGCGCCGGTGGTGATCCGCGTCGGCGCCGGCGCGGTGCGAAGCGCCGGCCCGCATCACAGCGGCATGTACCATCCGATGTGGGCCCACGTGCCGGGGCTGATCGTCTGCCTGCCGTCGACGCCCGCCGACGCCAAGGGGCTGATGAAGTCGGCGCTCCGCGCCGCCGACCCGGTGATCATGCTCGAGACCAAGGCGCTGTTCGCCACCAGGGGCGAGGTGCCGGCCGGCGAACATTTCGTGCCCTTCGGCGTCGCCCGCATCGCCCGCGCCGGCACCGACCTCACCATCGTCGCCGCGGGCCAGCTCGTCCATCGTGCGCTCGAAGCCGCGGAAACGCTCGCCGGCGAGGGCCTCGCGTGCGAAGTCATCGACCTCCGCACCATCATGCCGCTCGACGTCGAGACCGTGGCACGAAGTGTCGCCAGGACCCACCATCTGCTGATCGTCGACGAGGGCTGGGCGATGTGCGGGGTCGGGGCCGAGCTCGGCCAGGCGATGAACGAGCTCGCCTTCGACGAACTCGACGCGCCGGTCGCCCGGCTCCACACCGAGCCGCTGAGCCATCCGCTTGCGCCATCGCTCGAGCGGGCGATGCTGGTCGACGCCGAAAAGATCGCCGCGGCGGCGCGGGCCTGCATCGACGGCCGGCCGCCGGTGCCCTGGCACTGGCGTTCCACCTCAGGCGGCGATGCCGCGATCGCGCCCCCGCCGCTGCAGCCTGCGGCCATGCCGGCCGCCGCCCTGGTATCCGTGCCGGACGAGCCGCCGGTCGACGGCGAGCCGATCACCATGCCGTTCGGTGACCTGACGGTCAGCGAGGGCAGGATCGTGCGCTGGGCGAAGAAGGAGGGCGATGGCGTCCGCGCCGGCGAGCTCGTCGCCGAGATCGAAACCGACAAGGCGGTGGTCGAGATCGAGGCACCGGTCGCCGGCACCCTCGCCCGCATCGAACAGCCCGAGGGCGCCGTGGTAAAGATGGGCGGCCGCATCGGCGTGGTCGCGCCGGCCTGACCGGCACAGCAATCCCGGGGGGGAAGCATGCGCATCCTTTGTGCGAACTGGTACGGGACGGACGATGCCGCCGTCGAGCGGCGGCACTACCCCGACATCGACTTCATCGTCGCACGCGCCCCTGAGGGCGAGGCGAGCCCGCTGCCCCCTCCGATCCGCGACGTCGACGCGATCATCAACTATTCGCCGACCGCCGACCTCTCCGAGAAGCCTACTGCCTTTCCCGGAGTCCGCATCGTCGTCCGGGCCGGCGTCGGATTCGACAACCTCGACCTCAAGGGCTGGGGCGCGCGTGGCGTCCCGGTCTGCAACGCACCGGACTACGGCACGACCGAGGTCGCCGACCACGCGATCGCCCTGATGCTCGCACTCCGCCGCGGCACCGCGACCTACGACGCCGGCGTCAAGCGGGCGCCGCGGCTCGGCTGGGACTACCGGTCGGCGCCGCTGATGGCGCGGCTCAAGGGGGCGACCTTCGGCGTCGTCGGGCTCGGCCGGATCGGGCTCGCCACCGCCCGCCGCGCCGCCGCCTTCGACATGCGCGTCGTCTTTCACGATCCCTATCTCCCCAACGGGGCCGAGCTCGCGGTCGGCTACGAGCGGGTCCACACCCTGGGCGAGCTGATGGCGATCAGCGACACCGTCAGCATCCACACGCCGCTCTCCGACGAGACCCGGGGCATGATCGGCGCCGCGGCCTTCGCGGCGGCGAAGCCCGGCCTGGTGCTGGTCAACACAGCGCGCGGGCCGATCGTCGACCTCGACGCGCTGGCGGAAGCGCTCCGCGCCGGCCGCATCGGCGGGGCCGCCCTGGACGTTTTGCCGAAGGAGCCAGCGGATGCCGACCACCCGCTGATCCGCGCCTCGCGCGACGGCGAGAGCTGGACCGACGGCCGCCTGGTGATCACCCCGCACGCCGCCTTCTACAGCCCGGCCTCGCTCGAGGACCTGCACCGCAAGTCGGTCGAGGTCGCCGTCGCCTATCTCCGCGACGGGCGCCTGACCAACTGCGTCAATCGCCAGTTCCTCAAGGCGTGAACCGGCTCATATCATGTAGCCGGCGGTCCAGCCGCCATCGATGGTGAGACAATGGCCGTTGACGAAGCTGTTGCCGGGAGCTGCGAGGAAGAGGACGCCCTGGGCGATCTCCTCCGGCTCTCCCGGCCGCCCCATCGGCACGTGCTTGAGGAAGGCCGCGGTCCGGCTGTGGAACGACCCGTCCTCGCCGTAGAAGAGCTTCCGGGTCACCGCGGTCAACGTCGAGCCTGGCGCGACCGCGTTGACCAGGATGCCCTTCGGGGCAAGCTCCAGCGCCATCGAGCGGGTGAGGTGGATGATGCCGGCCTTGGCCGCGACGAACGGGCTCTGCAGGCGCATCGCCGCGAGGCCCACGGTCGAGGCGATGTTGACGATGCGGCCCGAGCCGCGGGTGATCATCGCCGGCGCCACCGCCCGGCTGACCAGGTAGGTGCCGTCGAGATCGATGCCGACGATGCGGCGCCACTCTTCGTGAGGGAACTGGTCGATATCGACCCGGTGCGCCAGCGTGTTCACGCCGGCATTGTTTACGAGGATGTCGATACCACCGAAGGCGTCGATGCCCGCCGCAACGCCGCGCTCGATGGCGGCCTCGTCGCGAATATCCATCTCGACCGCCACGGCCCGGGGCAGCGCCGCGGCGGCGGCCTCGGCCCCCGGCCCATCGATGTCCGCGACCACGATCGCCGCCCCGTTCGCGGCGAGGAGGGTCGAGATGGCCCGGCCGATGCCGCCGGCCGCGCCGGTGACGAGAGCGGTCTTGCCGGTCAGGTCGGCCTTCATGGCGAGATCCCCGGGGTTGTTAGAGTGGCAATGTTAGCATAGTCAGGTCGGCACCCCCGCTGCCCTGGCCCGGCAAGGATCGCGTCCCGCAGACCGCCATGAACGACAGCACCGCCAGCCTCGACCGACTGCCCGCGCGCCAGCTGATCCGGACCCACGGTCCCCTCTATCGCCAGCTCGCCGACATCCTGCGGGCGCCGATCGCCGACGGCAGCTTTCCGGTCGGCGCGAGCCTCCCCAAGGAAGCCGAGATCGCCGACCGCTTCGGCATCAGCCTGATCACCGTCCGCCAGGCGCTCCGCGAGCTGGCCGAGGACGGGCTGATCCGCAAGCGCTCGGCGAAGCCCGCCGTCGTCGCCGCGCAGGGCCCGCCGATGCGCCACGGCTGGAACCTCCGCAGCTTCGGCGACCTCGCCGCCTATGCAGAGAACGCCGAGCTCGCGATCAAGAGCTACCGCCGCGAGGCGTCGACCGCGGCCGCGCGAATCTTCGGCCTCGCCGACAACGAGCGGAGCTACCGGCTCCACGCCATCCTGATCGCGCGCGGGCGCCCCGACACCCAGGTGACGACCTACTTCCCGCCCGAGATCGGCCGGCGCTTCACCAAGGCCGATTTCGACGACGTGCTGATCTTCCGCGCGGTGCAGAAGCATCTCGGCCTCCGCCTCGCCGCGGCGAGCATCACGGTGAAGGCCGAGATCGCCGATGCCTCGCTCGCCCGCGACCTCGCCTATCCCGAAGGCGCGCCGGTGCTCGCGGTCGAGATGCTCTACCGTTCGGCCGAGGGCCAGCCCATCGAATACACGATCGCCCGGCACCGCGCCGACATCTACACGCTCACCTTCGACGCGCCGAACGACATCCCCTGACCGGGGCGGAGCTGGCGTCTTCGACTTCGGCAACATGGCGTGAATCGGCGTGGACGACGGGGAAAAATTATAATAGCATTATAGCATGCGGTCGCTGGCGTGAAGGGACAGGCTCCCCCGCATCGGCCACCGATGACCCGTCGCGGGGAGGCGACGGGCATAACAAGACGTGCAATGCGGGACGGAACGTCTCTTCAAGGGAGGAAGCTGGTGAAACGCTACGCTCTAATGCTCGCATCGGCGGCATGCGCTGCCGCGGTGCTGGTCGGCACCTTCGGCCAACAGGCCGTGGCCGAGGACAAGAAGTACACGATCTACCTGTCGAACAACTTCATCGGCAATGATTGGCGGCAGCAGATGGAGCGCGTCGCCGAGGTGTCGGTGAACAAGGGCCCGCTCGCCGGCCGCGTCGATCTCAAGATCGAGAACGTCGAGAACACGGTCCAGGCGCAGATCAACTCCCTCAACAACATCATCCGCGCCAAGCCCGATGCGATCCTGATCGACGCCGGCTCGGCCGAGGCGCTGAACCCGACGATCAAGAAGGCCTGCGACGCCGGCATCGTCGTGATCAGCTTCGATCAGGTGGTGACCGAGCCCTGCGCCTATGCGCTCGAGTCCGACTGGAACCGGATTCCGGCGGTGCTCGCGGAGTGGATGGCGGTTCAGCTCGGCGGCAAGGGCAAGGTCTTCGTCGACCGCGGCCTCGCCGGCGCACCGATCTCGGCGCAGCTCGAGAATGGCTATCTGGAGGTGCTGAAGAAGTACCCCGACATCGAGGTGATCGGCAATTACAACGGCGAATACGCCCTCGGGCCGGAGCAGGCCGGGGTGGCGAGCCTGCTTGCCGCCCACCCGGAGGTCGACGGCATCCTGACCCAGGGCTACGGCACCGGCGCGATCAAGGCGCTGCAGGACGCCGGGCGGCCGGTCGTCCCGGTCACCGCGTTCTCCTACAACGTCGCCGCCACCACCTGCGCCCAGACCGAGGGCGCCAAGTGCATCCTCGGCTCGAATCCGGCCTTCCTCTCCTCCGAGGCGATCAAGCTCGCGGTCGAGATCCTCGACGGCAAGCCGAAGCCGGCCGACCGCCACATCCTGGTCAATGGCGACTTCCTGTCGACTGACCCGATCAAGTCCGAACTCTATCCTGATGCCGTCATGCAGAAGATTGAGATCGGCACCAACGCGTGGCCGGACCGTCCCCCGGGACTGACTTTGCCGATCACGCCGGACTGGGTCGAGATCACCGCCGAAGAAGCGGCCGGCTCATAACTCCTCCTCCCGGCGGCGCCCCGGCGGCTCTATAAGAGCCAATGGGGCGCCGTTTCTTTTCGCGGAGCGCACGGTTCGTGGCATGGACCTGATCCAGGCATCGGCGGTTTCGAAGCGCTTCGGCGGCATCGCCGCGCTGTCGCGGGCCGAGTTCCATGCCGCCGCCGGCGAGGTCCACGCCCTCATCGGCGAAAACGGCGCCGGCAAGAGCACCTTCATCCAGATCCTCGCCGGCGCGCTCCGGCCGGACGAAGGCAGGATCCTGCTCCGCGGCGAGCCCTTCGTCGCCGCCAACCCGAGCGCCGCGCAGCGCGCCGGCGTCTCCGCCGTCTTCCAGGAGCTGTCGCTCGTCCCCGACCTCACCGTCGAGCAGAATATCTGGTTCCGCCGCGAGCCGCTCAATCCCTTCGGCACCGTGCGGCGCGGGAAGCTCCGCGCCGATACCCTCGCCCTCCTCGAGCGCTACCGCATTCCCGTCGCCCGCCCCGACATCGAGGTACGCCGGTTGACGCTCGCCGAGCGCCAGGTGGTCGAGATCGCCAAGGCGCTCGCCCGCGACCCTGCCGTGCTCATCCTCGACGAAGCCACGTCGTCGCTCGCTCCGCGCGAGACCGAGTGGCTGCTTGATCTCGCCAGGGGCCTCGCCGCCGCCGGCACCCTCGTCATCTACATCTCGCACCGGCTTGCCGAGGTGCGCCACCTCGCGCGCCGGATCACCGTGTTCCGGAACGGCATGACCGTCGCCGCCCACGACATGGCGGACGTCACCGACGACGAGATCATCGCCGAGATGCTCGGCCGCCGGCTCGACCGCCTCTACCCCGAGCGGAAGCCCACCGCCACCGGCCGCTTCGCCCTCAGGATCCGCGACCTCGCGGTGGGCCACCGGCTTCAGGGGGTCGACCTCGACATTATGGAGGGCGAGGTGGTCGGCGTCGGCGGCCTGCAGGGCCACGGCCAGCGCGAGATGTTCCAGGCGCTGTTCGGCGTCGGCAAGTCGAAGGGATCGGTCGAGCTGTGGGGCCGGCCGCTCCATGCGCGCTCGCCCCGTCAGGCGCTCGGCGACGGCATCGCCCTCGTCCCCGAGGATCGCCGCGACCAAGGCCTCCTCCTCGCCAAGCCGGTACGCGAGAACCTCACGCTCTCGGTCATCCCCCGCTTCTCTCGCGCCGGCTTCCTCGACAGCCGGCGCGAGAAGGCGCTGGTCGCCGAGATGATCGGATTTCTCCGCATCAAGGCCAAGACCCCGGACCAGCTCGCCGGCACGCTGTCGGGCGGCAACCAGCAGAAGGTCATCTTCGGCAAGATGCTGCTCACCGAGGCGAAGGTGCTGCTCCTGTTCGACCCGACCCGCGGCGTCGATGTCGGCACCAAGGGCGAGATCTTCCAGCTGATGCGCGACCTCGCCGCCAAGGGATACGCGATCCTGTTCTATTCGAGCGACCTGCCTGAACTCGTGCATGTCGCCGATCGCGTCGCCGTGCTCCGCAACGGGCGCATCGCGGCCAACCTCGAAGGCCCTGCGATCTCCGAGGAGAACATCCTCCGCGCCGCCATGGTCGAAGGCGGCGTGCACTGATGGCGGCTCCGGACTCCCCCTCGGCCCGGACCGACTGGCGCGCCACGCTGGTCGATCGCGGGCCGTTCCTTGTCGCCTGCGTGATGCTTGCCATGCTGGTCGCGATTTACGGGTCGCTGCGCGAGGGCGTGTTCACCCTCGAGGAGCTCAATATCGACACGGCCGCGGCGATGACCCTTCTCCTCGCCGCGACCGGCCAGACGATCGTGCTGCTGCGCGGCGGCATCGACCTTTCGATCGGCGGCATGATCTCGCTCGGCACCGTCATCGCCGCCACCCGGTTCGGCGAGGACTGGTGGACGACCCTGGTCTGGGGCGTGGTCATCCTCCTGATCGGCTTCGGCGTCGGCACGATCAACGGCCTGCTGATCACGGTGCTCCGCCTGCAGCCCTTCCTGGTGACGCTCGCCACCTGGTCGATCCTCTCCGGCACGGCGCTGATCATCCTCCCCACCGATGGCGGCCAGCTTCCCGGCTGGTGGATGACCTTCGGCAATGCCAGCTTCCTCGGACTGTCGACGTCGGTCTTCATCCTGATCGTGCTCTTCCTGTTCTGGCTGTGGTTCAAGGGCACGCGCCTCGGCCTCGCCATCCGCGCCACCGGGTCGAACGAGAAATCGGCGTTCCTCTCCGGCGTCTCGCTGCTCAGGATCAACGTTCTGACCTACGGGCTCTCGGGCGTCTTCGCGGCACTCGCCGCGCTCTATCTCACCACCCAGACCGGGGCCGGCTCGCCGACCATCGGCAAGGACTACATCCTTGCCTCGGTCGCCGCGGCGGTGATCGGCGGGATCAGCCTCTTCGGCGGCCGCGGCGGCCTCGCCGGCACCATCGTCGGCGCCTTCATCCTGACCATCATCGGCAACCTCGTCTTCGTCCTCTCCGTGTCGAGCTACTGGCAGCCGATCGTCTCCGGCGTGATCCTGCTCGTCGCCGTGCTCGCAAGCTCGCTCGCCGAGAAGTCGGCCCGCCGGAGCCTGTCATGAGCACGCTCTTCACCCGCCACCGCGCGATCATGCTCGCCTATCTCGGCATGATCGTGCTCCTCCTCCTCACCAGCCTGTTCTCGCCCGGCTTCCTCTCCGGATCGCATCTCCGCTCGATGTCGGTGCTCGCCGCCTTCATCGGCATCGTCGCCCTCGGCCAGACGCTCGTCATCATCGGCGGCGGCATCGACCTGTCGGTGCCGTGGGTGCTCAACTGCGCCGCGATCCTGATGACGCTGATCGCCGGCGGCCAGGACGGCCCGCTCCTCTGGGCGATCCCGCTCATCCTTCTCGCCGGCGCCGCGGTCGGCGCAATCAACGGCGCGGGCGTCGCGCTGTTCGGGGTGCCGCCGATCATCATGACGCTCGCCGTCAACGTCATCCTCCAGGGCAGCATCCTGGTCTATACCGGCGGCGCGCCGCCGGCGACGGCGCCGCAACTGATCCAGTTCCTCGCCGTCGGCCGGATCGGCTTCTTCCCCGTCGTGGTGATCATCTGGATCGTCCTCGCGGTCGCCGCCTCGATCCTGTTGTCGAAGACCGCCTTCGGCCGCCAGCTCTATGCCGTCGGTTCGAGCGCGACCGTGTCGGAATTCTCCGGCGTGCCGATCGTCCGGACCACGATCCTCGCCTACACCCTCTCCGGCTGCACGGCCGCGCTCGCCGGCATGCTCCTCACCGGCTACACCGCCCAGGCCTATCTCGGCATGGGCGACCCTTATCTCTTCACCTCGATCGCTGCAGTTGCCATCGGCGGCGCCTCGATCCTCGGCGGCAGCGGCCACTATATCGGCACCATCGCGGGGGCCTTCGTGCTCACCATCCTCACCGGCCTTCTGCCGGCGCTCAACCTCAGCAATGGCGCGCTCCTCATCGTCTATGGCGTGGTCATCCTCGTCACCGTGTCGCTGGCGAGCGACGCGTTCTCCGACGTCGCATCCGCCATCCGCTCCGCCCTCGCCCGCAGGGCACCCGAACCCACCGGAGGCGAAACCCAATGACCGAGATCACCTGCGTCGTCGATTCGAAGAGCCTCCTCGGCGAGAGCACCTATTGGGACCCGAAGGCGAAGGTGCTGTGGTGGATCGACATCTGGGGGCCGACCATCCATCGCACCGACCCCGCCAGTGGCCGCGACGACACCTGGACCGCGCCGGAATATCTTGGCTGCCTCGCGGTCCGCGAAAAGGGCGGACTGGTCCTGACGATGACCAGCGGCTTCTTCTTCTTCGACCCCGGCAACGGCACCTTCGCGCTGATCGTCGACCCCGAGGCCGACATGCCCGACACCCGTTTCAACGACGGCAAGACCGACCGGCAAGGGCGCTTCTGGTCCGGCTCGATGTTCGAGGCCGAAGGCAAGCCGGCGGCGAAGATCGCCGCGCTCTACCGCCTCGACCCCGATCAGACCGTGCACCGCATGGTCGAGGGCATCGGCTGCTCGAACGGCCTCGCCTGGAGCCCCGACAGCCGCACGATGTACTACACCGACAGCCACACCAACCTGGTCTGGCAGTGGGACTTCGACCCGGCAACCGGCGACATCGCCAACCGGCGGGTCTTCCTTGACCTCAGCGCCGAAGGCTACATCGTCGACGGCGCGACAGTGGACGAGGCCGGCACCTATTGGCTCACCGTGCCGTTCAAAGGCAAGGTCCTCGCCTACGATCCGAAGGGCAAGCTGGTGACGACGATCGACATGCCGGTCGACCTCCCCACCTGCTGCGAGTTCGGCGGCCCCGACCTCGACACTCTCTATGTCACCTCGGCGACGCTCCGCCGCTCCGCCGACGTGCTGAAGGACCAGCCGCAGGCCGGCGGCCTCTTCGCCATCACCGGCCTTGGCGTGCGCGGCCTGCCGCTGGTGCCGTTCAGGGGGTAGTCAAGCTTGCCGTATACCGGGATGCGGTATAAGGCTGCCTTGGGGCGATCCGGTCTTTTGGCGACAAGCGCACTGAAGCGCTCTTTCACGATCCGTTCGTGAAGGCGTTCGTCGGCATTGCGCGGCCCGCCAAACGAAAGCTCGAATCACTGCATGCCGCAAGTCGGCTGGAGGATTTGCTCGTCCCCCCTTCAAATCGGCTGGAGAAGCTGAAGGGCGATCGTGCGGGCTTCTATTCGATCCGGATCAACGATCAGTGGCGCGTCGTGTTCAGGTGGAAAGATGGCGAGGCGAGCGCCGTGCAGATCGACGACCATCACTAGCGGAGATCACCCTGGTTCAGGATGAGTTCGTCTCGATCACCCCGGGAGAGATGCTGAAGGAGGAGTTCCTCGACGAGTACGGCCTATCGCAAAGCCGACTCGCGAGAGCGGTCGGCATTTCACCGAACCGCATTGCAGAGATCGTCAATAATCGCCGACGCATCACCGCCGACACAGCGCTCAGGTTGGCGCTCTATTTCGGCAACAGCCCGGAATACTGGATGAACCTCCAGTCCCATCATGACCTGAAAGTGGCGCGAAAGGGGCTGAGCGCTGAGGAGGCGAGGCGCATCGCTTCCGAGCGCGCCGCATAAGGGCTGTCGTGGCCCTAAGCCCGCGTCACCCGCACCGTCGCATCGGGACGCTCGAACACCTCCGGCTTCAACTTCAGCCCGAGCCCGGCGCCGGGCAGGGGGGTCACCCGGCCATTCTCGACGCTCGGCAGCACGTCAACGACTTCGCGATACCAGCCGGTGAAATAGGCCCGCACCGCTTCCTGGTAGTTGACGTTGGGAAGGGTTGCCGACAGCGCGCAGCTCGCCGCGAAAACGATCGGCCCGGTGCAGTCATGGAGCGTCACCGGCAGCTCGCTCGCCTCCGCCATGTTGGCGATCTTCCGGGCCTCGGACAGGCCCCCGCACCAGGCGAGGTCGATCATGATGATCGAGGCCGCGCGCTTGTCGATGAGCTGCCTGAACACCTGGCGGCTCGCGAGCCGCTCGCTTGCCGCGACGGGGATCGACGTGTGGCGGGCGAGCTCAGCCATCGCATCGAGCTCGCTGAAGCGGATCGGCTCCTCGAGCCAGGCGACGTCGAACGGCTTCAACGCCTCGGCGATACGGAGCATCGGCGGCAGCGTCCACAGGCCATGGAGCTCGACCATGATCTCGATCGCGTTGCCGACGGCGTCGCGGATCTTCCGGAACGGCTCAAGCGCCTTGTCGATCTCGGCACCGCTGATCCGTGCCCCCATCGACGCTTCCGCGGCGACATCGAACGGCCAGATCTTCATGCCGCCGATGCCCTCGGCGACGAGGCTCTTCGCCAGGTTGTCGGCATCGAAGCGCCAGGCGAGCAGGTCTTCGTATGGCCCCTCGGCCGCGTCGCCCCGCGTCAGGCTCCAGTCCTCGGTGCGTTCGAACAGCGCGTTCCGCTTCGTCGCCCTTATGTGCCCGTAGCCGGCGCAGGTATTGTAGATCGGCACGCTGTCATGGGTCCGCCCGCCGAGGAGGCGCCACACCGGCTCGCCCACCGCCTGGCCGTAGATGTCCCACAGCGCGATGTTGACCGCCGAGTTGCCGCGCACCTCGGCGCCCGAATCCCGCGCCCCGACATAGACGCTGCCGAGGCGGCGATCGTGGAGCTCGATGTCGCGCGGGTCCTTGCCGAGGAGGTAGGAGGCGACGTTGCCATGGATATAGGCCGTCACCGGTGCGGGAGCAAAGAACGTCTCCCCGGTCCCGACGATGCCGTCATCGGTGTGGAGCCGGAGCCAGAAGAGGAACGGGAACTCGGCCAGTTCGATGGTCTCGACGGCGACTATTCTCATATGGCGGATCCCCCTCCAGTATCGTGCGCCGACCAGACTCCGACGCCGGCGTTCCGGCCCGCCAAGGTCTAGCCCAACCGGCCCGGCCGTGCATGCTCAGCTGCGGTCGGTGCCCAGGCGCTTCTCCCAGCCCTCAGCGAAGATGTTGAGGTAGGCCTTGGGGTCGTAGGGATGGGCGCGGGCCACGTCGACATTGAGGTCGATGCCGAGACCCGGGGCATCCGGCAGCGACAGGTGGCCGTTGGTCGGGTCGATGCTGGGATGCCAGGTGACGAGGTCACGCGTCCAAGGTTCGTTGAAGGCGTCGAAGTGTTCCTGGATCAGAAAGTTCGGGACGCAGGCCGCAAGCTGGAGGCAGACGGCGGTCGCCACCGGTCCGCCGCTCTGATGGGGCGCGATGTAGCTGCCATGGGCGAGCGCGACGTCGGCCACCGCCAGCGTGTTGGCGATGCCGCCGAGCGACATCGGCTCGGGCTGGAAGATGTTGACCCCGCCGCCCTCCGCGAGGGTGAAGAACTGGCCGACGGTATCGTACATCTCGCCGGTCGCGACCGGGATCGGGCTCGCCCGGCCGACCGGGTGCACCGTCTCCTGCCGGTCCCGGGTCGTCGGCTCCTCCCACCAATAGAGGTTGAGCGGGGCGAGGCGCCGCGCGGCCCGGATCGCCTCCGCCTCGGTGAAGCGGGCATGGACGTCGATCAGGATCAACGTGTCCGCGGGGAGGTTCTCCCGCAGCGTCCGGAGGATGTTGTGGGCGAGATCGAGTTCCGCCTCGGCGATGAAGCCCTGCGCCGTCCCGAACGGGTCGAGCTTGAACGCCTTGAAGCCCTTGGCGAGCACGGTCCGCGCCGCAGCGAGGAAGGCCTCGGGGGTACGCTCCGTACGATACCAGCCATTGGCGTAGCCGAGCACGCTGTCCCGCATCCGCCCGCCGAGGAGCTGGTGGACCGGCGCACCGAGCGACTTGCCAAGGATATCCCAGCAGGCGACCTCGATCGCCGCGATCACCGTGCGGTGGATATGGCCGCCGTCGAGCGAGACGCTGTCGAGGAGCCGCTTGGCGAGTGCTCTCACCCGGCGCGGGTCCTCGCCGATCACCAGGTGCTCGAGCTCCCGCACGCCGGCTTCGGTGGTGCGGATGAAGCCGTTGAGGGTGCCCTCGCCGATGCCATGGAGCCCTTCGTCGGTCAGCACCTTGACGAACAGCCAGTTCTTCCAGCCTGCGCCCACGGCGTAGGTCTCGATCCCGATGATGCGCATCCGTTCCTCGTGGTTCAGCCTCGGCCGGCCCTGTCCCCGCGCGCCGGCCTCGAACGCCGGCCGTCGATGCACGCCAGCGATTGGACGGAAGACCTTGCACCGAAGCTGGCGGAGGGAGGGGGATTCGAACCCCCGATACGGTTTCCCGTATACACACTTTCCAGGCGTGCGCCTTCAACCACTCGGCCACCCCTCCACGGTCCGGAACCGGACGGCCGGGAATATAGTCGCACCTCCAGCGGGCGCAAGCGCGCTCGCCACGAGGAGGCGTCGAAAACCGCCTCTCCGCAGAACGGCCTTGCCGGCCATCGTGGTCTCGGCCTATGACGCGGCAATCGGCCCGCGACGGGAACCATGCAGCTTCTGTTCGTCAACAGCATCTTTCCGCAACCGTCCCAGACCTTCGTTCTCGACCAGATTCGCTACGCCCGGCAACTCGGCCTGCGGATCACGATCCTGTGCAAGCGCTGCAACACCGACCTGCTCGCGCAGCAAGCCCCGGACCTCGCGGAACTCGTCGTCCATGACCGGCCACGGAACGGCGCGATGGCCGCGCGGCTCGCCGCCGGCATCCGGCGTCATCCGCACCGGATTGGCGCCTTCCTTAGGGGACAGCGCGCTTATGGCCTCCACGCCTCGGACCTCGCATGCGCCCTCCAGGTCGAGGGGATGCCCGACGCGATCGTCGCCAATTTCGGCCAGAACGGGATCGTCGCAGCCCGCCTCAAGCAGGCCTTCTTCCCAGCGGCGCGGCTCGCGGTGGTCTTCCACGGCTACGATCTGAGCGCCTATGTCGCTGCCAATGGCTGGGCCGGATACCGCCGCGCGGCCCCGGCGATTGACCTTGCGATTGCGGTCAACCGGCCGTGGGCGGAACGCCTCGCGGCAAACACACCGATCCGCACCATCCTCGTCCATCATCTCGGAGTCGACCTCGATCGCATCCGCCTCCGGCAAGCCACCGGGCGGAGCGATCGCTTCACCGTCCTCTTCGTGGGGAGGATGGTCGAGAAGAAGGGCCTCGGCATCCTCCTCACGGCGATCGCCACTCTCAAGGCGCGCGGCCGCGACCTTGCGCTTGAGGTGGTCGGCGAGGGGCCGGAGGAGGAAACGCTCCGGGCCCAGGCCGCCGCTGCCGGTCTTGCCGATTGCGTCACCTTCCGAGGCGGCCAGCCGCACGAAGCGGTGCTGCGGCTGATGGAGGCGTGCGATTGCCTGGCCCTGCCCAGCGTCACCGCCGCCAATGGTGACCAGGAGGGCATCCCGGTGACGCTGATGGAGGCGATGGCGGCAGGCCTTCCCGTGATCTCGACCTATCACTCCGGCATCCCGGAACTGGTCACCGACGGCGAGACGGGCCTTCTCGCCCCGGAGCGGGATGCGACCGCCCTCGCCGGTGCGATCGAGCGGATGATGACCGAAGCCGGGCTCGCCGAAAGGCTGGCGGCAGCCGCGCGGACCTTCGTCGACGCCGAGTTCAACGCCCGCATCCAGAACCGAAAGCTCTTCGACCTCATCCTCGGCCGCCCCGAAGGCGGGTCCGTGGCAGGATGAGCATCGTCAGAATCGTCATGACGCCATTTCAGCCCGGCGGGCTTCCCATGTTACAGACGCGGCGCCGTACAGAAGGGTCGGGGGGCCCAGAGTCGCAGGACGACGATGAAAGAAGCTGACCGGGACGACGCTGGCGAAGCGCCGCCACGGCTCGATTTCGATGCTCGGGCCGGAGGGTTCGCAGCGCGCCTGAAGCGTCTCCGCGTCGCGGCGATCCTCGACGAGTTCAGCGAGGCGGAGTTCAGCGGCGAGTGCGTGCTCAGGCAACTGACCCCTCACGATTGGAAGGCCGAGCTCGACGCGTTTCGGCCCGACATGCTGCTGGTCGAATCCGCCTGGCGCGGCAAGGATGGCCTGTGGAAGGGGCGCATCGCCCGTATGGACTCCGCGCTCAACGATATCATCGCCCTATGCCGGGCGCGCGCAATTCCGACGGTGTTCTGGAACAAGGAGGACCCGGTCCACTTCCAGACCTTCAAGCGCACCGCCCGTCAGTTCGACTACGTGTTCACCACCGATATCGATTCGATTGCCGGCTACCAATCGGTTCTCGGTCACGAACGCATCTTCCTGCTCCCCTTCGCGTGCCAGCCCCGATTGTCCAACCCGATCGAGCGTGGGCCCCGGAAGGAGGCAATCGCCTTCGCCGGCGGCTTCTACAATCGCTACCCGGACCGTGTCCGCGACTTCGCCGAGATCATCGGCGCCCTCCGCACCCTCCGGCCGGTGGAGATCTTCGACCGCGGGCAGGGCGCGGAGGACGAGCGCTATCGCTACCCGGACGAATACGCCGACATGATCGTCGGCACGCTTCCCTTCGAGCGGATCGACGAGGCGTACAAGGGCTACCGCTATGGCGTGAACTTCAACTCGATCAAGCAGTCGCAGTCGATGTTCGCCCGACGTGTCTTCGAACTCCTCGCCTCCAACACGAGCACGATCAGCAACTATTCCCGTGGGCTGCGGCTCGCGCTGGGCGACATCGTCATCGCGTCGGACGACGGCGAGACCATCCTGTCCCGGCTTCGGGAGCTCGCGTCGGACGATTCGCGGAGGGCGAGGCTCCGGCTCGCCGGAGTCCGCAAGGTGCTCGCCGAACACACGGCCGAGGATCGCCTCGCCTATATCGTGGCGAAGGTTGCAGGCATCGGCCTCCCACTGCTGACACCGCCGGTCGCCATGGTCGGCCTGGCCGGGGACGGCGCGGCCGCCGGCACGCTGATTGCCGCCTACCGTCGCCAGTCCTACGCGGGGAAGCGCCTCCTCCTGATACTGGCCGACGGGACCGCTGCCGACGTGGGCGGCGATCCCCAGATCCGGACCATCGGCGTGGCGGAGGCCGGCACGGTCGACCCTGCCGATATCTGCGGCGAGGACGGCTGGCTCGCGCCGCTCGACCCGCACGACCACTACGGACCGAACTACCTGCTCGATCTCGCACTCGCCACGCGCTATGCGCCGGGCGACGTGATCGGCAAGGCCGCGCACCATGTCCGGGACGAACGGGGCGGGGTGACCCTCCGCAACCCGGAGAGCGCCTACCGGCCGGTGGACGCGATCCCGGCGCGCGCGGCCATCATCAGGGCGACCGCTCTCACCGGCGGCTTGGGCGCGCTGCTCGCGGGCCTCGCGGAGCAGCACTTCACCAGTGGCGATATCCTGTCGGTCGACCCCTTCGGCTATTGCCGCGGAGGCGGCGACGACCCGGCGGCGGGGGAAGTGGACGACCTACCCGGGCTCGATACCGGGCTGAGCCATGCCGATGTCATCGCCGTGGCCGAGCGGGTCCGGCTCATGGAGCGACCCCTCCCCGGCCTGCCGCAAATTCCAGGTGACCAGATCGCACCGATGTTCCGCTCGGGGCCGTTCGTTTCGTTCACCCCGACCGGCGGCGGAAGGCTCCTGATTGAATCGAAGCTCGCCCGCCGCCAGAAGCGCCAGCGTTATATTCAGGCTCCGTTGCAGCCGGCGGCGCTGGGCGCCACGGAGGGCGTGCTCCGCGCCCACCTCGTCGCGACGGGGGAACTGCCGCTCCGCGTCGCGCTCCAGTTCCTCGATGCCGCGGGCGTGGAGATCGGGGGCGGCGCCTCGCGGGTCAATCGCGACATGGAGTTCGACCTGCCCGAGGGGACCGCGACGATCCGTTTCGGCCTTCGCATCACCGGGCCCGGCGCGGCAGAGGTCGAGACGCTTCTCCTCGGCCATCGCTACCGGATGCCGGTCATCGTGCTCAGCCACGGCGATCATCTGATCCTGACCGACGATTTCCCGAGCTATGACGAGCCGACCCGGGGCCGCGCGGCCCTGGACGCGGCGCGCGCAGCGCGTGCCGCCGGGCGGCGACCCGACATCTTCCGGCTCGCACCGGTCCCGGTGACCGCCTATCACGAGTTCGAGGGCTTCGACTGCATCACCGGAACCGAGGCGGCGCTGGCAGCGCTGGTCGCGGGCGGCCGCCACCGCGACGCCGAGGTTCTTCAGGCGGCCGATCCGGCGACCGAGATCCTTGCCCGCTATGCCGGGCAGATTCGACGAGGCGCCTGACGCGCCGCCTGGCCAGAAAGAGGCGTCAGGGTCCGCGCGCCCGCCGTGCCTCGATCGCGTCCCAGACCAGGGCCGCGATGTCGGCGCCGCCGAAGCGCCTCACCTCGCGGATGCCGGTCGGTGAGGTGACGTTGATCTCGGTGAGGTATTCGCCGATCACATCGATGCCGACGAAGATCAGCCCCCGCTCGCGGAGCGTCGGGCCGATCGCGGCGCAGATCGCGCGGTCGCGATCCGTCATCTCGACCGGCTCCGGCCGGCCGCCGACATGCATGTTTGAACGAGCCTCCCCGGCCGCAGGCACGCGGTTGATGATGCCGACCGGCTCGCCCTCGACCAGGATGATGCGCTTGTCGCCCTTACGCACATCGGGCAG
>JAESFN010000922.1_pt1 | contig 18186 bp, 18 predicted proteins | sample 9269411 | NCBI WGS metagenome assembly JAESFN01 (sample SAMN14505399, study PRJNA617100) | algae metagenome | isolation source: Iphinoe sp. HA4291-MV1 and co-occurring heterotrophs from trail next to... | place: USA: Maunawili Falls, Hawaii | collected 2009-07-25
AAATTGGTATGAACTCCAAAGAAATTTATCTCTTCAAGTGGCTCGTGATTTTATTTTAGAACACCTAACACAGAAGTTGAACTTAACTGCATAGTATCAATGTTCTGTCAATGCGTAAGTTCTAAAAACGTCGGATGCAGTTAGTATGAGTTGCTTAGGAAGTTCTACGCCGGGGGTTGGCGCAGCGATCGCACTACCGCTACCAACAGCGTAGGTAGCAACTGCCAAAACAGCTTCTAATCTTTTTTTGCCAAGACGACTCACAGTGTCAACTCCTGTACCTTACCAGAGGTAGTGTTTAGTTACTAGGATTGCACAAACAGCCTTTGATAAATAGCTACCGTAGCTAAATTAGATTATTTGCTGAGTGGCTAATCCAAAAAATTTTAGTCAACTTGTTGCTATCTTACCTAACAAGTAGGGTAGCAAGGTAACACAGTGACATATCATTTCTCTTATTTTCCAGTTTGTGCTTTCTTACCTGGACGTTGTGTAGCAGGAGGATAATCAACAAATTCTTCTATTCTAGTTGTATTTGTTATAGCACCTTCGAGCAAAGCATCTTCAGGTTCTACTGATTTGTCTGCTGCAGACACATTAATTTGACCTTCTGCGTTAACGTTAGGTTTATCAGAAGTCCCTTTGTGATTAGCACGACCACTCGGCTTAACAATTCAAAATTCGCTCATTCAAAATTCACGCATTAAAGACAGTTTGAGTTGGGGATTTAAACATTCATTTGGTAGTCAAGCGCAAATATCTGTTCTTATTTTCGTTTGCCTTCATCATCATGAATAAATTCAGGCGGATCAGGACCAACTTTATTCTTCTTTATGAGTGCCTTTTAACTTTTTAGGACTTACGCACCATCTGCAAGAAACCCGGTTTCTTCGTTCGTATTTGGTTGCGAAACAGACGATTTTTGGTAGAAACCGGGTTTCTTTGCGTAAGTCCTGCTTTTAACTTTTAACTTTTGCCTTATTCGGTCATTCTATCAGGTGATGTTGTCTAAAGATTTTGAACGATATCGTAAAGATATAAGTAGGTCGGTACAAATAAAGTTAACTAGTTAAGGCAGTCATTAGTCATTAGTCATTGGTCATTAGTAAGGGTTTGAGAGGGTTTTACCTTTCTTAACATAGTTCTGTTTATTTCTACCTATCTACTTAAAGATTTAATTAACATTTTAGATTAGAACTATGAAAAAGATTATTACAGCTAGTCTAATAGCTTTAGCCACTGCTACTGGATTTCTACTCAACAATCAGCCAGTTCAAGCTCATCCTCGACGTTACTATCACTATCCCCCATATGGATACTATCCGTTCTATAGACGTCCAATAAGCTCCTGCTATCCTGTGACTAACTGGTTTGTTGACGAAGACCCTGCCTTTCATCCTCAAGCTTATGCTGATGGATACCGTCAAGGAAAAGAGAATGCAAGAAGAGGAAACACGTACAAGCCGCGTACTGCTGGGGGAGAATTTAGTCGTGGTTTTGATGACGGTTATTATGGAAGGAAATTTGGTGGTCAAAAACACATCGTTCCCAACGAATATAAGCCATACACCACATCAGAATGTGGTTGGGGTTGGTATTAATTGTGTCACGAGAAAACAAGGTTAGCGATTGACATTTGGTCAGCGCTTTCGCATGGGGTGCTCCCGCTGTAAGTGATGCTCCACAGGAGCCGCTTGGGGCGATCGGGCGATCGCGTACCGCAAGGGCGGTCTTTTTTATGCTTACACAAGAGGGTGTATCCCAAAAAGGCGATCGCTCTAAGAGTGCATAAGTTAATCTCACCCGCATCTACTAAGACTAGCTCCTGGTGCAATCGCCCTATTGCTCTACGGCTTCTAAATCCATATGGAATGGAGTCAACACACTTATGTTAAACAAAATTGCAGATTTTGTTGACGAGTTTAGTTACCTGGAACTAGCAGGACTTATCACAGCTTGTGGATATGCTATTCGAGAACAAACAACTTTATCGACAGCTTTATTGAAATTCAGAATTTGCATCCCTTCCATCAATAATGAAGATGGATTCCTACACAATGAAATACAAGATGTAGTTTTTGATTGTGAGCTAGCCAAACTAGCCTATCTTTCTGCAATGAAACTAGTTTTTATCAGCCCTTCCCTCCGGGACGCGCAAGGTAGAGGAGCCAGTGCGCCCTTGGAGGTTCTCTCATTGAGTGCACAAGAGCGTCACCTAGCGTAGCAGAAGGGAAGAAACTTGGTGGCAAGGCGGTTTAGCAAGCTCATCCCTCGGAGTCGCGCACGGGGGCTAGTACTCTGTCAACTTTGAATTGACGAGTTTAGGTAGGACAAGGAGGACAAGGGGAAAGGAGCAGGGGATGGGGAGACGACAAGGGGGACAATTCCCATTGCCCAATTCCCTATTCCCTATTTTGTCCTTCATACTCACCAAATTGCTGAATGAGTTTTGCGACTAAACCTGTCCATCCAGTTTGATGACTTGCCCCAATTCCCGCTCCGTTATCACCGTGGAAGTATTCATAGAACAAAATCAAATCTCGCCAAGCGGGATCAGTTTGAAACTTTTCAGTTCCACCATAAACAGGTCGTTGATCAGAGGAATTTCTTAAAAAAATTCGGATGAGTCGTTGCGATAATTCCGAAGCGACTTCCCAAAGCGTCATCATTTGACCTGAACCAGTTGGACATTCAACTTTGAAGTCGTCTCCCAAGTAGTAATGAAACTTTTGTAGAGATTCAATGAGGAGAAAGTTTACTGGAAACCAAACAGGACCGCGCCAGTTGGAATTACCGCCAAACAAACCAATGCTGGATTCAGCAGGTTCATAATCTACCCGAAAATGAGAGCCATTAACATCAAAAATATAGGGATATTCGGCATGAAATCTAGAAACCGCCCTGATGCCATATAGTCCAAAGAACTCGGTTTCATCCAGCATTTTTTGCAGAATACGTCGTAATTTCTCTCTAGAAACAATCGCCAATAATCTCCTAGCTCCTATCCCTTGTGTCTCCATACAAGCTACATTTCGCCGCAAGTCAGGACGATTTTTAATAAACCATTCTAATCTCTGTTTAAAGCCTGGAAGCACCTTTAATGTCTCTGGTTCAATGATTTCAATAGCAAACAAAGGAATTAGTCCCACCATTGACCGGACTTTTAGGCTAATCTGTCGTTCTGGCAGATGCAGCACATCATAGAAAAATCCATCTTCCTGATTCCATAAACTAGTTTCCTCTTCGCCAATATGATTCATGGCATCAGCAATGTAAAGGAAATGCTCAAAGAATTTGGTAGCAATGTCTTCATAAACTGGATTCGTTTTTGCTAGTTCCAAGGCAATTGCTAACATATTCAGGCAATACATTCCCATCCAACTTGTACCATCAGACTGGTCGATGTGTCCGCCTGTGGGTAGAGTTGCGCTGCGGTCAAATACACCAATATTATCTAAACCTAAAAATCCTCCTTGAAATACGTTTTTACCTTCAGCATCCTTACGATTTACCCACCAAGTAAAATTAAGCAATAGCTTCTGAAAAACACGCTCTAAAAACTGCTTATCTGCGCGTCCATAAATCTTCTGTTCAATCTTGTAGACGCGCCAGGTTGCCCAAGCATGAACAGGGGGATTGACATCACCAAATGCCCATTCATAGGCGGGAATCTGCCCATTAGGATGCATATACCATTCCCGCGTTAAAACATCCAATTGATTTTTGGCAAAATCCGGGTCAATCATCGCTAAAGGAATGCAGTGAAATGCCAAATCCCACGCAGCAAACCAAGGATATTCCCAATTGTCAGGCATTGAAAGAATATCCTCATTGTTGAGGTGAAACCACTCGCGATTTCTGCCTTGTTTACGTTCTGGAGGTGACATAGGTGCAGCCGAATCGCCTTTCAACCATTTTTCCACGTCGTAATAATAAAATTGCTTGGTCCACAGCATTCCGGCAAATGCTTGTCGCTGCACCCGAAGCATATCTTCACTGAGTGAGAAGGAAGTAATGCGTTGATAAAATTCATCTGCTTCTTGCTTTCGAGCAGAAAAGATTGTATCGAAATCTTCGCCAAAAGGTTTAAACTCCCCTTCCCTTCCTTGGTAAGGGCGGGACTGAGGGGTGGTATCGCTCAATCGCAAGCGGATAGTTTTAGTTTCACCAGCACCAATGTTTAACAAATAGTGCGCCGCTACTTTTGTACCTATTTTATCTGAATTAACTGCTTCTTTTTTACCATGCACGATGTAATCGTTAATTCCATCTTTCACATAGGCAGAAGCATTGGGAACGCCAAACAGCTTTTCGGAGTTGGTCTCGTTTTCTGTAAATAAAAACTCTGTTTCTCCCTCGCAGTACATCCACCTTTTTCCCAAAGATGGATGGAAAGCTCCGATAATATTTAGGGAATTACCTAAATTAATTTCTTGAACCTCAGGTTTACTTTCATCTCCATTCCAAGACCAAGTATTCCTAAACCAGAGGGTAGGTAATAGATGTAGCGTTTTTGCTTCTGGTCCCTGATTGACAACTTGAATTTGAATCAGAATATCTTCAGCAGAATTTTTGGCATATTCAACAAATACATCAAAGTAGCGGCTTTCATCAAATACACCTGTATCTAGTAGTTCAAATTCTGGTTCTTGACGACTTCTGCGTTGATTTTCTACAACTAATTGGGAGTAAGGAAAGGCTTTTTGTGGATATTTGTAAAGCGCTTTCATATAAGAATGAGTTGGGGTGTTGTCAAGATAGAAGTAATATTCTTTAACATCTTCCCCATGATTTCCTTCACTTCCAGTTAGACCAAAGAGTCTTTCTTTGAGAATTGGGTCTTCGCCATTCCAGAGAGTCACTGCAAAACAAAGCCGCTGATGATGATCAGAAATTCCCGCAATACCATCTTCGCCCCAACGGTAGGCACGGGAACGAGCCTGGTCATGGGTGAAGTAGTCCCAAGCCGTCCCATTGAGACTGTAGTCTTCTCGCACCGTTCCCCATTGGCGATCGCTCAAATATGGTCCCCACTTGCGCCATTTTGCTTGATTATTCCGGGCTGCTTCTAATCTGATTTCTTCTTGGGTTGGAGTTGTCATAATAAGTACCACCCCGTGCTTTTAAACACGTTCCTTGAGTGAATTCATTTGTTATCTGAAGTATCCCGTTTTTACCCTAAATGGCGCTGAAGTTCTGATTAAAAATTAATGGGAAAATGGCTAAATCAAAATGCAGCATAGACTCAGGAAAAACTCATCTTTGAGCATTCAACATTGGTGTAGGTGTTACGGAAGTTGCAATAAACGTGCAAAACATTTGTGACAGGTTAAAAGGGGAGCATCCCAAATGTTTGAGTTTATTTTTAAACGCAAAGGATCGCAGAGAGAAGTTGCGGTGCGGGGGTTCCCCCCGTTGAGCAAACTTCGGTGGGTTAGCGCAAAGGAACACAGAGCGTGAATCAGAGCTACTTTGTTTTGCGTTTTGAAAAAAATTGGGATGCTCCCGTTAAAAGAGTGTATCTTTTGTCAAGAAGTTAATATATCTAAATAGCGCTCTGTAAAAATGATAATCAGTGCAAGACTATGGTAATGTCAAATATTGCTAACGTTTAACATCCAGAACAGAGGCTATCATGGGTTCTTCAATAAAAATTACCGAAGACAATAGATCAGGACAGTTTGAACTTTCGACTGATGACGAATCTGGTGTTGCTCTGATTAATCAAACTGGTAGCGAAATTAACAATCTTAGTATTCAGGCAGAGGGTGAATGGAGTAATGAATTAAATAGCAACGTAGAAGCGGAGGGAAATGTAGCTTGGATCGGTGATCGACAAAAGCTGAAATACCCTCTGCTAGCGCCATTGTCCCTAGTCGGTGTAAACAACAGCGATGACAATGATGTATTTTTGATAGGTAAAAGCCGTAGTGTGATTTTAAGAGCAAACGGTAAATTTACTTTAGTAATAAATGCTCCATCAGGAACTTATCCTCAGAACAAAGGACACCTAACCATTTCATGGCAGGCATCTTAACTTTAGACAAAAGGTAATTTTCATCTAAAATTTTAGAACCTGCTACTGAGCAGGTTTTTAGGATTCACACTAAATACTTCCGGTCAACAAACTGTAAAGACCTTCAAACTTTGTAATTATCAAGAATTTTCTATCGCAAACCTTGCACGCAATACTTCTGCTACTGTCCACGCTTGGGCAATACATCCCCGTGGAGTCATGGGTGCATCGCCATCAAAAATTTCGCTGAGACTACCGACACCGTGAGCAGCGAGATGGTTCGCCATTGGCTCTAGGAACTGACGAGCAATAGCCGGATTTTTATAAACACGCATATGTGCCAAGACAAACGGACCCAACAACCAACCCCAGACTGTTCCTTGATGATAAGCTCCATCACGTTGATACTGATTGCCTCCGTAGGTTCCCTGATACTGGGGATGGTTGGGGGCAAGCGAGAGTCCTTCTCCTGTCGGAACAGGTGAGCCAACGGACACGCTACGCGATCGCAACCCATGGGAAGTCAGCAGCATCCGCCCACAAGCATCTACCACTCCTCTTTGTTGGGCTGGTGTGAGCGGACTTTCGGGTAAGGATACGGTAAAAATTTGGTTGGGGCGCAGAGATGCGTCATCTCCATCGGGAGCATCTAGCACGTCATAGCAGTAGCCTGTCTCCTGATTCCAGAAGCGAGAAAATCTGACTTGGGCGCGGTTAGCGATCGCTTCATACTCCTGATATGGCTTACCAATATGCCGAGCAAACTCTGCCATTGTTCGCAAAGCATTATACCACAGAGCATTGACTTCAACTGGTTTGCCAATACGCGGTGTCACAACCCAATCACCAACTTTGGCATCCATCCAGGTGAGTTGCACACCCGTTTCCCCTGCATAAAGTAAACCATCCGTAGAATCGAGGTGGATATTGTAACGTGTGCCGCGACAGTGCCAGTTGATGATGTCTGCAAGCACCCCAAAGAGTTCATGTAACAAATCATCATCCTCAGTGGTATTGTAGTAAGCGCGGACTGCTTCAAAATACCAGAGAGTCGCATCGACTGTATTGTATTCGGGTGTCTCGCCCGCATCAGGGAAACGATTGGGTAACATTCCTTGGTCTACATACTTGGCAAAGGTGCGGAGAATTGAACGTGCTATCTCCGGGCGTCCAGTGGCAAGGGTCAAACCAGGCAGGCTAATCATCGTATCACGTCCCCAGTCGCCAAACCAGTGATAACCAGCGATGATAGTTTTACCGTGAGGATCTTCTGGTACAGAACGGTCAACGATAAACTGGTCAGCAGCCAATACCAGCTGATTGACCCAAGCAGGAAAATCTTTAGCATTGAGGGGTCGGTTAGATTTCCAGAGTCCGATTAACTTCTGCTCTTGAGCGTGACGGTGTTGGAGTGCGGCTTCACCATTCAAGTCTGGTTGCTCAAGAGTGCTAGCAACAAACGTGAGCGATTCTCCAGGATTGAGTGTCGCTTCAAAGGTGGCGGTGTGGAGGTGGTCTTCTTTGTCGCTCAGTCCTCGGTAGCGTTCAACTGCTAAGTCAAAACCATAGTACCAATTATGAACAAGGGATGCACTGCCGTGGTCACTCAGCAGATATAGGGGTACAGCACCCGGATAAGCAGTCACACAAATCCCTTTTGTAACTGGCTCAACGCTCATCTGCCAACCGTTGCTTTGGGTGCTACCATGATAATCGCGGTAGTTGACCATTGCTTTGAGCATCAGCTTTAGCGGTTGAGTGGCGCGACGCAGAGCATATTGGACATAGGTTGTATTAGCTCCCTGCTGCATCCACACCCGTTTTTCTAACAAAGCATCGGCAAAGGCAAAATGCCAAACAGGAATTGTGCCTTCCAAGGAAAAGCGTTCGATGTGCTGGTAGCCGTTGGGACTGACGGTCCCATCCGCCCAACGGTTGGTGTGGAGAGGGAAAGAGCGAGCATCGTACAGGGTAGTTTCATCCAGTTTTGTCAGCAGCAAAGTGCGCCCCAGAGGGGGTTTCAATGCTGCTACCAGTAAGCCGTGATAGCGGCGAGTCAGTAAACCTGCTACAGTGCCAGAAGCGTAACCACCAATGCCGTTGGTGACTAACCATTCCCGCGACTCTGCAATGTTGAGATTACCGCAGATTTCCCGCCCAAATTCAATACACATAAGTCTACACACTTCCTTGGGATCGATATCTGGAGTATCGGCTATTAACCCTATATTGTGCTGAAAGTGGGATTAAGAGTTGATGAGAGAACTAGGTGAGTTAATTCAGGGTAGAAAAGCCGTCATTGTACCATAAAATAATTTTCCAAGAGGTCTAATCAAAAAGGTTTGCTTGGTGGTGACGCGATCTGAGAAAATCGAGCGTAGACTTTATATAAATACAAGTTTAGGAAACACTAAAAATGGTTGAAACTTCAGAACACACACCAACAGATCTGACTTCCCCTCAAGACCTGAGCGAGATCATTGCAGAATTTGAGGAATATCGCCAAAGGTTAATTAGCGAAACCCTAGCAACGGCGCAAAAGGCTAAAGTGATGAAGGCAACTGCTCTCGCCCAACTTGAGCCGGAACTTGCCAAGATTGATGCCGTACTTAAAGAACTCCGCGATCGCCAAGCTGTTCTGATGACGAGTCATTAGTATCGCTACTTTAGAAGTCAAAAGTCAAAAATCTTTGAGTAATATGCTCAACTCATGTGAAACTCAATCCGAGGGTAATTTAATGCCGCCGTCTCAGGACCAGACTGATACTTTGCTAGAAGCAGTCAAGGAGCAAATGGATCTGGACACTTTTAATCCCAATGACCAAGCACTTCTCAAGCGCATGGTTGAGTGTCTGGGAGATTCGCGGGGGTTAGTCAGGATGCGAGTCGCGGAGACACTCGGTCAAATTGGTGAGTTGGCAACCCCGGTCTTACTAGAAGCGCTGGTAGATCACCCTAATGTGGTTGTGCGTCGCGCCAGTGCCAAAACTCTGACAATCATCGCCGATCCAAAGGCAGTTCCAACCCTGGTTTACTCCTTCCTAAATGATGAGGACACAGTTGTTCAGGGTTCGTCAGTCGGTGCATTAGCTAGGACAGGTGAAGCAGCCGTACCAGCCTTGCTAGAAATCTTAGCGTCACCAGATTCCTCTGAAAATACCAAGGGTCATGCTGCATGGGCACTGGCATTTATCGGTGCACAGGCAAAGGAGTATATTTATAAGGAAATTGACTCTGACTCGCCTGACGTTCGCGCTGCTGTGGTTGGGGCGATCGCCAAAACTATTCAGGAAGAACCTGAGCCGGAAGCATTCAATATCCTGATTAATGCCCTCAGCGATCCAGAGACAATCGTACGCTGCGAAGCAGCAGCAGCTTTGGGCAACTTGACCTATCGACCAGCAGTTGCCAACCTCACTCAGTTACTGCATCATCCTGATTGGGAAAGCCGCAAAGCAGCAGCATTGGCATTGATGAAAATTGGCGTAAGCGTTGCTCCTTCAAAAGAGGTTCGCACGGTGTTAGAACCCCTACAAGCAGCATTAGCCCAGGAAAGCGAAACAACGGTTCAGCAAGCGATCAAGTTGGCGATTTCTCAAATTGAGAAACACTCAGAGCAAGACGACTGGGATTAGGAAATTTAAACTGGAAGAAAGATGAAGCTTGAACTCAGCGAAGCGGTCAAAGAACTCATTCAAAAAGCAAGAATTGTTAGTTTTTCCTGCTGGGAGACGACGCACCCAGCAGCGATCATTCCCCTGTTCCAGGCGGCTGATGATGAGGGACGTTATCTCACTGATGAAGATTTACAGCAGATCCAGACCCTCTGTCCCCAAACCTCAGAATTCATTCCAGTAGCACAGCTGCTGCGCGATCGCTCTGGCGAAATTGTGAATGAAGCTAGGGAACAAGTGCTAATCACCTTTCCTAATATTACTCAAGCCGGAGGCGGTCTTTACCCACCAGAGCGTGCCGAAGCCTGTTGGCGTGACTTTTGGCACTTTTTACGTTGTATAACTTACGGGATTGCCGGTCAAAATACTCAATATACAAGCTCTGCCGGACTTCATTACATGAATTTGCTGTATCAAGAATTACAAGTGCCTCTTGATGCAATGGTGGTTGGCTTGGAAAACATTAAAATTGCTAGTTTGAAGCAGATAAACTTTAACCAGCAAGCTGCCCTCGCTCCCTATTTTGACCACCTCATTACTCAACTCAAATCCTTCACGAAAGAATCGAAGGATGGGTAGTTGCAAAACTCCAGTTACGAATTTGGATTCACGCCCAACGAGCGCAATTGTTCACGCAAATGGGCATTTTCCTGTTCAGCTTGCTCTGCTCGTTGGCGTTCGGCTTCTGCTCGCTCATCTCCGGTCAACAACAAATTACCTTCGTTATCCCACCAACGTAACCACGGTAATTCGGCATTCAAATAATAGCCTTGCCACATTTAAAATTACACATGGACACATCTCACGCAATCACCTCAGCAGTTGCCAAACTTTACAACACCTATCCCTTTCCTCCAGATCCCCTTCTAGACGAACCTCCACCAGGATACAATTGGCGCTGGAATTGGGTGAGCGCTTATAACTTCTGCACAGGGCGCAAACCTGATCGGGAAAATATTCGCATCCTAGATGCAGGATGCGGGACGGGAGCAGGGACAGAGTATCTAGTACACCTAAATCCCCATGCGCAAGTGGTCGGGATTGATTTGAGTGCAGGAGCGATCGCAGTCGCCCGCGAACGTTGTCAGCGTTCCGGAGCTAACGGTGTAGAATTTCACAACGTTAGCATTTATGATGTGGATCAGATTCCTGGTCAATTCGACTACATCAATTGTGTTGGCGTTCTACACCATCTGCCCAACCCCATCAAGGGTATACAAAGTCTAGCATCAAAGCTGGCTCCGGGCGGACTGATCCATATTTTTGTCTATGCCGAATTGGGACGGTGGGAAATTACCCTAATGCAGAAAGCGATCGCACTCCTCCAAGGCGATCGCCGAGGAGACTACCAAGATGGTGTGAAAGTCGGTCGGCAAATCTTTGCTAATCTGCCGGAAAATAATCGGCTGTTGAAGCGGGAAAAGGAGCGTTGGTCGCTAGAAAATCAGCGAGATGGTTACTTTGCCGATATGTATGTCCATCCCCAAGAAATAGATTATACCATCGATACTTTGTTTGAGTTGATCGATGCCTCCGGATTAGAGTTTATTGGCTTCTCGAATCCCTCGTATTGGCAATTGGAACGGTTGATTGGTCAACAACCTGACTTGATGGAACGGGCTGCGCAATTGAGCGATCGCCAACGCTACCGCTTGAGTGAACTTCTTGACCCAGAGATTAGCCACTACGAATTCTTCCTCGGTCAGTCTCCTATATCTCACATGGACTGGTCGGATGACACCACCCTCCTCAATTCCATTCCCGAACGCAGTCCATGCATAGAAGGGTGGCCAAGTCAAGTCATCCTAGACTATAACTATCAAGTCGCCAAATTGAGCGAAGCAGAATATGCCTTTTTGGATGCGTGCGACAAAGCTCAGGATCAGCAAACAGTTCGGACATTAATCCAGAATACGGGGATGGATCTCCAAGGAGTGCGATCGCTCCAAAACCGCCAACTAATTCTGCTCACCGTAAACTCGTAGTAACCGAAAAAGAACTCAGCAACTCCTGAGCCAGAAGTCAGGAATTGCTGAGTTCTTTCTTGGTAAAAATTCTATTTTAGAAATGAACTATGTTTGACAATTTTCAACCAACATATATTATTGCCATAACTGCTGTTGTTTCTAGTATGGCACTTCTCGGTTATTTTTCCTGGAAAACTTTGATAACCTCAGATGTTTTTCAAAAAGGAATCGATCTTTATCAGCAAGAAGATTATAAAGGTGCAGAGGCAGCTTTTCGTCGAGTCATTTCTTTGAATTCTACGAATGATGTCGTTCACTTGCTGCTAGGAGAAACTTTGATGCAGCAAGGTAAACTAGAAGAAGCAATCCAACAGTTTCGAGAAGTTATTCACCGCGCTCCCAAAAAAGTTGATGCTTATTTGCGTTTGTCAAATGCTTTCATGCGACAAGAAAAGAAAGAGGAAGCAATAGCAACTCTGGAAAAAGCTAGAGATTTATGCCAAGCACAGCGTCAACCAGAAAAAGCAGAACAAATTAATCGTATTCTTCAGAAAATTAGTAAAAATAATTCGTAGCTCATGGCTGAACAAAGGGGCAAAATCTACATCGTAGGTGCTGGACCTGGAGATATAGCATACTTAACACTAAAGGGTTATAAGCTGTTATCAAGTGCTGAAGTTTTGGTTTACGATGCTTTGGTAGATACTGAGTTGTTGCAATGCGTACCGTCTGATTGCTTGAAGCTGAATGTGGGAAAACGTGGTGGTCAACCGAGTACACCCCAAGGAGAAATTAACGAATTGCTGGTAAAGTATTGTCAGCGCCTAAAGCAAGTTGTTCGCCTGAAGTCTGGTGATCCATTTATTTTTGGTCGCTGTACCTCTGAAATTGAGACGTTGAAAGCGGCTGGTTGTGAGTTTGAAGTTGTCCCAGGAATTTCCTCAGTTTTAGCAGCACCGTTGCTAGCAGGAATTCCTCTCACAGATCCAGTCATGAGTCGATGTTTTGCTGTATTTACTGCTCATGAACCAGATGCTTTGGATTGGGAAACTCTATCACGGTTGGAGACATTAGTTATTTTAATGGGAGGACAGCATCTAGCTGAAATTTTACATCGGCTAGTGCGACAAGGGCGATCGCGCTCAACTCCCATTGCCATTATCAAATGGGCTGGAACTGTGCAACAAGAAATCTGGACAGGTACATTAGAAGATATACTTGAGCAAACATCGGGTGTGTCGTTGTCGCCAGTGGTTATTGTGATTGGTGAGGTTGTAGGACTACGCAGTTATTTGCAACCTGAGAAAATATCATTAGAGAATTTTTCAGTAGCTAACACTTTACACTCCCAAACCATGCACACTAATCTCCCCCTCTCCTCCTCCACGCGCCCTTTGACTGGTAAAACAATTGTAGTGACACGAGCAGCTGGACAATCAAGCCAGTTTACCCAAGTCCTCGCTTCATTTGGCGCAAATGTCATTGAAATGCCAACATTAGAAATTGGTTCGCCTTCGAGTTGGGAAGGTTTGGATAGTGCGATCGCTAATTTATCGGACTTCCACTGGTTAATTCTCACTTCCACCAATGGTGTAGATTACTTCTTTGAAAGACTCTTCGCACAGGGTAAAGATGCACGCACTTTAGCTGGAATCAAAATTGCCGTTGTCGGTGAGAAAACAGCTCAACGTCTCAATCAACGCTGTGTACAAGCAGACTTTATTCCTCCTAACTTTGTTGCAGACTCCTTAGTGGAAAACTTTCCTGAAGAACTTACAGGTAAAAAGGTTTTGTTTCCCAGAGTAGAAAGCGGCGGACGGGAAATTTTAGTTCAACAATTAACTGCAAAAGGAGCAGAAGTAATAGAAGTAGCGGCTTATCAATCTTGCTGTCCTAAAAATGTACCTTCCTCAGCAGAGTTAGCCCTCAAAAGTGGAAATGTGGATGTAATTACCTTTGCCAGTTCCAAAACAGTACAATTTTTCTATCAACTAGCAGAAAGGATATTCTCTAAAAATTCTCAAGACAATCAATCTTCGGTTACTGATATGTTGGAGGGAGTTTGTATTGCTTCCATCGGTCCCCAAACTTCTAAAACTTGTCGTTCTATATTTGGGCGTGTGGATATAGAGGCTGAGGAATATACTTTAGATGGATTGACTCAAGCGCTGATAAAATGGGCAACATTATAATTATAACCGCAGATGCACGCAGATAAACGCAGATACATTATCCGCGTGCATCCGCGTACCCCTTTGGGGAAGCAAGCTACATCTGCGGTTTCATATTCAAAAAATTGAAAATGACTCATGACAAAACGTATTATCGGGTTAACTGGAGGCATTGCTACAGGAAAAACAACTGTTGCTAATTATTTAGCTAGTGCTTACAATTTGCCCATTTTAGATGCAGACATCTATGCAAGGGAAGCTGTATCTGTAGGTTCACCGATTTTGCAAGAAACTGCTCAACGCTACGGAGAACAAATTTTACTCCCAAATGGGAACCTCAACCGCAAAAAGCTGGGTGAGATTATTTTTAACAATCAAGAAGAACGCCACTGGGTAGAACATTTGATTCATCCTTATGTAGGCGATCGCTTTCTAGAAGAAATTACCGTATCGCCTGCACAAACATTGGTATTAGTTATACCTTTGCTGTTTGAAGCGAGAATGACAGATTTAGTGACAGAAATTTGGGTAGTCAGTTGTTCTGAGGAAAAGCAACTGCAAAGATTGATGCAGCGGAATCATTTAACTTTAGAGCAAGCCAAAGCTCGTATCAAAAGTCAAATGTCGATAGTAGAGAAAGTAGCCCGTGCAGATGTTGTGTTGGATAATTCCTCTACTCTTGAAGCGTTGCTGAAACAGGTAGATACAGCCATTTTAAATATGTAAACGCTTGAGTACACGAAACTAATGACCGATTTCGTCACAAAAATTTAATGATGCCAACCCCGTCATCCAACGGTGTAAAATCCACAATGGGAAGGCAAGTGGCGTTTTAGTATCCGAGAACGGTCAGGGGACAGTGGAAGATTGCGACATCTTTAGCAACGCCTATTCAGGAGTGGAAATCAGGAAGGGTGGCAACCCCATCATTCGGCAGTGCAAAATTAATCAGAATAAGGAGAATGCCGTGTATATACACGACAAGGGCGCGGGTACAATTGAAAACTGTGATTTAACAGGTAACGTTCGCAGCGCTTTTAACATTGATAACCCTGTTTTGTCACTCTCGGAAAATAAAAATTAAAGCCAAACTTTGAACTGTAGATAGAACGGGCATTTGAGCGTTTATTTTCTAACACAATGTCTGAAATCATGGCTTTTGGTAAAAGTCTTATGCTGTAAGCATTCCAGATTATTCTCTACCGAAAGTGACAAAAGAGAGTTACCACTTCCCAAGTGCAGCGCAGTGGAAACCAAGAATAGTCTACTTTACGATTAATAGGACTTACGCATTGACAGAAGATACCAAATATGAAGTATGGGTTTCAGGCATTGAAACGTGATTTTTCGCTGATGTTTGAGCGATCGCGCTCCGCGCACTGCCCCGAATCGCAATCGCTATTTATATAAACTTCATCCCCAAAAGCCTGAAACGACGCAATTTCGTAAAGTCTGCCGGAGGAAGCAACCCAAGCGGCGAGCTTTACGTTAATACACATAATAGTAAATTTGTACAGTGCGTAAGTCCTACAGGAATTACAATATGCTCCCACAGACTTGTTCCCAGTCTCAGACTGGGGGGAATACAGTTATCGAGGCTCCACCTCGCGTTTAGGAGGATCTTCAAGAACTAGGACAGCCTAACCGAGAGGTATTGACACTAAGCCTACTCATCAATTAATAGAAACCACCCCACGAAAGGAATGAAGTATGTTAAAAAACTTATTGAAATCAAAACTTCTCGGGTCAATTCTTTGACCCGAACGATCCACATCTCGATGGGTCGTAATTCTTTCATCTGGAACATTACTTTGAGCAATGAGCCAAGCCAGAGATTGGTATTGGGCTTCTGTATAGCCGGTGTGAGTGGGTTCGTTATTCATGACACCAGATAGCGGTGTTTCTAAACCAACGTGATAAGCAAAGTTATTCACAGATGGAGGTAGCTGAGGATTTGTCTTCACAGTTTCTGAACCAAGCGGTCCATCAAAGACTGAATTAGCTGCACCAAACGCTCGCTTTTCTGGAGGGACTATGTAAACAACTGTCCCATCTAGCTTAATCATAGTGTGGTAACTTGCTTGAACATTATTATCATCGTGAGGAGTCTGAAAAAAATTAATGGCACTGGACGCAGGTGCAGCGGTTTCATGAAGTACTATGATTGGTAAATTGTTGACAAGTGTACCATCAACATCTTTAGCAAACCGCTCTCCAAAGTTAGTTGGGTTTGCCCAAGCAATTTCATATCCAGGTTTGTAAGCCTTAAAAGCCGCAGTAGTCTTAACTGGGGAAATGCGAGTCTTTTGGGATTTGCTCTTTAGGTTTGTCTTCTGTTGAGGTTGAGATTTTGAATTTTGACTAGACAGAGCCGTCTTTGGATTTGGCATTTTTGTCTTAGCTATGGGTTGGCTCTTTGGGTTTGTCTGCTGTTGAGGTTGAGATTTTGGAGCTTGAGGAGAAAGAGCTGTTTCCGGAATAAACGCTGGAGTTTTGACCTCGGACTGTGATTTTGAATTTTGATGAGAGAAATCTGTCTGTGGATTTGCTGTTACTGCCCTAATATCTGGTTGAAAGTCCCAATGGTGACTAGAGATGGTGTTTTGTGGATTTGACGTTGCCTTCTTCTGCAAAAACTCTATATTTCCAATAAGCAACCCCAATATCAGACCAACAAGCACCAGAAGAACTAAAAGCCATCCAGTTGTTTTTACCCTGAATCTCATTTTTCTAATGATTTTGATAAATATTTTTATATTTCACTTATAAAATAGACAAGTTTTAGTATATTTCACAAATACAAAATGACACACGTAGGTGAATTGTATCTTTATATTAGATTATTATGTATCTTTATATAAGATAACTTTAGACATGAGGTTCGATTCAGAAAATATCTGTCTAGAGGTTTGTCTGCTAAAGATGCTGTTCTTAGTTTTTTTGTTTGATGACAATGCGCGGCTTCGGGTAAACACATTGCTGTCTCAAAGACGCAAGAATCCTCCTGGTTCCCAACTGTGGGAAGCGTTAAAGCATTAACACTCAAGTCTTCCACAATCAAATTTATTGAAGAACAAGACGTTTCTCCAAGCTTTTAAGCTTAGAGTCTATTGAAGACAAGGTTGGAGATGTCGGGGAGTCTTGAGTTTCTTGCAAGGAACGCTCTGCCTTAAGTTCTGCAATCTTGGCTTTGATTGCCTCAGATATAGCATGATTGACAGCAACTTGGTTATTTGGTTGTATTTGTGCAATGCGTTGCCGTAAGCTTTTCAACTGAGATTCGATTTTTTGCATAACTGGGGCTTCTGGCGTAAATACAGGCTCTAGCAATGCTCGCTTGACTTCTAGTTCTGCAATCTTAGCTTTGATAGCTTCAAATACAGCACGATTAACAACTGCTCCCTTACCATCTGATTGTATTTGTGAAAGGCGTTGCTGCAAGCTTCCAATCTGAGATTCAATTTTGTTCATGACTGAGGATCCTGGTCCAAATACAGGCTCTAGCATCGCACGCTGTATCTCTAGTTTCACAATTTGTTGTGTTATTGTCTTTATAGAATCTTTGGCATTGGAAGTCGATTCCAAATTAGCGATACCACTAGAAGCTGTGCGAACTCGCTGTTGCATTAACACTACGCCTATTGTTGCTAGCCCAGAAACTAGAACAATAATTAGCATAGAGAGCATAAATAGGTTGCGCCTCATAGATAATTCCTCCAGAGGTCAGACTATATTTAACTTTTTAGGAGTTTTTACTTAGGGTTTAGCTTGCTTATATACAGTTACTTAATGTATTTTTATTTAGCCAACAATATTTGATTCTAAAGACTATTTTAGGCAGTAGAAGGTTCCGAATATTTACTTAATTCGTAATTTGTAATCTATGTCATTATGAATTAAGAATGAATTTTACCGAATAAGAATTCAGGAGTCAGGAGTCCAGGAGTCAGAATGAACTCCTGCGCGACGCTTGGTTGAATAATAGACCTCTTGCAAAAGTGAGATTTTATGACGTTCTGTTCTCCTCTGTTAAGAGTTCCAGTCTAATGGTATAGCGCCCCCGAATTTATTCGTGGAAAAAAAAGAAAAGCGTTCGCCTCTGGCGTCGCCCCTTCTCCTAAGGGAGACGCTGCTTTGTAAGTCCTGCGGACAGGCTTGCGCCAACGCCCTTGGCGTCGCCCCTTGGGCGAAGGGCGATGGGCGAAGCAACTTTACCGAAACCCCCGAATTCATGATGTTGTTGGCGAATTAGTGAGGGGTTAGACACCACATAGGATTGGATGAAATGATCAGATAATTTGACGCAGGTGAGCCGCTTGCGATTGGGTAATGTCGGCGGAATTTTTGGATGGGATTGA
>JAESFN010000923.1_pt1 | contig 18173 bp, 15 predicted proteins | sample 9269411 | NCBI WGS metagenome assembly JAESFN01 (sample SAMN14505399, study PRJNA617100) | algae metagenome | isolation source: Iphinoe sp. HA4291-MV1 and co-occurring heterotrophs from trail next to... | place: USA: Maunawili Falls, Hawaii | collected 2009-07-25
TCGTTCGCAACAACCCACTCCCTATTCCGTACCCTCTCCCAGTATTGGGAGAGGGTGGCGCGCCAGCGCCGGGTGAGGGCATTCCTCCCCGTCACCACACACGTCCGTAGGGGCAGGTCTCGACCTGCCTTCTCCCCCCGGGATCATTCGCGCCGCCAGCAAGGCGGTTCAAGAACCGCCCCTACAGGGTGGTGATAACGCGAACCGCCCGTACCGCGATGGCAGCGGCCGGGGACGGCGTGATGCGGGTATGGCAGTGCGCGGCGCGCGTGCTAGCATTCCGGCGGTCGTGATTGCGCGGCAGGAGGTGAGTCCCATGAATGCAACAACCGTAGTGGGTGCTCCCGTGCCGTTCACGATCGTGCGACTCCGGTAGTCGCTCCTGGGAAGCGCCCGCGTGCTTAGCGCGAAAGGCGACTCCCATGAACGCACCACTCTCCTCATCATCGCAACGCAACTCGTCACCAGCCTCCAACCACTCTGATGTCAATCAGGATCAACCGGAGACCGGCGCCCAGCAATCGCACCCCACCGGCGCGCGAGCACTCGTTCTCGGCGGCGGGGGCTCGACCGGTAATGCCTGGCTGATCGGCGTCATCGCCGGGTTGGCTGAGGCAGGTCTGGATTTGACCCAGGCCGATCTGATCGTCGGCACATCAGCCGGCGCAACCACCGCCGCCCAGATCACGAGCGCGTCCCCGGCCGAATTGCTCGCCGCCACCCTCGCCGCGCCACCCCAGCACCGGCCCGGTCCGACCGGCTCCGGCGGCGGGAACGGCACGGTCAGGGCAGCGGCCGACAACATGGAGCGAACGCGCGCGATCATCGCCGCCGCTACTGACGCGGCGGACATGCGCCGCCGCATGGGCGCGGCGGCGATTGAACTGGCCGCAGCCTCGGGCGATTCCCGGCAAACGCAGTGGCGCGCGACCGTCGCCGCGCGACTGCCCAGCCAGCAGTGGCCCCACCAGAGGCTGCTGATCGCGGCGGTCGATGCCGGGACCGGTGAACCAGTGGTGTTCGACCGCGAGAGCGGGATCGAGTTGGCGGATGCCATCGCCGCCAGCTGCTCCAGCGGCTTCGCGTACCGGATTGGGGACCGGCAGTACATCGACGGCGGCTACCGGCGCAACGAAAACGCCGATCTCGCCGCGGGCTACCAACGGGTGCTGGTGCTGTCGCCGTTCGGCGGCCAGACGCGGCATCCGCCGGCGTGGGGTACGCAGCTCGCCACCCAGATCGAGGAGCTCCGCGCGGGCGGCAGCCGCGTCGAAACGATCGTTCCGGAGCGCGACCTGACCGGCGCCAACGCGATGGACCTGTCGCTGCGCCTACCCGCCGCCCAAACCGGCTACAACCAGGGCATCGCCCTCGCCGCCCACCTCGCCCGATTCTGGCGCTAACACCCTCGCAACGCATACGAAGCGCATATGGTCCGTAGGGGAGCCCCTCGTGGCCTCCCGTGCTGGTGACTTGACCGTTCGCGTTACCAAAAGGGAGGCCACGAGGGCCTCCCCTACGGTGATTGTGATGGGACGAACCGAATAGATTCGTTACACGGTTACGGTGTTACCGTAACGCCGACCTCGGTCACGGCTCCGGGCAGCGTCTGCACGTCGAGCGAGATAATCGCCGCGTCTCCGCCGGTTTCGGCGAGTTCCAGGCGGTATATGCCGGGAATGAGCCAGACCGCATCGCCGTATTCGATCGGCGCGTTCCAGATCAGGGTGCCTGCCTGATCCTTCAGCGTGTAGACCTCGCCATTACCGTGCGGAAAGCGCAGAATCGAGCCACGGATCACCGTTTTCTTCCCGGCATCGACCGCGACCGTAATCTCGATCGTCGCACCCGCCGGGGTTTGCCAGCTCACGGTGTAGCTGCCCGCGGGCACATCGAGCAGGTTGGTGTCGTTGAAGGTGGCGGTGAACGGATTCGGGTTCGGATTCGAATCGTTCGCCGCCGCCGCGCCGGTCACCGTCGCCTTCGGATACAGCCCGCCGATCGATTCGATTTCGAGCTGCCCGTTCTGGACCACGACATCGATCTCTTCCAGCACTTTGAACAGCGCGTCGCTCAGCTCCTGCGCATTCCCCGCGCCGAGCAGCAACCCGCCGCTCTCATCGACGATGCACTGCAGGTTCGAGCGCTCCTCATCGGTGAGCGCGAAGCCGATGACGTGCGTCACCACCTCACCGGCGCTGTTCACCAGCTGGCGCGAGGCGGTGCAGGGATTGCCGCCGCAGGTCTCCAGACCGTCAGTGACCAGGATGACGGCGTTGCGCACATCGTCGCTCGCCGCCGGAAAGTCGGATTGCGCCTGCTGCAGCGACAGCGCGATCGGCGTCCACCCCACCGGTTCGTAGGCATCGACCTGCGCCTGCAGTTTCTCCTTATCGACGCCCTCGATCGGCACTTTGAGCTCGCTCGATTGGCAGCTCACGTTCTTGCCCGATTGGGTGTTGTTCCCTTTGTGACCGTAAACCCGCAGGCCGACGTTGATTCCCGGCTTGGTCGGCAGGCTATCGATAACATCGGTCATCACCTGCTTCGCCGCCGCGATCCGGGTCTGCCCCGGCGCGATCTCCTCCGCCATCGAGCCGGAGGAATCGAGAATGATCTCGGCGTTCACTTCCTTCGGCGTGGCGTTGGCGGTGGGAGTCGGCGTGCTCTGCGCCAGGCTCTGCTGCGTTCCCAGCACCGGCAACACCATGCCGATGGCGAAGGCGAGAGTCAAGAGTGCGAAAAACGGCTTTCGAAAGGCGCCGGCCATGGACGATCCTCCTCGTCGAGTACGTGATAGCGACGGACCGCGTGCCCCGATCCTACCCGCCGCACCCGGCAAAGGCAACGCAAAAACGATAAGACCCCGGCCAGCGGGGTCTCAGCGAATCAGGCTTTGAGGGTAATGATCGTGACTTCGGGCGGGCAATTGAAGCGCAGCGGCGGGCGATACACCCCCACCCCGCGACTGGTGTAGATCGGCATTCCGGCCGCGTCGTTCAGCCCGATCACGTGCCGCTTGCCATCGATCGGCAATCCCACCGGCCCCAGCCCCGGCAGGCGCACCTGCCCGCCGTGCGTGTGCCCGGAGAGCTGCGCGAACGCACCGGCCGCCGCGGCGCGCTCGGCGTACTGCGGTTCGTGCCAGAGCGCCAGAATCGCCGCACCCTGCGGGCACTGCGCGATCGTTTTCTCCGGTTTGGGGTCGCCGAGCAGCGTTTCGTCGATCCCGGCGATCCACAGCGCGTCGCTGCCGACCGTCACCTCAACCGCATCGTTGCGCAGCATCGGAATCCCGACCTGATCCAGCGCCGTGATCGCGTAATCGCCGGTGATGCTGTAATCGTGATTCCCCATCACCGCGTAGGCGCCGTTCGGCACCGATTCCTTGAACGCGCCGAGCACCTCGGCCACCCCCGGCACGTAACGCGGCGATTCCGAGGCGTAATCCCCACCCAGCAGCAGCAGATCGATCTCCTCGCCCCGCAGCAGGTTCAGCGCCCGCTCCAGATCGTCGAGATCGATGAACGGCCCGACGTGGGTATCGGTGACGAATCCGATCCGAAACCCGTCGAGCGGTTCGTGACCGGCCGGGAGCGGCAGGGTGGTGCGTTCGAGCACCGGGCGATACGGATTGATGTAGCGGGCGGCGTAGGCCTCGCCCGCGGAAAGCCCGGAGGCGACCAGCGCGCCCAGCGCGCCACCGGCGAGAAGAGAACGTCGTGACATCATCGTCAGAACCTCGATTGCGTATTAGAGCAGCGCGCTGATCAGCAGTCCCACCACCATCAGCGCGCCGAAGCGCAGGTGCAGCCCGGCCGATTTGCGCAGCAGCGGATTCAGCGCTCGCCCCTCGGCATCGCTGAACGCGAACCGCACCAGCCCCCAGGCGATCGGCAGACTGGCTCCGGCGATCGCGACCGGCCAGAGCCGGCTATCGACCACGATCAGCACGATCACCGAGAGATACGCCGCCGCGACCAGCAGCAGGTATTCGATGCTGGAACCCCGGCGACCCAGCAGAATCGCCAGCGTCACCTTCCCGGCGGCGCCATCGGGCGCGATATCGCGAATGTTATTGGCGTGCAGGATCGCCGCACTCAAAAACCCGATCGGAGCCGCCACCAGGAAGCTGGTCCAGGTCAGCTCATCCGTCAGCACGTAGTAGGCGCCCATCACCATGACGAGCCCCATGAAAATGAATACCGTAATTTCGCCGAGCGCGATGTAGCCCAGCGGTTTCGGCCCGCCGGTGTAGAGCACCGCAGCCGCCAGGCTGAGCAGCGCCACCACCAGAATCGGCCAGCCGGTGGCGTAGACCACGATCAGCCCCAGCACCGTTGCGATGGCGAAGGCGATGATCATGCCCCGCTTCACCTCGTACGGTTCGAGCAGGCGCTGCTGGATCACCCGGCTCGGTCCGATCGAGCCCGGCTGATCGACCCCTTTGACGTGATCGAAGTAATCGTTCGCCAGATTGCACCCCGCGTGCGTGGCGCACCCGGCCAGCAGCATCACCAGCGTCAGCCAGAACGAGAACTCGCCATCGACAATCGCCAGCGCGCACCCGATCGCGATCGGAATCACCGATGCCGTGAACGAGAAAAAGCGCATCGCCTGAATCCAGATCTTCAGGCGGCTGGGCGGTTGCATGGGGATCGATCCGGTGTTGCTGGCCATTGCCGTCCTCGCCCGCGCTACCGCGAACTGTTCCAGGGGAGCGCCAGCCGCTCGATCGCGTCGAGCATCAGCGTCAGCACCCACCCCATCAAGCCGGTGACGATCAGGCCGACGTACATCTTCTTGATCGCCAGCGTCTGGTAACTCTGCCAGATCAGGTAGCCGACCCCATTCTTGGCGGCCAGAAATTCAGTACCGACAATCACGATCAGCGAAAACCCGAGCGCCAGCCGCAACCCGACGAAGATCGAGGGCAGCGCCCCCGGCAATGCCACGGTGGTGAAAAGCTGCCACCGGCTCGCCCCAAAATTGTGGGCGACATCTTTGTAGGAATTGTCGATCGTCAGCACGCCGCTCATCGTGTTCAGTACCACGAGGAAGAAGATCGAGAGCGCCACAATCACGATCTTCGAGGTTTCGCCGATCCCGAAGGCGATGATCACCAGCGGCAGCACCGCGATTTTGGGGATGGCGTAAATCGCGGTGGCGATCGGCATGAAGAAGACGCGCACCGGCCAGAACAGCCCCATCGCCAATCCTAGCGCCACCCCCGGGATCGAGCCGAGCAGGAAGCCGCCGAGAATGCGCAGCAGGCTGGCCCAGATATCGTCAAAAAGCGTGCCGTTGCGGATCAGGCGCTCGGCGGTATCCCAGAGCGAGCTGGGCGCCGGCCAGAACAGGGGATCGATGCGCTCGGTTTTGGAAAGAAATTCCCAGACAAGCAGAATGATCGCCGGTGCGGCGAGGGTGAGCGTCAGTTCGAGTGCCCGCCGCTGCCGTGTCGTCACGCACCGTCTCCGCCGCGCGCCCGCATCACGTCGTCGCGCAAACTCGTCCAGACCCGGGTAAACAGGGTGGCGAAGGCGGGATCGGAGCGCACCGCGGTCAACTCACGTGGCCGGGCGAACGGCACCTCGATGATCTCCTTCACCCGCCCAGGGTGCGCCGACATCACGACGATGCGATCGGCCAGGGTGAGCGATTCATCGATCGAGTGGGTGATGAACACCACCGTTTTGCCGGTTTGCTCCCAGATCCGCAGCAATTCCTCCTGCAGGATCAACCGGGTTTGCTCGTCGAGCGCGCCGAACGGCTCGTCCATCAGCAGCAGATCGGGATCGACCGCCAGCGCCCGTGCGATCGCCACCCGCTGGCGCATCCCCTCGGAGAGCTGGTGCGGATACACCTCGGCGAATTTTTCCAGCCCGACCACGTCGAGCAGGTGATCGGCGGTTTTCCTGCGCTCGCGCCGCGACACCCGCCGCAGCGCCAACCCGTAGGCGATGTTTTGCCGCACCGTCAGCCACGGGAAGACCGAGCGCCCCTGGAACACCATCGCGTTCGAGGGCGGCCGCCCGCTCTGGCTGGTCACCACCAGCTCGCCGCTGCTCGGTGTTTCCAACCCGGCGAGCATGCGCAGGAAGGTGGTTTTGCCACAACCGGAGGGACCGACGATCACGCAGAACTCCCCCGGCTCGACCGTGAGCGTGATATCGCTCAGCGCCGCCACCGGACCGGAGTGCGTTTCGAAGGTTTTGGTGATGCCGCGCGCCTCCACTCGCGCCGCCGGTTGCCCGGCGGCCGGTCGCGGGGGGAGCGCACGACGCTCGACGGGACGATTCCCATCGAACGCCGGCACCACGTAGTTGTGTGAATTCCGTTTCATCGCATCACGCACGCGCGCCCGCTGGGCAGCGCTCGATTAGGAAACCGGGGTCGCGGCGGGGCCAAGCTCCGCCAGCGCGGCATCGACGAACTGCGTCGTGATGAAACTGGAGGGATCGAGATTCTCGTCGTACTCCAGCAACTCCTGCGCGCGGAAGAAATCTTGCATGGTCGAAAGCCCGGCGGCATCGATGTGGCCATCGACGGCGTAGACCGGTTTCACCGCCGCCTTGATCAGATCGGCGGGAACGTTGGTGTACTGCGAAATGATGTCCAGCGTCGCGGGATCGTCGAATCCACCGTTCACCAGGTGGCGCGCCGCCTCCAGGTAGCCCGCAACCAACCCGGTCGCGAGATCGGGGTGCTCCTCCAGCCATTTCGTGTTGGCGAAGACCGCGGTGACCTGAATGTTCTGCACGTCGAAATCGCTGGCCAGGCGGACGGCGATGCCATCCTGCTCGGCTTTGGTGGCCAGCGGCTCACCCACCATCGCGCCGTCGATCGCATCGGAGGCGAGCGCGGTCACGGCATCGGGGAAGGCGAGATTTTCGACGGTGACATCGCCGAGGGTGAGCCCGCCGGTGGCCAGCGCCTGCGACAGCCAGTATTCGGTGGCGCCGCGCGCGTTCACGGAAACGCGCTTGCCCTTCAGGGCCGCCACGGTGTTCAGCTCACCAGAGTCGAAGCGTTTTTTGGAGACCATCAGCGGCGTGGCGACCGGATTGCCTTCCTGGTGACCGGGCGCGATCACTTCCAGCGGCAATCCCTGCGCGATCGCGTTCCAGAACGCGGGACCGACCCCGCCAATACCGGCGTCGAAATCGCCGCTGGCGGTCAGCAGCACCATATCCGAGCCGCCCGGCAGCGGTTCCAGCTTCATATCGATGCCGTGATTGGCGTAGAACCCGAGCTCTTTGGCGACGTAGACCGGGGCGAAGATCAGGGCGGCCACGTAGCCCATCGTCACCGACGTGGGATTGGCGGCGGGGGTGGAATCACTCTGGCGAGCGAGTGCGGCGATGGGAGAGATTCCAGCGAGCGATGCACCGGCCATGGCGAGTGGAGCTGCGATAGCGGCACGGAGCGGTAGGGCGACCACGGCGCGACGCCCAAAACGGTTGGTCATCAACGGGCTCTCCAGTCCAGACAGGGCGGCGATTTCCCCGTCGGAAGCCACCGCACAAACCGTGCACGAGTATAGCAACGAACCCTGTGATATTTCTCACAAATAATGTCGCGCTGCCTTCATCCACCCGAAACTGGCGGATCGATTAACCCGATTTTGGCCAGGCGAAACGGCGGGCGTGACGGCAACGGGGGAGGGCTGTGTGAGGATCACGGCACTGAAGTGACCGTGCTGACACGCGGAAGTCCTTCCAGGACTACGACCGTATCGCCGTAGGGGAACGGGTCGTTCAGTCCCGGAGGGACTTTCGCGTGTCAGCACGGGGTTTCAACCCGGTGTTCTCCCCAGCGCGAAAATTCCCGGCCACCACGAATGGTGTAGGGGCGGTTCTCGAACCGCCTTGCGCGGGACAGGAATGGTCGTATTGGGGAGAAGGCAGGTCGAGACCTGCCCCTACAAAACCGCGTGATGACACGGATGTCGTGTTGCGAACGAGACGGTAGGGCGAGCCCTACCGCTACGGGCATCGGGGTGACGGGAATCTGCGCGTCGCCGCCACCTGGGTAGGGGCTGGGCTTGCCCTGCCCGCCTCCCCCACCGCGTCATTTTCCGGGGAGGCGGCGTGCGCCCGGCACGAAAACGCTAGCTCGGGATCACCGTTGCGCCGGTGACCGCGCTCAGGCGATCGAAGAAATCAGGGAAGGTTTTGGCAGTGCAGCCGGGATCGAGAATCGTGATCTCCGGCGCGCGCAGCGCCGCTACCCCGAAGCTCATCGCCATGCGGTGATCGTCGTAGGTCTCGATATCGGCCGCCACCACCGGTTTCGGCACGATCGTCAGCCCGTCCGGGAACTCATCGACCTCCTGCCCCATCTTGCGCAGCTCGTTCGCCAGCGCCGCCACGCGATCGGTTTCTTTCAACCGCGCGTGGCCGATCCCAGTGATCGTGGTCGGGCCATCGGCGAACGGCGCGATCGCCGAGAGGGTTTGCGCGGTATCGGAAATCGCGTTCATGTCGATGGTGACGCCGCGCAGGCGGCCGCCCTCGGGACCGCGCACGGTGGTGGAGTTTGCGGTCATCTCGACCGAGGCGCCCATCTGCTCCAGCGCGCGCACGAACTGCAGATCGCCCTGGGTCGATTCCGTTCCCAGCCCATCAACGGTGATCGAACCGCCGGTTACGGCAGCCACCGCGAAGAAATAGGAGGCGTTCGAGGCATCGGGCTCGATCTGGAACGATCGCCCGCGATACCCCTGCCCCGGCGCGACCGAGAAGGTCTGCCAGTTCACCTCATCGAGCTCGACCTCAACGCCGAACGCGTTCATCACCGCCGATGTCATCGGCATGTACGGCTTCGACACGAGATCGCCCGCGACATCGATCGTCAGCCCCTGTTTCGCGTAGGGCGCCGCCATCAGCAGCGCGGAGAAATACTGGCTGCTCTGGTCACCCGGCATCGTGGTGCGGCCACCCGGCAAACCATTTGCCTCCACCACCACCGGCGGGCAACCGTTGCCGGTTTCGCTCGTCACGGTGGCGCCGAGATCGCGCAGTGCGTCGAGCAGCGGCCCGATCGGGCGCTGGCGCATGCGCGGCACGCCATCGATGCGGTAACGGCCGTGCCCCAGGGTGAGCGCCGCCACCAGAAAGCGCATCGAGGTGCCGGAATTGCCGACGAAGATTTCGGCCTCCTTGGCCGGTAAGGTGCCGTTGCCGCCGCGCAGCCAGAAGCGCTCGGCGTCGCGATCGTGCTCGACCTCCAACCCCAGCGCCCGCCACGCTTCCGCCATGTAAATCGTGTCGTCACTGGCCAGCGCGCCGGTCAGCTCGCTCTCGCCCTCGGCGAGCGCCGCTATCACGAGCGCGCGGTTGGTAATGCTTTTCGAGCCGGGAATACGCGCCACCGCGGAAACCGGGCCCGGCACAGACGACAGGCGCACAGCCCGAACCGATTGCAGCGAAGTCATCGTCTGAGGCGCCTTTCATACGAGCCCGAAAACAGGTTCACCACGTCAACTCTCGCCGTTCGCACCGAGTCCGTCAAATCACTGTTCGAACCACAATCACCCGGTGCGTTTCACCGGCTGGCGCAGGATTGTTTTTAATCGTTCGGGGGCAGATTTCCGGGGATCGCCGAGGTAGATCTCGTGATGATCGCCGTTGAAGGTGAGGCCGTTCGCGGGCATGAAATCGTCGTGCAGGCGGGCAAGGGTTGGCCCCTCATCGTCGTACGGCCCGATGTGGAGAATCTGCACCGACAGCCCCTCGTGCAGGGTGAGCGACCGCAGATCGGCGACCGCCGGGAAGCCCTTTTTGCGCGTCACCTCCGCTTTGGCGTCCTCGACCATCTCGTCGCCGATCCAATCGGGTTGCGCGATCAGCATCGTCCAGCGCCAGGCATCTTTCTCCCGCGTCACGAAGGAGGCAGGATCGTCGGCCCGCCACAGCCCTTCGAGCGGCGCGACGGTGAAATCGCGCCCGAGCTGCTTCTTGCTGGCGAATTTGAGGGTGTAGGAGACGGAGTAGAGCGCCTCGACCGCCCGGGCGTACGCCTCGGCGGTGTTCGGATTCCCCTCGCCCTCGATCGCGAGATAGCGCAGCGGCGGCACCTCGACCATCGCGAATGCCTTCGCCTTCGGCGCGTAGAGCGCCTTCATCGCGATTTTGATATCGTATTTCTCCATCGGCATCCTCCAGGGGAAGTTTACGTACGGGTTAGGCTCGCCCAACCCTCCTCTTCCGCCACACGCATCCCCCCGTCACCGCGCATCTTCTGTAGGGGCGGTGCTTGCCCCGCCCTCTGCGGGACACGAACGATGGCGTTGGGTCGAGGGCGGAGCAAGCACCGCCCCTACGAGGTTTGCGGTGATCGAGGAATGCCACGGTTGGGGAGACGGGCTGAGCAAGCACAGCCCCTACGAGGTTTGTGGGAACACCCACATTCGCGTTGCCAATCATCCCGGTAGGGGCTGCTCAGCCCGTCTCCTCACCCACGACCGACGAATCCGGCGCCCACCCGTTGACCCCGGAGGGGTCATCCTTGCCTGAGCGCCAGCCCTCAGGCCTGGCGACCTGCAATCCCGCCTAATGCAACGAGCGCCGTGTGGGGATCACGACGCTCGTTGCGGGTCACGATAGGTTGGCGAAGAACTTAGCGATCGAACTCGAACTGGCCCATGGCCGCGTGCGCCGCCGCCATGCGCGCCACCGGCACGCGGTAGGGCGAGCAGCTGACGTAATCGAGCCCGATGCGGTGGAAGAAGGCAATGCTGGCGGGATCGCCGCCGTGCTCGCCGCAGATGCCGAAACTCATCTCGGGGCGGCGCATGCGTCCGCGCGAGAGCCCGATCTGCACGAGCTGGCCAACCCCGGCCTGATCGATCGTCTGGAACGGATCGGCCGGCAGAATTCCGCGCTCCACGTAGGTGGGCAGGAACGAACCGGCGTCATCGCGGCTGAGCGCCATCGTCATCTGCGTGAGATCGTTGGTGCCGAAGCTGAAGAAGGCGGCGTGCTCGGCGATTTCATCGGCCACCAGCGCCGCGCGCGGCACCTCGATCATCGTGCCGATCTTCACCGGCACCCGGCGGCGCATTTCGGTGAATACCTCTTCGGCCGCTTCCTCGACCACGGCGCGCTGGCGTTTCAGCTCTTCCGGCACACCCACCAGCGGGATCATGATCTCCGGCAGCGCGGTGCCGCCCTGATCGGCCCAGCGGCAGGCGGCGCGCACGATCGCCCGCGCCTGCATCCGCGTCACTTCCGGCCAGAGCACCCCTACCCGCACCCCGCGCAAACCGAGCATCGGGTTGGTTTCGCTCATCGCCTCGATGCGGTCGCGCAGTGCGTCGGGCTCGATACCCAGCTGCCCGGCGAGCTCGGCGACTTCCGGCGCATCGCGTGGCAGGAATTCGTGCAGCGGCGGATCGACGGTGCGGATGGTGACCGGGAAGCCGTCCATTGCCTCGAAAATGCCGTAGAAATCGTCTTCCTGGAAACGTTCGAGACGCGCCAGCGCCCGCGCTCGCACGGCGTCATTCTCCGCCAGGATCATGCTGCGCATGATCGGCAGCCGCTCCTCGCCGAAGAACATGTGCTCGGTGCGGCAGAGCCCGATGCCCTCGGCGCCGAACGAGCGAGCGCGTCGCGCGTCCTCGGGGGTATCGGCGTTGGCGCGCACCGCGAGGCGGCGCTCGCTATCCGCCCAGGAGAGGAGCGACGCGATGTGCGGCGCTTCCAGCTCGGCCCGGCGGGTCGGGGCGGTGCCGCGAATCACCCGGCCGGTGGCGCCATCGATGGTGAGAATGTCACCACGGTCGAAGACCTCGGCGCCGGTGCTGGCGTGACCGGAGGCAACATCGATTTCGAGAATGCTCACCCCGGTCACCGCCGGTTTGCCCATGCCACGCGCCACCACGGCGGCGTGCGAGGTCATGCCACCGCGCGCCGTCAGCACGCCGACAGCGGCGTTGATACCGGGGAAATCGTCGGCGGAGGTTTCCGGACGGACCAGGATCACCTTGATGCCGTCGCGGCTCTGCGCCACCGCTTCTTCCTGCGTGAAGACCACCTGCCCCGAAACCGCGCCCGGGCTGGCCGGGAGACCGGTCGCCAGCACCTGCAGCTTCGATTCTTCGTCGATGGTCGGGTGCAGCAGGCGCTCGATCTGCGCCGGGCTCACCCGCGAGACCGCGGTGCTCTTATCGATCAGCCCCTCGGCGACGAGATCGACGGCGATGCGGGCGGCGGCATCGGCCGTGCGCTTACCGCTACGGGTCTGCAGCATGTAGAGCACGCCTCGCTCGATCGTGAATTCGAGATCCTGCATATCGTGGTAGTGGCACTCAAGCTTGCGCGCCACCGCCGTCAGATCTTTGTAGGCCTGCACGAAATCGGGGTCACGCGCCATCTCCACGATCGGGCGCGGGGTGCGGATACCCGCAACGATATCCTCGCCCTGCGCGTTCGCCAGGAACTCACCGAACAGCCCCGGCTCACCGGTCGACGGGTTGCGGGTGAAGGCGACGCCGGTCGCGCTGGAGGCGCCGAGATTGCCGAAAACCATCGCCTGCACGTTGGCCGCCGTTCCGAGATCGTGCGGAATTCCCTCGGCGTCGCGGTAGACGATCGCGCGCTCGGTATTCCACGAGCGGAACACCGCCAGCACCGCCAGGCGGAGCTGCTCCCAGGGATCGTCGGGGAATTCCACCCCGTGCGCCGGGTAAACCGCGCGATAGCCTTCGACCACCGTGTGCATCTGCTCGATCGTCAGGTGCTGCTCCAGGTGCACGCCGGCGAGCTCGCGCTCGCGTTCCAGCACCTGCTCGAAGGCTTCATCCGGGATATCGAGGGCGACATGCCCGAACATGTGCAGGAAGCGGCGGTAGGAATCGAGCACGAACCACTCGCCCGCGATCGCGCCGAACCCGGCCAGCGATTGCTGCGTCAGACCGAGATTGAGGATGGTATCCATCATTCCCGGCATCGAGAATTTCGCGCCCGATCGCACCGAGACGAGCAGCGGCTCGCTGGCATCGCCGAACCGGCGGCCAACCTGCGTCTCGATCGCGGCGACGGCCTCGCGCACTTCGTCCCACAATCCGTCTGGCATGGACTGGTCGTGATCGAAGTAATAGCGACAGGCATCCGTGGTGACGGTAAACCCTGGAGGCACCGGCAGACCGAGCCGAGTCATCTCGGCCAGATTCGCTCCCTTGCCTCCCAGCAGCGACCGCTCAGCGGCCGAGCCTTCCGTGAACCGGCGTACCCACGCGCCCATACAATCGATCTCCTTGTTTCGCGTTCTGTAAGTTGCTTACATGAACAAGAACACTGTTTTCATTCTGGCTGGTCTGTGAATGATTTGCAAGGGCCATTGCGCATAATTACAGAATGGGCAGCACAGCAAAATTTCATAGGACTCTTGGGGGATGCTTTTTGGGGTTTACCGCGTGTTTCCCGGCGGAGAACCGCGAATACGCCTGTAAATCGCTAAAATCGCGGTGTAGCCGTGGCGTCATCCCGGTGGTTAATACATTGGCGATCACCGCTTTGGCGCCCCCCATCTGGCGATTCCGCCGGGTTCGTCATATACATACCCCCACAAGATGATGACGCCGAGCGACGTCGTCACAATAGGTTCCGGAGGGGAAGCGCCGCACGGCGCCGGCGTGAACCTGCGATCGTGCCAACCGGTCGTCCGATTTCGACGCGCGATCCTGTTCGCAACATGAAGGGCATGTCCGCTATGGCGAGTCAGCACCAGCAATTACTCGATCAAATCCACAAGCTGATCCTGGAATTTTCCATGCAGGCGCGGCAGGAATATCTCGATATCATGCAGCCGTTCGCGCTGACGCTCTCGCAGTTTGTGGTGCTGGCGCTCCTGCAAAGCGTCAATCGCCCGCTTTCGCTGCGCGAGATCAGCGATCACACCCTCATCCCGCCCAGCTCGATGACCCACACCATCGACCGTCTGGTCGAGCAGGGATTCGTGCACCGGGGCTCGCATCCCACCGATCGCCGCACCATCCTCGCCTCGCTCACCGAAGAAGGCCAATCCGTCGTCGAAAAGATCGAGGAAGAGCGGCGCACGATCTTCGAGCGCACCTGGGGTCTTTTGCCGGAATCCGAGCTCAACGCCTTTTCCGCCATCCTCAACAAAATCATCCCGATTTACCAGGCGGAAAACAGCGTGCGCATCCACCCCGCCCTCGCCCTCGCCAGCAACGGCCACGGCCGCATCTAGCGCGAACCAACCCAACGGATGAAGGGCGGCCGATTGGCCGCCCTTCATCGTTTTAAGCATTGGTGTCGGTGAACTCAGCCGCTGATCGCGCTCCCGGGCACCAGCCCGGGCGAGTACGGCAGCTCGTCGAGGATGTAATCGCTTACCTTCAGCACCGGCTCACCGCCGATCTCGGCGCGCACCCGCTGCTTAATCGCATCCCACTCCGGATCGGAAAGCATGCCCGCCCATTGGCGGTCGAGCGTGGCGCGGTCGGGCCAGCTCAGGAGGTAGACGAACTCGACGTCGTCGCCATTCGCCCGCTCCCAGATCCCGAGCAGCTGAAACCCGTAGCGCTCGGTCATGATCCGCTTGGCGTGATCTTCGAACCGGCGGTGAAACGCCTCGCGCTTGGCCGGATCGATCTGATAAATCCGTATCTGATGCAGCATGTTCACGCTCCAGGCGTCAGGATCGGGATATTCGCCCGCTCACCGTATCACGCGCCCAATGCCACGGCATTCCCACCGGACGGAACAGTGTCGCGCGATTGACACGCGACTCCCGGACTCCCATCCTTCGCCCAACGACAAACACCCTAGCAACCAGGGCCGGGAGTACCGGCGCGGCTACCCGTGGGAGGTGAGCGAAACGAGCATGCGCGAACCCAGCGAATTGAGCACCCTCCCCCCGGAGGTGCAGGAGCTCGCCGCCGAAATGGGCGCTGCGTTCGACCGGGTCGATCTCGGTCACTACGTGCTGCTGATTAGCGGCTCCACCAGCAAAGGTACCTGGGTACCCGAACTTTCCGACATCGACTTTCGCCTCCACGTCGACCGCGCGGATATCCCCGAGGTGAGCCGCGAGCACCCGATGTGGCGAGACGTCATCACGGTGATGGACCGGTGGACCGCCCGTGGGATCCACCTCGATGGCATCGGCCCGCAGAGCTTCACCTTCATCGAAACCATGCTCGATCAGTGGCTTAGCGGCGATATCACACCAATTCCGCTCGTCTGGGCGATCTGGGGCTATCACCCGATGCCGGACATTCTCAATATGGTGCCGGTCAGCGGCGACATCGCGGCGGTGCGCCGCTGGAAAGCGCGCGCCTCCACCTACCCCGGCGTGGTACAGCAGCGGGTCTACGAGCTGTACCTGCCCACCCTGGAATACTGGCCGGACGATTACCACTACCGGAACAAAACCAGGAAAGATGATTTCGCCTTTTTGCAGGGGTTGACCACCACCCAGCTGCACGCGATCGCGCAGGTGCTGTTCGCCTACAACCGGCAATGGTTCACCGGCGATAGCAACCTGCTGAAGAATCTCAGCCGGTTGGCGGTAACCCCGCCCAATCTGATCGAACGCCTGGAATCGGCGCTCTATCCCACCACCGACGGTGATTTCCTCCGCCGCCAGCGCGAAACGATCACCGCCCTCGCCCGCGAAACCCTGGCGCTCGCCCGGACGTGAAACGAGCGGGCGGTTTTCTCCCTGCCGTATGGCAGCACCGAGGAACGGGGTGTGATTTACCTCCCGAGCACGGCGCGAAAACGCGTCGCACGAACGAGCCTGCCCTCTCGCGCGGACGCTGGCGCTCGGCGCATACGGCGGTAGCGGCGGGTCTTGTGCCCGCCGTCTCATTGATGACGAATCACTCCCCGATCGCCGCAGCGAACCGGGCTTATGCAGCGACGAACCGCGTGCCGAAAACGAGACGGCGGGCACAAGACCCGCCGCTACCGCACGCGCTAACGAGGCTGGGCAGTCCTCAGCCCTCAGCCCTATCCCGCTCGCGGCTGATCGCTCGCGGGTTCGCTCAGCTCCCGAGCTGCGGGACCAGCTTATCCATCGCTTCGCGGGCGCGCTCGTTGCGATCGCGGTCGTTCTCATTCTCCGGCGCCGGTTGCCAGCCCATTACCTGGGCGTGGTGGGCGAGCGCGGTTTGCACGTGCTCGTCCCAGTAATCCCAGGTGTGAGCGCCGGGATGCTCGTTGTAGATGTGCTCCACCCCGAGGCGCGTCAGCTCGCGATCGAACCAGCGATTGTGCTCGATGAGAAAATCATCGACGCCGCAATCGAAGGCGATGCCCGGCAACGATCCGGCCGCCTGCAGTGCTTCCACGTGCGGCAGTAGATCGGCATCGGGGCCGTTCTCGATCAGCGGTTTCAGCTCCGGCTCGACCAGGAACGCCGCCGAGTGCACCCAGATCGAGGCGAAGCGATCGGGGTGTTTCAACCCCAGGTACATCCCGCCGTAGCCGCCCATCGAAAGCCCGCCGATCGCCCACGGTTTCCGCGTGACGTTGAAAATACGCTCGGCGTGCTCGGCGATGTCCTCGACCAGCAGATCCTCGTAGCGCTGGTGGCCCCAGCGCTCCTGCTTCGGCCAGTTGAGATAGCGCGAGGTGCCGCCATCAGGCAGCAGCACGATCACCTGGTATTTCTCGACGTGGCGCACCAGATTCGAGCGCTGGATCCAGGCGGTGTGATCGTCGCTCAGCCCGTGCAGCTGCATCAGCACCGGGAAGGGGCCATCGCCCTCCTCCGGCACGATCGCACCGTAGCTGGCGTATTTCCCGAGCGCTTTGCTTTTGAACTGGATCGTTAGCACGCCCACGCTATCCGCCTCCCGCTACGACCAGAGCACGTACTGGCCATTCTCCATGAAGAGCTCGCCATCGACCGTCACCCGGCCGCCCTGGCGGAGATCGCAAATCATGTCCCAGTGGATCGCCGATTCGTTGATCGAGCCGGTTTCCGGATAGCCCGCGCCGCAGGCCATGTGGATCGTGCCGCCGATCTTCTCGTCGAAGAGGATGTTCTTCGAGAATTGCTGGATCGCGAAGTTGGTGCCGAAGGCGAACTCGCCCAGGCGGCGGGCGCCCTCGTCGGTATCGAGCGTTTTGATGAGGAATTCTTCCTCGCTGGCGGCGCTGGCATCGGTCACCACGCCGTCCTTGAAGGTCAGGCGGATATCGCGAATCTCACGCCCATAGGCGACCACCGGGAAGCTGAAGCGGATCTTGCCATTCACCGCGGTCTCGACCGGTCCGGTGAAAATCTCGCCATCCGGGAAATTCTTCGTGCCGTCGCAGTTTTCCCAGGTGCGCCCGGCAACCCCGACCGTGAGATCGGTGTCCTGGCCAACCACGTGGATTTCCGATTTGCCGGTCAGCCAGTCCATGAGAAGCTTCTGCTTTTGCCCGATCTCGCGCCAGGCCGCCACCGGATCGGGCTCGTTCAGCTTGCAGGCTTCGAACACGAATTCGCTGTAGGTTTCGGAGGCGAGCCCGGCATCCTGCGCGTAGGCATCGGTGGGATAGAGCGTGAGCGTCCACTTCACATCGCCGCTGGCCGACCGGGCCAGAAAGCCCTTCACCATCTCAGCGCGGGCGCGGCTGAACACCGCCTGGCGGGTGGGATCGATACCGGTGAGCGCGCGGGTGTTGCGCTCGGCCATGATCTGGATGGTGACATCGGCCTCGCTGCGCATGAAGCGCTCGACGGCGGTGATCTTTTCGAGCTGGCGATCGCTGCCGATCTCGAAGAAGTCGCGCTGCAGCCCCGGCAGTACCGGTAGCATCGAGGGAACGCCCCCGGCCTTGAGAACTTCGCGATAGACCGCGCGCAGCAGCGGCTCCGCCGCGATACCACCCTGGATCGCCACCGTTTCGCCCGGTTTCACCGCTACGGAGTACTGAACAAGCACCTCTGCCCATCGTTGAATACGGAGATCACTCATGGCGTATCCTTTGCTTAATGCTGATTCGCTGGCCGCGGTTATACCACCCGCCAGTTCCACGCGTTGGGCCGATGAGAGCGATGACACCCGTAGAACCGATCCGGATGCCACTGCTGATGCAGCTTGCCGAGCAAGCCATGAGCGATCTCGATTTCCGCGCCATCGCGCGGGACGATCTCGAACGCGCGCTGAAGGAATTCGGCTACGAATTGAACGCGCGCGAGCT
>JAESFN010000924.1_pt1 | contig 18170 bp, 16 predicted proteins | sample 9269411 | NCBI WGS metagenome assembly JAESFN01 (sample SAMN14505399, study PRJNA617100) | algae metagenome | isolation source: Iphinoe sp. HA4291-MV1 and co-occurring heterotrophs from trail next to... | place: USA: Maunawili Falls, Hawaii | collected 2009-07-25
CCGGAACACCAGCGGGGTCTCGTCGATCTGCTTGGGCCGTCGGCGCAGCGGCCGGCGGTTCGGGAGGTTCTGCGGGCTCGGACGTCGAACCCCGGACAGTCAAGTCGGGTCGGGTACCGCCATGGTGATCGAGCCGGGGGCGGCCCGGCGGGGCTCCAGGATGAAGTGGTTCTCCCACAGTTCCTTGATCACCTGCTCGGGGGTGACCCCGGCCGCCTCGTCCAGGTTGATCCGGCCGGAGAGCGCGAGTAGCGCGGCGTCCAGCACCACCGCGCGGTAAGACTCCTCGTCCGCGCCGGCACCCCGGATCGCGGTGAGCGGCGCGGCCACCGCGACCAGGTCGATCGCCCCGCGCACGCTGGAGCCGTGCCGGACGTCCTCGTGGTCGCGGGTGGCCCGGGTGATCGCCACCGCATCGGCGACCAGGCGCTCGTCGTCGGAGGACGTCCGGAGCGCGACGATCTCCCGGTCCTCGGCCGCCGACTGGTAGTTCACCGCCAGCCGGCAGAGCCGGTCGTAGACGCTGGTGGAGATCCGGGTGGTGCCCACGTTGTCGAACGGGTTCATCGAGGCGACCAGCCGGAAGCTGGGCGCGGCGTGGATCCGGCCCACCCGGGGCACGTTCACCTCCCGCTCGGCCATCGCGGTGAGCAGGGTGTTCAGCGTGTCGTCGGGGGCCCGGTTGAGCTCCTCGACGTAGAGGAAGCCGCCCTCGCTCATCGCCGCGACCAGTGGACCGGGCACGAAGTTGTCGGCCGAGTAGTCCTCCTTGAGCACCCGGGCCGGGTTGTGGTGGCCGACCAGCTTGGCCGGGGTGAGCTCGGCGTTGCCCTCGACGAAGTGCAGTGGGATGCCCCAGGAGCCGGTGATCGCCCGCAGGATGGTGCTCTTCGAGGTACCGGGCGGACCCTCCAGCAGCAGGTCCCGGCCGGCCACCACGGCGGCCAGGATCAGGTCCAGCTCGCGGTCGCGGCCGACCACCTTGGTGCCCAGCTCGGCCCGCTGCGCGGCCAGGTCGGGTGTGGCGCCGTTTCGCTCGTTCAGCACTGGCGGATCCCTCCACGTCGAGACCTTTCGCACTCTACGTGGTCGCCCGGTCACCGCCACGCGAACGTCCGGCGGCTACCGGGGCGCCAGGCCGTTGACGATCAGATCAACCAGCCGCTCGCCGTAGGCGTGGTCGACGGGCCGGTCGAGGACCAGGACCCGGGCCAGGGCGGTGCCGGTGAAGGCGTCGATGGCCAGGGTGAGGTCGGCGTCGGGGTGGATCTCACCGCGTCGTTTCGCGCGCTCCAGGGCGGCGCGGACCCGGGCGTACTCGGGCTCGATGACGTGCGCGCGGACCAGTTCGGTGAGCTGCGGGTTGGCGGTCAGGTCGGCGACCAGCCCGGGCAGTGCCGCCCGGGCCTCGGGGGCGGCGAACTCGTCGACGGCCCAGGAGTAGGCCTCGCGCAGGTCGGAGACCAGCGAGCCGGTGTCCGGGTCCCGGTTGGCCTTGGTCCGCCCGAACACCGCCTCGAAGACCAGCGCGGTCTTGTTCGGGTAGCGGCGGTAGATCGTCGGCTTGCCGACCTCGGCCCGGGCGGCCACCGCGTCGATGGACAGCCCGGCGTACCCGACCTCCAGGAGCAGATCGCGGGTGGCGGTGAGGATCGCGTCGTTCACGGCGGGGTCGCGGGGGCGCCCGGGGGGTCTTGCGGCCATGGCTGCCACAATATACGTTACGAGTCGTAACGTAACTTATCTCGTGAGGTGAGTCGTGGTCGAGGCCGTCGAAGTCGCCGTACCCGCCGCCGTGCACGAGCTGTCGTTGCTCGACCGTGTCGACTACGAGGACGCGTTCCGCGCGGGCACCAGCGTTCAGCGCACGCCGGAACAGTGGATGCGGGCGCTCGTCCAGGGCGCGCCGCCGTGGTTCCAGGCGCCCTGGATCGGCATGGGCGTGGTCGTGCTGGGGGTGCGGCCCGGTCCGCTGCGCGGCCCCGACCATGTGCTCGGGTGGAAGGTGCTGGTCGACCGGGACGATCTGTTCGTCGTCGGTCTGGACTCCCCGGCGGGATTCGCCGCCCGGCTGGTCATGGTGACGGCGCCGGGGCAGGTGACCTTCGCGACGCAGATCCGGGTCGGCGGGGTCCGGACCCGGACGCCGTGGCCCGCGATCCGCCGGGGTCACCGGTTCTTCGCCCCGTTCCTGCTCGCCCGCGCGGTCGACCGGGAGAGCGCGGTGACCGTCGGCTGACGGGTCCCGGAACCCATCGGTGATCAACAGGCAGGTACCGCTGTTCTACCGGCCAGTAGCAGCGGTAGACGCCCGTTCACGGTCCAGGAAGGCGAGCCGACCGGCTTACGTCCAGCCGAGCAGGGTCCGGGCGTCGGCCCACATCCGGGTGACCACGTCGGCGGCCGGGACGGGTTCGGCCAGCGCGGCGCTCTGCCCGGCCCAGACGTTCACCCGGTCCAGCCGCTCGCCCGGCTCGCCGGCCCGCCAGCGGGCCAGCATCCGCCGCTGGTTCGGATACCGGGCCGGGGGTGGGGATCCGGCCTCGGCCCAGGCGGTCACGTAGTCCGTCGGCGCGGCCCGACCCAGCCGACCGCTGTAGGCCCGGGTGGTGACGGTGTCCTCCGGGGCCAGCCCGTCCAGCGCCTTCTCCCACTCGGGTGCGATCCCGGTCTCCGGGCTGCGCAGCAACGCCGTGCCGACCTGCACCGCGCTGGCCCCGAGCGTGATCGCGGCCGCCACGCCCCGGCCGTCCGCGATCCCGCCGGCGGCGATCACCGGCACCCGGAGCCGGTCGGCGAACCGGGGGAGCAGGGCGAACAGTCCGACGGCGGTCGCCTCGGCGGCGTCCGGGTCGAACGTCCCCCGGTGCCCGCCGGCCTCCATGCCCTGGGCCACCACGGCCGTCGCCCCGGCGTCCTGCGCGGCCAGCGCCTCGTCCAGCGTGGTCGCGCAGGCGAACCAGGGGATGCCCCGCTCGGCGAGCAGGGCCACGAACCGGGGTGGGTACAGGCCCATGATCGACGACACGGCGGCGGGTTCGGCGGCCAGGACGGCGGCGCACTGCGCGTCGAAGTCCGGGGACGGCTTCTCCTCCGGCGCCGGGGTGCCGAAGCGGGCCATGAACCCGGCCGCGTCGTCAGCACCCGGGTCGTCGAGTGGCTCGTCCGGGATCCACAGGTTGAGCTGGAACGGGCCCGTCGACCGCGCGCGGAACGCCCCCGCCCAGTCCGCGATCTGCGCCGGCGACCGCAGCACCACACCGGCCGCGCCCATCCCGCCGGCGTCGGCCACGGCGGCCGCGGCCCCGGGCGGGTCGGCGCCGGCCATCGGAGACTGCAGGATCGGCATCCGCAACCGGTGCCGCCCGCAGAAGCTCTCCACCCGCTGCCGCGCGTCGTCCATACCCGGACGGTAGTACCGTCAGATTGATCGTTTCGGGACCGGTGGCGACATCACATCGATTCGCGGGAGGTGACGTCGTTGTGGCGGACGAAGATCCCGTACGAGGACCTGCCGGCATCGATCACCCAGCTGATCCCGGAGGGTGACCTGCTGGTGGCCTACGGTGACCCGGAAGCCGGCACCGTCGTGCTGTGGACCGGGACCGGGAGCAACCCCCGGTGGGAGCGGGAGTTCTCACCGGCCCACGGTCGGTTCCTGACCCGGGCCGAGCGGGAGACCAGGTTGCCTGCCCCGCGCGAGTTCGACCTGCCCGATCAGCAGGTCCACGTCGTGCAGGAGCACCGCCTCCTGCCGGACAGCGATCTGCGATACGAGGCCTACCTCGTATACGACCTGGATGGCCGAAACCTGATCACCGAGACCGGCCAGGAGTTCTTCAAGGCTGCCTACGAGGAACCCGAGCGGGTGATCGGCGTCGCCGTCCGGCAGGCGACGTTCCCGAGTCGCTACCGGGGCTGGTCCAGGCCGGAGCGGATCAACCACTGGACGATGCTGATCCGCCGGCACCGGCGGTGGAACGCGGAGTCCGGCTACGACGAGGACGACGTGTTTACCCCGAAGCTGTGGCGGCGCATGAACGACATCGACCCTGACGTGGGCGAACTCCTGCCGGAGATCACCGGTCGGCTGGCCCGGATGTGGCTGGCCGATCCCGATGACATGCTCGCGGAGTTCCGGCGCCGGACGGGTGCGTGAGGCGCGCCCGAGGATCGGGAGGTTCGATGCTGCTCGAGTTGGCGATCGGGGACGCCTACGGGGCGGGGTTCGAGTACGCCCCGGCGGAGTTCGTGGCCAGGCACAACACCCTGGACGGATACCGGCAGAACCCGAAGTACGCGGGGCTGCGGCCTGGCCGCTACACCGACGACACCCAGATGAGCATCGCGATCGCCGACCATCTGCTCTCGGGGGCCGAATGGACGGCCGACGCGCTGGCCGACCGGTTCGTGACCGCGTACCACCGGGACCCGAGGGAGGGCTACTCCCGGGCGATGCGGGCCGCGCTGGAGGCCAGCGCCACCGGGGCCGAGTTCCAGGCGGTCATGGAGGCGCGGCCGTTCCGCAGCGACCGCAGCGGCGCGGCGATGCGGGCCGGGGCGATCGGCCTGCTGGGCGACGTCGACGAGGTGTTGCGGTGCTGCGACGTCCAGGCCCGGGTCACCCACGACTCCGCCGGCGGGGCGGCGTCCGCGCGGGCGGCGGCGCTGGCGGTGCACTACTGCTACCACCGGCTCGGCCCGACGTCTGGGCTCCCCGGGTGGGTGCGGCGGACGTTGGGCGGGGACGTGGAGTGGGACGTTCCCTGGCGGGGCGAGGTCGGTCCGCTCGGGGTGGACAGTGTGCGCGCGGCGGTGACCGCCCTGGCCGGGGCTTCGGGGTTGACCGGGTTGCTCGGTGCGTGCGTCGGCTTCACCGGCGACGTCGACACGGTGGCCGCGATCGCGCTGGCCGCCGGCTCCTGCGCCGCCGACCTGGACCACGACCTGCCGCCCGTCCTCGCCCGGGACCTGGAGAACGGCGAGTTCGGCCGCGACCACCTGTCGGTCCTCGACGCCCGCCTCCGCGACCGCTACCCGGCCAGTGGGTGACCGGCAGTCGACGAACTTCCCGAAACCGGTCGTGACGGGTGGGGCGGGGGAGTACCGTCCAGTGATCGTCAAGGGCGCTGGGGGGTGCCGATGTTGATCCGGCTGGGACGTCGTGCTCGACGGTCGGGGTTGATGCGACTGTCGGTGACGCTCGGTGTCGTCGTGGTGTGGCTGGCCGGCGCCGGGGTCACTCCGGTGGCCGACGCCCGCCCGGCCTCTCCGGACGTCACCCTGCTCGAGACCGCGATCAGCCATGTCGCGCAGCTCGCCCCGATGCCGACCCAGGGCGGGGATCAGCCCGGCGGCGGTGCCGGCGGGGGCTCCGGTGGCGGATCGGCAGGCAGTGACGCGGGGTCGGGCCCGCCGGCAACGGTGTCCGGACCGTCGGGTTCATCGTCCGACGGCGGCAGCGCCGGAGGGAACGCGTCCGCGCCGGAGCCGGCCGTCAGCGGCGGTTCCGGCCCGGATTCCGCGCCCGGCGGGTCACCCCCGGGTGGCTCGACCACCGGGGCGGCCGCCGCGCCTCCGGCGCAGAACCAGCCGCCGAGCGCGACCGCTCCGGGTTCGAATCCCGCACCCCCCGCTGGTGGTCCGCCGCCGACCGCGGGTGTGTCGGGTAACGCTCCGGCGAATCCGGGACCCTCGGCGGTCGCCACGGGCCCCACGGCGCCCGCTGCCACCGCGGTGCCGCCCACCTCTGCCGCGGCACCGCCGGCGGTGCCCGGACCGGCGGCGGCGGCCAATGGCGCCAAGGCGGCGGACACGATCACCGGCCAGGGTGCGCCGACAACGCCTGGCCAGGGAGTTCCGCCCGGCCAACCCGGAGCGGCGCCGCCGCCGACGGTCAACGGAACCGCGCCGGTCAACGGCACCACCCCACCCGCGGCCGGTGCGCCGGCACCCGGGGCGACCGTCACCCCGCCGACCACCGGCCCGGGCGATCCCGCCGCCGGCGTCGGCGGCACCGTCGCCGGGCCTCCCGGCCCGCTCGCCCCGGAGGCGAACACCGCCGTCAGCGGCCAGTCGCCGAAGGCGAAGGCGTTCAACGACTTCGTCGATACCGCCCGCGCCAAGGCATTCGGCCCGATGAGCAAAGTGCTCAGTCCCACGCAGACGGCCTTGCTCGCCGTCGCGGCTGAGCCCGGCATCGTCAATCTCAAAGGCGCTGTCGGCGGCTTCCTCAACGCCGGGTACAAGGGCGATGCCGTCGAGGCCGACCCGCAGGCCGCCGCCCAAGCCACTCAGGGCCGGATCGCGGCGATCAACAATGGCGACTGGGGCTCGGTGGGTCGCGATTACTGGAACGATCCCGGCACCGCGTTCAGCCAGGACATCTCCACGCTGAAGTCGGCGATGGGGCCGGAAGCGACCGCGGTAGTCAGCGCGACGAACCCGCTGTTCGGGGCCGTGCTGTCCAGCCCGTCCGCGACAGCCTACGTCGGGGACGCCATCGGGGGCACCGCGCACACCGCGGTGAACGTCGACCGACGCTACCTGCCGATAGTCGCCAACCTCGCCGCCCGGACGCCCCTCGTCCCTCCCGGCGCCCGTGACGTCATATTGAACGCCCCCGGTGTCAAGGATCCCTTCGCCCAAGTTGCGCAGGATTACAAGCGCGACTGGGCCGGAACTCTCGCCGAGGACGCCGGCGTAGCCGCGATGTTCCTTCCCGGGCTGGGCACGTCCAGCGCGGCCGCCCGCAGTGCCGCCGCCGCCCGGACAACCGAGGGTGCAGCCGTCGTGGCGGGCCGGGAGGCCACCGTGGGCGGCGCGGCCCGACCGGACGTACCTGATCAACCGGTACCCGCGGCGCCGCCGCCCTCAGCTCTCGGGCCGGTGGCGGAACGACAGGCCGCCGGAGACGGGGTCCGAGGATCGCCTCCCGACACGAGCGGCACAACCAGGTCGGACGGCGAAGGGAGTCCGGGCAGCACAGCCAGCTCCGGTGCCACGAGTGGCATAGCCGGCACCAGCGGCTCGACCAGCTCAGGTGGCTCGACCAGCACCGGCGGAACGAGCGGTGCGGCCGGAACGTCCGGCCAACCCCTGGCGAAAGGCTCCGACTCGACGGGCGCTCCACAAACATCGGGCGCCGCCGTCGCTGGGCCTGAGGCACGCCCGGCGCCCGAGAACCCGGGCGCTCCGGTGGCGGGTCCTCTCGCCCCCCGTCCGCCCGGTGACCCAGCCGCAACGAGCGGCGCCACAACCGGTCCAGGAGGGTCACCACCCGCAGCCGGCCTACCCAACCAGCCGCTAGCTGCCGGTACAGATTTCCTGAGGGACCAGCCACTCCCGCACGCCTCGACCCTTGTCGCAGGTGGTACGAAGTGGCCGTTGCCTAAGGGCGAGCCATTGCCCTCTTGGTATGACCCGGCCAAGATCCGTGCGCGGCAGAGTAGCCGTGGGGGGAATAAGTTCCCGGAGGGCCTTAGCGCAGGACCGCCGAATGGAACCTTGTATCGCCTGGACGATAAAGGAAAGGTCTCGCGGTACGCGGTCTATGACAAGGACGGCAACATCATCAAGCGGGTCGACCTGGACCCCAACGGTCGCCATGGCTCGATGGAAGGACCGCACGCCACCGATTACTCGATCCACGAGGGTCCAAACGGTATCAAGAGCATCAGGGAGAGCGACGATGCTCGGGCGCTGACACCGGACGAGATCCCGTGATGACCGCGAGGTTGAGATGAGCACTCCCGGCGAGTTTCCGCGATTTCTCGACGAATGGCGCGAGATCAATGGTCCTGATTTTACGCCACTGAGCTACCTGAATCAGGAGGACGGTATTCCTTTCGTGATTGCCGCCCAGTGGTTGTATGCTCCGCATTTCTTCGAGTATCGAGGCGCCATATTTCGATCGGTTCGACCGGAGGGGCGAAGTGAGAAGGGCCTTCGGACTCTAGACGGGTGGTTCGACTATTTCGATGGGGACATACCCAAGGTCGAGCGGAACGGGAATACTCTCACTTTGTGGGATTTCTTCGTTGGAATCGATATCGATAAGTATGACGCGGATCTGTCGGGGATGGCAAACACTCTCGCTCGGGTGTGGGGCGCGCTGCTGCGAGTGGAGTTTCCTGATCGCAACTTTCGGGTTCGAGTTTTCGACGCCGATGAATATGGACCGCAAGTCACTTTCCATTCAGAGGAGCTGGCGAGTGGGCCTGATGGGGAAGTGAACTGAAATGGCCTTACTGTCGATTAGGTCCCTGTGTAATTCCGCATTCGTCGAAAGTGCTTGCTGATGGAACCGCCGAGATACTACGACTACTACAACAATGCGTACAAGATTATCGAAACTTCGGCGGGACGCCTTCGAGGCTACTTATTGGATGTCAATACTGGCCGCTTTGAGGTGGCCAACTCCAAATTGTCTGAAATTCGGTATGCAGGCCCTCATGATATCACTCATGTGAGCGAGAAGCAGTTCATTGAAATTGCAGAGGAGAATCGCTCCAGATACTTGCGCGGTGACGGCCCAATATTTGCGCTATACGAACTCATCGATAGCTACGTGGAGTCTTTCAATCCTTCCGGTGCAGAGGCTCAGGCGCGTAAGGTAGCGGTACTTTCACTCGTACGTCGAATGACGTTCGACATGTGGGAGGAGGAGTTCGCACGGCAGGACTCCGGCGAGCCGCCGTCGTTCCGCTACGAGGTCCTCGGCGGGCAAGCTGTCATAGATAAGTACAGTGCTGTGGATCCAACCCCTGACCAGCCGAGATGATGTATGATCATGTTCTGGTTGGCAGGACTGAGTTCAAACGTGGCCCGGCTCGGCCGCCGAAATCAGGCATGGGCAGCGAGGCTCAGATGAGTGGGCCCAGCGAGTTTCCGTGGTTCGTCAGCGAACTGCGTTATGCAAATAGCTCACGCTTCACGCCTTTGAGCTTCGCCAACACGGCCGTCGGAGTTCCCTATGTCATTGCTGCGCAGTGGTTGTACGTTCCGCAGTTCTTTGAATATCGTGGTGGGTTGTTCAGTGTCGTCGGACCGGGCGGCCTGATCGGCGACAGTCTCGAGGTTGTCGACAGTTGGTACGAAACGTATGAGGGAAACATAGCGACTCTCGAACGAGCTTCGAATTCGCTGACATTCTGGGATTTGTTCGGAAACGTGGATGTCGAGCCTTATGATCGAGATCTTTCGGAGCTCGCCAAGGTTACTGCGCGGGCTTGGGATGCGTTCCTTCGCACGGAGATCCCCGACGTGAGCTTCGAGGTCGAAGTATTGGATGGCGACGAGTATGGACCCCAGATCACCTTCTACTCCCACCGCGCGGAGAATGCGTCAGACTCCAGTCCGATTCAAGTTCGAGATGGCCAGATTGAATCGCGGGTGACAAGTCCGGACGACTTTCCTTGGTTCGTCAACGAATGGCGCGAGATCAATGGTCCACATTTCACGCCCCTGAGCTATATCGGCATGGGCGAGGGTATTTCCTACGTGATCGCGGCGCAGTGGTTGTACGTGCCGACCTTTGTCGAGTACCGGGGTGGGCTGTTTCGGGCGGTGCACCCGGGCGGGGTCATCGAGGACAATCTGGGGACCGTCGACGATTGGTTCGACGCTTACGACGGCGACGTTTCCAGCGTGGAGCGGACCGTGAACACCCTCGGCTTGTGGGATCTGTTCACCGGCACCGACATCGGCCCGTACGAGGACGACCTCTTGCCGATGGCATTGACGATCGTGCGGGCCTGGGATGCATTGCTGCGGGTGGAGTACCCGGATCGGGAGTTCGAGGTCAAGGTTTTGGATAGCGAGGCGTACGGGCCCCAGGTCACTTTCTCGTCAGGAGAGCCGTCGAGCGCGTGGGTGCCGAAGGTGACCGAATACGCCGTCATCCGGAATCTTGACGGTAGCGTCCGCGGCACCAGCGAGAACGGGATACCCCGGCCCGCGACCCCGGACGAGATCCCGTGACGATGATGAGGTCCAGATGAGCGGATTGGTGTGGAACGTCCTGGTCGGGCTGGGAATGGTCGGCGCCGGGATCGCGCTGTGGTTCGGCCTGCTCGTCGGGATCCGGGCGATCTACCGGGCGGTCACCAAGGCCACGTCGCCCAGCAGCGGGCCGTGGGGTGTCCCGGTTGGGATCTGGTGGGGCGCATTCGGGCTGAACTTCGTCGGGAGCTCCCAGATGCAGGGGCTCGGTCCGGAAGCCGTTGCGAAGGACTTCAGCCTGTTCGCGCTCATCGGGTTGGGCATATGGCTGCTCGTCCGGAGAAGCGTCCGGGGCAAGAACGGGCCGGTCGGCCAGGCACCTCCGCCGCCGGGCTACCCCGCTCCCGTGCCGGCCCCTGCGCGCCCGGCTGCCGGCCAGGCTCCGATGGGGCGGCTGGTCACGGCCCGTACCCCGCGACCGACCTGGCACTGGGTGGCGGCCGGGGTCGGCGGGGTGGCGCTGCTCGGGCTGGTGGTGGCCGGACTGGTCCAGGCGGCGAACGCGCCGGCCGTGAGCACCGCACCGCCGGCCGCCCAGCGGTACCACAACGATCAGCAGCGATTCGGCATCACACCTCCGGCGGGATGGGTCGAACGGCCGTCGAATCCGAACCTGCCCAGCAGTGCTGTGCTCTTCGTCGGGCCGTCGGAAGGTGAGGTGGCCGGCCGAGCGGTCGAACCCATCGTCAACGTCTTCGTGAACCCGGCCCAGGGGACCCTCGACGACGTGGTGGCGGCGCAGAGGCAGTACCTCACGACGAATATCCAGCTGAGCGACGACGTCCCGGTGACCACGGCCGGCGGGCGACCGGCGCACTTCTTCGGTGGCACCTTGACCAACTCGCCGGCCGGCCCGTTGCGGATGCTGCAGATGTTGGTCGTCGACGGCACGAAGACGTACCTGGTTCTCGGGACGACCCCGGAGGCCAGTTTCAGCCGGCACGAACCGGTGCTGCGGGCGTCGCTGCTGTCGTTCACGGTGGGCTGAGCGGACCACGAACGGGTGATTCCCGGCGGGGCTGATACCGCGCTGAGCCGCGGCGACCACCCCCGTCACCCGTACCGATCGGGCACGACCCGAACGGACCAGCCACAATGTGCCGACGCGGAGGCGTCCGATGTGTGTGACGTCACCGCTCGCCCGGCCCGACCTGGGACGAAGGTCGGGTAGGCGAACACAGCGGAGTGGACGAGTGACCGAGACGGACGGCGGGCGGGTGCGCGGCCGGGCGCTGCGCATCGGCGGGCTGGCCGTGCTCGTGGTCCTCGCCGTGGTGGCCGCCCGGGCCCGCGCGGCCGGGATGACCCCGCCGGTCGAGGCGCCGTCGAAGTCGGCGGCCGAGGTCCTGATGCGGATCGTCGCGCTGACGATCCTGGTCGCCGCGATGATCCTGCTGCTCTGGTTCAAGCGCCCGCCGAAGGTGCTGGGTGCGGCGGTCGTCGTCCGGAAGCGCAAGAAGGTCGGTCAGACCAACCAGAAGCGGGTGATCATCGCCTGCCTGATCGGGCTGCTGTTCGCCGTCGGCGTGCAGCTGCTCGGCAACGCCGCCCAGGAGAAGCGTGAGGCGCCGCCCCCGCCACCGTCGGCCTCGGAGGTCGAGACCAACCCGAACGCGCGGGCCCAGGGCCAGCCCCAGGTGGGCAAGGAGTCCGGCATCGGGGACGAGATTCTGCTGGTCGTCGCCGCGATCGCCCTCGGTACGCTGATCTTCGTGCTGGTCCGTCGGGACACCGTCGTGCTGGAGGACGACGAGGAGGACGAGGAAGAGGAGGCGATGGCCCGGGCGGTGCGCGCCGGCCGGGAGGCGGTCGCCGACCGCACCATCACCGACCCCCGGGAGGCGATCGTGGCCTGCTTCGCCGCCATGGAGTCCGCGCTGGCGAACCGGGGCGGCGCCGTCACCCCGCAGGCCGCGGACACCCCGTGGGAGGTGCTGCACCGGGGCATCGAGTCGGCGTCCCTCCCGGAGACCGCGGCGTCCACCCTGCTGCGGCTGTTCCGCGAGGCCCGCTACAGCACCCACCCGATGGCCGAGCAGGACCGGGTGGACGCCGACACCGCGCTCAGCCAACTGCTGGGCAGCCTCACCGGAGGCCCCCGATGACCGCCCTCGCCCCGATGACCGCCCTGGCCCCGGTGCCCACCCGCGACCCGTTCGCCATCTTCGGCCCGGCCGGGACGCTGGTCGCGCTCGGGCTGTGCGGGGTCGCGGTGGCCCTGCTGGTGGCTGGGGTGAACGCCTGGATGCGTTACCAGCGCTCCAAGGTCCGACCGCCGGACGCCGAGGAGAACACCGTCGAGGCCTGCCCCGCCTACCGGCGCTACCTGGTCGCGGCGGCCTGGGCCGGCGGGTCCGCCCGGGACTGGGACTACAGCGTGCGGCCGGTGGTCGGTGAGCTGGTGGAGCTGGCCATGGCCGAACACGACCCGGGCGGCGACCCCCGGGCCTCCGCCCGCGAACTCCTCGGCGACGACACCTGGCGGCTGCTGGACCGGGACGCCCCGCGCTCCGACGACCGCACCGCCCCGGGCCCCGGCCGGGCGACGTTGCTGACCATCCTCGACCACGTGGAGAAGACATGACGACACAGATCACCTCGCCGGAGACGGTGGCCGCCCGGGCGTCCGAGGTGCTGGACGAGATCGAGCGGGTCGTGGTCGGCAAGCGGCCGGTGCTCGAACTGGTGATCGCCGCCGTGCTGGCCCGCGCGCACGTGCTGATCGAGGACCTGCCCGGGCTGGGCAAGACGCTGATCGCCCGGTCCTTCGCCACCGCGCTCGGGCTGGACTTCCGCCGGGTGCAGTTCACCCCGGACCTGCTGCCCGCCGACCTCACCGGCACCACCGTGCTGGACCAGAGCGGCCGCGACTTCACCTTCCGCCCCGGGCCGGTGTTCACCAACTTCCTGCTGGCCGACGAGATCAACCGGACGCCGCCGAAGACCCAGGCCGCGCTGCTGGAGGCGATGGCCGAGCAGCAGGTCAGCGTCGACGGACGCTCGCACCGGCTGCCCGACCCGTTCATCGTGCTGGCCACCGACAACCCGATCGAGTACGAGGGCACCTACCCGCTGCCCGAGGCCCAGCTCGACCGGTTCGGGCTGCGGGTGAAGATCGGCTACCTGCCGCCGCGCGACGAGGTGGAGGTGCTCAGCCGCCGGATGGAGCGGGGCACCGACCTGGGCACCGTGCGCAAGGTGGTGGAGGCGGCCGACCTGCTGGCCATGCGGGACGCGGTGGAGACGGTCGCCGTGGAGCAGGACGTCCTGGACTACGTGGTGCGTATCGTGGCCGCCACCCGGGAGGACAAGGACGTGCAGGTCGGGGCCAGCCCGAGGGCGTCGCTGGCGCTGTTGCAGCTGGCCCGGGCCACCGCGCTGCTGGGCGGGCGCGACTACGTCATCCCCGAGGACGTCAAGGCGCTGGGCGTGCCCTGCGTGGCGCACCGGCTGAGCCTGCGCCCGGAGATGTGGGTGCGGCGGATCAGCGCCGAGGACATCATGGAGCGCATCCTCAACCGGGTGCCCGCGCCCCGGGCCCAGTCCTCGGGCACCCACCCGGGAGCGACCTTCCGGTGAGCCGGCGGGGGCTGGTCTGGGAGCCGGCGGGCTGGCTGACCCCGGTGGTCGTCGGCGCCGTGCTGGCCGCGTTCGCGATCGTCGGGCTGGGTCGCCCGGACCTGATCGTGTTCGCCGCGCCGCTGGTCGGGGCCCTGGCCGGCGCCTGGTGGACGTCGAGCCCGTCCCGGGAGATCCGGGTCGAGGCCCAGGTGTCCGGGGCCCGGGTGTTCGAGGGCGAGACGGTCACCCTGACCGTGGAGATCGAGCCGCCGCCCGGGGTGCGGCTGGACGGTGTCGCGCTGGACGTCGGCTTCGGCCTGGACGCCGAGCCGGTGTCCTGGTCCACGAAGAACGGGGTGAGCCGAGGCGAGTGGCGGCTGACCGCGCGGCGTTGGGGTCGGTGGAGCTCCGCGCTGGAGGTGAGCCTGCGTGGCGGGGCCGGGCTGCTCACCTCCGGTGCCCGCTACCCGATGCCGGAGGTGTGCACCTTCCCCAGCGCGGACACCCTGAGCTCGGTGCCGCGCCCGGTGGAGCTGCCCGACCTGCTCGGCGTGCACCTGGGCCGCCGGCGGGGTGAGGGCGTGGAGTTCGGCGGCATCCGCGACTACCAGCCCGGTGACCAGCAGCGGTCGATCAATTGGGCGGTGACCGCCCGGCGCGGCCGGCTGCACGTCACCGAGCGGCTGGCCGAGCAGGCGGCCCGGGTCGTGGTGCTGGTCGACGCCGCCTCGGACATCCGGCAGCCCGGCGGGTCCACCCTGGAGCTGTCCGTGCAGGGCGCGCTGGGCGTGGTGCAGGGCGCGCTACGCCGCGGCGACCGGGCCGGGGTGGTCGCACTGGGCGGGGTGATCCGCTGGATGGCGCCCGGGATGGGCCGCCGCCACCTGTACGGGGTGGTGGAGTCGCTGATCGACGTCCAGCCCGGCGGCGGCTCCGCCCCGGCCGACTTCGCCGGCTTCCCCCGCACCGTGCTGCCCTCGGGATCGGCGGTCGTGGTGTTCTCCCCGCTGGTCGACGAGCGGGTGGTGGGTGCGGTCGCCGACCTGCGCCGGCGAGGTTTCGGCATCGTCGTGGTGGACGTGCTGCGCGCCGAACCGACCCCCCGCCCGACCAGCGAGTACGACGAGATCGCGGTGCGGATGTGGCGGATCGGCCGGCGCGGGATACGACACCGGTTGGCCGAGCTGGGCATCCCGACCGTGGTCTGGGCCGAGGGCGCCGAGCTGGACGAGGTGCTGCGGCCGATGGCGCTGCGCCCGCTGGTCGGAGCCCGGCGATGACCGAGACCGCGCCGGACCCCGCCGGAACCGGGACCTGGGACGACGCCGGCCAGCCGTGGCCGTGCGCCGTGGCCGGTACCGCGATGCTCGCGGTGCCGGCGCTGTGGGCGCTGGCCTCGGCCAACGCGTCCGGCGCGGCCGCCTACCGGGGTGGGTACTCGGCCGCGCTGGTGCTGATGGACCTGATCGTGCTGGCCGTCGGCGCGGTCGCCGTGGTCATGACCACCGCCCGGCCCGACCAGCGCGGGGTGGCGGCGCTGGGCGTGCTGTGCGCCGCACTGGCGCTGGTGTTCACCCCGGTGGAGCCGTGGGCCGACGGGCTGACCGGCGTGGCCGCGCTCGCCTTCCTGATCGCGGCGCGGTTGCACGCCGACGCCCGCCGCGCCCCGGTCGACGTGGCCGAGTGGCTGGCCGACCGGCGCCCGATGCTGGTCGGGGCGGCGATCACCACGCCGGCCGCGATCGCCGCCGCGCTGGTCCCGGCGGCGTGGTCGCTGCCGGTGGCCGCCCTGGTCGGGGTGGCCGCCGCCGCCCTGTGCACCGCCGCCCTGGCCACCTGACGCCGGGGCTCAGCCTTCGGCTTCGTCGTCCGGCCAGGCCACGTCGGTGGCCAGCAGGGGAACCGCGGAGCGGGTGCCCGGGTCGCCGGCCAGGGCCGAGGTGAGCTGCTCGCGGGCGGCGGTGGGGGAGTTGTTCGTGGCCGGGCGGCCGCCGGGGGTGCAGGCCCGCTTCTGCCGGCAGGCCACCTCCTGGCTCAGCGCGCCGGCCATCCGCAGCGGGCCGCGCCCGGTGCGGACACCCCAGCGGCTGATGGTGGCCCACTGCCGGGCCTGGATGCCGTCCACCCGGTAGATCTGCGGCAGCGCGTACACCCCGCGCCCGGCCCCGGTGGACATGTGGAAGACGTCGGCCACCGACCAGCCGTTGTCACAACGGTCGCCGGTCCCGCCGTCCGGGCAGCCGTCGGCCGACGCGGCCGCGTACAGCGCCCGGGACGACACCCCGACGTAGGCGTCCACCCAACCCCGGGCCCAGCCGGGGTCGGAGTAGCCCGGTTCACCGTCGAACGCCCCGGCCACGGTCACCCGCTCGGCCGGGGACGCCGTCACCGCCCGCTCGACCACCCGGGCCCAGGCGGCCCCGGCCTCGGCGCCGGCCACACCCCCGTCGTTGCGGTTGCTCACCCCGAGGGCCAGCACCGCCCGCCCGGAACCGCAGGCGGTGAACCCCCGGACCCAGCCGGACGTCGCCGCGACCACCGACTCCCCGCCGAACCGGACGGTCTTCGAGCCGACCGTGGTGCCCGGCGGGCGGATGCGCCCCTGCGCCTCCTGCGCGCCGAAGAACAGCACCCGCAGCCCGGACGTCCCCTGCCGCGCGTCCGCGCAGCCCGTCCGGTAGCCGATCCGGTGGCTGCCGCCCTGGTCGGCGGCCAGCACCATGTAGTGGCTGGTCGTCGGCTTCAGCTCGGCGGCCGCGTCGCTGGTCGTCCCGTCGGAGGCGGCGGCCGGCCCGGGGAAGACCACGGTGGGGATCAGCGCCACCAGTACCGCGCCGACCGTCGACCACCACCCCCGAACCCGCATGGTGACGCAAGGTAGCGAAATGCGAAGGGGGTCACCCGGCTACACGCCGGGCGACCCCCTACTCAGGTGATGAACATTTCAGTACGGCAGCGGCGGTGTCACCGGGGTGAGGGTGCCGTTGGGGATCCACCGGTCCAGGTCCTCGTGCGGAGCTCCCACCTCGGTCGGGAAGACCGAGATCTGCGCGGCGCTGAACACCCGGGGCCCCGTCTCGGCCGGGCCACCGTCCCAGGCCCGGAACCCGGCGGTGCCGGCCAGGCCGACCATCCCGGCCCGGCGCAGGGCCGCGATGTACTCCGCCGCCCTCGGTCCGACCGGGTCGAAGTCCAGGATGGTCGTCGCCCCGGTCTGCTTGCCCAGGATCGAACCGGTGGCCAGCCACGGCGCGGTGTAGGTGCCGTAGACCGTGGACAGCCCGAGCGCCTCCTGGGTCAGCCGCTTGCCGCCGTAGTCCCAGCCGGCCACCACCATGACCGCGCTCTGCACGTCGAGCGAGTCGGTGATCGGCAGGTTGCGGCCGGCGGCGGCCCGCCGGACCACCGCGGCGGCGGCCTTCGCCCGGGGCGAGTCGTCGGCGATGATGTGCAGCCGGGGGGCTCCGCGCTTGGCCAGGAAGTCCACCCCGGCCTTGATCACCGCGTCGTCCCGGGTCTCCAGAGCCTGGGACGGGCAGCGGTCGAGCGCGCGGCCGTTCAGCGACGCGGCGACGATCGCGGCCAGGCACTCCGGCCCGTCCGGCCCGCCGACCACCGTGCTCACCCCGGCCGGGGCGGGCTCGGTGCCCAGGTCCAGGCGCAGGCGCTGGCGGTCGCCGGCCCGCTCCAGGGTCAGCTCCCGGGTGCCGGCCGGCAGGTCGAGCACCGCCCACCCGCCCGGGGCGCCGATCCGGGCCTCGGCCGGCACCCCGTCGACCAGGACTCCGGGGGTGCTGACGTGGACCAGGTTGGGGCCGGGTCGCTGCGGGACCACCGCGACCCCGAGGTACTCCGCGCCGGCGGACCGGCCGGTGGCCGGGTCGGGCACCTGGTCCAGGGCGATCGTGCGGACCAGCGGTAGTCCGGTGCCCGGGAGCTCGGTCGGTGGGGTCACCGCCGAGCCCACCGTGCCGGCGACCACGCCGAGGGCGACCACCGCGGCGGTGACCGCCCGGCCCCGCGTGGTGCCGCCGAAGCCGAGCAGGGACAGCGCCACCGCCCCGACGAGCAGCACGAACGCGCCCAGGGTGACCAGGCCGACGGCGGAGCCGAGGCTGACCGCGTCGAAGCGGAGGCCGTCGACCCAGGTGCGGACGGCCAGCGCGACCGCCACCACGACCGCGGCACCGAGGGCGAGCCCGGTGAGCAGCCGGCGCCGGTCGCCCGCCGCGGCGAGCAGCACCGCGCCGAGCCACACGGCCGCGGCGACGAAGAACGCGGCCCGGGACAGCTGCGGCCAGCCGAAGCGGTCGAGCAGCGTCAGGCCGCCGACGGCGAGGGCCAGCAGGACCAGCAGCAGCGCTCCGGCCGCGGACGCCAGGCGGCGCAGGCCCTGATGGGTCAGGCCGGCGGCGGCGATCGCGGTCAGGGCGGGGGGAATCAGGGCCAGCAGGGGCATCCCGCCCAGCCAGCCGATGGCCAGCACGCCCACCAGCATGGCCGCCGAGGTCTCCACGACCAGCTCGATGCGGCGGGACCGGGGCAGCGCCGGCGCGAGTAGCGCGACCCCCGCGGTCGCGGCGCCCAGAACGAGCGCCGCGACGGCC
>JAESFN010000925.1_pt1 | contig 18156 bp, 14 predicted proteins | sample 9269411 | NCBI WGS metagenome assembly JAESFN01 (sample SAMN14505399, study PRJNA617100) | algae metagenome | isolation source: Iphinoe sp. HA4291-MV1 and co-occurring heterotrophs from trail next to... | place: USA: Maunawili Falls, Hawaii | collected 2009-07-25
GAGGCCGGCGCGACGCACCGCCGTTCTCGCCTGCTCCGCCTCCTGCCTGCCCGCCCCGCCCCGGCTGACCACCATGAAGCTATCCACGATTCCGGCCGTCGCCACGTTGACCGATCAGGTCAGCGACGCCCAATTGTCGAACTATGCCGACCTGATCTACCGGCGCACGGGGATTACGATCTCTCCGCAGAAGAAGATGCTGCTGTCGAACCGGCTGCGGCGTCGGCTGCGGGAGACGGGCCTGCCCGACTTCGAGGCCTACTACAAGTTGCTGCTGAAGCTACCGGCGGCCGATCCCGAATGGGACGCCTTCCTGCAGGAAATCACCACGCACGAAACGTTCCTGTTTCGCGATGAGGCGCAGTGGACCTGGTTCCGCCAGACCTATGTGCCTGGCCTGCAGGCCGGCGCTCGCCAAGGAGGCGCCAAGCGGGTGCGGATCTGGTCGGCCGCGTGCAGCACGGGGGATGAAGCCTACACCGCGGCGTCCTGCCTGGCCTCGGGCCTGCTCGATCGCTCGCAGTGGAAAGTCGAGATCCTCGGCACCGACATCGGCATCGGCGCCGTGGCCCAGGCTCAGAACCCGGTGTTCAACGAGCGGGCGATGCGGCTCGTTCCTGAGACGCTGCGGAAGACGTTGTTTCAGAAGCAGAACGACGAGCCGCTCTGGAAGCCGCGCGACACGCTGACCGCCATGACGCGGTTCAAACAACACAACCTGCTCGATCGGCTGGCGGAGCCGCCCTTCGACCTGGTGATCGTGAAAAACGTGCTGATCTACTTCGACGCGCAATCGAAGCAGCAGGTGCTCAAGCACGTGAAGAACGCGGTGTTGCCTGGCGGACACCTCATCGTGGGCGCCGCCGAAGGCGCCGGCGACTGGCTCAAGGATTGGGAGCGACTGCAACCCTGGCTTTACCGCCGGCCGCAATAGGACCTTGCTCACATGAGCGCCGTCGCGCCCCCCCAAGACGAGTTCTTCGACAGTTTGCTCACCGATTTCCTCGATGAGTCGAACCAGTTGCTCGCGCGCTTGGGTGACAACCTGCTCGAGATGGACGCCTGGGCGCGGGCGCTCGAGCCAGGCAGCGCGGCACATTGTGACCGCGATTTGCTGAATGAGATGTTTCGCTCGGCCCATAGCCTGAAGGGGCTGTCGGCCATGTTGGGTTTACGCGACATCAACGCGCTGACCCACCGGGTAGAAAACGTGTTCGACGCGGCCCGTCGACGCGAACTGTCGGTCGGTTGCGACACCGTGGAACTGATGTTCAGAGCCTTCGATCGACTCAACGGCATGATCGACCTACTCAAAGATCCCACGGCCCCTGCGGCGGACGCCAGCGACATCGCGGCGGAGATTCAGGTGCTGCTGACAAGCGCCGGCGCAGAACGCGGCCCCGTTTCGCAAGCCGAAGCCGAAGCTGCGCTGGCCGGCCTGATGCCGGCTGCTCCGCCACTGCCCAAGGCGGCCGGCGTAGCGGCCCGTGCTGCTGCACCCGAACCGCCGGCCGACCCGCTGGCTGGAGTCGAAGACGAGGCCGAGGTCCCGGCCAAGTATCTGGCGATCTTCATCGACGAGTCGGAGATGGCGATCGACAGCGTGATCGAAACGCTCGTCGCCCGCGAAGCGTCTCCGGCCGATGTCGTCGAACACGCGCTGATCACGGTGCATCGCATCAAGGGCTCGGCCGCCTCGATCGGGCTCAATCGCCTGGCGCGGCTCACGCATCACATGGAAGATGTGCTGCAAACGCTCCGCGACGCCGGCCAACCCCTCACCGAAGGGCTCACCGACATCCTGCTCTCCTGCAGCGACGCGGTCCGACAGTTCATCGAAGCCCTGAAATCAGGCGGCGCTCGCTCGAGCGAGTCGTTCGGCGGCTTGATCAAAGCTCTGCTGGCGGCCACCGGAAGCGAAACGCCGGTTGCAGAAGCTCCCGTTGCACCTTCATCGCCGCCGCCTGCCGTGGCTGTTGCGCCGGCTGCCATCCCAGTGCCCGCGGCCCCGTCGCTGGGCGCGAATTGGAATGAGCATGTGCCTTACGGGGTGAAGGCCTGGTTGGGCGAAATCACGTTCCGAGCTCGCTTGCCGATGGTCGGGCTCAAGGCCCGCCTGGCGTACGAGAAGCTCTCGCACGTCGGCGAGATCGTTCTCTGCGATCCGCCTGTCGACTCGCTCGAACAACTCGAAGAGCTTGACTGCCTGCGTTTCGCCTTGGTGACCGAGCGCCCCGCGTCGGCCATCGAACGGCAACTGCGGATCGCCGGCATCGACCGCGTCCGCCTGGAACCTCCCAGCGAAGCACACTCCGAAGAGGTTGTCGCGCCGCAAGAGGTCCCGGCAGTCGTAGCCAGCGAACCGGTTCCCGAGCCTGCGCCCATTGCGGCGGAATCGGGTGCTGGCCGCACCACCCCGCGCGCCGCCTCCGAAAGCAACAGCGGACGCCCCGTGGAAACGCTGCGGGTCGATATCGAGCGGCTCGACCAATTGATGAACTTGGCCGGCCAGCTCGTGATCAGCCGTGCCCGCTTTGCCCAGATCGGCGAAGGTCTCAAGCAATACGCCTTGCCCAAGCAGACCGTTCAATCTCTGGCCAACGCCTCGACGCATCTGCGGCGGCTGTCGCATGAGCTGGAGAGCAGCGCGGTAGGCACGAACAACGCCGCCCTGGCCAGCCATGTGCGTCGGCTCGAGGCCGACCTCGAGTCGGTGCAGAGCGACGTACGTCGCTTGAGCGAAATGCGCGGCGCGGTCAATGAACTGTTCGAGGCGGTCCATCAGCTCGGCCGCGTCAGCGACGGTATTCAGCAGAGCGTGATGGACACGCGCATGGTGCCGATCGGTCCGCTCTTCCAGCGGTTCAAACGCGTGATTCGCGATATCACCCGCGACACCGGCAAGGATGTGCGGCTGGTGTTGCGGGGCGAGAAGACCGAGCTCGACAAACGGATGATCGACGAGCTCGGCGACCCGCTGATCCACTTGGTGCGGAACGCCGCCGACCACGGCGTCGAGCAGCCGCAGGCTCGCATCGCCCGCGGCAAGCCGCAGCAGGGCACCGTGACGCTCGACGCGTTCCACCGCGGCAACAGCATCTACATTCAAGTCCGCGACGACGGCAAGGGCATGGACCCGGCGGCCCTCAAGGCCAAGGCCGTCGAGAAGAAAATCATCACCGAAGCCGACGCCGAACGGCTGACCACGCATCAGGCCTATCAGCTCATCTGGGAGCCAGGCTTCAGCACCGCTGAGCAGATCACGCAGATTTCCGGCCGCGGCATGGGCATGGACATCGTGCGTTCCAAGATCGAGGAACTCAACGGCACGGTCGATCTCGACAGCGTGATCGGCGAAGGCACCACTTTCACGATCAAGCTACCGCTTACGATGGCGATTCTGCCGAGCTTGATGGCCGAAATCGACGGGGGCGTGTTTGCCCTGCCGGTCGAGTCGGTGGTCGAGATCGTGCGCGTCCAGCCGGTCGACCTGGCCACGGTCCACGGCTCGCCAACGGCACGGGTACGCGAGCGTGTCGTGTCGATTGTGCGGCTCTCGGAGCTGTTCACCTGGAACGAATTGCCGCCTCCCTTGGAGAGCGAAGACACGACGCTCGTGATCGTCGGGAACGACGGCCGCGAGCTTGGCTTGCAGGTCGATCGTTTGCTCGGCGAGCAGGACATCGTCATCAAGTCGTTGGCCGAAAACTACCGGCACGTGGCCGGCATCGCCGGCGCCAGCATTTTGGGCGACGGCCGCGTGTCGCTAATCCTTGATGTGGCGGCGCTCGTTGAGATGGCGCTCCGCCGACCGAACTTCACCCAGCCCCCCGCCGAACCCGTTCACGCCTAAGTGACCCCGCTCGCGAGCGCGAGCAGGATTTTTTACAGGAGCACGCTTTCGTGCGCGACACCACCACACTTGCTCAGCCTCACCTCGAGGTCTTACGGCAAATCTTTTCCACCGCCACGGCCGAGGCCTCCACGGCCATGTGCCGCTGGACGGGCGGCCTGATCACCCTTTCGCTCGACGACGTGTCAGAAATTCCGCTCTCCGCCGTAAGCAAGGAATGCGCCTTCGCCGATGAGCTGGCCACGATGGTCGTGCTCAACTTGATGGGCGACCTGGGCGGCACCATGATTCTCTCGTTCGACGAAGAGAACGGTCGCCGTTTGGCCGGTATGCTGCTCGGGCGCGAAGTGCATATCGTGGGCGAGTGGACCGAACTCGAGCAATCGGCCCTGAACGAGACCGGCAATATTCTGTCTTGCGCCTACATGAACGCCCTCACGCGATTGCTCGGCGCCGACTTGGTGCCCGCGCCGCCGCTCTTCGTGCAGGACTACGGCGCGAGCGTGCTGGCTCAGGCACTGGTTTCGCAGGCCGAGTGTTCCGACAAGATCTTGCTCTGCCGCACGGGCTTCCACTGTGCCGGAGAAGATCTCGATTGGCACGTGTTGTTCATTCCGACCCCCGACATGCGGCAGGCGATCGAGCACAGCCTGGGCTGCGCTCTGTAATTTTCGCCGAGACGACCTTCTTCGAGACTTGAAGCATGCCCTTAGCATCTGCCACCACTGCGGAACGTGCCCTGCACGTCGGCATGGGCGAAGCCGCCGCCGTGCGCGCTCCGGCCAGCTTGACCTGCGTCCTCGGCTCCTGCGTCGGCGTCGTGCTGTACCATCCGCGGCAAAAGATCGGCGCCATGGCGCACGTCGTGCTGCCTGAGTCGGCCGGCCGCGCCGGTTCGCCTGGAAAATTCGCCGATACGGCGATCCCGCATCTGCTCGAGCTGTTGAAGGCCGCCGGCGCTCCGGCCGCGGGGTTGATCGCCAAGATCTCTGGCGGCGCGAGCATGTTCTCTTCGGGCGGACCGCTGCAAGTTGGCGAGAGCAACGTGCAGGCCGTCTTGCGAGCCTTGCAGGCCGCGCACATTTCGCTCGCCGCGCAACACGTAGGCGGCAACAAGGGCCGCCGCGTGCACCTCGACGCCACGAACGGCACGCTAACCGTGGAAGTGGTTGGCTGCCCGACCTCGCTGCTTTAAACCCGCGCAGACATTGATCATTTTTTGAGGCTATTCCGATGCCCGGTACGTTATTGATCACCGACGACGCCATGATCATCCGCGAGATGATCAAAGACGCGGTGCAGCCTGCGGGTTGGAGCGTGGTGGGTGAGGCCGCGAACGGCCAGCAAGCGGTCGAGCGTTACCTCGATCTGCGGCCCGACGTGGTCACGCTCGATCTGGTGATGCCTGAGTTCGACGGGCTCTACGCGCTGCGCGGCATTCGCGCCGCCGACCCGGAAGCACGGATCTTGGTGCTCAGCGCGCTCGACCAAACGCGGGTGCTGAAGGAAGCCTTTTCCCTCGGCGCGAGCGACTTCATCTGCAAGCCGTTCGAGCGCGAGGCGCTGCTGCAGACGCTGGAGACGCTGTACGAAGCAGGACTCTGCCGGAGCAGCGAGGCCTGAGCAAGGCCGGTCTGCTAAACTGGTCGCTGCATCATCGCCCACGAGTCTTGGACGGGTGGCTGGGGTCGAGCAAAGCGAGCCCCCAGCAAACCACGTTTCTCAGGCAAGCCACGTTGACCGAAAGGTCACCGTACTGGGGGCTCGCCTGACGGCTCGACCCCAGGCACCCACGCCCCTAGCAAAAGGGGAGCAGGCCATGCTGCTCTTCAAGAAGAGATTCTTGCCGGCGATCCGCACGGGGCAGAAGACTCAGACCATTCGCCTGTGGAAGCACCGGCGGATGCGGGCCGGGCAGCGGAGCTACGTGCCCGGCGTGGGCGCCATTCTAGTTGAGGCCGTCGAGCCGATCTCGCTCGACGATCTGACCGACGCCGATGCCGAACTAGACGGGTTTTCGTCGCTCGCGGCCCTGCGGCAGGAACTTGCCGACCTCTATCTCGCGCAGGCAGCCGAGGGGCAGCAGTTCTACCGCGTGCGGTTCTCACTCGCGCCAAGGGAAACTTCGGCCGAACCGTTGCGTTGACAGGCGTCCAAGGGGCGTGAAAACTAGAGACCGAGCCGGGTCCGCGAGGCGGAGCCGGCCGCCCCCGATTTGCCCACCTTGTTGCGCCGCGCGAGAGTCATGCAACTACGCCGTTTCGCCGCCTGGATCGTTGTTTCGCTCTTTTCGCTGCCTTCATTCGCCCCAGCGGCCGAAATCGAGACGCGGCCGCCTGACGGGCTGCGGAGCAACACACCCACGCTGCATGCCCTGGTCGGCGCTCGGATCGTTGTGTCGACGACGCAGGTCATCGAGCGTGGCACGCTGGTCGTCGACTCGGGCCGCATCGTGGCCGTCGGGGCCGATGTCGCCGCTCCGGCCGGCGCTCGGATCTGGAACCTTGAAGGCCGCACGATCTATCCGGGCCTCATCGACGCCTATGGCGAACTCGCCGATGGCGACTCGGTTGCAAACTCCGTGCATGAGCGGGGAGCGCCTTACTGGAACGGCGAAGTCACCCCGCAGCTCGACGCGGCAGCTCACTATAAGCCTGATGAGGGGCTGAACAAGAAGCTCCGCGGCCAGGGAGTCGCGCTGCGGCTGATCGCTCCCCCCTCCGGCATCGTGCGCGGGGCGAGCGCGGTCGTGTCGACGGCTGACGGCCCCGGCGCTCAAACGATTCTCCGCGAGCAGGTCGCCCAGCACGTCGTGCTCACGCTGCCGCGCGGCGGGCGCGATCGCTACCCCAACTCGCCGATGGGCGCGCTGACGCTCGCCCGGCAGGCATTTTATGACGCGGCTTGGTACGACCAGGCTTGGCAAGTGTTCAACGCCGCGACCACCGTCGAGCGGCCCGAGCGCAACGACGCGCTGGCCGCACTCGCGCCGCAGATCCGCGGGCAACGGCCGGTGATCTTCGACATCAGCGACGAACTGTACTTCTTGCGGGCGGATCGCTTCGCGCGGGAGTTCGGCCTGCAGGCGATCATTCACGGCTCGGGGCATGAATATCGTCAGCTCGAGGCAGTGAAGCAGGCCGGCAGGCCGGTGATCTTGCCGGTGCGCTTTCCCAAGCCGCCGCACGTCGGCACGATTGAAACCGCGCACTCGGCGGCGCTCGAAGATCTGTTGCACTGGGATCTCGCTCCGGAGAATCCGGGCCGCTTGGCCAAGGCCGGCGTGAAGATCGCACTGACGAGCCACGGTCTAGCGGACGCCGGAGACTTTTTGAAAGCGGTGCGGCGAGCGGTGCGGCGCGGACTGTCGAAAGAGGACGCCTTGCGAGCGCTGACCACGATTCCGGCGGAGCTGCTCGGAGTCTCGGAGCGCGCCGGCACACTCGAGGCGGGCCGGGCCGCGAACGTGCTCGTCACGAGCGGCGATCTGTTCGACGACAACACCGAGGTGCTCGAAACCTGGATCGACGGCAACCGCTATGAGATCGAGCCTACGGCCAAGATCGACCTGCGGGGTAGCTGGCGGCTGGTGATTGCCCCCGATACGCCGGAGCAGATCGTGGCGGCGCTCGAACTCTCAGGCGAGCCGCTCAAGCTCTCTGGCAAGCTACAGCGCGACGACAAGTCGCTCGAGCTCAAGAATCTGGGGTTCGATCACGGCCGCTTCACCGCCTCGTTCAATGGCCAACCGCTCAGCCGCGAGGGGGCTGTGCGGATCAGCGGAGCGCTGCGGAGCGCTGCGACCGACGCGCTCGCACTCGCTGGCGACGGCCAATGGGCCGACGGCGCGAGCTTCGCTTGGACGGCCACACGTTCGATCGGGCCGAAGGAGGCGGAGAAGAGCAAGCCGAAAGTCAGCGACATCCAGGCCAAGTTCGCCGTCAATTATCCTCTCGGCGCCTTCGGACGACTCAGCGCGCCGGAGCAGCCAGAAATCGTGGCGTTCACCGGCGCGACCGTGTGGACGAGCGGACCGGCCGGCAACTTGGAAAAGGCCACGGTGATCGTCGAGCGCGGCAAGATCGTGGCCGTGGGAACCGACCTTGCGATCCCGGCGAACGCCAAAGTCATCGACTGCACCGGCAAGCACCTGTCGCCAGGCATCATCGATTGCCACTCGCACATCGCGACCGACGGCGGCGTAAACGAATCGGGCCAGGCCATTACCGCCGAAGTGCGGATCGGCGACTTCATCGACTCGAGCGACATTGAGATCTACCGGCAGCTCGCCGGCGGCGTGACCGCGGCCAACATTCTGCATGGCTCGGCCAACCCCATCGGCGGGCAGAACCAAGTGATCAAGTTTCGCTGGGGCGCTTTGGGAGACGAACTGAAATTCGCGGACGCTCCCCCAGGCATCAAGTTTGCCCTGGGCGAGAACGTCAAGCAGAGCAACTGGGGCGAACGCTTCACGAGCCGCTACCCGCAATCGCGGATGGGCGTGGAGCAGATCGTGCGCGACGCGTTCTTGGCCGCTCGCCAGTATCGCGCGAAGCAGCATGCGTGGCGCGAGCGCCGCGAGGGTTTGCCGCCGCGGGTCGATCTCGAGCTCGAGGCGATCGCCGAAATCGTGGAAGGCAAGCGGCTGATCCATTGCCACTCGTACCGGCAAGACGAAATCCTCGCGCTGCTCCGCACCTGCCAGGAATTTGGCGTACAGATCGCCACGCTGCAGCACATTCTGGAAGGCTACAAAGTGGCCGACGAAATGGCCCGCCAAGGGGTGATGGGCTCAACCTTTTCCGACTGGTGGGCTTATAAGTTCGAAGTGTTCGACGCCATTCCCTTCAACGGCGCACTGATGCGTTCGACTGGGGTGGTCGTGTCGTTCAACTCCGACGACGCGGAGCTTGCTCGCCGGCTCAATCTCGAAGCCGCCAAGGCAGTGAAGTATGGCGGAGTGCCGCCGGCCGACGCCTTGCAGTTCGTTACGCTCAATCCGGCCAAGCAGCTTCGCATCGACAACCGCGTCGGTTCGCTCGAGCCTGGCAAAGACGCTGACCTCGTCGTTTGGAGCGGATCGCCGCTGTCTGGCTTCTCGCGCTGCGAGCAGACCTGGGTCGACGGCCGCAAGTACTTCGATCTGGAAGAAGATCGCACCCGTCGCGCGGAAGCCAAGCGGATGCACGCGGCTCTCGTGCAAAAGGTGCTAACGTCGGGTGATGCCATGCGAGCGCCAGGCGAGGAAGACCCCGCCAGCAAAACGCTTTGGCCGCGAACCGACGCGTTCTGCCGTGCCCACAATCGCGTTCACTAAGACCGCCTAACACAACCGGTTGATTCGCTCGCGGTGGAGTTGCGGTGGAATTTCCCCCCCGTCATTGACGGGGGGCTAATGTCATGGGATCTGCCGTAGTTAGCCCCCGGCGAGTCGCCGGGGGGACGAGCGCCGTTTGCGGCGGAAGCAACGTCGCCGGCGGATTGAGTTAGCACTTCTACGACCAAAAGCGAGCGCTACAACGCATGCCGCACATTCGCCTGCTCGCGCTCGACATCGACGGCACGCTCGTGGACCTAGACGATCGCGTGTCGGCCGAGGTGCAAGCGGCCTTGCAGCGCGTGCGGGCCGCCGGCGTGGAGATCGTGCTGGCAACCGGGCGACGCTACAGTCGCGTGCTGCCGCTTGTCGACGCGCTCGGCATTTCCACACCGCTCGTGACGGCTAGCGGCGGGCTGGTGAAAGATCCGGCCAATCACCGCACGATCTATCGGGCAGACTTCGAGCGCGATCTGCTGCTCCAGGCACTGGCGGTCGTCGACTCCACCGGGCACGAGGCGCTGCTCTACGCCGACACGTTCGACGAGGGGTTCGACTTCTACTGTCGGACGCACGAGACGGCGAGCCCCGAACTGGGCGAGTTCTTGGCTAAGAACCACCCCTCGTCGCGGCTGTGGCCGGAGATCATCGCCGGCCCGCCGGGCGAGGTGTTCGGCGGCTTTGCGATGGGCACCTGGGAGCAGATGCGGGCGCTCGAGCAGGCGCTGACCGCGGAGTTGCCGGACCAGCTCTATGTCCACGTGATCCGCAGCCCCAAGTACCGCGGCTTTATGTGCGAGATCGCGCCGGTCGGCGTGACCAAGTGGTCGGGCATCCAACACTTCGCCGCCCGCCATGGCATTGCCGCGGACCAAATTTGCGCCGTCGGCGATGACGTAAACGACATCCCGATGATTCAAGAAAGCGGCCTTGGCGTCGCCATGGGCAACGCACAGGCCGAGGTGCAGGCCGTGGCGGATCGAGTCGCGCCCACGCTCGCGCAGGATGGGCTCGTGCAGGTCGTGGACTGGATTCTCGAGCGGTAAGCTTGCTGCCGAATCGTTCGCGGGCGAAGTTGATCGAGCTGGCCTGCTCCGCATTCTTGTTGTTCGCTATCGCGTTGCGCGCATAGAATGTGCTGCGGAGAGCGAGTGACCAACATGGATTCGTGGCTCGAACAAGCGCCGACTTGGATACAGGTTCTCGCGGGCTTGGCGGTAACCGCCTGGACCTGCTTCGACTTCTATTTCCATGTTTGGCACGGCTGGGGCGCAGTTCGTCACACCATGCTGCGGCTGCAGCTCGAGATCGAGGGGAGCCTCGACGCGCCGAGAATTCGCCTGACCAACAACAGCGAGTTCGCCGTCGTGCTTACCCGCCTGTGCTTTCGGGCCGGCAACACGACCAAGGTTTTCGATTTGCCAACGGGCAGTCCCTTGCCGCTGACCGCGCAGCCCGGGGAGACGATCGTCGTGCCGTTTTCGGTGGAAGCTCCCGAGTGGTTCAGGGCGAGCCGCTGCATCATGCTGAAGCTGAGCGGCGGGCACACCGCTTCGCTGGCGATCCCAGCGTGGCTCAAACAGGCGGAATTGCCACGAGCGGCTTAGACTTCTCTCGTAATTGATCAGCGGGCCCAATCGGCGCTCTGACAAGACATTCGCCCCCGTCGCCCGCGTATGTCTGCGGTCAGTTGCCGTAGAACGTCTCGATGCGTTTTGCTTCGACACAATTGGTGGCGACATCAAGCTTGCCGTCGCCGTCGAAGTCGGCCACCGCGATTCGCCACGCGCCGCTCCCGGTGGCGAACGGGGAGCCGGCGGCGGGCGCGAAGCCGCCGCGGCCATCGCCGCGATACACCAAGATCGCAGTATTGGCGGCGACCACGAGATCGATCTCGCCGTCGCGGTCCATGTCGGCGGCTGCGATGCCCCACGCGCCGCGATCGAGATCGATGGCTTGTGACTTCTCGAGCGACCCGCCGTTATTGAGCAGCAAGGCCACGCCGCTGCTCCCTTCGCTGTGCGTGGCGGCGACATCGGGCTTGCCGTCTTGGTTGAAGTCGCCCGTGGCGATGAACCAGACCTTGGCTCCGGCGTCGATCGTCTCGCCCGCGCGCAGGCCATCGGGAGCGCCGCGGAGTACGTGGATCGTTTCAAGGTCGTCGGCCGAGTTAGGCACGATCACGTCTGCCCGGCCGTCGGCGCCGAGATCGGCCGCGGCGATGGGATACGGCCCTTTGCCGCAGGACCGTGGCTCGCCGCGCGTGAAGCCGCCGCGGCCATCGCCGAGCAGCAGGCCGATCTGGCCGTCTTCGTTGTTGGCCGTGGCGATGTCGGGCGTGCCGTTCCCGTCGACATCGGCGACGACGATGCCATGCGTGTGGGGCGAGTCGCCGGGGTGCGCGATGAAGGGCGAACCCTCCGCCGGCTGGAAGCCTGCCTTGCCGTCGCCGAGCAACACGCGCACCTCGTACGTATCGTGATGCGAGAGCGCCAGATCGACCTGGCCGTCGCCGTTCAAATCAGCGACGGCAACCTCGCTTGTGGGTTTCGTTTCGATCGTCCGCGCAGGCTCGGCCGACCAGATGCGCTCACGGTTGCCCAGGTAGATGGCCAGCCGGTCGTCGCTGAACTGCAGCAGATCGGCCAAGCCATCGCGATTGACATCCGCCGCGGCGAGCGCGCTGCCGGACTGCGCAAGCGAGGTCTTGGCAGGAACCAGGAGCGGATCGGCGGCTAAGAGCGTGAGCAGAACGAGCGCGTGCATGTGGGCGACCCTCGGAGTGTGTGGTGGACACTTCGAGCGTAGCCGCGAAGGAGACGCAGTGGTAAACGGAATTCGTTGGGCGAGCAACGGTTTCCGTTGTGGAGGTAGGAACGACTCTTTTCGCGTCTGAGGTAGCTGTCCCCCCCGTCATTGACGGGGGGCTAATGAGCGCATCATTCGCCCCCGGTGAGTCGCCGGGGGGATGCCGCGCGACTAACCAATTCGCCGAAAATAGCTCTCGGCGCTCTCGCCCTGCAGTACCGTCGACAGAGACTTCAGGACATCGGTTTCGAACCGTTTGCGCAATTCATCGGCAAACGTAAGCGAGTAACTGCCCTCGATCCGTTGCCCGTCATCGCTCCAATCGACGTGGAACCTCAGATACCACCGCTCGTGCGTGGGCAAGATGCCGACGAAGACCCGGTCGTCTCCCGGCATCGAGCGAAAGAGTTCGCGCGGTGTTCCGACCATCTGAAACAGGTGGTGCAGGTCGAACTGCGCCTCTTCTACGAAGAACAGTCGGTCGTGCTCCCACCAATCACGGACGTGAGCCAAACGCACGTAGGGCTCAACGTCCGTAAAGAACGCAGCAACACGGCAAAGATCGCGCGCAAGCGCGTCGGCCGCGACCGGATCGTCGTGATGGTAGGTGTAACCCGATGGAGGCAACCGAGGGCGCAGCGACAACGATGCTTCGCCCATTGCCCCGTCCTCGTGCCTACACCTTGTACTTATCCTGCGTAATATTCGGCGCTTGGCCTTCCGGCGTTTCGTCCTTGTCGATCTTGAACCACTCCGGCTGGAAGCGGATGGTTTCGCCCTTCTTCATCGACATGTTGGTGACGAGCGCGATCACCGCGTCGGCCAGGGCCACTTCGGGGTGGCAGCGCGGCTTGTTCTCGGGGGCGGGGTTGCGGATGCACCAGGCCCAATGCTCGAGCTCCTCGGTGTAGCCGCGGCTCGGGGGGCCCGTTTCCACGGCCTTCTTGCCGGCTTCCACGGCCGGGCCGCCGCCGCTCTGCGTGGTGTCGAGCGTGGGGGCGCCTGACTTGCCTTCGGCCACCTTGACGTTGGTCGCCGTCTCGGCCCCCTTGTACAGCATCACGTCTTGCTCGCGCTCGAGGATCAGGGTGCCCTTGGTGCCCATCACCACTTCGCCGTAGCCGCCGAAGCCGTTGCCGTTGATCGAGGAGTAGGTGACCACGATCTTCTTGTTCGGGTCCGAGTCGTAGTCGGGGCCCGGGTATTCGTACATGCAGTAGACGTGGTCGTCGCACTCGCGGTCGGCCGGGAAGATATGTCGGCCGCCGGTGGCCGACACCGAGAGCGGCAGCACCTTCTTGCCGTCGGAGCGGGTGGCCGAGACGAAGATGCCCGAGGCGTCGAGCTGGTGGCTGCCGAGCTCGGCCATGAGGCCGCCGCCGGTGCGGTTCCAGAGCCGCCAGCGAATGAGCTCTTCGAGCGCCGAGCGATTGTAGCCCCCTTCGAGGGTCTTCTGCTCGTAGCCGAACTTGCCGGCGTCGACCACGTGGTCGAGGTACTGCAACTTCAAGAGCTCGAGCTTTTTCGAAAGGGCGTCGAACCGATCGCCCTTGGCCTTGCTCAGTTCCTCTTCGGTCTTCGAGATCGCGGCCACCATCTTGTCGTCCGGCAGGGCGGGCTGCCAGCTATCGTTGCCAGGCAGGTTGCCGCGGTGCCACTGGGCGCGCACGTGGTGAATGTCGCCGATCAGGCCGCGGCGGATGGTGTCGACCGCGTTGTCGTAGAGGATGCTGTAGTGCCGCTGATGGCCTACGGCCAGGATCTTATTGGCCTCGGTGGCGGCGCGGCCCATCTCTTTGCACTGGGCCACGTCGTGACCCATGAGCTTCTCGGTGAGTACGTGCTTGCCCTTGCGCATGGCCTTGATCGCGGCCTCGGCGTGCAAGTGCAAGGGGAGGGCGATGACCACGGCCTCGACGTTTGGGTCGTCGAGCAGCTCTTCGTACCCGTTGGTGTAAACTTTGACGTTCTTGCGGGCTTCGTCTTCGCTCTTCCAGTCGTACTTGGTCATCAAGCCCGGGCGGACCTTGATGGTGTTCGCGCTGGACTGGTCGCCGTGGAAGGCGCGATGCACGTTGTACGGCCGGATGTCGGCGATGGCCACCGTCTGCAGGTAGCTGGGCGTGAGGCCGCCGATGAGCACGCTGCCTTCGTCGCCCGTGCCGATGATGCCGACGCGGAGCGGGTCGCCTTCCATGGCCTTGTAGCCAAAGTACATGGCGCCCAGGCCGGCGCCCGACACGAGCCCCGCGGCCAAACCTCCCTTGAGGAAGTCGCGGCGCGTGAAGCCGATCGTGCCGTAGAAGTTATCCTTACCGATGGCCCGTTCTTCGGGAGTCAGGTGCATGACGGTTACGCCTTGCCGGCCGAGCAGGAGCGGCCGCAACAGTGGTGAACGAAGAAATCCAAGCCGCCCCATTGGCCCACGCGCGTTGTCGCCAGCGTGAGCATCGAGAGCAGTTCGCCGAGTTGGTAATAAACCGGTTGCGTGTCGGGCACCCAGGGGGGCTGGGTCGAAATCACGCTCAACAGAAACGCGGCCCCCACAACCAAGGCCAGCCGGGTGAAGAGGCCCACCATTAGGCAGATCCCCACGCCGAGCACGGTGTACGAAATGACGGTGTTGATCCAGTCGAGCTGCTGACGGGGGGCCTCGGGCAGCGAGCCGCGAATCCGCTCCTGGTCGGCCGTGGCCAGCTCCAGCAGGCGGGTATGCAGCGTTTGTTCTTGCTTCTTGGCCCAGGCCGTCCAGCCGCCGACCTCGCCCTCGAGCTGCTTGGCCTTGGCCTCGAGCCGTTCCTTCTTGTACGGAACGTCCTGGCTCCCCGGTTCGGCCTCGGCCTTGGCCAGGCGGCCAAGTTCGTGCTCGTAGGTCACGAAGGCCGCCTCATTGTCGGCCAAATACTCGTCGAGCGATTGCTGGGCGTGGGCCAGAAAGACCTTCGATTTCTCGCGCTGGGCGGCGTCGAAGCCGAAGTGGTTGGCGACCTGCTCCTCACGCTTGGCCCAGGAGTCCTTCACCCGCTCGGCCCACAGCTTATAGCCGGGGGTCTCGCTCTTGGCGCCGGGAACGCTATGCAGGCTTTTCCAGCCGTGGTAGTCGGGCAGGACCGATTGAAAGCTGTCGGCCAGCGGGCCCTTGGCCTGCTTGAGGAAGCCTTCGGAGGAGAAGGGCTTGGCGAACTTGGCCAGTCCTTCGCTGAAAAAATGCCAACCGATCACAACCCGTAGCAACACGAGCATGACCACGGTCGACCAGCCGATCGAAAACCGGGAGGGCACGGAGGACAACTCCTGAGGGGAGGGAAGGTGGGCGGGAGTCGTGGGGTTGGGAGCCGAACCAGGGGCGAGTGCGAACCGCCGGACGGCCGAGGGCCTCTCTCTGCCAGAGCAGGACTGCTAGAGCAAGAAAGGCGCTCGCCGGAGCGGTGCGAATGCGGGCTCTCCCCGTATCTCCGCCGCAGGAGCTATTGTAGACTTCCGCAAATCGACTCACCACCCTTTTTCCCTTTCCAGGGCGAACACCCAACTACCCCCTTGAAGAACCCCTCCCTCGACCGCGCGCGGATCGTTCTTTGCTACCCCATCGAGCCCTGCCACCTGGAGCAGATCCGGGCGGCCGCCCCGGGCGCTCTGGTCGTCGACGCCGGCCAGGAACGCGTGGCCGCCGAGATTCACGACGCTGACCTATTCTGCGGCCACCCCAAGGTGCCGGTCGACTGGCCGCGGGTCGTCGAGCAAGGCCGGCTGAAGTGGATTCAGTCGTCGGCCGCCGGGCTCGACCACTTCATGGTCCCCTCCGTAATTGAGTCTGACATTATTGTAACGAGCGCTTCGGGGGTGCTGGCCGACCAGGTGACCGAGCACGCGGTGGGGCTGCTCACCTCGTGGCTGCGGAATCTGCGGACCTTCTACGAGGCCCAGAAGCGGCACGAGTTCATCCGCCGGCCGACGCTCGACTTGCACGGCGCAACAGTCGGCATCGTGGGCTTTGGCGGTGTCGGGCGCCGGATGGCCCAGGTTCTACGGGTGTTCAAAACGCGGATCTTGGCGACCGACCTGTTCCCGGTGAACCCGACGAGCGATGTCGACGAACTCTGGCCCGCCGACCGCCTGCCGGACCTGCTGGCGGCGGCCGACATCGTGGTGCTGAGCGTGCCGCTCACGCCGACCACGCGCGGGCTGATCAACAAAGAGATGCTCGCGCGAATGAAGCCCACCGCACTGCTGGCGAACCTGGCGCGCGGCCCGGTGGTGGTCGAGGCAGACCTGGTTGAAGCGCTCGAAGAAGGCCGCCTGGCCGGCGCGGTGCTCGATGTCACCGAGATCGAACCGCTGCCAACGACCAGCAAGCTCTGGGACTTGCCGCAGGTGATCATCACGCCCCACGTGGCAGGGCAAACCCGTTATCGGGCAGAGCAGATGACGGATTTCTTCTGCGAGAACCTGCGGCGGTATCAGGCAGGCGAGCCGCTGAATAACTTGGTGGACAAGCGGCTGGGGTTCCCGAAGCCGAAGGGGGCTTAGAGGGCGATCAAGCAGGCAGGCCCCTTGGGTGGCCTCTGCTGATTGTAATGGGCAGATTGCCATCGGCTTCGATCCAAGATCGCCCGGTTCGCTCCGAACTCCACGCTGAGGCCCGTCGGCCGCCCCCTCCTCTTGATCCGTCCGGAGGACGGGCTAGGCTTGTGGGCGCGTAAAGCGCTGCGCCGGACAGTTCAGCGCGCTGCGGCCTTCCGTCGGTTCCTTTACCAAGCACTGCGGACTTCAAGGTAGATCCATGGCCTCCGATCCTCGCTTTGCCATCGACGACGAGCCGCAACGGCGCGGTCGCGGCTGTTTCTTCTATGGCTGCCTGACGCTCGTGGTGCTGTCCGTGGTGTGCCTGGTCTTGATGTTTATCGCCGTGCGCGCCGGCATGAACTTTTTGCGGGGTCAGATCAATCAGTACACGGCCGACGCCCCGGCGCAGTTGCCGCCGCTCAACGTGCCGGCAGACGACCGCAAGGCGATCATCGATCGGGTGGAAGAATACCGGAAGTTGGTGGAAAGCAACGAAACGCTCACCGACGAGCAGCGTACGCTCGAGCTCACGGCCGACGAGATCAACGTGCTCATCGAGGACGACGAGCGCGACCTCAAGGGGCGTGCCCGCGTCGAGATCAACGGCGACAAGCTGCAAGGGGAGATCAGCATTCCCTTGAACGACATCCCGCTGATGGGCGGCCGCTATCTGAACGGCCGCGCCACCATTGTGCCCCAGGCGGTGCGCGGCGAATTGCAGATCCGGCTGGTCGATGTCGAGGTCAAGGGCCAGCGGCTACCCCAGGAAGTGCAAGACGCGCTGCAGAAGGAAAACATCATCCCGGACAACGGCCAGAACCGCCGCAATCGCATCGAGCGCGAGCTCGACAGCGTCGAGGTGGTGAACGGCAAGCTGCGGATCGTGTTTGCGAAGGAACCAGACCCCGTCGCGCCGAGACCAGACGCCAAGGGCCCGATCGAACGACGGCCCGGTGAACCAGCGGCTACGGATGAAACGGAATCTGAAGAGCCCAAGGCGGCCGAAGCGCCGTCTGACGAAGCGACTTCGGACGAGTCGGCGACGCCTGACGAAGAAAAGGCCAAGGCGCCGTAGGTTCGGCGAGCGGCCCTCACGCGAGCGGTTCAGTCGCCGAGCCCTTCGCCGTCTTCCATGCCTTCGATGTAGCGGCGCAACCGCTCCACTTCATCGGAGATATGCCGCAGGCGGAGCATGTTTTGCACGCGTTTGAGCAGTTCGAGCTTGTTCACCGGCTTACTGAGGAAGTCGTCGGTGCCGGCGTCGACCGCGCGCTCGATGTCGCCCAGTTCGTTGAGCGCGGTGACCATGAGCACCATGATGCCGCGTGTGGCCGGATCGCTCTTGAGCTGTCGGCAAACCTCGAAGCCTGAGAGCCGAGGCATCATCACGTCGAGCAGGATCAGGTGCGGATGGAACGTGGCGACCTTGTCGAGCGTATCGCGGCCGTCGACGGCGATCTGCACGTCGAACTCGAGATCGGCCAAAAAGGCCTCGAGCAACTCGACGTTCGTCGGGTTATCGTCGGCAATCAAAATGCGGCTGCGGTCGGCGCTCGACATGGAAGACGTCATGGAAGCCCGGGTGGTGGGGCGGCGAAAAGTCTTGAGGGGCAAA
>JAESFN010000926.1_pt1 | contig 18144 bp, 11 predicted proteins | sample 9269411 | NCBI WGS metagenome assembly JAESFN01 (sample SAMN14505399, study PRJNA617100) | algae metagenome | isolation source: Iphinoe sp. HA4291-MV1 and co-occurring heterotrophs from trail next to... | place: USA: Maunawili Falls, Hawaii | collected 2009-07-25
CGTGAAACTTCACACCCTGGCGCAGTTTCATCGTCCAGGCCAGGCCATCAGCCGACGATTCCCACGATTCCGCCAGGCATCCTTCGATATCGACCGTGCCCGGTGTGGCGCGGACGAGCGATTCGAACATCTGCCCGGTGAGCATGCTCGTGGTGGCAGCCAATCCCTGATGGGGATCGAGATTCTCGGGCTCGCTGCCGAGATCGATCACCAGGGTGCCACCGCCGCCCGCCTGCGCGGCGGCATTTCGGCCACCGGCGAGCGCGGTCATCGCCAGCGCGCCGCCCGCCGCGCCGGCGAGCGCCGTCCGGCGCGATATCCGTGTATCCAGCATTTTTGCCGCTGTATCAGTCATGGCTGCTCCCATCCAGTACGCTCGAGTGCAATGCGTTTCAGCGCGATGACTCTCGGTTGTTACCCTTCAACCCAAACCGTGTAGAGATTGATCGCTCCACTCGGTTCGGCCACGAAGCCTTTGACCCGGTTGGAGATGCCGAAGAGCTGACGGCGATGACAGACCGGAACGATCGGCGCATCCTCCATCACGATCTCCTGCATCCGCTTATAGGCGTTACTCACCTCCTCGGTATCGAGCGACGTTTTCGCGGTCGCCATCAGCGTTTCCATTTCATCGTTGACGTAGTAGCTGGTGTTAAAGCCCGGCGGCAGCGAGGCCTTGGTGAACAGCCCATCGAACACGAAGGCCGGTTCGATCGGGGCGAGATTCCAGGACATTTCCGTCAGCTCGTTGGCGGGGCTGCGGATTTGATCCATCCAGGTCACCGCTTCCAGCGACTCGATCTTGGTCGAGATGCCGACCTCGCGCAGGTTGTCCTGGATTACCGTGCCCATTTCCTCGGCGGAGAGCATGCTGGGATCGCCGATCGGCACGTAGAAAACGATTTCGGAATCGTCGACGAATCCGGCTTCAGCCAGCAGGGCTTTGGCTTTTTCGGGGTCGTAGCTGAAGTAGGTTTCAACCTTCGGGTTGTAATCGGCGTAGGCTGGTGAAAGCGGGCCGTGCGCGATATCGACGGTATCGCCGAGCACGCCGGAAACGATCGTTTCCTTATCGATGGCGTAATTCAGCGCCTGCCGCACCCGGAGATCGGCGAATTTCGGGTAGTTCACATTCATCGCCAGGAACCAGACCGAGCCGGTCGGCGCCATCACGATGGTGAAGTCATCGTTGCCTTCGAGCTGCTGCACGATCTCGGGTGAGATCTGCACCGTGAACTGCGTCTCGCCGCTGAGCAGCGAGGCGGTGCGCGCGCCCATCTCGATCACTGCTTTGAACACGAGCTGATCGAGCGACGGCGTTTGGAACCACCACGAGTCGTTCCGCTTCAGCACCACCTGCTCGCCCTTATCCCAGCGCTCGAAGGCGTAGGGACCCGTGCCGACCGGGTTTTCGGTGAAGGCTTCGCGATACTGCTGCACTGCCGCCGGGGAGACAACCGAGAAATTCGCCAGACGGCTGAGTACTTTGTTGAACGGCGTTTTGAGGGTGAACTTGACCTGATATTCGCTGAGCACCTCGCAACTACCGATGAAGTCGTAATCCATGTAGGCCGTCCACTGCCCCATGGCGTAGTACTCGCTCGTGGTGTCGAACTGGCGATCGTAGTTGAACTTGATCGCCTCGGCATTGAACGGGGTGCCATCGTGGAACAGCACGCCCTGGCGGAGATTGACGGTCCACTCCATGCCATCGGCGGTGCTTTCCCACGATTCGGCGAGCCAGGGCTCCAGCTCGACCGTGCCCGGTTTGAAACGGAGCAGCGATTCGTAAATCTGCCCGTTGATCACCGACGTCGCGGCGGTGAGACTCTGGTGAACGTCGAGATTCTCGGGATTGATGTTGATATCGACCACGAGGGTGCCGCCGCTGCCGGTGGGTGTTCCCTCCTGTGCGAGCGCTCGCTCGCTCACCAGCGAACCGCCGATCGCCGCTCCCGCGACACCGACGACTGCGCCACCGACGAATTGCCGCCGACCGATCCGTCCAGAACCGAGCATTCTGCTTCGTCCTCCGCTACGCCGCGCGAATGAAACGAACCCGTGTCGAGTCCGTTTCTAGGCCGATTTCCCCTGATCGATGGAAATCCCATAAATGCGCTCGGCGTTGCGGAAGAAGATGTCCTGTGCGATCTCCAACGCCTCGTCATTGTCCAAAACATCGTCCGCGACGAGATCGCCCAGCACGTGACCGAGCGCTTTTCGCGTGTTCAGTGAACTGATCCAAAACAGTTCGGGGCCCATGATGCCATCCGACCCGTACATCACCTTTTTGGTCGGCGCGAATTCGAGCGTCTCGTGGATGCGCTGCGCGATCCCGATCGAGGACCAGGGGATCATCAGCGAGAGATCGAGGGCGACGTTCTCGAAGACCGAGGTGATGTAGCCCGCTTCAGTGCAGAAGGGATACCCGCCGTGCACCAGCACGAAGGGCACCTCGGCCATTTCCGGCTCGCGCAGAATCGGCGTCATCAGGATCGGGTTCACATTCGGCCAGGGGTTGGAATCGGAGGTGTGGCCGGTGTGGACCTGGAATGGCTTGCCGTACTCCTTCGCCTTCAGCGCGGTGAGCCAGAACAGGTAATCGCGCAGGGTTTTGTCGCCGGGCTGACGGCGGCCGGGGTGCGATTCCCAGGCGGCCTTCGCCTCGGCATCCGACACCCGGTTGATCGCGAGCCCGGTGCGATAGGCGATTACCGATTTGTAGAAGATCATGCCCGGCCGGGCCGCTTCGCGATCGAGCGTGGCGAGAAAATCATCGACAAAATCCGCGAAAGTGGCGTGCTTTCCGGCCGCAAAGTTGGAATCGTTGTCCCAGCCGGTAAATCGCTCGATGCGATACCCCTCGTAGGCGGGAACGGGCAACACCTTCTCCCAATCCGCGATCGGGATGAACGGTTCGGCGGGATAGCCGGGATCGGCGAGCACCGCCTTGATCTTCGCGTCGTTGAAGAGGAGCGCGTTGTAGGCGGCGGCATCGTTACCGGCGATGGCGTTGCGCGCTTCCACCACGCTCGCCAGATCGGCGGGACAATCGAGCAACCGCGCGAGCCCTTTCACCACCATCCGGGTCAGCATCATCGATTCGTTCAGCGGCGATGCCGGACGCTCCAGCGCGACACCGATAGCGTTGAGCAATTCCTGCGCGGTGATTGCGCCCTGGGCAGGTGGAAAGGGATGACAATGGGTATCGATCACCGGAAATGCGTCGAGATTCATCTGCCCCGCCTGTGTTGACCCGACTCACCGCGGATCGCCCGCACCGAGCCGACCGAAGGGAACCTGCCGCCAACCGTAACGGCAGTGATTCCGCCTGGCATTGGATGCACTGCACAATGTGCCAGGTGTGCTGCACATACTCCGCGCATTCGACATGTTGTGATTCAACTGTTAGGCATAGTAGCGAGCGTCTGGTAGAGTGTCAACACGATGTGAAATGGCAAAATAGCGGTTGTCATGTTCGAGACGCGGACCAACGAGGTTCAGCAACGCGGCGAGGGAGTCGCACAATGCCAGTCGACAAACCATTGCATGCGCGGCTGGCCGCCGAACTCGCCTCGCGGATCGATTCCGGCGAGTGGCGGGCCGGCATGCAGATTCCATCGATCCGCGATCTCGCGGCGGAATTGAAGGTCAGCCCGTTCACCGTTTCGACGGCGATCAAACAGTTGCAACACGCCGGGCGATTGGAAACGATTCACGGCAAGGGGACCTTCGTTCCCCTCACCGAGCGACCGGCGGGGCCGATTGCACCCGATTTTTCCTGGCAGAACGCACTCCTGCGCCGCCCTGCCCCATCCCGCGCCAATGCCATCGTGCAACCGCTGTTGATGCAAACAGCCCACGCTCCAGACACCGTCGTGCTGGCGAGTGGCGGCGAGGCGACCGATGTATTGCCCCTGCGTTCGCTGGAGAGTGCCTGGCGTGGGTTGCTGAGCGATCTCTCGTCGGGGCTGCTCACCGGCTGGGCGCCGAACGGCGAACCCGAAACCAGGGAGTGGATCGCCGATTATCTCGAGCGCTCCGGTATCGAAACCAAACCGGAGAACATCGTTGTCACCAGCGGCGGCCAGCAGGCGCTGAGCCTGGTGGCGCACGCGCTATTGGCGCCGAACGACACCGTGCTGGTCGAGCGGCCGATGTATCCCTTCGCCCTGAGCGTGCTCGAATCAGTGGGGGTGCGCTGCATCGATGTGCCGGTGGATGAAGACGGCAACTGGGTCGATGCCGCCGAAGATTTGATGGAGCGCTTCCGCCCGAAGCTGGTACTTACCGTGCCGACCGGGCAGGTGCCGACCGGGCTGACGCTGCCGATGCCGCGCCGCCGTGCGCTGCTCGATGCCGCCCGCAAGCACGGGGTGATGATCGTCGAGGACGATCACGGCAGCGAGATCAGCTACGATCGCCCATCGCCGCCACCGATCAAGAGTCTCGATACCCACGGGCATGTCATCTACATCAAAAGCTTCGGCAAATTGACGCTGCCCGGGCTGCGCATTGGCTGCATCGTCGCCGAGGGTTTGGTGCTGGAGGCGCTCTCGCACGAAAAGCTCCTCTCCGATCGCTACACCTCGCCGATCCTGCAGGCCGCGTTTCTCGCCTACGTCACGCGCAGCTCCTTCAACCGCGATCTCAAGCAATACCAGCGCGTCTACCAGGAGCGCCGCGACGCCATGCTGGAAGCGCTCGAAGAAGAGATGCCGGCGGGAGTGCATTGGACGGTGCCGCAATCGGGGTTCTACCTCTGGTTCACAGTGCCGCGCGGAATTTCAGCGCAGGATATCGCCGCCCGCGCCGCCGGAAACGGGGTGCTGGTGGCGCGCGCCTCGCCGTTCTTCGCGCAGGGCGATCCCGATACCGGCTTCCGCCTCACGTTCACCAGCAATCAGCCCGATCGCCTGCGCCTCGGCATCAAGCGCCTGGCCGAAGCGGTGATCTCCGCCCAGCGCGATCAGGAGCAGCTTCCCCCCGCCCTCGCGGGACGTCGCTAGACACGTCCGTGCCCTCTCCTGCCGCAGCGGGAGAGGGGTGGCGCGCAGCGCCGGGGTGAGGGTCATTCGTTCAACGAGCACCTTCACCCGTCCGCTTCGCAGACACCCTCTCCCGTTGCGACGGGAGAGGGTCGACAATACCCCGAACGAATCGAATGTCTTGGAGGGCTTGATGAATCTCGATCAAGGGCGGATCGACCAGATCTTCGCGGAGTGGAACAACGAGCAGGGTCCCGGATGCACCCTCGGAATCTACAAAGACGGCGAGGTCGCCTATGCCCGCGGCTATGGGATGGCGAATCTCGAGCACGGGATTCCCAATCAACCGGGCTCGATCTTTCATGTCGCCTCGGTATCGAAGCACTTCGCGACCTTCGCTATCGGGTTGCTCGAAGAAGAGGGCAAGCTTTCGGTCGATGACGAGGCGCGCAAATACGTGCCGTCGCTGCCCGATTTCGGCGTGCCGGTCACCATCCGCCAGCTCATTCATCACACCAGCGGTATTCGCGATCAGTGGGCGCTGCTGCATTACTCCGGCTGGCGCACCGAGGATCTCGTTTCCGAGCAGGATGTGATGACCCTACTGGAGCGCCAGCGCGATCTCAACTTCCCGCCCGGCACCAAGCACCTCTACTCAAACAGCGGCTACACCCTGCTCGCGGTGATCGTGCAAGCGATAACCGGGCAAACACTGCGCCAGTTCACCCACGAGCGCATTTTCGCCCCGCTCGGTATGACGAGCACGCATTTCCACGACGATCACACCGAGATCGTGCCGGGACGCACCCAGGCCTATCTGCCGCGTGAAGGCGGCGGGTATCGCATCAACATTCCGGAATTCGCGCTCGCCGGCGCCACCAGTCTCTTCACGACCGTAGAAGATTTGGCGAAGTGGGAACGGAATTTCACCACTGCGCAGGTCGGCTCGCCCGCCTTGATCGCGAAGATGCAGGAATCGACCACGCTCAGCGACGGCAGCGAGCTGCCCTATGGCTGGGCGCTGGCAAACCGCCGCTACCGGGGTGCGCTGGTGGTGGAGCACGCGGGCGCCGATCATGGATACCGCGCGCATTTTCTGCGGCTTCCTGACTACGGGATTGCCGTATCGTGCCTGGCGAACCTGAGCACGATCACCCCGTCGACGCTCTGCGATCGCGTGGTTGATGTGCTGCTCGGGGATCAGCTCGATACCGCCACCACCCCGGCGGATGCCTCGCAGCCGATCCAGGAACCGACCCCGGCCGATTTCACCGGCTTTTTCCGCGAACCAAAAGATGGATCGCTGATGGCGATCGAGGTGCGGGACGGGCGATTGCTGCTCGATCTCGATGAAGAGCGTGCATTGCTGCCCGGCGAAAACGGACAGCTCGTTCCCGATGCGCCCTGGGCGATGACGCTGACCGCGGTGGCGGCGGATGACGAGCGCCCGGCTGGGATCGATATCGCGTTCGGAGCTGGTCGGCCGCCGATTCGCTTCGATCGCTTCACCCCGGCGCAACCGGGCGATCTCAGCGCGTACGCCGGGCGCTACTGGAGTGACGAGCTAAGCTGCTTCTACGACATCGTGCTCGATGGCGATACGCTCGCGCTCGATCGCTTCAAATGCGATCGCCGTCGCCTGCACCCCGGTGGCCCCGACCAGTTCTTCCAGGGATTGTTCATGGATACGCTCAATCTCAGCTTCGAGCGGGACGATCGCGGCGAGGTGACCGGGTTCACCCATTCTGACGGGCGGATTCGCGGTCTCCGCTTCCGCAAGGTTCCTGCAGGCACGCCGTAGCGACACGGAGGGGCCGGCAGTTGCCGGCCCCTCTTTTGTTATGAAATCGGGGTGGTTGTGGCTTTGCCGTCGCGGCTATCGACCACGGTCACGTACTGCTTCATGTCTTTATCGACCAGCGAGACGACGTAGGAGAAATGATCTTCGGCCGGTGCTTTGATATCAGGTTGATTGGTGACCTGGATCGAAACGACCTGCGCGTTCTCCGGCAGCTCGGCGGCGTCGAGCCAGCCCGCGAGCTGCTTGAAATCGATCTTCCCGGCATCGATCGCGGTTTCTTCCATCACGATGTATGACGCGCCGTCAGCCGAATGCCAGTAGTGATCGTCGGGGTGATTGGCATCGAAGAACACGCCGTTCCAGGCGATGCCATCCTCGCTGTCACCCATCAATTCGCAATTGACGTTGAGCTGCACGAGCACCGCCGGTGCCGACCAGGCCGTGCCGCCTTTCAGCATTTCGTCGCGGGATTTCTCCCACGATTTCTGCAGCTCCTTCACCTCATCGATGGCGAACATGTAGTCGCCGCAGATCTCGGCGCTTTTCGCGTGAGATGCCGCAACGGAGGGCGATGTCGCCACCCCGGCGGCATTGGTGCCGTGCAACCCCGCGGCGCCGGTGGCGGCAACAATCGCCGCGCAGGAGAACGCCACCACCGCACCGGCAATCCGCGCCGGATCGAATCCAAAAACCGTCAGCGCCCCTCGCATCGTCGCGTTTTCCCCTCTGTATCGTTGCGGTCTCCTCATTGCGACCGCGCCAATACATGATGAGGTCCGCGTCATCTCGCGGCATCCGTGAAACTACCTATTTCGATGAACGCCGCGCATTCCGCCTTTCTGGGCGTGAAGACGGTTGTGCTCCTCATCGAAGCGACCTAAGCCGGTAACCCAGCTCACGAACCGTTGTTTCCCGAGGATTCTCCGGTATGATCGAAGCGAAACGCAGGGTTGATCGGACAATCTGGGGATGCGATGGAAAACGCGCCGGCCAGCACAGCGACTGAGGCGTTCGGCACCCCTACACGCATCACGGCACGCTTGTTTGGTATGCCCGAGATTTGGGTCGGCGATCGCGCATTGACGGCAGATGTCTGGCCGCGACGCACCGCCCGGGCACTGCTTATGCTCCTCCTCAGCACGCCCGGATTTCATCTCCACCGCGATGAAGTGCTCGAAACGCTCTGGCCCGAGTTCTCACCCAGCACCGCGCTGAACGAGCTCTACAAAGCGCTTCACGCCCTGCGCCGGGTTCTCGAACCGGGTCTCCAGCGTGGAGCCTCGTCCAGCTATGTCCGTTTCGCTAATGAAACGATCGCGCTGGCGCCGGAGTTAATCGGCGAGATCGATACTGTTCGCTTCGAGCGCGCCCTACTGGTGGAGGCAACGGACGATCCGCGCAGCCAGCTCCGCACCGCGATCGGGCTCTACTCCGGGGATTTCCTTGCCGATGATCCGTATAGCGAATGGCCGATAGCCCGGCGCGAGGCGCTACGCGCCCAGTGGCAACACGCGATTCTCGATCTTGCCGAACGTGATCTCTCCTCCGGTGATGCCGCCGCTTCCCGCGACGCGCTCATCGCACTCCTGGCGCGCGATCCGGTGCAGGAAGCGGCGCACCGCGCATTGATTCAGCTCTACATCGCGATCGGACGTTACGACGCCGCGCGGCGTCAATACACCACCTGTGCTGACGTGCTCCGCCGCGAGCTCGATGCCGAACCCGGACCAGAAACCGTGGCGTTGTTCGCATCGATTCCCCGCCCTACTCCCGAATCATCACCGCCGCCATTCACCCCGGTACCGATCCCGCCAACCCCACTGGTCGGCCGGTCAGCCGAGCTCGACGCGCTGCAAGAGTTGCTCAGCAACGATCGGATCAGGATTGTGACCCTGACCGGTCCGGGAGGGATCGGCAAAACGCATCTCGCGTCCGCGGCCAGCGATCTGCTCCAAGCGGAATTCCGGGACGGTGTTGCGTTTGCGGGGCTCTCCGCGATCCGTGTCCCGGGCGACGTTCTCCCTACCATCGGACGCGCGCTTGGCATCACCGAGAGCAATCGTCCCGATGTGCTCGAGGGCATCGCCCTATCGCTACACGATCGCGATCTACTCCTGGTGATCGACAATTTCGAGCAGGTGATTGAAGCGGCGCCAAACATCGCCGAGCTCCTTGCCCGGGTTCGCGGTCTCACTGTTCTGGCAACGAGTCGCACGCGCTTGCGCATTCGTGGCGAGCAGGTTATCGAGGTCGGTCCCCTTAGTGCGCCTGATCCGGCCGTCACCACGTCGACACAGGCGATCGCGCAATTCGACGCGGTGCGACTCTACGCTGATCGCATGCGCGATCGGCAACGAGATTTCGCGATCACCGGCGAGAATGCGCACGCGATTGCGGAGATCTGTCATCGCCTTGATGGCATCCCGCTCGCAATCGAGCTCATCGCGGCACAAAACAGTCTGCTCACCCCGGAACAACTGGCACAGCAGCTCGAATCACGGCTCGACTTGCTGGTTGACGGTCCGCGCGATCTCCCGGACCGCCTGCAAACCATGCGCAACGCCATTGCGTGGAGTTACGATCTGCTCTCACCCGACGAACGCATGCTGGCGATGCGAGCCAGCGTTTTTGCCGATGGACTGTCGGAGGATGCCGCTTCTCGTCTCACGCATCACCTCGACGGTGATTCTCCCGCTGCGCCGGATCTGCTTGCGTCCTTAACCGAACAGCACCTGCTGCGTCTCGACACCCTGCCCGATCCCCCTCGCTACCGGATGCTCGAAACGATCCGCGAATTCGGCATTGAGCAGCTTCACGCAACCCACGAGTACGATCGCACCAGAGTCGCTCATTGCGCGATCTACGCCGATCTCCTGACCGATCTGGACCGGGAGTTAATCGGAGAGAACCAGATTTGGTGGTACGACTGGGTACAGGCGGAACACGAGAACATTCGGCTGGCGCTCGAGCATGCGATCGATCACCAGCAGGCCCAGACCGCGCTGGCAATGGCCGGAGCAATCTGGCGCTTCTGGAGCACGCGCGGCTACGGAATCGATGGTCTCGCCTGGCTCGAACGCGCCATCGCGCTTGATGCCGGCCGCGTCACCAACGCGCGAGCGGCGGCACTGCGCGCCGCGGGCAGACTCGCGGAAGATCTAACTCAATACGAATACGCGGAGGCCTTTCAGCAACAGGCGCTAGCCGCCTGGCGCGAGCTCGGCGATCCGACCGGCGAGGCGATTGCCTACGACGATCTGGGCAGCCTCGCGCACAATCGCGGCGAATTCGATCGAGGCGACCAGCTCCACCTCAAAGCGCTGGCACTGAGTCGCGAAACCGATAACACCCGGGTCGAAATGTCTTCACTCTCGAATCTCGGCGCTTCAGCCTGGCGGCGCGGCGATCACGAGCGAGCACTCGGCTATTTCACCCAGGCAAGTGCTATCGCCACCGACCCGCTCTCGATCGCGCTCATGACCGCCAATCGTGGGGTGGCCGCGATGGGACTCGGACGGCTGGATGATGCTCTCGCGTTTGCGCAGGATGCCCTCCAGCTCTGGAAGCGCATCGGATCGAAGCAGGGTGTGGCCGATGCGCTGCTCAATCTCGCCGATCCAAAACAACGCCGGGGCGATTTCGCGGGAGCCCGGCAGGATGCCGGGGAAGCGCTTGCTATTTATGAGGAGATTGGCGAACCCTACGGCGTTTTGAGCGCGCTCCACGTATTGGCCGTCACCGCGCGGCTGGAGAGCGCCTTCGACGCCTCGCTCGATTTCCTCCGCCGTGGATTGGCGATCGTGCTCGATCTGGATGATCGCCCCAGCCTGGCAATGTTCTTCGATACCTTTGCACTCGATTTCTTCGCGCTTGGCCGGCACGACACCGCAATCACCGCGCTCGCCGCAGCCAACGAGGTGAGGCGTGAGTTCGACGTCCGCCGCGGTGCGTTCGAGCAGCGCGAATACGAGGAACTCCTCGACCGTTTGAACCTCGATCCCGGGCACCTCGCCACCCACGCCCCGGCGCTCGAAACGTTCATTCCTACCCTGCTGATCTGACGCGTACATCGTTGGAAGGTGTGTGGAAGGTCCCCTCTCCTATCGTCATTTTGCCCATCTCAACGTCTGAGATTGGCCAACGGCAATGACCCCGGTAGGGCCGGTTAGGAGAGGACAGTGTTATGAACATGATTGTTTGCGGCAGGCGATCGCTTCTGGTTTGCCTGGTGGCGCTCACGCTGGTTGGCCAACTCTGGATCGCCGCACCGGCAACAGCCGCGACGGGTAGCGCGGTGACTGACTTCGCGGCGCTGGCAATCCGTCCGTCTGACCTAAGTGAACCGGGATTCGCCCGTTTTACCGGACGTGGCTGCGCCAATGCTGCCGGATGCGCGGAATCGCTCTTCCCGAATGGCGGGCCGGACGAAGCGGCCCTCAAAAGCGCCAAAGTTCGCAGAGGGTACTACGCCGGTCTTTCCAAACCGGAAGCGATCAGCGCCGGTGAGTTGGCGGACACTATCGAAACAACGATCCTCGAGTTTGCCGATACCTCGAAAGCGAAAGCTGGTCTGGAGCTTCTCCTCCAACCGCTCGCCGCTCAGGCGGAACCCACCGCCAGTACCGTGGCGCCGGGAGCTCAACTGATCGTGGCGGATTTATCGGCGGTGGATGGCGGTCAATTTACCGGTGCGGCCGCGGTGCGCTTTCGCAGCGGCCGGCTCGTGATCAGCGTCGATCGCCGGTTTGCCGGGAGTGAGATCGATAGCGCCTCGGTCGAAGCGCTGGCGGGTATCATCCTCGATCGCATTGAGCTTGGGACCGCTCAACCCGGACTGGGCTCGCTGGTACTCCATCAACGCAACGCATCGTACGAGGCCTACGACCTGATCGACGGCGCGATTCAGCCCACCTATTACGGATTTGGATCAATCGACCAGGAGCGGGCCGACGCCTATGCCACCGCGAGTGCGATTGATATCTATATCTCGAGCCAGGATCTGGTCCAGGATCTGATGGGCTACACCAGCGTTGGGCTCACAATCACCCTCGCGCGGTTCGAAAACGACGGCGATGCCGCCGGATTCAGCCAGCATTGGATCGATCGCATCACCGATGCGGGCGTAACTGTCCGGAAAATTGACGGTGGCCCCACATTCGGCGACACATCGATTGCCATCGTCGTCGCATTCGGCCAAACCTATTCCGTGCAGTACATCGTTCAGGTTGGCTCCGTCGCGATGGTCGTTTCGTGGGACAACTACCTTCCCAGCCCGCTCAGCCTTGACGATCAGATTGTCGAGGCGCAGGCAAAATTTGCTCCGCTCGCGCAATTCACCACCCAGCGGCAAACCGAATGCGTATCGGCCGGCGCCTGCCCCGGGAGGATCGAAATTCCCGCCGATCTGATCCCGCAGGTCTAGCGAGACCCGGGGAGCGAAACGCATGTCCAACGGTGGCGTTAGCGAATTGTTGACCGCTTTTCTCTCCAGCAGCTGTAGCGTGAAACGGCCTGGTCATTTTGCAACCGGGAGGAGACTGCATTCGCCAGGGATGGAGTCGCGTGCTCTGGGGGGAACTGTGAATAGCAACGAAAACGAACTTGAGGTCATGCGTTTCGACCGGCGGAAATTGCTCGGGCTTGCCAGCGGCACGGTTGCCGCAACGATGTTCGGCCCGCTCGGTCTCGCGGGTACGCCGGGTGTTTCCGCGCATACGCTTGCCAGCTACAACCAATCGGCCGGGTTCGGCGATCTCGTTCCCGATCCCAAAGGCCGGCTCGCCTTGCCCGACGGGTTTCAGTACGCGGAAATCTCACCGGCCGGCAGCAAAATGACCAACGGCGCGCTCGTTCCGGATTGGCACGATGGTTCTGCTGCGTTCCCCGGCCCGGATGGCAACATCCTGCTCGTGCGTAACCACGAAATCAGCTACGAGCCGAATGACGATCCGCGCATTCTGCCGGTGCCATCGACCAATCCCTACGACAAGGATGCGCTCGGCGGCACAACGACCGTGGTTGTCGGGCCGGACCGCACGGTGGTCGATAGCTACGTGTCGTCATCCGGCACGCTCTCGAATTGCGCCGGTGGCGCCACCCCCTGGGGCACGTGGCTGACCTGCGAGGAAACCACCACGGCACTGCTGCTCGCCGAGGACGAGATCGTTACCGCCGTCGATCACGGCTACGTCTACGAAGTCGATCCCAGCGATCCGGAAAACGAACTCTCGCGTACGCCGATCAAGGGCATGGGCACGTTCGCCCACGAGGCGGCGGGAGTCGATCCCGAAACCGGTATCGTTTATCTCACGGAGGACGGCGAAACCGATGCCGTTTTCCTCGATCCCAGCAAAGACACCGGCGGCAGCTTCCTCTATCGCTACGTTCCGGTGGACACCACTCCCGCCCCCGGTGCCCTGCAAAAAGGCGGCAAGCTCGAAGTGCTGAAGGCGACCACCGCCCCGGCATCGAACGACGCGGACCTGCTCGATATCGGCGATACGCTGGGGGTGACCTGGATCGCGGTCGACACAGTCGATTCCAACGCCGATGCCAACGCCAAGGGCGCGCTGCGCTTCAATCGCCTGGAGGGCGCCGCGTTCGCCGCCGGCACGCTCTGGTTCTGCGATACCAACGGCGGCGAGCAGCGCCTGGGCCAGATTTTCCGCTATACCCCGGCCACCAACAGTCTCGAACTCTTCTACGAGGGCGAAGATAGTGGTGGACATGAGGAGGATGGCGATACCGGTCTCGATTACGCGCGCCTCGAAAGCCCGGACAACATCACCGTTTCGCCCTGGGGTGATGTGTTTGTCGCGGAAGATGGCGGCGGCGTGAATCGCATCATCGGGTTCACTCCCGAGGGTGAGAGCTACGTTTTCGCACTACACAATATTCCGTACCCGACACTGGAAGAGGAAGAGTTGCCGATCAACTTCCAATCGGAAGTGACCGGCCCCACCTTTTCGCCGGATGGCAAAACGCTCTTCTTCAACGTGCAGTACCCCGGCACCACGCTCGCGGTTTGGGGCGGATTCCCCGAGCCGAGCGCCGCTCGCCAGCGCCAGATGGCCGTTGTCGCGCCACCGCGAGCGCTCGCTCCCCAGGTTTCTCCGGAGCTCAAAGCGCTCGCCACCCGCCACGGCGTGAGTGAGCTGCAGGTTGCAGCGCTGCATCGCCTCGGCGCGATCAAGGGCTAGTAAACTCCTCTCATCGAGGAGAACCTGGGTCTGAAGACACCAGGCTGACAGGGGAAGTCTCTGCGAGACTGAGACCGGATCGTCCGTAGTCCCTTGTGGACTTCCTCTGTCAGCCCGATGTCTTCAGACTCGGGCATCGGGTATAGCCCGATTATTCGGCTCGGCACTCCTGGGCCGAAGCCACTACGCTCACCCGCTCCCACCCCTCGCCGACACCTCTCCCTTGTCCGCGAATGACAACTCTCACCACGCACCCACGATGCGCGTCACACGTGCGCATTCATGCGCGGTTGTGACCGCGTACACTTCCCGGAAGAGGGTCCAGCGGTACCGGGGAGTTTGTCGTGAGCATTCTTGACGTCGAGCGACGGCAGCAGATCGTTGCCCTCGTCGAATCCAATATCAGCCAGACTGTCGCCGAATTGAGCGAACGGTTTGGCGTGAGCCCGGCGACGATCCGGCGCGATCTGCAACTACTGAGCACGCGGGGGTTGGTGGAGCGAGCGCACGGTGGAGTAGTGCGCCGTGCGCCGGATGTGGTCTCCACGCCGGAGCTGCCGCTGCAAAAACGCGCGGGGCTGCAGGCCGAGGAGAAGCAGCGCATCGGTCAGGCCGCGGCAACGCATGTGCGCGATAGCGACACAATCATCATTACCGCTGGAACCACGACGGCGCGGATGATCCCGCACCTTGCCGAGCGTAAGGGGCTAACGGTGATCACGAATGCGCTCAACATCGTGCAGCTGCTGGCCAATTATCCCGATATCAACGTAATTGTGCTCGGCGGAACGCTCCGGCACTCCGAGCTGACCACGCTTGGTTCAATGGTCGAGGACGCTATTGCCAATCTACGCGCGACCACACTTTTTATGGGGAGCTCCGCGATTCACCCAACCCACGGGCTGTCGGCGGACAACCTCGACGAAGCTCGGTGCGATCAATTGCTCATGACGGCCGCTCGCAATGTCGTGCTCCTCGCCGATCACAGCAAGTTCGGGCAGATCGCAACGGTGCGGGTCGCTCCGGTCACGCGCATCGACCGCCTGATCACCGATAGTGGAGTTGCGCCCGAGCGAATCGACGCGATCGCAGAACAGGGTGTTCTGATCGAGGTCGTCTAGTTTCGAAAGCGTAGGCGCGCACATACAATCACATTTGAGCGCGCGATCATTGACGATCATGATTCAACCTGCAAGAATGCGACGAGATACGCACCTTTCTCGTCGCATTCGTGTGTTTTGTGACGTCATCCCATTTCCGGAGGGGGTTGCAATGTCATCAGGGAAGTCCTTTGATCGACGTCGATTTACCGCACTCGCGAGCTTGGCAACGGTCGCAACGGTCTCGACCGGGGGAGCCTTCGCATTCACCAATCTGAACGCACGAGCGCAGGACGCCGATCCCACCCAGGAAGCCGCCGCCACGGCAACCGCAGCGGCCAACGGCGTGCAGGTTTCCACCGAAGTCGAGGGCAAAACCAACGTCAGCTGGTGGACGCATAACAACCCGGCCTTCGTTGCCGCGAACACGGAGCTGATCGGCCGGTTCGAAGCCGCGAATCCCGACATTCACATCGTCTATCAGTACTTTCCCTATGATGTTTTCGTTCAGAAGTTGCAAACGGGATATCGATCCGGATCAGTTGCCGATATTCAGCAGATGTTTGGCACCTGGGTTACCGAGTACGCCAATAATCAATTGCTCGATCCCGTTCCCGCCGAAATCGCCGCCAGCATGAAGGATCGCTTCTGGGAAGCGTCCCTCGGCGCCTACACCCTCAACGACACCTTTTACGGGCAGCCGAAGGAATACAACCTCGAAAACGGCGGCATGCTGGTCAATCCCGCCCTGCTCAGTGAGGGGGGCTACTCCGCCCCACCGGCGACCTGGGATGAGCTACTGACGATGGCCGGCGCACTGACCAAGCACGGCGACGACGGCAAAATCACCCAATCCGGGTTTTCCTTCGTGTCCACGGATAACGTCACCTTCCTCTTCCTTTCACTGATCCTTCAGCAGGGCGCTAGCTATTGGGCCGATGACGGCATTCATGTCAATTTCAAAAGTGACGCCGCCAAACTCGCCTGGCAAACCGAGACCAATTTCATCACGCAGATCAAGTGCGACGATACGACCTCGTTCTCGGGAGAGATTCAAGATCGCTTTTTCAAGGGACAAACCGCGATGTGCTTCCGCGGACCGTGGACGATCGCGGCCGGCAAGGAAGCGGCACCCGATCTGCAGTTCAACTACGATCCGGTTCCAGTCTTCTCCGGCACCGAGCCACGGTTCGCCGCCGAATCCGGCTGGGGCGAAGTCGTGAATGCCAAGGCGAGCGACGACAAGAAGGCCGCCGCCTGGAAATTCATCGAATTCATGCACCAGGACGACAATCTGCGCTACTGGAACATCGCGACCCTCACCGTGCCATCGCTCAAATCGCTCAATAACGATCCACAAATCCTCGAAACCACGCCTGATCTCAGAACCTCCTTTGACGTTCTTCCCTACGGGCAATGGGTTGGCCGGGTGGGCGACCGCGATCGCTTCTGGAAGAGCCTGTTCGATGCCATTACCAACGTTTCGCTCGGAAACAAGAGTCCGGAGGATGCGCTCGATCAGGCGGAATCGGAGATCAACGCCATGATCGACGAGAAGATGGGGCCGTAGGGCGTGGATCAACCACGTGAATCGACCCAGACACCGCCAACGATCGTGAAGCAGCGCGCGCGCCGGGCGGAAACGCGGCGGCGCGCGCATCCGCCCGGATACGCGGCTCAGATGCGCTTCGTGGCGATCGGTTTGATTCCGATCATGGCGATCATCGTCGCGTTTTCCGCGATCCCGATCGGCACGGTGCTCTGGCTCAGCTTCCACCGGTACAACCAGCTTTCACCGGAGGTGCCCTGGATCGGGCTGCGCAACTACAAATTCGCGTTCCAGACCGATCCGTTTTTTCGCACCGCGCTGGAGAACACGCTGAAGTACGCGATTGTGGCGGTGCCGGTGAATATCGCGCTGTCGCTGCCGATCGCGCTTGGCCTGAACCAGATCAAGCGGTATCGCGCATTGTTTCGCACCGCGTTTTTTACCCCGGTCGTCGCCTCGGCAGTGGCTGTGTCTCTGCTCTGGAATTCGATCTACGACGCGCAGTCGGGGTGGCTGAACGCCATTCTCGATCGCATCGGGCTGCCGACCCACTCGTGGCTGCTCGAACCGAACTCTGCCCTCTGGTCGGTGATGGCGGCCGCGGTTTGGCAAGATCTCGGCTACAACGTGCTCGTGTTTTTGACCGGTTTGCAAGGAATCCCGGACGATTTTTACGACGCGGCCAAGGTGGATGGGGCGAGCGCCTGGCGACGCTTCATCAACATCACCCTGCCTCTGCTTCAGCGCACCACCCTGTTCGTGCTGGTGCTGACGATGATCTCGTACCTGCAGGAATTCACCCACATTCAGGTGATGACCAACGGCGGACCGGTGAATTCGACGACGACGCTGGTGTTCTACGTCTACCAGAAGGGATTCCGCGATTTCGCGATGGGATATGCCTCGGCGATGTCCATCGTGCTCATGGGAATCATTCTGTTTATCACCCTGATCCAGATGCGATTGCTGCGCACACGGTGGGAGTACTGAGATGCGCGAGAGCTACCTGGAACACAGCGCGGGCCGCGGATTCAGCCATCGTTTCGGAACCGCTCTGCTCTACGTGACCTTCACGCTGCTCGCGGCGCTGTTTCTCCTGCCGTTCGTGCTCATGCTCCTGAGCGCGTTCAAAACGCAGGCGGAGATCATGCACGTGCCGCCGACGCTGATCCCGAAAGATCCGTCGTTCAAAGCGTTTCGCACCGTGCTCGACGAAGCACCGTACCTGACCTGGTTTCGCAATAGCCTGCTCGTTTCCGGCGCGGTGACCACCGCCACGATGTTCACCAGCGCGCTGGCGGGCTACATCTTCGCCAAGTTCGATTTTCCGGGCCGGTCGGCGCTGTTTGTCCTGCTACTCTCCACGATGATGGTGCCGTTTCCGGTGCTGCTCATCCCGCAGTATCTGATCGCCGACAAACTGGGGCTGATCAACTCGCTCTGGGCATTGATTTTGCCGGGGTTAGCAAGCGCGTTCGGGATCTTTCTGATGCGGCAATTTATCGCC
>JAESFN010000927.1_pt1 | contig 18121 bp, 18 predicted proteins | sample 9269411 | NCBI WGS metagenome assembly JAESFN01 (sample SAMN14505399, study PRJNA617100) | algae metagenome | isolation source: Iphinoe sp. HA4291-MV1 and co-occurring heterotrophs from trail next to... | place: USA: Maunawili Falls, Hawaii | collected 2009-07-25
TTCCACTTGAACACCTCCCCACGATCCCGCGGATCAAACTGCAAACGCCTCGAGCGATCTGCGTTAGCGCCGAGCCAAGGAGCGGACGACGAGCACGACGCCGATCAGCACCGCCGAGACGCCGGCCAGCCAGAGCCACCAGGGGGACGATCCGCCTGGTGGGTCAACGGGGTAGCCGGGAAACAACCCTTTGCCCGTCCAAATAAGCGTTCCCGCTCCATCGAAGCCCATTGACGCCACCTCCGACCCCGGCGGCAGCCCGAGGCCCGCGAACGTGAATGTCTCCAGCGGGAGGGATTCGCCGAGCGACAGGACCTTGATCGCGACCTTCTCGTCGGTATGCACCTTACCGTCTTCACGGCGCAGGTAGCGAAACTCGGTGGGGAACCAAATGCCAGAAGGGGCGTGCTTTTCAATCCGCGACCGCACTTCCTCTTCGATTTTGCCATCTCGGATCGAGAACCCCACCACGCTCGGCCCTCGATCGGGCGCGATCCGCATCACTCCCACGGCGCCATCCCGCCCCCGAAAGTCGATGCGGACGCAGGCGACGCCGTCGAACGTCTCGTCCTTGACATCCGTCACCTCGATGTCGGGACGATCCAGAAACGGCTTCACGTCAAACTGCTTCATGTTGGAGGAGTCGAAAGGGTTCATCCCCAGCATGCGTAGGTCGGAGACGCCAGCGGCAAGCGGATCAGTCACTAGCCTCGGATGGCTGCGCGATGCGCCATACGGCATCACCTTTCGACTTGCGTCCTCGGTGCAGTTGAGATGCTCGTCCGGTGTCGAGCTTTGGCGAACCCAATACTTGCTGCCTCCCGGTTGCGTGGGCTTGCGGAAGTAATACTCCTCTTCATCAGCACGCATCCGGTCGCCGTCCAGAAACCAAACTTTCCGACGTTCCATCTTGCGTGGCGACGCTTCTCCCGGAAACCTGGTGCTAATGATGGAGTGCAGGTCGACCTGACCAGCTTTGATTTGATTTCGATAGGCGAACGCCTCACGTTCCAAGTTGATCGCATCGTCCGAGGTGAAACACAACAGCGGTCCGGCAAGTAGAAGGGCACAAGTGATGCTCATTTAAGCCACTCTTTGCCGGCGATTGCAGGAAGCGATGGGCGAGGTACCGGCACCCCGCCTCGCCCATCGCTAAACTCAAGAGCAGCTAACGTGTCTGACTCAGCTGCCGCCGCCGCTGCCGCCACTGCCGCACACCTCCTCCTTCTTGTCTACGTACGACGCTTCGTCAAGGACTTGCGAAACATTCCTAGAGCACGTCTTCGAGGCGGCGCCCCAAGAGCAAGCGTACTTCCTCCAGCACAACTTATTGCTGCCGTAGATGCACTGAATGTTCTTGTCGGCGCCGGCGCCAGAGCCCGTCTTGCACGACCACAATCCGTTCTTCGCGTCGTGCTCGCCCGGAGCGGACTGACACGCCGATTGGCTCTTATGGATATCACACGTCTTGTAACCGCCGGATGGGGCGCAAGGGCACTGAAGGTCGTAAGCCCTCGTGTTACAGGCACCGGAAGCTGGGCCCGGACAGTCGTCTCCCAGAACGCGCACCCACGGCGCCGCGCTCAGCCCCACGCAGAGCGCCACCGCGCCGATGCGGGACGCCAACGATGCTGAAGTCATCACACTACCTCCTTTGCAATGCAGAAACGAAACAGCGGATAGAAAACAACGCTCGGTTCAGGTTCGCCGTACGGGAACCTTGATGATCGGTTCATGCTGACGGTCGGTGCGGATCGAGATCACCGGTTCGGCGCATTCCGGAGTCGAGGGCGAGGTCGCCTTGTCCGCGTTGAGCGAGACCTCGAAACGCCGCGCGCCAGGCGACCAATCGACCTTGATCGCCGCGCAGTTGCTCCACACGTCCAGTACTTCGAACGACGCGGCCCGCCCGGGGCTCACCTCGACCGACGCCGGCCCCGCGAAAGCGCCGAGGAGCTCGACCGAGCTCGGCGTAACCGCGACATCCGGCTCCGCCTGGGCGCGGGCCGTCAGCTCGAGTACCTGCGCGGCTTCCTCGCCGACCGAGTAGGTCACGAACAGATGCGATTGCGCCGAGCCGCGGGCGCTGCCGACCTTCCACACCGCCGCGATCTCGGCGTGTTCCCCCGGCTGGATGACCTCGACCGTCGGCTCCGGCTGGGTGCAGCCGCACGACGTGTCTACCCGCAGCAACTGCACCGGCTGCTGGGCGATGTTGCGTACGCGAAAGCGAAGCGGCGCTTCGTCGCCCTGCCCCAGGGCGCCCAGATCCAGCGGCCCTGCCGAACACTCGAGCGCCGCGGGCTTCGCGGGCAGCAGCTTCGAGATCGGCGCGGCCATCGCCAGGCACCAAGATCCAATCGCTAGACAAGCGAGCCCGAGCAGCGTCAGGCCAAACCGCATGCGCATTTTGAAATCTCCCTGATTCCCGAATGGAGAACGCTGGATACACTGAGCAGACTTTTCAACTCACTCGAACCTGTGAGACTGACATGAACACTTACTCCACCCTCATTCGCGCGATCGTCGCCTATTACGCGGGAACGCTGATCGTGGTTCTGGGGGTAATTCTCGGTTACGAGCACCTGGCGCCGGAGCGCTATCAGCCGAGTCGGCCGCCGAGCATTCCGGCCGCGGTAACGCGCCAAGACGCCAACTGGTATCGCGAGATCGCGCGAGATGGATATCGCTATGACCCGGCCGGACGCTCGAACGTCGCGTTTTTTCCCTTGTTTCCGCTCCTGGGGCGAGGCGTGTCGATACTGCTGCGCTGCTCGGAAATCGTGGCCTTGCTCGTCGTCTCACAGGCGGCTCTCCTAGCAACCTATTGGGCGTTTCACCGTTATCTTCAGGTACGTTCCCCAAACGACGGTGCGTTGGCCGACTGTTCGCTCGTGGCGCTCGTCTTCTGGCCAACGACGTTTTTCTTTCGACTTCCCTACGCCGAATCGCTGTTTGCGCTGCTTTGCACGCTGTTCTTACATTCGATCGCGAGCAAAAGGTCGATCTGGTGGACGGCCGCGCTCTGTGCCCTCGCTACCGCGACGCGCCCCGTCGGCCTTGGACTGGCCGTTCCTGTCGCGTATGTGGCCGCGCGGAAAGTGCTGGCCAAGGAGCTGTCGCCCCTCTCGTTCGCACTCGCGCTCTTGCTCTCGATTTCAGGGTTGTTGGCATTCATGACCTATCAACAGTTCACGTTGGGCGATGCGCTGGCGTTCGCCCGAGTTCAAGAGCATTGGCAGTTGCAGTCGCTGCCCATCTGGCGAAAGGCGGTGGCTCTCCTAACGTTTGAGCCGCTGTGGGCGGTGTACACCGGCGGCCCACTCGAGTCCTGGCAAGTAAATGGCATCGAGCCGCTGCTCAATCTCCAGTTGGCCAATCCCCTGTATATGGGCATCGCTATGTTGTCAGTTGCTTGGGGGAGTTGGAAACGCGTGCTGACTCGAGAGGAAGCTCTTGCCGGGGCTTCGTTGATCCTGGTTCCCTATGTCACGAAAAGCATCGAAACTGGCATGGCCAGCCAAGGCCGCTACGTGTCGGTGGTCATGCCGATGTACATCGTTCTGGGCGAACTATTGCGTCGCCTAGGGCCTGAGTGGTCGGCGTACGTTGTGGCTCCGGCGGCGTTTCTGATGGGCGCCTACTCAGCCCTCTTCGCGGCGGGATACATCCTCATCTAGAAACTCAACGTCCGGGGGCTCCGAAGAGACGGCCGCTACCCGACCGTCTTGCAGGCGCAAAAACAGCGGGGTATCGACCAGCCAGGTCTTGTCACTCGCGAGCTGCACGGCGCCGCTGGGCGCGTCGCCCCGTGCAGTCTGGATCACGAGGCGGCCACCATTCGCCGGCTGGCCCCTCCAACGAGTGAGCGCGTCTTCGCAGTGAGCGCAACCGGGACGGAGCAACATGACCGTCCACGCGCCCGAGGCGAGACCTGCCGGCGGGCGTTGAAGGTGCTGCAGTATCGGGAGCTCGTGTCCAATCCACTTTTCCGAAGACAACAACACATACCCACCGTCCGTGACGAGCACCCCCTCGGCGACTACCACGCGATTCACCTGCGCTGCTGATAAAAACACCGCAATTCCCAGCCACGCGACCGCAGCGCCCGCCCACAAACGTCGATGAGCGGCCGTATAAAAGGAAGGGTCAGGCCTCAGCAGCAATAGCGCCGTGAGGGCCGCCAGATCGATCGTGAGGCTGATTGCGGGGGAGACCGAGAGTCGGCCGAAGCAACCGCAGTGGGTGTCGCCTCGAGCCCATTTGGACGCCGCGACCACAGTAAACACTGCAAATACGAGTATGCCGATGCGCCAAGCATTGGCCGAGTCGCACAGCAACAGGAAGGCAGCCAGGGCCGTTTCGAGCAAAACTACGGCGACGATCGCCTTGCCTGCTTCCTGGGCCGACCTGGGCGCTAGGATTCCATAGGACTTGAATGATGCGGCGAAAAGTATGAGGGCCGCGAGGACAATTCGCAGACAAAGGAAAGCCCTGCGGCGAACGCCCGAAGCGTCAAGACCGGAGAGCCGGCCCGCGTGTCGCAACGGTTTTGGAAAACCGAAGAAATGCGACTTACCCATGACGACCTCCTGGAGTCGCTGGGGCCTGGGAATGATCAGTCGTTATCCGGCAAACCCCGCCGCACGCCAAGCCGCCCTATCCATGACGACTCCCGATCATTCCAGGCATAACAGCCTCGATCTTAACGACTCGCAAGCTCGAGTCAAGCGATACCAAAAGAAAATAAAATCTCGAAGCGGTCGGTGGCCTCTACTGATTGTTTCCATGCGAACGATGGGGGCCGCGAGCGAGACGCGGGTCGATCGGAACTGGGGCAATGTCGCGAGTCCCTGCTCCTGTCGGCGACTGGCGATGCGAGCGCGGCTAGCGACGAAGCTGCGCTGTGCCGCGCTAAAACAAGGGATATCCAATGGAATACAGGGCCGCGTACATCCCGAGAAACCAGCCGCAGACGCCTAGCAACGCGCCGCCCCAACCGGCCGGCCACGAGATAGGCCGGAAACGCGACGGTGCGTCAACGTGAAAATAGTGTCCTACTTGCGTACCTACTGTTCAACAATTCGTCCAAACGAGACTAACCGAGTCACCCTCGCGAATGACCAGCCAAGCCACAGGAGGGGAACCAGCATCCGCGCGATCGTCGGTTGCGAGAAACATGCCGGTCAGAACCACGGATTGCAGGGATTTCTCTTTGTTCCGCTGGCTGGATAGCGAAAGAACGGTGCGAAGGCTGATGGTGCGAGCAATGGCGGGTAGGCGTCCAATCAAATGACTCGTAACTGCCTCACTGACGTAGGCGTTCGCAGTAGGACGCCCTTGCCCGCCCAGATGGCCCAGCTTCGCTCGTCTGCCGCGCTGCTAACTGCGGGTGCGTTCGAAGCAGGCAGCCGTCTGGAATTCTGGCTCGCACCTACTTACACTACGGGCCTCATCAAACCGGCGTTGTTGTCGCCGCACTATTCAGGCGGCGTTCGCCGCGAATTCCGAATCGCTTCTCAAACGTTCCGTGAACGTGTCCATGCTCGGCCGAGTGTTGATCGTCGAAGATAACGCAGAAGTCGCCCGCTTGGTTCAGGCGTTTTTGACCGCCCAGGGCGTCGACCATACTTGGTGCGCCGATGGACCAGCGGCGCTGGCCACGTTCACAGACCAGTTCCAAGCGGTCATCCTCGACGTGGCCATGCCAGGCATGTCGGGGCTCGAGGTGGCCTCGGCGTTACGGGCCCGGCCCGATGGTCAGCAGTGTGTGATCGTAGGTTATTCTGGTTTCGGCCGCGAAGTAGACCGAGCCCGCGCATTGGCGGCAGGCATGGACGACTACTTCGTGAAGACGACCTTGATTACCCAGGTGCTAGCGCGCATCAAGTTGCTGGTCGCGCTGCGCCATACGGAATTGCCGGATCGCGTGCGTGCCGCGGCCGCCGACTGGCATTCGGAGCAGCAGTACGCCGCCTCTGTACGAGAACAAGCTCGTGATGCGAAGGACGCCTTCGCGAGGGCCCGGTCCAAGTGGGCCGCCGAACTTGGCACGACGCACGCGGCGTTCAAGCTGCGCTTTCTACCGGCGCATTTGATGCACCAGAAAACCTGACCAAGTCCCGCGGCGCGCTGGCAGAAATGCGCTTAGGCCGCAGCGGCCATGCAGGGGTAACTGGCCGTGGGAAACAGGAATGGCCCGTCGTTGTGGTTCAGGGTCCACCACCACCAATGCGCCACCGGGCAGAATCGATCGCCGAGGGCGCCGTTATAGGTTGGGGCGTCGAGGCGGTGCAGGCTGGTGTCGGCCGAGTTGAAGCCGATGCCGTTGCGGCTCGTGAAGTCGGCGACGGCGATCGCCTGTTGCACCCGCGAAAACATGCTGCCGATCTGATAGGCCGGCATTTCCGCGTTCCCGCCCTTCCACAGCGGACCATCGTAGGGCCGCTTGGTGCCGCAGTAACGCAGGTCGCTGATGTCGTGCATCGCCACCAGGTGCTTCTTGTGCGCCAGCATCGGCATCACGTAGCCGAGCATCCAGTCAGCGATTTCAAACCCGTGGGCGTCCCAGAAGAGGAACACCCGGTTCACGCCGCGGAGGTTAATGGTCTGCTCGAGGATGTCGCACTCGCGGCATTCGCCGCGGCTCAGCCAGGTCGAGCCCATCTTGGCCAACTTGGGTACGGAGACGGTCCGCCACGAGTCGGTGTTGCAAAGGCTGAGCAGCCGGCAACCGGGCAGTTGATCGCAGACCTCGAGGAACATCGCGGTCGAATTGCCGTAGCCGCGGCCGAGTTCGATGATCAGATCGGGTTGAAAGTCGAGAGCAAAGGCCGCCAGGCTGACCCACTGATGGGGCGCGAGATCGGTCGGCCGATCGAGCGTTTCGATCAACCAGTTCCAACGATCAAGCTTCGCGGTGATAGCGTCGAACTGCGACACGAGCGCCTGTCCTGGCGTACGCATAACTCTGCCCTCCGAGTTTGGCGGTTGATCGGTGAAGGACAGATCGGCCAACCCAGGCGGCAAACTTTACCAGTTTGAAAGGTTCGGCTAGCAGAGAGACTGCTTGCAATCAGCGAAAAAAAGAACTCGGCCGGTCGCTTCCCCGCATGAAGCGCCGGCCGAGTTCGCGGATTGGAATTGCTAGCTGCTTGTTGCGAGCACTTAAGCTCGGCTTAGAACCGGTACTGCAGGCCGGCGAAGCCGCCGTGCAGGAGCACGTCTCCATTGGCGTCTACGTCGGACCACTCGGCGGTGTCGCCGACGTAGAAGGGAATCTGGTTGTCAGCCAAGGCGACACGCGAGATCGCAATGGCACGGTAACCGCCGAACACACTCCAGCGAGGCGAGAACTGATAGTTCAAACCGACGTCGAGCTGGCCCATCATCGAGAAGGCAACTTTGCCGCCATTCACGTCCATCCCCACCAGGCCGTCGCCGGTGTAGATCCGACCCTGCACGCTCATGTCGTTGCCGTAGATGCCCACCTTCGGCGAAGCGAACACGCTGAACCGCGGCGTGATGAAGTAGTCTGCCCGGCCGCCGAGTTGGAAGCCGACCATGTTGTTGACGACGCTCGACTGAATATAGGCTTCGTTGGCGCCGCCGTTGTCGCCGAATTGGAAGCCGTCTTGCACCGAGCCGAAGATCAAGCCGTCTTGGAACCGCAAGAACCGCACGCCCATCAAGTAGCTGAACTGGAAGCGGCCGTACGGGCCGGTCATCAATGGACCGTTGAGGAAATTGATCTCCACGTTTTGGAACTGATCCCAGCGACGCACGCGGTGCTCTTCCGCGTTATCAAAGAACTGGTTGAGCGTGTTGCCGCCAAGCAGGACGGCCGGATCGCTCACATTGAGCGGCGTGCTCACCGTGCCTGAAGGAACCTGCGTGCCGGAGTAGGCCGACTCGCCGGCCATGGTGCCCAGGCCCCAGTAAACTGCCTCGATCCCGTGGTAGCAGCCGAAGCAGCGACCAAACCGCACCTCGCCGCCGCCGGTCCAGTCGGCGTCGGGCGCGTACATCAACTGGTTGGGGTTGTTGCCCGTCTCGTAGGTGGTCCAGAGCTTGTTGGGCCGGTCGCGGGTCATGGCCAGACCGGCGATCGACGCGAACCAGACTGGGGCAGGATCGCAACAAGAAAGATCGGCGCCGCAGTCGCCGGCGGGAGCCAAGCAGTCTCCGAGTTGATCCGCCAGCGGCTTGTTTTCGGCCGGCAGTTGGTCGGCGCCGGTGTTGATTTCCGGAGCGACATCGGCCGAGGGAGCACTGTCGTCGGCCGAGGGTGCATCGGGCGTGGGCGCCGCGGGGCTCGTGTGAGGATAACTCGGCTCCGCGCTGGGTGAGCCTGCCCCAGGCATGGGCAGCAACGAGGGAGGCGAGTTTTCCTGGGCGCTCGCGGTCCAAGGACCAGCCAAGAGCAACAGGCTGGCCAGCGTGACGCGACACTTCATATTTCGGACTCCGTGTCTGGGAAGGGAGCGGCCAACTCTCCCTGGCATCATCCGGATGCCAGGTTTGCCAGAGAGCGCCGCTTAGGGGTCGCGCTAAAAAGCGAGCAACGGTCGCTCGCTCGTCGGAAATCCATTCCCGCGAAGCAGAATCCATTCCAGACCACTACCAGAATCGTCGGAGCGAACGCCGCGGCCACTGCGTTTTCACGACTGCCGGCGAGTTTTTTTCAAGCTCCGCGCGCTCCAAGCGTTTCCTGCGCGGCGCTCGGCACAGGCGTCAGAGTCGCTGGCAAACTGTGGCGAAAATTGCGATTTCCAGGCAGCCACATACGTCGCAGAAACCGTGCGCCGCGCACGAGCGGCAGGGTTTGCCGCGCGCTGCTCGGTGCGACGTGCCGGCGGGCGCTCTGTTCGCGCCCTGGCCGTGGGGTACGATGAGGGACAACGTGTCTTCCACCGAGGTCGGTCGCTTGTCCGCTCAGCACGAAATCCAAATCCGCGTTCGCTACCAAGAGACCGACGGCCAGGGCCGGCTACACCACGCGAACTTCTTCACCTACTTCGAGCAGGGACGCGTCGAACTGATGAGGGCCCTGGGGCACGACTATCGAGAGTTCGAGGCCGCCGGCCTGTTTCTCGTGGTTCACGAAATCGGTTGCCGATATCATCTGGCCGCCAGCTTCGACGACGTACTCACCGTGCGCACCACGGCCACCCGGGTGCGCGGCGTTCGCATCGACCACCGCTACGAGGTCTTCAAAGACGGGCAGCTCGTGGCGGAGGGGCAGAGCACCGTGGCCTGTGTCGATCGCACGGGGCAGGTGCGGCGGCTACCCGACTGGCTGCGCGAAGCTTCCCGACCGCCGGAATAATCCGTTCTTCGTGCCGTCGATCGCCGAGAGGGCAAGCGTGCGCTATTTCACCCTGCTCATCGGCCTCGTTGGGTTGGTCGCCGGCCTCTGGCTGACTTTTGGCCTCTTCTTCTGCGTCGGCCTGCCGCTTACCTTGGGATTTGCTGGGCTACTGTTCGCGCTGTTCATGGACAATCGTCCAAAAAACCCCCGTGCGTAGTTCGCCAGGCTCGGCCTCGGCCCACGCTTGAGCAGGGCCTGTCTGCCGCCTATTCTGGGCGAAACCCGGACAGACCCCATTCCACGGCCCAGGCGTTGCCATGTTGCGATTCGCGTTCGTCCCTCTCGTGTTGCTCCTGCTGGCGTCGACGACGGCCGCGGCCGCCGAGACCCATCCGCCGCTCGCGCTGCTCCCTGGCAACCCACACTACTTTCTGTTCCGTGGCAAGCCGACCGTGCTGATCACCTCGGGCGAGCATTACGGAGCGGTGCTGAACCAGGACTTCGACTACCGCAAGTACCTCGATACGCTGGCGGCCGACAAGTTGAACCTGACACGCACCTTCACCGGCGCCTATGTGGAGCCGCAGGGGGCGTTCAACATCGCCAAGAATACGTTGGCCCCGGCGTCGGGCCGCTTCCTCGCCCCCTGGGCCCGCAGCGATCAGCCCGGCTATGCGGGCGGCGGCAACAAGTTCGACCTCGAACGCTGGGACGATGCCTATTTCGCGCGGCTGAAGGACTTCGTCGCGCATGCCAGCAAGGCCGGCGTCGTCGTGGAGCTGAACCTCTTCTGCCCGATGTACGAAGAGCTGCAATGGAAGGTCAGTCCGCTGAATCCGGCCAACAACGTACAAGAGGTGGGCCCGTCGGACCGCACGCACGTGTACACGCTCGACAACAGCCAGGGACTGTTGGCCGTGCAAGAAGAGTTGGTGCGGAAGATCGTGGACGAGCTGGCCGAGTTCGACAACGTTTACTACGAGATCTGCAACGAGCCCTACTTTGGCGGCGTGACGCTCGAGTGGCAGGACCATATTGCCGACGTGATTGCGACGGCCGAACACGACCTGGCGCATCCGCACTTGATTGCGCGAAACGTGGCCAACAACACGGCCAAGGTGACGAACCCGCATCACGAGCTGTCGATCTTCAATTTTCACTACGCGGACCCGCCGGACGCCGTGGCCGAGAACTATGGGCTCGACGGCGTGATCGGCGACAACGAGACGGGCTTCGCCGGCACGGCCGACGCCACTTACCGCATGGAAGGCTGGGACTTCATCCTGGCCGGCGGCGGGCTCTACAACAACCTCGACTACTCGTTCGTCGTAGGGCATGAAGACGGCACGTTCGACTATCCCGATTCTCAGCCTGGCGGCGGCAGCGTTACTCTGCGGAAGCAACTGCGGACGCTTTACGACTTCATCCACGGCTTCGACCTGGTCAAGCTGAAGCCTGACAACGCGGTGATCAAGAGCTCTGTGCCGAAGGGGCTTTCGGCGCGAGCACTGGTCGATCCCGGAAACGCTTACGCGATCTACGTCCGCCCGCTCAAGCAGCAAGAGGCTGGATCACAGCCGGAAAAGCTCGCGGCACTGGCCCTGGAGTTGCCGGCCGGCAAATACAAGGCGACCTGGATTTCTCCGGCGACGGGAGAAGCGCTCGCTGAAGAATCCTTCGCTCACGCAGGCGGAGCCAAGGAACTGAAGGCCCCGGCGTTCGAGCCGGATGTGGCGCTCAAGGTCGTGGTGGAACGCTAGACGCGGACGGATGACCGGTCGGTCGTGAATGGGTTCCTGGGGTCGAGCCGTCGACACGGGGCCGAGCCCATCGTAGGGTGCCGTCAAGCGAAGCGCAGACGCACCATCGCCTGTTGGCCACTAGCGTCAACATGTGCATTCACGTTGGTGCGTCCGCGCTTTGCTTGACGCACCCTACAAGCCTATCGACTCGACCCACGGCACCCGCGGTTTGATTCGACACACATTCAACGCGACCGAACAAACTCGCGAACCGTGTCCCAAGCCGCCTGTTGCAGCGTGGCCGCTTGTTCCGCGGGTAGCTTGCCTGATTCGCCGCTGAGCCCGACCGGGCTTTCCTGGAAAAGCGTGGCAAAGAACACGCAGGCCGCCAGGTAAGTTCCCGCCGGCGTGGGATGGCTGTTGTCTTTGTCGTGCAACTCGGGCGTATCGTGCTGGCTCAAAAACCGTTCCCAGGCCAGGCCGGCCGGCACGACCAACGCCTCGAGTTCGCGGCCAATCTCGAGGTACGCCGTCGAGATCGCCTGCTGAGTTTCGGGTGTATGCCGCCGCGCCCAAGTTAGATAGAGCACGGTGCGAGCGCCGGCGGCGCGAATCGCCTGGTCGAACAGCCGCACGCTCTCGTGCATCCGCGGCGCACTCTTGATCGGCAGCGTGCTCTGCTCTTGCAGCACGACGTGCGTGAACTTGTCGGTGGCGATCGCTTCGGCGGCCGTGCTAGCGTTCCAATGCCGCTTGAGCGGCGCTCCGCCGGCGCTGATCAAGCGATGCTGCACCGCGTGCGACCGCTCGGCCGCCATCCGCTCGAGCATGCCAGGCAGGTTGTTGCGGGCCGTAAAGCTATTGCCGATGAACAGCAAGTTCAAATCGCTGCCGGCGGTCTTCGCCTTCTTCGCCATGTACGCGGCTCGAGACGGGCGCGAAGCATCATTGCCGAGGGCCCTCACCCTCAGCGTCGTCTATTCTGCCCCGCCGGCGTTTGAACTAGTGCACCCCTTCGGCCGCAGGAGTGCGAACCACGAGCGGCGCCCCGGCGCTCGACCAGCGGAACGGATCGAGTTGCCCGCCGTTCCAGCCTGGCGAGTAGGTCAGGCCCATCCAGGGGGTGAAGTTCGCCACCGGGCGCGACGGCGAGTAGCCGAACCACTGCTGCGAGGCGATGCGGCGCTGCCGTTGGGCCGCCTTGAACTCGGCCTTGGCCTTGAGCAGTTGTTTGGGGTCGTTGGCCCGGCGGCGTTCCTGCTCGTAGAACCACATTTCGGGGGTCGGCGCCAGCATGCCGGGCGAGAAGTCGGTGCGAATCTCGGGCGCCGGCGTCTTGGGCAGGTCCACGAGCGGAGGCTGCGCTTGGGTTTGGCCGGCAGGAGCCAGGGCCAACACGAAGGCCAGAGTGAGGAACTTCTTCACGTGCTTGTATCCTGGCGGGAAATAGGGCAGTGCGAGCGTCGCCCGGGCGCAAACCCCTCGAGGCCGCTATCGAGTTTCCTTCGACCAGGCCGGGCCGGCAGGTTTAAAACGATTCGCCGCCTAGGCTTGCCACGCGATCAGGGCGTCCGGCTACGTAGAATATAGGGTCGCGATTGCCTGAGGTCGGGCGGTCCCCAGGCAAGATCGCCCTAGCCGGCAGAGCGATTCCGGGCGCTCGGACTTTGTCGGTTGACACCGGCGCGGAGGCGGAGTGCAATCAGGGTACGGCCGGTAGGAGCCTCAATTCTGCCGCGGTCGCCCTACCGTCGGTCCCGCCCTCCTTCGTTCCCCTCGAGCGAATCTGATGAAGCCGAATTGGCCCTGCTGCGCGGTCGCGCGCCGGCTGCTCGTATCCGTGGTGCTGGCCGTTTTCGTCGCGCCTGCCATTTCGTTGGCCGAAGACGCGCCGCGGTTCGATCGCGATATCCGTCCGATCCTCTCGAACAAGTGCTTCGTCTGCCACGGTCCCGATGCCGAGGTCCGGCAAGGCGGCCTGCGGCTCGACGAGCGGGCAGCCGCCTTCGAGCCAGGCGATTCAGGCGAACCGGCGATCGTGCCTGGCAAGCCGGACGAAAGCGAGCTCGTGCGGCGGATCTTGGCCGAGGATGAGGGGGAGCGCATGCCTCCGGCCGACAGCAACAAGCAGCTTACCGATCAAGAAAAGGACTTGCTGCAGAAGTGGATCGCTTCTGGGGCCGACTGGCAGGCCCACTGGTCGTTCGAGACACCGAAGCGGCCCGAGCCGCCGGCGGTTGCCGACGAATGGGCCAAGAATCCGATCGACCGCTTCATTATCGCTCGGCTGCAAGCGGCCGGTTTGAAGCCCTCGCCCGAAGCCGATCGCACGGCGTTGCTACGACGGTTGAGTCTCGATCTGACGGGCCTGCCCCCCACGCCGGCCGAGATCGACGCGTTTTTGGCCGATACCTCGCCCGAGGCTTACGACAAAGCAGTCGATCGGCTGCTCGCTTCGCCTCACTATGGTGAGCGGATGGCGCTCGAATGGCTCGATGCGGCCCGCTTTGCCGACACGCACGGCTTTCACCTCGACAGCGGCCGCGACATGACGGCCTGGCGCGAGTGGGTGATCGACGCGTTCAACACCAACAAGCCGTTCGACCGCTTCACTGTTGAGCAGCTCGCGGGCGACTTGCTTCCGAACCCCACGCTCGAGCAGCAGATCGCCTCGGGCTTTAACCGCAACCACATGATCAACTTCGAAGGGGGCGCGATCCCCGCGGAGTATCACAACGCCTATCTGGTCGATCGGGTCAGCACCACGAACACCGTCTGGCTGGGCCTGACCATGGCCTGCGCGCAGTGCCACGATCACAAGTACGATCCGCTCTCGCAGAAGGAGTTCTATCAGTTCTACGCCTTCTTCCATAACGTACCGGAAAACGGCCTCGATGGCTCGCAAGGAAACGCGGCGCCGCTGGTGAAGGTGCCTACGTCCGAGCAGCAAGCCAAGCTGGCCGAGGTCGACCAAGCGATCGCCGAGCTCGAGTCGCGGGCGGCGGAAAACGCTACCGCCACGGCGACGGAAAAGGATCGCGTCGACGGCAAACTCACGGAGCTGCGCAAGGAGCGCGAAGAGCTCGAAAAGAAGCAGCGCACCGCGATGGTGATGACGGAAATGCCTGCACCGCGCGACACCTTCGTACTGGTGCGCGGGCAGTACGACCAGCACGGGCAAAAGGTGACGGCCGAGGTGCCTGCAGCGCTGCCTCCGTTGGCCAAGGACGCTCCGCGCAACCGCCTGGGACTGGCCCAGTGGCTGGTCGATCCCGCGCATCCGCTGGTGGCCCGCGTGATCGTCAATCGCTACTGGCAGATGTACTTCGGCACGGGCTTGGTCAAGACGTCGGAGGACTTCGGCTCGCAAGGCGAACGGCCGAGCCACCCAGAGTTGCTCGATTGGCTGGCCCGCGAGTTCGTCGACAGTGGCTGGGACGTGAAGCACATGCAGCGGTTGATCGTGACCTCGGCCACCTACCGGCAGTCGTCGAAGGTCACGCCGGAGCACTTGGCCACCGATGCCGAAAACCGGCTGCTCGCGCGGGGGCCGCGCTTTCGGCTGCCGGCTGAGTTCGTGCGAGATCAGGCGCTCGCCGTCAGTGGTTTGCTCGATCCGCGGATCGGCGGCGCCAGCGTTTCGCCCTATCAGCCTGAAGGGTTGTGGACCGAACTTTCGAGCCGGCAGGACTCCGGCAACTGGACTGCTCAGGTCTTCGTGCAGAGCCACGGCGCCGACCTTTATCGGCGCACGATGTACACCTTCTGGAAGCGCACGAGCCCGCCGCCGCAGTTGTCTACGTTCGATGCCCCCGACCGCGAGACCTGCACGGTCCGGCGAGCCCGCACGAACACTCCGTTGCAGGCATTGATCCTGCTCAACGACCCGACCTACGTGGAAGCTGCCCGCAAGTTGGCCGAGCGGATGCTGCGGGAAGGAGGAGCAACCCCGACCGAAAAGGCCCGTTTCGCTTTCCGGCTCTGCACTGCCCGCGCGCCGACGGCCGATGAGGAGCGCGAGTTGGTGGCCGCCTACGAAACGCAGAAGGCGCACTACGCGAGCAACCTGGAGCAGGCACAGAGCCTGCTCAAGGTCGGTGAATCGCCGGCCGATGCGGCCTTGGATGCGAGCGAATTGGCGGCGTGGACGATCGTGGCGAGCGTGGTGCTGAATTTGGATGAGACGGTGACGAAGGGGTAGGATGGGGCAACCCGCCCGACCAGACAATACGAGATATGAGCCATGACAAGAACAATTACCTATGAGATCCCCGACGAGGTTTACCTTACGCTCGAACAGGTTTCGCGCGAGTCGGGGCGCGATTTGAAGGACGTGGCCGTGGATTGGCTGGCGTCGTCGATCGGAAAAGCCAACAGTCGTTCAGCGAAGCGGCCCGAGCTGAGTCCTGAAGCACTCGCGGCGGCGCGTGAGCGAATGCGACGGAACTTCGGCGTCTTCAAGTGTGGCGACCCGAATTTTGCCGACAATGAACGGATCGACCAAGACTTAGCTGAGGAATATGGCCGCGGTCTCGATGGCGACAAATAATGCTGCTTGATACATCGGGATTGCTGTGCCTGATTTCAGAGGGAGACGCGCGACACGAGGATTCCGTCCGGCAATTCGAGCGTTCAACGGATCACGTGACGCACTCTTTGGTACTCGCTGAACTTGTTCCGCTAGCCCATCGGCGACGTGTGCCCGTCCAGGCCGCACTACAATTGATAGAAGATTTGCTTCTGGACCCGCTTACGGATATCTACTGGGTCGATGGCCCGCTATTTCGCAAAGGCCTGTCGCTCTTGCGTGCCCGCCCCGACAAATCGTATTCCCTGTGCGACGCCGTGAGCTTCCTCCTGATGCGAGAGCGCGGGATCACGGAAGCCCTCACCACCGACCACCATTTCGACCAAGAAGGCTTTCAGCGGCTGCTGGAACGCTGAGGATTGAACCGAGAGCAGGAACTATCATGAACCCTGTCGAACAACATCACCTGCTCCTCAACCGTCGCCACTTCTTCGGCCGTTCAGCCGCCGGCATTGGCACAGCGGCCTTGGCGTCGTTGCTCAACCCCAAGCTCTTCGCGGCGCCTGCTGCCGCCGCGCCGCTGGGGCAGCCGGGGCTCTTGGCCCAGCCGCACTTCGCCCCCAAAGCGAAGCGGGTGATTTATCTGTTTCAATCAGGCGGCCCCAGCCACATCGACCTGCTCGACTACAAGCCGGCGTTGCGCGATCATCATGGCGAGGAGTTGCCCGCTTCGATCCGCATGGGGCAGCGCATCACTGGCATGACCTCGGGACAGAGCTCGTTCCCCTGCGTCGCGCCGATGTTCAAGTTCGCCCAGCACGGCCAGTCGGGCACGTGGCTCAGCGAACTGCTGCCGCACACCGGCAAGATCGTTGACGACATCGCCATTCTCAAGGCGATGCACACCGAGGCGATCAACCACGATCCGGCCACCACGTTTCTGCAAACCGGCTCGCAGCAGCCGGGCCGGCCGAGTTTGGGCGCTTGGCTGAGCTACGGCTTGGGCGCCGAGACCTCGGATCTGCCGGCCTTTGTGGTGATGATCTCCCAAGGCTCCGGCAATAAGACCGATCAGCCGCTGTTTTCGCGGCTGTGGGGGAGCGGCTTCCTGCCGTCGCAGCATCAAGGCGTAAGGTTTCGCTCGGGCAACGATCCGGTGCTCTACCTCTCGAATCCCCCTGGCATCGATACTGCCACGCGCCGGCAGATGCTCGACAGCGTGGCTCGGCTCAATCGCCAGACCGAGGCCGCCGTGGGCGACCCCGAGATCAATACCCGCATCGCTCAGTATGAAATGGCCTTCCGCATGCAGGCCTCGGTGCCGGGGCTCACGGACCTTTCCGATGAGCCGCAGCACGTGCGTGAAGCGTATGGCCTCGACCGCCCGCACGACGACGGCGGCTATGCCCGCAACTGCTTGCTCGCGCGGCGGATGATTGAGCGCGGCGTGCGGTTCGTGCAGCTCTTGCACCGCGGCTGGGACCAGCACAGCGATCTACCTTCGCAGATCCGCGGGCAATGCCTCGACGTCGATCAGCCGTCGGCCGCGCTGATTCAAGATCTCAAGCAGCGCGGGCTGCTCGAGGACACGCTCGTGATTTGGGGGGGCGAGTTCGGCCGCACGGTCTATAGCCAGGGCAAGCTCTCGAACGACAACCACGGCCGCGATCACCATGGCCGCTGCTTCGCGCTGTGGATGGCCGGCGGCGGCGTCAAGCCAGGCGTTACCTACGGCGAGACCGACGACTACTGCTACAACATCGTGAAGGACGGCGTCCATATTCACGACTTCAACGCCACGCTGCTCCACTGCCTAGGCATCGACCACACTCGTCTCACCTACCGCTTCCAGGGCCGCGATTTCCGGCTGACGGACGTGGAAGGCAACGTCGTGCAGTCGATCTTGGCCTAGCGGACGCGGAGAACGAGCCGAAGCGGCGGCAAAACGCCGAATTTGGGCGGGCCGTTCACGAGCGAGGCGGGGCAGGCAGCGCTTAGCGAACCGGCGGCGCCGTGATCTGTGTGCTGGCCTGCTCGACGACGGGCGTGGGCGAACTGGGGGGCAGGCCGACGTAGTTCTCGCCCGAAACGGCGCTCGCCACGCGAGCGCCGGGCGCCGCCGAAGTTACGGCGCCGCTTCGAACTGGCCCGGAATAGTCGAACGGGCTCTGGCACATCGAGCAGCAGCCCGAGACGAACCACAGCATCCCCACGGTGAACAGCGCTTGGGCGAATCGCAACATGTCTCGATAGCACCTTGAAAAGATCGAGCCACCCCTGGCACGGTCCACGCACGGCGCGCAAGAGCGCCGCGGGCGGGCTTGTAGCAAAACTCGACGAGCGCCGCCAAGGCCAACCGCAAGGCGAAAGCAGCGGCAAGAGCTGCTAGCAGGGCTCGATCAACGAGAGCGCGCTCTTCGATTCAGCTCCGGCATCGCGCAAAAATCTCAAAAGCGCTCACCAACTACTAGACCGGCGCGATGTCGTGGTTAGAATTGGTGAGCTTGCGTTAGCAGCACTTGCGTTCGACCGGCCCGCGGG